>SKEI01000004.1_pt1 | contig 151585 bp, 150 predicted proteins | sample 4826701 | NCBI WGS metagenome assembly SKEI01 (sample SAMN11008813, study PRJNA524170) | human gut metagenome | biome: Human fecal sample; material: Feces; isolation source: fecal sample from pouch patient p2, p6, p7, p14 | host: Homo sapiens | place: Israel: Tel-Aviv | collected 2016-08-31 | reverse complement strand
TTTTTGCATTATCCCATCTTATCCTTTTGTCTCTGCGATGTTTTCTGGTTTTCAATATACTGTTTTACTGTTTCCAGCGGAGCACCGCCCACCGTCGATACAAAATAGCTGTTTGTCCAGAGAGTCAGCATTTTCATTTTAAGATAGGGAAATTCCTGTCTTAAAATTCTGGACGTATAGCCTTTAAATGACTTTACAGCTTTGTGGATGCCAAACTGAGGATCTACTTCCAAAAGCATATGAACATGGTCTGGCATGATCTCCATTTCCAGAATGTCTACAGAAAGATTTGCAGCATACTCTGTGAGCAGCTCCTTCAGCCGGACGTCCACACCATTAATTAATACTTTTCGTCTATACTTTGGACACCATACTACATGGTATTTACAGGAATAGACGACATTGTTGTTTGATTTATATGTTGTGTTCATATTTGTATTATGCTATGGTTCATTAATTAATACAATTACTATTTTGTCCATCTTCAATTACTTGCATAAATTCGATGGACGTGTCTTATATCCCCATAGCTGAAGCAGGGGGGGTTACGACGCATTGGATAATATTACGATACTTTTTTTACCTTAGAATTAATGGACATAAAGCCTGCTTCAGGATGTCGCGGATAAATATTCTTATACCTGTAAGTACTCAGCACGATTCCCATGAGTCCATAAGAAACTATGATACAGCTTCCTCCGGCTGAAAAAAACGGAAGAAATGTTATTGATTGCGGAAATACGCCAAGATTCTCAAGGACATTTATCAAAAAACTGATGAGAAATACAATTCCGCACCCGCATCCCATCATCATACCCAGCTGATTTTTCTGTCGCAACGCAGTGTTAAAGACTGCAAAAATCAAAACCGCAAGAACACAGCACAAAAGTATAGCTGCAATTATTCCATATACAGATGACAGATAGGTCAGAATGTAATCCGCGTTAAATGCTGGCAGGATTCCCGTTACATCTGATTTGCTTTTCCCGATCAGCTTATTTTGTCTCCAAAGTGAATGCAACATTTTTGTGAGATAATCTGTTTCGCTACCGCTGGAAAACATCGCCTGTATGCGCGCAATTTGATATTCCGCCAGCCTGTTTCTCAGGTACATACCCAGGAAAGCTGCTATGGGCGCGGTCAAAAACACAGCCCAGATTCCACAGATAGTTCTTTTCTTTCTGACAGTAAACCAGTCCTTTTTGATTGCGATCGTCAACATAGTCAGCATAGTTACCAGCATCACACAAGCTGTCCTGAGTGCCGGCAGGCTGTAAACTAATATTACTGGAGCAATCAGCCATAAGATTGCTCTTACCAGTCCCTTATATCCCCACCCATGATATTTATATAAAACCGCTCCATATACAGGGACATAAAACAGCATCAGTTTTTGTACATCCATGCCTCTTCTGCCTCCCGGCAGTGATATAAAAATCCTTGCTCCGTTTACCTGGTCTCCTTCCAATATAACCAGCAAACAGACGGACAATAAAACAGCTGCAATTATTTTTGAAAATTTTGCCAGTACGGTGTAGTCCAGCAGATACAAAATCATCATAACAGCCAGCCCGATTATAACATGAAACACATATCTGTCAGAACCGGCTACCGCATTCTCACTGGCTTTTCCGGAAATCCCTGCATGTATCAGAATACCTGCAATGCTGATAAGTATAATCATTCCCAAAAGTTTCCATGCAGCCTGAGGTCTGTGGATACTGTCAAGGGAGATCCCTGTTTCCACAGGATCCCCCATGTCTCTGACGGCTTCCTTCTCTGCCTGTTCATGATCCATGCCTGCCTTCATGTTTTCCGCAATCTGATCCTCCATATGATCCTGCAGCTCCTGTTTTATATATGGTCTGGCTTTTGTGCAGCGAATCTGTTCCAGCAATAATTTCAGATATTCGTCCATAACTCACACCTCCAATATAAGCACATTGGTCACTGCTGCGGAGTACTCTTTCCATTCCTCTATTTTCTTTTCCAGGAATCCTCTTCCCTGTCTGGTAAGGCTATAATACTTTCTGGTCTTTCCAGCTACATCCTGTTCATATACTGTCAATAGTCCTTTCTCTTCCAAGCTGTGCAACAATGGATAAAGAGTTCCTGCCTTCAGCTCAAATACATTCTGAGATTTTTGCCTCAATGTGTCGATCATCTCATATCCATACATATCCTTTTCAGACAAAAGTTTCATTACAAGCATTGCCATACTTCCTGAAACCAACGCTTTTTCAATAGCCATCTGGTCCACCCCCCTTCTTAGAATAAGTTATATATCGGCGTTCTATATATCGTTTGTCTATATAATAGATTATTTTACATTATTTGTCAATATATCAATAAGATTTATCAAAACTAATGGCTATTACCATTCATTGATTGTTTCGGTAATTGCCATATTACGTATGCGCTTTGCAGGGGCATAGACAGATACAATAGCAGATATGAAGATAAAGGCAACAACGATTCCAAATCGTAGGATAGGAAAACTCCACTCAATTCCAAAATAATGTGCAATTAGACGATTATATAAAAATCGACTAAGAGGAAGTCCAATACCACATCCAACTATCAAACCAGAAATTGCATAGGTGTACGCTTCCGCAGAAATCATTCGTTTAAGCTGTCTATTATCCATACCAACAGCTCGCATTGCTCCATACTGCTTCATCCGTGCAGATACACTCATGGAGATGCTATTGACGATATTAAACAGCGAGATAATTCCGACAATAGCCAGAAAACCATAACAAACAATTCGTACCGCCAAATAGGTAGCATTATTTTGTTTATTGCTTTCACGCTGATCTGTGATAATAATGTCATCATTTTCAAGGCTTCTAATTTCTGCTATCGTTTCTTCAGTTGCATTTGAATCTAATTGAATTCCAATAAGACCATACTTTGTATTACCCATGATACGGTCAAATGTTTCCTGCGAACAAATAATAATCAAATCATCTCCAAAGAGCCCTTGCGACAGAGTGCAAGTAATCTCTACTTCCTCGCCTGCAAACTGGATAGTATCACCTATACGCAGTGAATTATTTCTATTATATACGGTTGCCACTTTGTTACTGTCCCCATAAACTGTATCCAATGCTCCCTGAGCAATACTTTCTTTTGAGTAATCTAGCAGTGTATCATCATAAGAAACAATGTTGATATGGTCTATCCCTGCTCTTGAAGATGTTGCGGGGATATTTTCCATATAGCTGCTTCCATAAGCATTTGCAACCCCATCTATTTTTTTTATTTCATCGACCAGGCTACGCTCAATATCCAGTTTATTTGCATAACTTGATAATGCTATGTCGGCTGATGTGACATTTTGCGATGGAACAAGCTGCTTTGCAAAGTCTAAAATCACAGAAAAGGAAAAAAACAACATAATAGTTAATGCAAAAGAAGCTGTCATTAAAAACCAGTTTTTCTTTTTTTCAATTGCATGATGGAAACCAAGCGAATTGTCAATTTTCCCTAAGTTAAACTTAATAGCGTGGTTAGCAGAAACTTTATTATCTATATTGCCAGAAACCGCTGATATAGGTGAAACTTTAGCAGCCCGTTTTGCTGGGGATTGCGCCGCTAAAAATACAGTTACCACGCCGACAACCACACCACTGATTAGTCCAACAGGACTGATCTGAAAGACTGGTGTTGTAGAAAATTCTCCACCAATTCCATAATGAAGTGTGGCACAAATAATCCAACTAATTATTGTTCCGAAGAACACCCCTATAGGTACCGCTATTTTACACCAGTTCAATGCTTCCAAACGAACAAAGCGGATAATTTGCACATGACTTGCACCAATGCAACGCAACATTCCAAAAAACTGAGTTCGTTGTGCAATCATGCTATTCATGCTGCCAGAAATCATCAATATCCCTGCCAGCAACACTAAAACAAATAGAATTGCTGCTAATCCGTATATACTCTGCATCGCAGTACTGTTACTTTGTCCAGACATACCCATAACACCAGTATTTTCAGAAATACTCTCATCAGGTAATTGGTACTGTGTCTGTAATTCTCTTTTTGCATTTGCTGCTTTTGTTGCACTTTCAAACTGCACATAATAGGTTAACTCATTATTTGTCACTTTGTTTTGTGCCATAACAGAAGTAAATGCATTTTGTGTCAGATAAGAACCTACCAAATAGGTCTGATTGTTATAGTAATTTTCATCATCTGTTCCAAAACCTGATATTGTAAATATTCGATCTCCAGCAGGGGTATGTAAGGTTACTTTATCCCCAAGTTGTACTCCCAAAGCAGTTACAGCATTAGGTGTAAGCATAACTTCCGTATCATTTTCCGGAAATGTTCCTTCTACAATTCCATTTGAAATCTGAACGATATAGGCTTCATCAGTGCCATACAAAACGGTTCGTTTTTTGTTGATTCGGTATGGTTGTTCTCCTTCAAAATTAAATTGAGAGGCTGCACCAACTGCTGTAACATCTGAACGATTACTGATTTCATCCGCATCATCCTGTGAAATATTTTTTATCGCAATGTGCCAGTTTCCATGATTATTTATCATAAAATCACTTTCTGTTCGTATCATCATGTCAGCGACACTGAAAATGGCTGTAACAAGAAACACCGCAATAATAATACACAAAACTGTCATACGATTTTGTTGCTTGCGCACCTTTGCAGAAATGGGGATGAGACTAAGATAGCTTTTCATTCACGGCACCTCCCAAAATCAGTTAAAGCTCCATCCGACACTTGCAATACCCGGTCTGCCGTTTGTGCTATGCTGCGGTTATGGGTAATCATAATGATGGTCTGCTCATATTTTTTCGATGTTTCTTTGAGCAATGCAATAACCTCGCTGCTATTTTGTGAATCCAGATTTCCCGTCGGCTCATCCGCCAGAATCAGAGAAGGGCGGGTAATCAATGCACGTCCAATCGCCACTCTTTGTTGTTGACCACCGGAAAGCTGACTCGGCAGGTGATTTCGGCGCTCTTTCAGATTCAGCACCGCCAATAGTTCTTCCAGATACTTTTTGTCCGGTTTCTGGTAGTCCAGCAACACAGGGAAGATGATATTCTGCTCCACGGTCAGCTCCGGCACAAGGTTGAACGCCTGAAAGATAAAGCCGATATTCCTACGCCGAAACACAGTTAATTTCTTGTCGTTCATGCAAAAAATGTCCTTGCCATCAATCAGCACCTTGCCTGACGTAGGCGTATCCAAGGCGCCGATCATGTTCAGCAGTGTACTTTTGCCAGAACCGGATTCTCCAACGATTGCCACATACTCCCCTTTGGGAACAGAAAAGCTAACATCTTTCAAAGCCTTGACTGCGGTTTCCCCGTTGCCATAGGTTTTACAAATATTTTTGACTTCTAACAAGTTCATAGTGCAAACACCTCTTTCTCAATAATTTTGCTGTCGTAAACGGGTGGACTTTCGTTCTCTGTCTACAATGGAAAGAATAGCACCTCAATATTACTGTAACCCTACAACCAGCCTACAATTTTGTAGGAATTGGGAAATTCATTATAAAACTCGTTCCAAGTCCTAATTCGCTTTCTACTTCTATCAGACCCCCATGAGCTTCGATAATTGCTTTTGCCAACGGCAGGCCAAGCCCAATCCCCTGTATATCCTTTGAAAAGCGGCTGCGATAAAACCTCTTAAAGATATGGTATAGGTCTTCTGGATGAATCCCGCACCCGTTATCTTTTACTGTGATTTGAACAGCAGAGGGCAGTACCTTCCATTTGATGTGAATGGTATCGCCCTTTTCTGTATGATCCATCGCATTTTTCACAATATTGCCAATCGCTTCGCTCAACCAATCACGGTCACAGAAAAGGGAAATATCATCTGCACCAGATAAGACGATCTCTTTCTGTTCCTGTTTGGCACGATACGCAAAGTGCAGCTCCAAATCCTGCATCATATCCGCCACATTTTCTATTTCCTTTTCAAATGCAATAGAACCAGCATCCAACTTTGTGATTTTGAGAAGGTTTTGCACCAAAACTTCAATACGATCAAGCTCCTGCTCGGACAGATCAGCAAATTCTTTCACAGAGGACACCTCTATATCCTTATCCCGAAGTAGTCCGTTATAAATATTCAAAGCTGCCAGTGGCGTTTTCAGTTGGTGCGAAATGTCGGAGATTGTATTTTTCAAAAACTCCTTCTCTCGCAACTCGTTATCTGCATGAGCATTTAATACTGCTGCTAAAGAATTGATGGAATGAAAAAGGCGGTACAATTCGCCCTCATTGTCACATTCAATACGGGCATTGCGATCACCATCAAGATACGCATTGATCTGCGATATCGCCTGCTCCATGATCTGATTTTGCCGATTAAAATATACAAAGCAGACTGCACATACAGCACTATTAGCCAATAGTAGAAGGATTAGCAGTGACAGGGAAAGTCGGTGACAAGACAGCCATAAAAAAAACTCAGCTAAGAGAAATGTGCACCCTAAAATCAGCGAGAGCGAAAGAAATAGATTTTTGATTTCTTTATTTGCAAGTATTTTCATTCTGCACCTCATACGGTAATGTTCCATTTATAACCCATGCCTCGAACAGTCCGGAGCATTTGCGGTTCGCTCGGATTATCCTCAATTTTCATACGAAGCCGACGCATATAGACTGTAAGGGTACTACTGTCGATATAATTTCCATCGCAGTCCCATAGCTTATCCAAAATTTGCTCCTTCGTCAGTACCATATTCGGATTTCGCATAAACAAACAAAGCAGCTTATATTCCACAGCAGTTAAATCCAAAAGTACTCCATTCTTAAAAACCTGTCCTTGCAGCAAAAGAACTTTGATACCATTCGACTGCAATTCCGTATCCATTGCCTGAAAAGAATTTGCGCGACGAAGTAAGGCATTAATCCTTGAAACAAAAACTCCCAGTTTGAACGGTTTTGTAATATAGTCATCACCGCCAATATCCAACCCCATAATGATGCTTGTTTCTTCGTCCGAAGCCGTCAGAAAAATAATCGGCACCTTTGATGTAAGCCGAACTTTTTTGCAAAATTCAAAGCCACAACCGTCCGGCAGAGATACATCCAAGATCAGCAAATCATATTTTCCATCTTTCCACATCCCCTCTGCCTCTTTGAGCGTTCTGGCAATACTCAGTTCAAATCCCTGCTTTTTGAAAACAAAGGATAATCCATTGATAAGGCTTAAATCATCTTCTAAAAGTAATATTTTACTCATCTTTAACTCTCTTTCTGTATATCATTTCATATAATGTGCAGATTGAGTTACCATCATCCAGATGAAGTTGATAGGATTCTGTATATGATTATCTCTACATCTGTCAAGCTAACATTAGTGCCTTTTTATGGCAGTTTCCAGCTCATAGTAACTCTGGCATCCAATCCAACCATTCACCAACATTCAAGCTTTTAATATACACTGGGTTTTGTGCTCTGAGGCAAAGAAATCTGTATGGATAATCAAAGTTTTTGAGCCGCAAACTTGAGTTTTTCTTATATAAAAAAAGTCAAAATAGGATTAATCAGTTTTCTACAACTAGATTAATCCTATTTCATTTTATCCTTCTTTTCGTATGATTATTTTTACAGAAAATTCCAACAGTAGAAAGGATACATGAACAGTATCACAAATTTACTCGAAAATCATTGATGTTCCGGTTCAAGAGTGAACTTTATTATCTGCTATTTTATAATCAAATGTCATATAGCACATTTTTTATTATTTTTCCTGATAATCCCGTCCCAAAAACTTCTTTTTCTTCGTAAAAACGGCCACTTGATGCTCGTCAATATTCATTTGGATTAGTTTTCTCTGCTCTTCACTTTCAATCTTATCGCGGTTTAGCGTAAGAATATATTGAAAATCCTGATATTGTTCTTCTTGTTTATAAAGATAATTCAAACATTGAACAAGTGTATCCTGATCCACATCAAAAATATTATCATGCACTAAAAACAGCGGATGCCTATCTCTCGTATATTGATTAAATAATAATGCCATATCATAAATGAACACCTTTGTTCTATCTACACTATGACTTCCATCATCATAAATGCGAAGAGTCAATTCGACTGGTGTTTTTCTGCGAGCTTTATCAATTGTCTGGATGCTAAACGAACATTCCTTATTTCCCATAATAAATTCATGGATTTGCAAAATAGTATCAGTAAAGTCATCAATGATTTTTTTATTTTGTTCAATCTCATCATCAATTTCCATGAGTTGCTGCGTTTTCTGTAGGTTTAGCATTCTTTTCTTTTTCTCGTTCTTTTGGTATTGTTCGAATAAAAACTTTATATTTGAAGTGGCTTCTTTCTTTGCTTCGTAAATTTTTAAACTTACTTTTAAATTCTTAAGAATTCCTTTTTTATCAATCACCTTCAGCTTTTCTGAATATTCATCATCCAAAATCCGAATTTGTTCCGCAATATTTTTTAACTGGGACTCCAATTCTTTTGCTTTTTGATTCACCAACATTCTTTGAAATTCTTCTATTTTATTCTTAAATCCTACCACTTCATTCAAAGATTTTACTATAGCATTTCCTAAATCATTCTTAAACTGGTTGTAGACCAATTCGATTTCTCTGTCATCAATTTGTTCCGGTTTTGGCATTTTTCTAATTTTTTCATAATCATAACGCAAAGCCTTTTGCCGTTTTCTCAATTGGTCCAGTAAATCCTCCAATTCAATTAGATCCGCTTCCATAGCATTAAAGCTCTCATTCGTTTTAAAGCTTTCAATCGCATCCTCCAATTTTTGCAATTCATCTTCCAATGCATTGAGCTCCGCTCTGACATCTGAAATTTTCTTTTTCCCGTCCTGCGTCAGTTCTTTTTTTTCTTTCGTAAGGACAGTACTAACTGCCTCAATTTCCCTGATGGTTTCAATTGTATTCTTATAAGCTTCCAGAGAAAATCCCAGCAAATATAAATGAGCACTTAGATCGTCCGGGATCTTTTTTGTCAGGTCATGACATTTTATTATATCTGTAAACTCTGAACGTTCATCCCTCATCAAGATTGAAAAAAGATTTCTAAAACTAGGCACTTTTTTACCATTTAATTTTGAAAAAATAATTCCAGTCAGATAATCTCTTGCGTCCTGAATTTTATCAAAGGAAACTGTTTTCCCCTCCCTGATAAGTATAGGTTTATCTGCTTGTTTGCGGTTTCTTTTTATGGTGACTGTTTCCTGCCCTATATCTAAATCCAGGATTACATTTTCTTCTACTGGGAAAACTTCTTTTGGTATTTTTACAATTCTGGATTTTTCATAATCATTCAGAAAACAAAAATCCAAAAATTCAATACTCATGGATTTTCCAACACCATTTGTCTTTCGGCCTTTTACAGATCTGTCATCGTACTTCTCGCCTAATATAATATTAACTCCATCATGAAAAGTAATTTCTTCAAAAATATTATTTTCAGAATAAAGTCGATTGAGACGAATACGATTTATTTCTTTACCCATATGTTCGCCTCCTCAAACTCAACAATATCAACAGAGTATAAAAAAGAAAGCCCTAAGATCAATTGCCTGCTACTTGTGATTCCGGCTTTTTTTAATGCTTTGGACACATCATATATTGAAATCTTTTCTGCATCTCGCTTTTGTATCTCTTTGAGTATGAGATAACCAATATACATTGCAGAAGATTTTAGTGCATTGCTACTTGTCAGCATCATACTCACTCCCTTCGTTTGGAAATACCCTACATTTAATCATTTCATTGACAAGATAGAATTTTATCGCAGAACGGTCATATTTTTTTCCATTAGTGCTTAATTTTTCTTCAAAATATGTAACCAATTTATTTAAAGCAGCAATGGGGTTATCATGCTCCTCTTCCAAAAATTGTACGCTAATATCCTGCAGATAGAACATAATAATAATGTCCTGAGCTTCATCTATTCCAAGCGTTTCATTCACAATATTCAACGCCTCTCCATAAATTGTATAAAGCGTCGTATACTCCGTAATTAATTTATCCGTAAAATTCTTAAATCTTTTATATATTTTATACTCTGGATCCACCGTTGTTTTACGATCCTTGTTTACTTTTCTATTTTGTGAAATATACTCTATCAAATCTATGATTGTGTCCACTTCTCCCGCCTGTGTTTCTCTCACAGAATAATATTTGTTACACAATTCTTCTGACAGATAATCGCTAATTTTTTTTATTTGCACTGTCTCTAATTCACGAATATCTTTTATTAACTTTTCAACGTCCCAAATATCTCTTGTCTTTTCGAAAGAAAACAGCCCCTGTGTATCAAAATCAGAAGAATATTTTTTCTTCTGCGTCAAAATTAGTACAACCAATCTGTCATATAAATGATACGCTTGATTTTTATTAAATTCCGCTATCGTATGCCTGATTTTTGTACTACTATTGTCTGATGTAACCTGAACTGCTATCCTATTCTTCCGATCAATCAAATCAATTGCTGGAGCATTTTTTTCCAAATGATTTGCATTTTTCAATTCATAACCATAGATAAGATTCAACAACCCAGGAAAGAAGTCTTCCGCAATGATGTTAATATCATAGAGATTTACTGCATTTAAAATAGACACTTCCCGACTTAATAGTGCTAAATTTTCAGCTATAGTTTTTAAATAAACCTCTTTATTTATCATGCTTTTCCACTCTCCTTATTTGTTGCTTGCTTCATTCTAACATATTTTTTACTATATGACTATTGATTTTTCTCGTAAATCGTGATCGCATGAATTGTGCTACCTTTGATTTTCTCCGGATACAAGCCATAGGTATGTGAGTGTACGATGAAAGCAATGTTACTCACCTCGTGATCAACTCGCTTACTTCGAATATGTAACAAAGAATTTATCGTACCAGATAAGGAATGACAAAACCATCCAGATTTTACGGCTGTTATCTTCCTTTTTCTCTTTATGGTCTTTCAGAAGCCGAAGCAGTTCCTCTATATAAAAAAATTCTTCTGCCTCTTTTGGATCCAAAAAAAATAAGAGGGCTGCATCTTACAGCTCTCTTATTTTAAATATACATCCTATTCTTCATATCCCTGCGGATTATTAGACTGCCATCTCCAGGAATCTTCACACATCTCACGGATACCGTTTTCTGCTTTCCAGTCAAGCTCTTTTTCTGCCTTAGATGCATCACAATAACAAGTTGCAATATCTCCTGCTCGGCGAGGTTTGATCACATATGGAATTTTCACACCAGTTGCAGCTTCAAAATTCTTCACAATATCAAGAACACTATAGCCCTTTCCGGTTCCCAGATTGTAAATCGCAAGCCCTGGATTTTCTTCGATTTTCTTAAGTGCTTTTACATGACCCTTTGCCAGGTCCACAACATGAATATAATCTCTTACACCAGTTCCATCCGGAGTATCATAATCATTTCCAAATACACCAAGTTCCTTCAGCTTACCAACTGCTACCTGTGTAATATATGGCATAAGGTTATTGGGAATGCCATTTGGGTTCTCTCCAATTGTTCCACTCTTATGTGCGCCAATGGGATTAAAGTAACGAAGAAGCATAACATTCCATTCTGGATCTGCTTTCTGGATATCGGTAAGCACCTGCTCCAACATGGATTTGGTCCAGCCGTATGGGTTCGTACACTGTCCCTTTGGGCATTCTTCTGTAATCGAAATTTGTGCCGGATCTCCATATACAGTTGCTGAGGAAGAGAAAATAATATTTTTCACATTATGTTTTCTCATTACATCAATCAGAGTCAAAGTGCCTGCTATGTTATTTTCATAATACTCCCAAGGCTTAACCACAGATTCTCCAACTGCCTTCAAACCTGCAAAATGGATGCAGGACTCAATAGTTTCCTTATCAAAAATATCATTTAGAGCATCTCTGTCTAGAATATCTGCCTTATAAAACTTCACTGGTTTTCCTGTGATTTTTGATATGATCAGTGCTTTTTTTATGTTTTTTCTATTAAATTTTCCTCAAACACCTATGCAAGTTTTTTATAGGATAGAAGAGGGGTTATCATACATATCAGCAAAACAAGGATAACGCAGACATGGCGTCAATCCTCCTAAATGCCGCTGTTCTGTGTCCGGGTCGTCGTTGCTAAAAATAAGCACAAAAAGAAGCATCTGCTCTAAAAATCAAAAGCACGCGAAAATGTATCTGCGTTACGATGGCTTTTTTTCTTTGCCGTCGTGCGGCAGAATGAAGTTATATTCTTTACTTATATATGGAAAATTTGTAGATTTTATAAAGATTTGAAAAAATAATGAGCGATACCGTAGTATCGCCCTCTAATTTCTTAATATGGAATTTTAATTATTACCTGCGCACCACCAGTCTTTTTAGAATTGCTTAAAATAAGTTGCCCGTCATATTGTTTGATAATGCTGTTTGTGATATAAAGTCCCATACCAAAGTGCATATTAGAAGTTCTGCTTTTATCGCCCATAAAAAATTGTTCTTGTGCATGGTGTATAGCTTCTGATGTGAAGCCGGTTCCCTCGTCTGTTATGGATATGTGTAAAAAATGGTCTACCTTTTGTGTTGTTACATAAATTGTTCCCAGTGGTGGAGAATAGTCTACGGCGTTGCTTATCACATTCATAATTGCCCGTTCTAACAGAAGTTTATCCGTTTTGAATATACCCAAGTCAACTTCCTTTTCCATGTGCAGACAAATTCCTTTTGCAAGACATAAAGAGTTTGCCTGTGCTTCAATCTGTCCCATGTAACCAGAAATATCAATTTCTTCCAAATGAAGCTGATACCCGGCAACAGTCCGGGAAATATCAATCAGCGTCTTAATATAAATGCTTATTTGACTGGAGCTTTCAGTGATATAATCTGCATATAGACGTTGTTCGTCATCAAGTTCCGTTTCATTTATCAAATCAATATTTCCTTGAATAACTGTCAAAGGTGTTTTCAAATCGTGGGCTAATGCTGCAATCTGTTCTCTCTGTAATTGTTCCGCGTGCCATTGCTTCTCTAAAGACATTTTCAGATCATCCCGCATTTTAGAGAAAGAAAGCAGAACATCTTCAAATTCTTTAATATTAGAATGGCCTATTTCAAAATCAAGATTTTGTGATGAAATTTCTTCGGTCGCGTTCATAATAGGCACTAATTGTTTTTGTAGACGCCTTGAAAAACGAATGGTTAATAGTATACATACAAACACGCAATTCAGAACAATTAGAGAGTAAAGTATCATTTCCGGTGAAGGAAAATATTTGTTCAACCATGGGTTTATAAAGCGTGAACCAATATAGTATTGTAAAACAATCAATTCCTTATCCCTTGTAATCAGCAGAAACTGCTTTCCGTTATTTGCAGTATTAACACCATCGGTCGCATATCTTAATGCTGATTTCACATCATCATTTTTTAAGGAGGTTTCCAGTATTGTGTATGATTTATCCAGTAAAAGGTAATCACACCCGGGGGGCATATTTTCTGTTACATCTGCCAAATCAGGTGTTGAAGCAAGAACAGGAGCTATTGTTTTCACAAATTCTTCACTTTGATTAGCATAATTAACAATCCCCAAACTAGCAAATATCGTAAATATAAGAAAAGGAGTGATTACAGATAATGCCAGACCGCCTATCAGCATAACAAGGTATTTTATAAAAGCTATCCTTAATGTCGCTATCTTTGTTCCCATTTGTAACCTATCCCCCAAACTGTAATGATTGGCTGTACCCCCATCTTATTGAACTTTGCCCGTACATTTTTAATGTGAGTAGAAATTGTTGAGTTACCGCTGTCTCCGTCAATACTGAATACAGCCTCATAAATCTGTTCTTTAGAAAAAACCTGTCCTTTGTTATTAGCAAGATATTCACAAATTAAATATTCGCTCTTTGTAAAGGGAACCGGACAGTCATCAACCCGGATTTCTTTTGCGGATAAATCGACCTTAATATGTTCAAAAACGATTGTGCTGTGTTTTTCTCTTGTTTCCCGCCGCAGATGGGCGTTTACACGTGCCCGCAATTCAGCTATACGGAAGGGCTTTGTCAAATAGTCATCAGCTCCAATTCCCAAGCCAAAAGTGATATCGTTCTCTAATGTTTTAGCAGTAAGAAATAGTATGGGGCAATCCACAAGGGAGCGGATTTTTTTACAGAATGTAAAGCCGTCTGTGTCAGGCATCATAATGTCAAGCATTATCAAATCATATCGGTTTAAGTACTCTAAGGGAATCTGTGAAACAGATGGATATGTGGAAACGGTGTGTCCGTCTTTCTGCAATCCATTTTTTATCAATTCCAAAATAGGAATTTCATCATCTATAGCAAGGATATTTGCCATAAAATGCACCTCCTTTCACTCCGGTACTATTGTAGCACCATCATATTATTTTGCAAATTTTACTGACATTTTGCCACCCGGTATTCAGAATTTACTTCTACTGCCACGAAATCAGTTCTATCTTTGTGCAAGATTTCATATATACCGCCTATTGTCCACTGCTCTCGTTTTTGTGAGCTCTTCTCTTTTCCGCTCCAATCAATATGATATAGTTCCTCTTTGGGAATTTGTAATTTTGTATCATTATCAAATGTATAGGATTCAGCAATTATATCAATATATTCTCCAATATTTTCATAGGGAACGGTTTCATCTGTTATCTGATAAACTTTATCCCCGCATAGCAACTGTGTACAATTTTGCGTATTTATTGTAAATTCTCCTTCTGCTGTTGCCTCTGTTTTCTGATTGTATCGAAAAATAGTATCTTTGTCCGTAACAAAGCTATTAAGAATAGCTTTGTGGTAGCCTCCGTTTACGTCAACAATAAGCTCCTGCGTATTTCCATCTTTGACCGTATAGACATTTAAAAATGGAATGATATAGGCGGCGTCTGGTTTTGAATCAGCAATATCAGCTAAAGTTTTAAAAGTGGCCTTTTCTGTATCCTGTTGAAGCAGGATTTTCCCGTTTGAATCTATGACCGCAAGTTTTCTGATATAGCCAACCCATTCTCCAAGTTCTGAATTTGACAGCGTATCATCAAGAATGGTGAAGCTGTCTCCCTTGTAGGTAAACTGTGTCACATTATCCGTATTCAGCACACATTCTTCTTTGTCTTTGGAATATTCATCAATTCCCTTTTCCAAAACAGAACAGCCAGTCATACTTGCTCCCATCAGCAGAATAGCAACAACCAGTAAAATCATTTTCTTAATCATCGTTTTCCTTCCCATTGTGAAATCCAAAAAGTCATTGCAATAAAAGCAATTATTGTAATAAGTCCCATTATAAAAACCTCATTTTTGTGTAGGGATAGTTTATCGTCTAACACATAACGGCTTAAATCAATCGCCCAAGCGAAAGGGATATACTTCCAAACTCCCGCTAAGACAATATTACTGTACATAATTACCTGTAGGCTTTCAAATACACCTAAAAACAATGACGGCCCAAGTCCAAACTTAAAGCCAATAAATAAATGGAAAATGTAAAGTATAATATTTCCAAAAGCAAGGACTATTATTGTTTCTAACAGCATGACATAGGGTGTATGTGGAATAAGTCCTTGTATTGCTACCAGTATAGAAAATAATAGCACCAAACTAATCAGTGAAAAAACGCCTCCACCAAAAAGGACAAGAAACTTTCCGCAGAAAATGGTTATCCTGTTTGGAACGGACAGAATCGACTGTGAATGTGCGGCGTGATCTTCCATAAACGTATTTAACCCGGTAATTATGCTGATAAGAATTGGAAAAAACGTAGCTGTAATCTCAAAAATCAGCTTATATTTATTGTAGTCTGGTCGGAAACTGTATAAACCAAAATAGCTTGTAAAAAGGATTGCACCTGCTATCGGTACGAATATATGAATTGGTAATAGTGGTGTGTGGCGCAATTTTACCAATTCTGAACGGATTGCCCTATATAGTGTCATTCTATTTTGCCTCCTGTCTGCTAAAATTACCTGCACCCAAATAAGTAAGTACGAAAAAAAGTATGAATGATAAAATTAAAGATAATGCAACAGGTAATATGGAAACGTTAGGAGTGTCATTCAATGTTCCATTGATACCAATTCCCATTAGTGATTCCGCCAGCTTTGGAGCCCAACAATATGGACACAGCCACCATAAGGAGGTAGTTCCAAAAAAGCCGGGAAGAAAAATTCCAAAGGCAGTGTTTACTACAAGCGGCATAAACAATCCTATTTTAAAAATCAAGAATAAGCAAAGCGGAATCTGCCATATAGAAGCTATCATAATAGCAACACTGCCTATAAAGGATTGTCCCGGTGTGAAAATAACGGTTGACGGGGAGATAATATTGCTAACACATACTAACAATGCCAATATAAAAGCCGCAAATATCATTTTTTCAATCAGAATCAGGTTTTTACTAATCCAAAATTTTTTCAGATTGATAGACATAGAATATACAGAATAGTATTTATCTGCACGTATTTCTTTTTGATTGGACAAATAGCAAAGAACTGTAATTGTTCCCGGAAGTAAAAAGGAATACCACCAATACAAGGACATATACTGGAATCCAGTAAATCCAGCCATAAGCCAAGCAAAAACTGCTGTAATCAATGGGGCAATTATCAATAATTTATTGAAAAAGGTTCTTCTGAATTTTAAATGTTCTGATTTAAGGTATTTCATACTCTTACATTTCCTTTCTGTTTTTTTTCACAATATCCATGAATAATTTTTCGAGATTTTCTTCAGCATGTAAAACACCTTCATACCCCAAGACACCCTCCGAGATAATGCCGATATGGTCAGCAATCTGCTGTACTTCTGTAAGAATGTGGCTGGAAAGAATTACCGTAATTCCTTTAGAGGGGAAGGAACGAATCAATTCACGGAGTTCTTCTATACCAACAGGATCGAGGCCGTTTGTAGGTTCGTCTAAAATCAGCAGGCGGGGATTGTTTAAAATTGCAATCGCAATTCCCAACCGCTGTTTCATGCCAAGAGAAAATTGTCCTGCCCGTTTCTTTCCGGTATTCGTAAGGCCGACAATATCAAGCGCTTCATGGCAACGTTTATCCGGTAAGCCGAGAAGCTCCGTCCTCACTTTTAAATTTTCAAATGCAGTCAGGTTCTCATAAAGAGGCGGGGTTTCGATTAAGGTTCCTATGTCATTCAAATCTTTTCGGCGCCAAGCATGGCCGTCAAACTCAATGCTTCCAGATGTCGGTTTCAAAATGCCTGTTATCATTTTAAGTGTTGTGGACTTTCCGGCTCCGTTTGGTCCCAACAATCCATAGACGGAATTTTTTTCAATATTCAGCGATATGTTATTTACAACTGTCTGCCTGCTGAATGATTTACAGAGATTTGTTGTTTTCAAGATTATACTCATATTTTACACTATCCTTTCTTTTGATTATGCTAAAAGGATAACTGCAAATTTTGAAGATTTCATAAAGAAAATAGAATTTCTTAAATACATAATAGGAAATACTTGTCCACTTCCAGAAGATGCTTTCCAATCGTATCCTGCAGAAGCATCACCTGATAGGTTGAATTTCGATGGTTTTTCAGATAATCTCTGCGAAGAAAACCATACTTGCCAAGTTGCTCCATCTGCTTACCGGATTTATAAGTAAGATCCGGAAGCAGATATCCATTTACATTCGTATACGTTAATTTCATTTTGTTAGCACTCTCCATTTCTCATCATTTTTTGACCACAAATTTACGACATTTACGACAAATCTGACACTGCTTTACAATATCAGACAAAATGACTGATACCCCGGAAAGCCTGTAAAACAGGCACTTTTGAGACACACAAGACAGGACAAAAATCGACTTCCATTATCAAATAAAAAACGCGAATATTCCAGTGCTAAATAAGCCACTGATATTCGCGTTTCTTATTATCCTAACCACTTGAAAGATGGATAGTATCTTACAACAGCTTTCCCCACAAGCTGGTCAAATCGCACGAATTTATTTTTCCATGAACGTGAATCCTTCGAATCATTCCGGTTGTCACCAAGCATGAAATAACAGTTTTCCGGAACTGTATATGGACCATAACTTCCGATCATTTTCTCCGGAATGAAAGAGTCATCCAATGGAGTGGGTGAACCATCAATGTAAACTTTCCCATCCTTAATTTCCACTACCTCTCCCGGCAGTCCGATCACTCTTTTGATAAAAAGACGGCTTTCATCATCTGGGTATTTGAATATTACAATATCAAATCGCTCCGGGTCCTTGAACTTTTCAGAAATTTCATAACCGAACAGATTAAGATTAATTCCATACGCAAGCCGAAAGCCGAAAAGGCGGTCTTTCACCATAAGTGTTTTTTCCATGGAGGGTGAAGGGATTTTTGCGTTAATCAAAACAACATTATTGATAACCAGAGTAATTGCCACTACTATTACAATCAATTTCACATAGCCTAACAGTTCACGCCAGATTTTCATGCTCTCCACCTCACCGTTCTTCATTATTCATATATCTGAACAATCTTTTGTCATATTTTGCTTCCCGGTACCAGCCAATTCCGATCATGACCACGCCTAATACAATGGTAACCGTTCTGACCATTGTATCAGCTGAAAACAGGCAGGAAATTACAATTCCAGTTCCTGCACCTGTAAAAAAGTCAATAACAGACTTTTCCCGTTTCAATGATCCAAGCACTCTTTCTTTATCCATGGTTTTTACCATTTTGACATCTTCCTTTATTAAGACATCGAGAGAAATATCAAAACGGTTGCTGATGTCTATGAGAATCTGCAGATCCGGATAGCTCTTTTCATTTTCCCAATTAGACACAGTCTGTCTGGTAACATGAAATATTTTTCCAAATTCCTCCTGGGTCAGTCCCTTTTCTTTTCGTATTTTTAGTATCTGCGTTCCAATATTCATATTGCTCTGCTCCTGTTCTTCCAATCGGTTTTGCTTTCTCACTTGGATTATATAAAAATTTCTGCCAAATGAAAAGCAATTTACCTTTTACAGCGAAAAAACAGGTATGCAAAGCTTCTTTGACATGGGATTTTTGAAAACAGATTCACGTTTCTCTACTTAATCTGAATCCTTATTTTATCCCCGACAGGTGTCCAACCGGATTCTGCAGTGATTTCACCTGTAGCTCCATCATAATATGCGCTTTCTTCGGTTCCGTAATCTTCATCCGTTTTATCTGCTGCGTCGGTATTTTCTTTCTGGTCTGTATCGTCTTGAAGCCTTACTTCTGTGGGAGCATCTGCCCCTCCGATAATTTGAGTTTCAACCTGATCCTCTGCATCTGACGGATTTTTTTCCTCCAAAGTATCCTCCGGAACTTCTTCTACCGCTTCTGTAGTCTCACCAATTTCTACAAAATCGTCATCAACCCAGACAGTGTCTGCTGCAGCCATGTAAGGTTCTCTGGTATAAAGCTGTAATTCCAGATAATCGCTGTCAATATCCGGGAGCAAAAGAACCGGGCCGTCAGAATCCAGCTGATACATACCCCAGAAACTGGTTTTAAAACTCCATTGAGATTTACCATCTGCCGAATTACTGCGCAGTTCATACTGTACCTGATTTCCTTTACTGTCTGTCCCCATAAGCATCATCTCATTACCATTATACAGCTTTTCCTCAAGTTCTTCCGGAATTTCTGCCTTAATTATACTTTGCAGTTTATTCATGGAAAAGTCTGTTAATTTTACGGTTCCTTCTTCTGTTTTAACAGAAACATCTTCCAGCTTTTTATGAACTGTCTGTTTCATAAGCTCCTCATGGGGAATAGAAAAATCAAACTCAAACTCTGCGAAATAATCTTCGCCAAGATTTTCATTTTGATAGGCACCGAGTACCAAATGTACTTCTGGATTTTCTCCCAAATCACCATCAAGGGAAAACCGGGATTCCAGAACAGCATCATAGACATTTTCATCCAGTCCAGTATTTAGCAAATCTTCGTCCGAATATGGCAGAAGGTGTCCGCTTTCGTATTCTTCAATTTTCTGTCCATTTATTGTAGTTTTCTGATAATCAATGTCAAGCTGTGTATTGGCAAAGGTCCAGTCATCCTGGACATCATCCGTGTCCTTTTGCCCGGAAGATGTTTTTTCTGCATGCACCTTTGTTAACAGAACCCCATTATCCAGAACAACTTCTTTTAATGTTACAGTAATTCCTTTGTCTTCCTTAGAGGTATTCAACACTTCCGTATAAGATTCAATGCCTTTTGGGAAACCAAGGGTTTCTCCTATGGACAATGTAATATTTTTTATTGCAGCCTGGATATGTGGATTAGAAAAGATAACAGAACCCAAGGTGACGATCACACAGGCAGCTGCTGCTTTGCTCCACCCTTTTGGTCTCCGGTTTTCCTTTTTTTCACTCCATTCCCGCTCTGCTTCCTCTATATATTTCGGATCAATATTACCAAATTCTTTTGAAAAATCAAACTTTTTCATATGCGTCCTCCTTCTTTTTCCAACAGTTTCAACAGCTTTTTCCGGTTTCTGTATAAATTCATTTTCACGCTTCCCGCTGACATATGATGCCTTTTGGATATTGCAGAAACAGGATCTAAAAACCAGTATCTTCGTACAAAAATATTTCTGTCCTTTGGAGACATTTCTTCCAAAAAACGATTTATGGTTTCCATCAGTTCTTTTTCCGCCAGCTGTTCTTCCACGGTATAAGTTACATTTAGCTGCTCCATTTCCTCCATAACATCTGCCATATGAACATCCGGGCGCTTGCCTGCAAACTTTTTCCTTAAGCAGTCAATACTAAGATTTCTTGTAATCCGACCGCAAAAGTGTGCCAATACAGGAGGATGCGTAGGTGGAATCTGTGACCATACTGAAAACCAGGTATCATTCAGACATTCCTCGGCATCTTCTCTATTCGCCAATAAATTCCAGGCAATCTTGTAGCAATAGGGATGATACTTAGTACTCAATTCTATAATTCCATTCTCATCTCTTTTCAAAAACAGGTTTATAATTTCATCATCATTCATTTACAGGTTGTCCTCCGGGTTTCTTTAAGATAAAAGTCACTGTCCATAATCTGACCAGCAACAGATAAGGCGCCTTTTTGAATAAAAAAATTTCCATTCATATTATATATCGTAAAAAATAGTGGATGGTAACAAAAAAATTTAATTTTTTTCAGTTGAGATCCAAACTACAGTTTTGGTTTTCAGAAGATTATCTTTTAGAGGTAAAAATAATGAAAAGCAGCCGATATTCTCATTTTATAAATCATGAGATACCGGCTGCAACTGCTGTTATAAAATATTTAGTCCAATAAAACTCCCTCTATTTGTATTTTTTAGAAAAGATTTGCACGTCTAACTCATCACTGAAATAACGAGAATGCGACGCACAATTATTCAAGTCGTTGAGTCACTCTTGAAAGCAAAACCGTATTACACTTGTAAAAAAGGTCTGCCACTTCTGCACTCAGATTTTTTTTGCAAGTGTAATATTCTACATATTCCTGAACTATCCTTATGGAGTAACATATCACTGATATGGACAAACAGATACCTTTCGACGCTCAATCAGTCTATTAATTGTTTTAGTACCAACATCAAATTGAATCAATTTCTTTATATAACTTTATTAATTGCCTAAGCAAATTTTCATATTCTTTTATTGTCTCATCCGAATCAGACTCTTTTACTATATCCTTGTCATTTCGTAGATTAGAAATTTCAAATGGGTATTGGTTCAATAATTTGATTGTTTCTTTGCAATTTGGGATTAATTGATTTCTTTTATTATATGGAATCGCATTTATGCGCTCTCTTAAATTATGCCGCAGATTGTATGCAAGCCAGTCTGCCGTATCAAAAAAAGCACGATACTCATGTCCATATGCTTTCTCAAGGTTTCCTTTGATATAAGAATAGTAATCGTATCCTTCCGGCACTTTTTTGGTTGTGCTTGCAAAAATCCTTACAATATGATCATATGCATCCCGGTGCTCTTTTAATGGCTGAATTAATGCATCCCCATTTTCTGATATTTCTTCGGCTGTAAGTAGATAAATTTTGGTTTTTTGATGTAATTGATATATCTTTTTCCACAACAGCCCAATCTCATCGTTTTGCATTAGATTAAAAACATTTTGTTCAGCCATTTAAAATACCCCGCTATTGAATTAATGAATTTTTAACTTTGACTCCTTTTCCCTCATTACCAGAAACGATTTTTCATCTAGAATACGGTCACCAAAAATCCGCCAGGATCCACGTCGCTTTATTCGGTACGCTTTAATAGTGGAGATTTGTCCGTTTTCACAGTCTCTTGAAAAAAATTTCCTATATTTAAAAGTTTCTATTATCCCCCATAGAGTTCCTGCAACTATAAAAAAAAGAAGTACTGCTACAGCTTCAATCATAAATATTCTCCTTATCATCCCAGTTACATGCATCGTCACAATCGGACTGCATCCCAAGGTCTTTTGGTTCGATCACATTTCTTACACTACTACCTGCACTATATTTTTCTCTTCTGTAAATTATGCTAAGATGAACAAATGTTTCTCTGTAAAGTAACAAAAGAATAAATCCAACAAATATACAGGATAGTAATATAACTCCTTTCCTAGATGCCACAGACTGCAATTGTGGATTTCCAAGGAAGCAAACTGCTGAAATCAAATCAATCAATGCAAGCAAAAACGTAATTCCCTGCAATAAATTCACTTGAAATACCTGTTTTTTCTTTGCAATCGAACACCCAGCATCATACATATTGTTAATTGCCTGCAATAATATCGTAATATAAAATGGTTTTATATCTGTCATGCTAAATCCACACACTAGTTCTATAAAAATGGTAGCCGTAAAAACCATAGTTTTTATCAGACATTCTAAATAACTGTCCGTTGTAAGTTTTTCAATCACTCCATGCCCTTCCTTCGTAATTCAAAAAAAGCAGAGCCATCCCTCCAAAAGGAACGACCTCTGCTAATATTACAATCCTCGGCAGGATATTATGCCAAAGCCCCTACTTTCTTCGGATTTCTTATATTTAATTTCTAAAAAACATTTGTATAATCATAACATTATACAACTTGAAAAGCAAGCATCTTTTTAAATTTTCAAAAATCAGATGGTATCAATCAGATCACTTCCACTAGTAATCTGACTCCAGTGATTTTCACGTTTGTCCGCATTTTTCTCAAAGTATGGAAGTAGCGTTTCTTCCAGTTTCTCCAGACATGGGATGCTTCCATCCAGATACTTTTTGATTCTCCGGATGGTATTGTTAAGTCTGGTAATCACAGTTCCAAGTTTCACATCCATCAGTTCATAGTCAAAAGGCTTTGCTTCTGACATCCACAGATCTTCTCTGAGAATTTACATTTTTTCTAAATTATATACGATTTCCGGAATTTCTTTTTCACAGATTTCTTTCTTTAAAGCCAGTTTCTGGTTCTTATCATAAATGTTTTTATGTGGACACCAAGATCTGCCTTATCGGTCAGCACTGCTGCCAGTTTTTCATAATAGGCATATAGAACAGCATATTCCGGGGAATTCTCCTGGCAGCTTTCCACCATCTTTTTTAATTTTTCATGGTAGGCACCAGTGTCAACGCCGCTCTCCACCACCTCCCGATCAAAAGTACCAGCCATTGGATCCTGGTACAAAAGATATTTAGATGGATTCTGCGCTTCCTGATTTGCCTTTCCATTTAAGAACAATGAGTCGAAAGCATCCAAAACCGTAAAATCTTTCAGATTTCCACTCACATACTCCTTAAACTCTTCCTCCAATAATCCGAAAGTTTCTATACAAACAAATAGAGTTTTATCATAAAAGTCCCAAATACCATTATCAACGAATTTTTCGTATATTTATATTTTTACCGTCTCATAACCAACTCTCTCACTTCGAACATGTAGCAAAAAATCTATCATACCAGATAAGGAATGTCAAAACTGTCCAGATTTTACGGCTGTTATCTGCCTTTTTCTCTTTATGGTCTTTCAGGAGCTGAAGCAGTTCCTCTGTATGAAAAAATTCTTCTGCCTCTTTCGAGGTAAATAACTCCTTTACCATCTGATACCAGTCATCCTGCCGCAGCCACACACGGATTGGAATTGGAAAACCAAGTTTCTTACGTTCATCGGTTTCCTGTGGAAGAAATTCTGAAACAGCTTTACGGAAAATATATTTGGTTGTACCCGCTGCAATCTTGGCTTCTTTCGGAAGCTTTGCTGCAAAGTCAAAAACTTCTTTATCCAGAAATGGTACCCTGACTTCCAATGAATGTGCCATGCTCATTTTATCTGCTTTCTGCAAAATATCGCCAGGAAGCCAGTAGCTCAGATCTACAGACTGCATTTTTTCCATGTCTTGAAGTAATCCTCTGTTTTCTGACTCAAGTTCTTCAAAAAATGGTCTTAAATATTCCTGTGTGGAAGGTCCTGTTACTTTATTTTTCAAAATCTGCGCTTTCTCTTTTTCACGGTAAATATATGCATTTCCGATGAAACGTTCTTCCACTTTCATTCCTGCACGGATAAGGAAATCTCGTCCCTTCACATCCGGCAGCTTTGCAGCCAGTTTTCCAATTACACGTCTGACACCAAATGGAATCCAGGCAATTTTTTTCAATGATTCCGGTTCTCTGTAAATATTATATCCACCGAAAAGCTCGTCTGCTCCTTCTCCGGAAAGAACAACCTTGACATGACCTGCCGCCTCTTTTGAGAGAAAGTAGAGTGCAACGGCAGAAGCATCAGCAAGGGGCTCATCCATATGATACATAACATCTGGAAGGGCATCCCAGAATTCCTGCTTGGATATGATTTTCACATGGTGTTTCAAACCTGCTTTTTCTGCCACTTTGGCAGCTTTGTTTACTTCACTATATCGGTCTCCCTCATCGAATCCCACTGTAAATGCCTGATCTGCACCAGAGGAAGAAGCCAGATAACCGGAATCCACTCCCCCGGATAAAAACGCGCCGACTTCCACATCACTTAACATATGGTGCTCCACTGAATCCTTTAAATTCTCTGCAAGCTGATTCCGCAGCTGCTCCATATTCGTCTTACGGTCCCATTGGCCTGGTGCAAGCTTTGTTTTGAAATAAGTCTTTATCTCATAGTTTCCGTTTTTATATAAAAGCATATGACCTGGCATAAGCTTATAAATCCCCCTGAAAAAAGTTTCTTCCAGAGGGGAATATTGAAATGACAAATACTGCTCCAGTGCCTTCTGATTTACTTTCCTTTCATAGCCTGGAAATGCAAGGATACTCTTAATTTCAGAAGCAAATACAAAGTGTCCATTTATTTCGGCATAGTACACAGGCTTAATTCCAAAAAAATCCCTTGCAAGCATCAAACTCTGCTCCTGTTCATTCCATACAGCAAATCCAAACATTCCCCTGAGCTTATCCAGTGCCTTCTCCCCATACTGCTGAATAGTATTTATCAGAACCTCCGTGTCAGAATGAGTACAGAAAGAAATGCCGAAAGCCTCAAGTTCTGCCCGCAGTTCCTTATAATCATAGATTTCTCCATTAAAAACAATATGAAGGTTTCCGTCCGCACTTTCCATAGGCTGCTGCCCATCTTCTAAATCAATAATACTAAGTCTTCGAAAACCCAGCGTGATCTTCTCCCTGCAAAAAGAGCCCTCACTATCCGGGCCCCTATGCTCAATGGCCTTCATCATCCTTTCAATTACTGTCTTCTGATCCTGTCTGTAACCTGTAAATCCACAGATTCCGCACATTTTATCCTCCGTATATATTTGATGTAGTTTATACGCTGCAGCAACTTTTTTACCACAATTGAATCCCACATAGTCACATCGTAATCATAGTGGTCTGTGAGTCTGCGCTTCAGCTTGTGTTCTCCTTGTTTTTCTACAGATGTAGAAGTCTTTTCTAATTCTACATCTATAGAATCAAAAAGTCAATCTTATTTTCTACAATTGCAGAATCTATGTCATATATTTGATTACCCGTCATGACATACCCCAATGACTCAGTTCTTACAGATTTTCAAACGATGTGAATGCCTCACTGCTGATAAAATGAAAAGCCGGAAAAACGGTCTTTTGTTACAGAGCCATTTTTCCGACTGTATGGTTACCTATATTTAGTCAACTACCCATTACCTAAAGGTAATGGGCTTGGCAGACTTAGCCAAGAAGAACCGATATCAGTCTTGCAAAGACCTTGTATCGGTTCTTTTTGTATTTTCTCATTATCTAATTATGGGAGGATTTTTCTGTATCACCGAAAAAACTTTTATTCCCGCACTTCAAGCCACTGGTCAATGTTCCCAAAATGTACCGCCTGCAGGTTATCTACATCAACCAGTTGCGGGAAGCTGTTTCTGATGATCATGACACCATTTTCCTTATCCTGTTTTTCTCCACCGCCAGCGATGCCTCCCATGGTCATATCAAGTGTTAAAACCGTTCCATCTTTATAACGCACCTGGTCAATACTAGTTCTGGCATAAAGATCCATGCCATAGTCCGTACCTGCGTACTCAAATTTGTTTTTTTCATCTTCATACACCTTCATAGCTTCATCATAATCAAGATATAATGACCATAAAAGGGGCGTTACTTCCATTTTTTTCACTGTGATTTCATAACCTCCAAAATCACATTTCCGGTTCACTTCCAGAGTTGTCGGAGGCTTTACTGCACCCAGAGTCCATTTAAAATCCCATGTTCCATCTGTAATAATAGTCGTATCATAATCTCCTTCCTCCGTAAGATTCTTTAATGTGATTTCTACTGTTTTATTACTCAGATCATAATCACCGTCATAAGATATACAGGCGTTAAAATATTTAAGATGTGCAGAATTTTGATCTGTTTTCAGTAACACATCCTGTCCTACCCCAGTATTGAAACTTCCAAATCTGTTATCGTCCACTGCATATACTTCCTTTCCATCGATCTTAAAATGTGTCATCTCCTCAAAAGAAGTATGATCAGTCATAGAAATACTGTCATCTGTTTTCACTTCAAAAAAAGCATACAGGAATCCCTGATCCTGAATAGAATCTGTCAGGGTAACCGTCACACCATTTTGTGTTACAGACTGGTCTATATTCTGAATATAAGTTGATTCCTGCAGTGTCTCCTGCTGTTCCTCCGATGGATCCAGTCTTTTCACCAGGTAATCATTCCATTTAAAGAACTCTTTTGCAGCCACAGTAACAGCCATACCAGTACAGATTACTGCTGCTGCAATCAATAATCGTCCACTGATTTTTTTTCTTTTGTATTTTTTATCAACTGAATCCGCCTGTTCAATCTGTTTTAGTGTATCTTCAAATTTATTATGAAAATCCTGTGGTACTTCCGGTGCGATATTATTCCATTTCTTATCTAACATGACATTTTCCCCTTTCCTGTTATTCTCTTTAATTGCTTGCTGTTTTTCCCAGTTGCCGGTCTTTTCTCTTCTTCGGATAACTGCACCTTCAAAAACTCTCTTGCACGTGAAAGTCTGCTTTTGATCGTTCCTTCCGGAATATCCAGAGCCTCACTGATCTCTTTCAATGAAAATCCTTCTAAATAATACAATGTTACCAAAACCCTCAGATCCTCCGGAAGTTCCATAATCGCCATATACAAATGACTGTATCTGTCCTCCTCAGTCATTTTCATATTGTCCATATATTCTTCATATGGAATAACATTTTTTCTTTTCCGAAGAATCCCTTTGCATTCATTGATCAATATCCTTGTGATCCATGTTCGGAAATATTTTTCTTTCTTTAAAGTGGGAAGTTTTTCATATGCCTTAAGAATTGTTTCCTGCACAGCCTCCCCACAATCAGAGTCATTCTTCAGAATGGACTTTGATATATGATACAGCATGGCTTCTGCATCCCGAACCTCCTTAATAAATACATCTTTTGTCATAACTTTGTCTTCTCCTTTTGTCCAGCTGGATTACTACTCATGTTTACTTTTACACTAATTAGATGCATCGGAAAGGAAATCGGTTCTCATAAAAGTATTTTTTTCCGTTGTCTCTTCCATTGCCAACGAAATATTCACTTTTTTAATCTCTGTTCTGTTTGTGTTTGTATTTTTTATGTAATTCCGTAATATATTCCTCAAGCTTCTCTTTGTCTTGCTCTTCACAGGCAACAAAAACAAAACACTGCTTAGATCGATCCGATATGCTTTTACTGTTTTCTCACCCAGTTTCTCTGTATATGTGCAATAATTCCAGAAACGGTGCTAATTTATCCGGTAGTTTCATTTTTACTCTCTTACGTTTTTTACATTCTCCGTATTATACTACCATTTCACCAGAATATTTTCAGAAATTTTACAAACAAAAAGATGGACATAAGCAAGATCATACATGACAGAAGCACTCCTTGCATTGCCAATCATGAGATACTTTATCCCCATTCCAGACAGGTACGCAGAGCATAACTCTCACAAAGCAGTGTCCATTCTCAGATAGTTGGAACCGGTGTGTGCGGCTCAGTATAGATAATATCAGCAGAAATAAGGTATCTGCTGTCGGAACAGAAAAAGTTTCAAAATAGATCAAAAAATATTGCTGAAGTCTGCCTATCAGTGTTTTTTCGCTGTATAATGTTTTTGCCGTACAGGGTCACTTTCCTTTGTAATGTTTTATGCCAAATTCATTATACATCAGGAAATCCTGTACGATATTTTTTTATAAAAAAGTTGTAAAGTGGTGTATCAATATCATAATTTTCTAAAATTGAAACTTTTTGCTCTTTGACAGGATATATAAGAATGTAAAGGTTAAAAGCTTTTAATTTTTGAAAATATTAAAAAGAAAGTAGGATTGATATGACAGATGAAGAAGAACTTTTGCAGCGTCTCAGGAACAGAGAAAAAAATTCAATAGATGAAGCAATCCGAATTTATACGCCGTATTTGAGTACTGTTTTGTATCATATGGCCGGCAATTCACTGCCGAAAGAGGATATTGAAGAAATTGTGGCAGATGTGTTTGTTGTACTTTGGAAGAATACCGGGAGGATAGATTTGCAGAAAGGTACATTACGGTCATATCTTGCTGCTGTTGCCCGGAATTTTGCTCTGAAACGGCTAAACAGAAAGATGGATCATACATCTCTTGAAGATATTGAACTGTCAGATGGCAAAAATTTCATGGAAGAGAATTTTCACAATAATTATGTATGGGAAACAGTTATGAGCCTTGGCGAACCTGACAGCGAGATTTTTGTAAGGCGGTATAAATTTGATGAAAAAATCAAGGATATTTCAAAAGCAATGGGACTTAATATTTCTACAGTTAAGACCAGACTTTCAAGAGGAAAAAGAAAACTCAGAAAAATGTTATCGGATGCGGAGGAAAAATTATGAGAAGAAAAAATTTGCTTAAAGAATTGGGAATACAAAAACAGGCAGATACTTCCTGCAATGCTCTTGATATTGATACAGAGAATGTCAGACAGAGAGTTTATGCAAAACTTGACTTCGCAGATACAGAAAGGAAGCAAACGACTATGAGATCAAAAAAGAAAATATTACCTTTGTTGATAGCTGCAACACTTACAATTGGAGTTACTGCTGTGGCAGCAACAGGAAAGATTTCAATGTGGACAGGTTCATCTGCATCACGTGCTGATTATACATCTCTTCCAACGTCAGAACAGATTACAAAGGATATTGGGTATAGACCGGTATTGATTGATACCTTTGAGAACGGGTACTGCTTCAAAGAGGGCACTATTATAAAAAACAGTTTTAAGGATGGCAATGCAAATGTAATTGAGAATTTTAAATCTGTGTCCTTTGATTATCAGAAGAATGGAGATGTTGTATCGTTTGAACAGCAGAAATTTAACTCAAAACTTACTCCGTCAGGTGATATTATTGCCACTGTAAATGAAACAAATTTGTATTATGTACATTATATAAATAAAGTGGTATCAGATGATTACGAATTGACAGAACAAGATAAAAAAGACCAGTCCAGTGGAAAAGTTGTATTCAGTTACGATGACAGTGCTTCTCAGATTGAAGTCAGTCAGGTTCAAAGCGTTAACTGGAATAAGGATGGCATCCAGTATGATTTGCTGCAAATAGATGGAAAATTATCTGCCGGAGAACTTGCAGATATGGCGAGAGAGGTTATTAATAACAGAAGATAAAGAAAAAAAGATGGTGAATTCAGTTCGGTTCACCATCTTTTTGTAACTGTTGTGGAAATACCTGTATCGCAGCTGATGCATAATATGTTATAATTTACAGATAGTGTAGCTGTCCAGAACTTTTATAGTTACGGTAAATGTAAAATATCTGTCAGGAAAAAGTCTATGGCTGCAAATATGCTGGAATTTCTAAGCCGCAGTAAGACAGTAGAGAAAATGGTTCTGCGATTAAACAGTAAAGATACTAATGTTCCACGAAGTAAGTTCCCTGAATGTGGCAGCAGCAAATGCAGTGGCATTCTGGGAACTGGAACACAGATAAGATATAACTCAGGAGGAAATGAAAAAATGTCTTTGGAAAAAGCAGAAAAATATCTGGAAGAAAAAGGCTTTCTTGACCATGTGATCGAACTGGGAGCATCCACTGCCACAGTAACAGAAGCAGCCGCGGCCCTTCATGTAGAGCCGGGCATGATTGCAAAGACTATGTCCTTTTTGCAGAACGATAAAGCAGTCCTGATCTTAACAGAGGGTACAGCCAGAGTAGATAACCGAAAATATAAAGATACTTTTCATATAAAGGCAAAAATGATTCCATTTGATGAAGTAGAAAACATCATCGGCCACGCTCCGGGAGGGGTATGCCCGTTCGGAATTAATAAGGGAATTGAAGTCTATCTTGACGAAAGTCTGAAACAATTTACCACCGTATATCCTGCTGCCGGCAATGATCACAGTGCAGTAAAGCTCACAATTCCGGAACTGGAACAGGTATCAGAGGCAAACGGATGGGTGGATGTGTGTAAAGAAACAGAAAACTGATCGTTCATGGTATGATATGGAAAATGGAGGACAAGAATAGATATTGTAATCAGAGAATATCAGACAGAAGACGTAACAGAAGCCGTTACAATATGGAATCAGGTGTTAGAGGATTCTGAAGAAATACTTTTTTTGCAACAGAAGCCTGATAACCGTATCCAGATAGCGGTATGTATGATTCAGCCCGTAGCTTTCACCAAGAATGTTGAGTCCGTGATTTAACAGCTGCAGCAGTGCTTTGTCTCCACTGGGCACTCCAAAACAGAGCTTTTCATCATCTGACAGAGTAATAACATTCAGTTTTTTTTCATCGTCAAGAAGCTGGCTGACACGAAGTGCGCTTAAAAGAGTACTGTTTGCCCTGCCAGATCTGACAGCATCCAGACATTCCTCAATGTCGTTGCACATAATAACCTCTGAATTCGGATAATTGTCCAGAGTATACCAGTATTGTCTGAGATTGTTCTTGTTTACGGCAATTTTTGAAGTGACATTATCACTGTAGGGTTCCCGGTAAGCCAGTGCGATAGGAAAAGCTACAATAGAAGAACTCTGAACAAAACCTTCTTGTTCTGCATACCACTTTCCATCACTGATGGGCATTACAAGATCGACTTCGCCGTTTTTCAGGCTGTCCAGCATTTTCTGCTGATCTTCAAAACACTGGTAATCGATCTTTGGGGTGTAATCACCCGGAAGGGAATGAAACAGATCGGGGACAATATCTGCTACCAGACCGGTAGCAGAACCATCACTTTCTGTATCGCAGTATGGAAGATAATGATCCAGGTATCCAACCGTTACAGTTTCATGTTTCTGCATCCTTCAAGAGAAGCAGTCATGCGCTGGTCATTTTCCAATGCTCCGATCCTCTTGCCACTGTAAGATGTGATATCTCCACACTTCATGGAACTGTCACTTTCGTCTTTATAAATATAAAAAGTTTCGTTAAGCATCTCGCTGTCAGGATAATTGATCATGTCTTCACGGTCCTCGGAATAAGCGATACCAGCCATCAGATCCAGATCACCATTTTTCAACTGTTCAAACAGATCCGACCATTCTCCGTAGACATATTCGTATTTCCAGCCTGTGTAAGAGGCAAGCTTCTGAAGATATTCATAACTGTAACCGCTCTTTGGGGAATTATCGTTCGTTCCTTCCTGGAAATTATGAGAAAAATATCCGGCATTTATATATGGTATATGATGGCACAGGCATAAAAAACTTTTTTGTTTGAATTTTTTTCAGCTGTGAATAGATTTTCAGTAATTATTTCTCAATACAAATAAATGCTTTTCCCAACAAGTTTATCGCCTTCATATTGTAATTTTATTGAGAAAAACCGTTCTTCCCCTGAAAGCAGCAGATCAAGGAATACTTTATCTCCCTCCCATGCAGGAAGTTCGGGTACTGTGTTTTTATCGATCCAGCAAAGTTCACCTTCATTACATTCGATCAACTCGCCAGTATATCCATCTGCTGTAAAAACACACATAAGTTCTGATTCACATTCATTGTTTATAAACGTTACCAGACCACGGAACTTATATGATGTAAGTGTAAAACCTGTTTCTTCCTTCACTTCACGCACAAGACATTCTTCCGGTGTTTCCTGAGCTTCCACATGTCCGCCAACACCGATCCATTTTCCTTCGTTCATGTCATTTTGCTTTTTTATTCTGTAAAGCATCAGGTATTTATCGTTGTTTTCTATATAACATAATGTAGTAGTTTTCATTTTTTTTCATATGTTTCAGAAAAGAGCTGTTTACGTAATTCATTTTTTCTGTCTGCTGAGGTGAAAGCAGCTTCGACTGAATTAAGGATGAGCTGCTTCTGCTGCTCTTTTGCAATGCCTGTCAGGGATTCCATGTATTTAAATTCCCTGGACAGGGATGTCCGTTCAATAGCTGGATCATCTGTATTTAATGTTACTTTAAGGCCTCTTTCCAGGAAGATTTTCAACGGATAAGAAGACATATCTGCAACTGCTTTTGTCTGGCGGTTGCTTGTTGGACACATTTCCAGAAAAATTCCGGCATCTTTTACAAGCTGGATCACTTCTTCATTTCCTGCGATACGCACACCGTGTCCAATCCTTGTCGCTCCCATGCGAACCGCTATCCTTACATCATCCGCATCGCCGGCCTCACCTGCATGAATAGTAAACGGGATTTCATCTTCTTTTGCTTTCGCAAAAAGATCCTCATAATCTTCTGTCGGGAAAAGTGCTTCCGCACCTGCAAGGTCAACAGCGACAACGCCACCATCTTCCACAAGATATTTCCGGGCCAGTTCCAGTGTTTTCAGATTGTCCTGCTGATTGGATTCTCCGCGCATGCAACATAAGATCAGATTACCTGGAATCGGCGATTTTATCAATCCACGCATCGCAGATTGAACAGCATTTTCCTGGGTCATTCCCTTCTGAGTGTGAAGCTGTGGTGCAAATCGAAGTTCTGCATAAATCACGCCGTCTTTATGCATTTCAGAGAGAACAAGATAAACGGCATCTTCCAGTGCTTTTTCTGTCTGGAGCAGAGAAAGCGGCAGCTCAAAACATTTCAGAAAATCATTAAGATCTTGGCAGGAATCCGGTACAGAAAGGAGAGCTGTCAATTCTTTGTCAGTTTTTGCCGGAAGTGTGATCTGCTGCAAAGCTGCAAGTTTTTTTGCAATTTCTACGCTAATGCAGCCGTCCAGATGCGCATGAAGGTCGATATAGTGATTTATTTTATTTTCTTTTTTCATAGGAAATAAGTACCTCCCTGTTCTGATTTTTTTCTGTTTTAGCATAAAAAAGAACGTATGAAATTCCACAGTTTACGGAAGCCTGCGTTATTTTCTATGTTTTGGGACTTAATTCCAGATATTATATAGCCTGAGTCACCTCTTTTAACCAGCTTTTTTCATCTTCATCCAGATATGGAGAAATTATCTCATATACAAGTGCGTGATACTGATTGAGCAAAACTCTCTCTCCTGCTTCCATCTGTGCCGGGTCGATTCCTTCCAGATCAAAAGGTACCATGGTCAGAGATTCAAATTTCATAAACTGGCCGTATGCTGTCTTTTCCGCTTTTTTGCATACGATCAGGTTTTCGTGGCGGATTCCGAACTCATTTTCTGCGTAGTAACCTGGTTCATCGGAAGTGATCATGCCTTCTTCCAGCACAGGGGCCGGACGGTCTGCAGGATTTTTCCAGCGAAAGCTCTGTGGGCCTTCGTGTACATTGAGAAGATATCCTACTCCATGACCGGTTCCGTGGTTATAGTCCTCTCCCATAGCCCAGAGCGGACCTCTTGCTATGGAATCCAGATTCAGTCCCGTACATCCGTAACGGAATTTTGCAGCTGCCAGGTTTAAATGTCCCCGAAGCACAGCTGTGAAATATTTCTTCTCCTTTTCTGTGACCGGGCCAAGTACGACGGTGCGGGTGATATCTGTGGTTCCCTCCAGATAATGTCCGCCTGTATCCATCAGAACCAGTCCTTTTGGCTCCAGAGGGATATTCGTTTCTTCTGTTGCACCGTAATGAACGATTGCCCCATGAGCACCATAGGCAATGATCGGATCAAAACTGTTCCCAAGGAAATTTTCCTGTTCGGAACGGAAATCATAAAGCTTATCAGCTGCTGAGAGTTCCGTGATCTCCTGTTTTCCAATGTTCTTTTTCAGCCAGTGGATAAATTTCACCATTGCAACGCCATCTTTGATATGGGCAATCTTCTCATTTTGGATTTCTGTTTCATTCTTGACAGCTTTCGGAAGAAGGGTCAGATTTTCTCCGTCCAGAATCGTTACTTTTTCCTGAATATTGCTGATCAGGCGGCTGTTTACATTACTTCTGGAAAGATAGATCTTTTTCTCCCCGGATATTGTCTGAACATAATCATAAATATCATTGTACGGATAAATGGTAACGCCATCAGCAGAAAGTGCCTTTTTTACAGATTCCGGAAAAGCTTTTTCATTGGCGAAAAGGCGGATCTCTTTCTCATCCATCACAAGATATGAAAGGACTACCGGGCAGCAGTGAATATCGTTTCCGCGGATGTTCAGAAGCCATGCGATATCGTCCAGGGAAGTGAGTACAAAGAGAGATGCGCCTTTTTCTTTTAATTTAGTACGGATCTCCTGGATCTTGTCTGCTCTGGATTTCCCTGCCCATTTCACATCAAGCTCCATTACCGGTTCGCAGGAAAGTGCAGGACGATCCTGCCAAATCTCTCCGATCAGATCCTCATTTACAGAAAAACGTATCTGTTTTTTCTGGAGGATCTTTTTCAGCTGATCTGCCTCTTCTCCGCTGACTGTACGGCCGTCAAAACCAAGGCACATCCCTTCTTTCAGATTTTTTTCCAGAAATTTATGGATGGTTGGAACATCTGGTTCTCCCATCTTAAAAAGTGTGACAGGTGTTCCCTCTAATTGCTGCGCGGCCTGAATAAAGTATCTTCCATCTGTCCAGAGACCTGCCATATCCTGCATGATCACTGCAGTTCCCGCCGATCCTGTAAAACCAGTAATATATTTTCTGCATTTAAAATAGTCGCCTACATATTCGGAACCGTGGAAATCATCGGTTGGAACCAGATATGCATCAATTCCCTTCTCTTTCATCAGCTTCCGAAGAGCTGCGATCCGTTCTGTAACTGTCATAAGTTTTAAGCCTCCTCTGTGAAGTTATTTTTTATTGCAAAGCCATGATCCATAGGTCCGCTGCCTTTTCCAAGGTCAAGCATGGCTGCGAGGGCACCTGAGATGTAATCTTTTGCGCGGTTTACGGATTCCTCCATGGAGAAGCCTTTGGCAAGATTGGAAGCAATGGCTGAGGAAAGAGTACATCCTGTTCCATGAGTGTTAGGATTATCGATCCGTTTTCCTTCAAACCACTGATAAGTTCCATTTTCATAGAGAAGATCATTGGCATCGTTAAGCTGATGTCCACCTTTGCAAAGAACTGCACAGTGATACCTTTCAGATACCTGGCGGGCTGCTTCGATCATAGCTTCTGCAGTTGTGATCTGCATTCCGGTCAGTACCTCCGTCTCCGGAATGTTCGGAGTCAGAAGATCGGCCAGAGGAAAGAGTTCATTTTTCAGAACATCGACTGCTGCCTCGCTGATCAGTCTTGCACCGCTGGTTGCCACCATAACCGGGTCAACTACGATGTTTTTTGCCTTATATCGGCGAAGTTTCCCGGCGATCACCTGGATCAGGTCACTTTCCGAAACCATTCCGATCTTTACTGCGTCCGGAAAAATATCGTTAAAAACAGAATCCAGTTCCTGACCGAGAAATTCAGCTGTTGCATTCTGGATCGCTGCAACACCGGTTGTATTCTGTGCTGTCAGTGCTGTGATAGCACTCATTGCATAGACACCGTTTGCCATCATGGTTTTGATATCAGCCTGGATACCTGCTCCTCCGCTGGAATCGCTGCCTGCTATGGTTAATGCTGTTTTCATATGTATTATCCTCCGTTTTCCGTAAAATCTATTCCATATAATTTAAAAGTTCATTTAAAGACCTGCAGTAAATATCTGCCTTTTTTTTCAGCTGTTCCTGATCCGGTTCTCCGAAAGGATCGAAAATTCCTGCTGTCTGAAAACCTGCATCTCGGGCCGTAATCAGAGCATACAGGGAATCTTCCACAACAAGCGTTCCATTGGGACTGGAATTCAGAGACTTTGCCGCTGTGAGATAAATTTTCGGAGAATATTTGCTCTCTCCGATCTCGCTTGTCGTATAGATCTCTTTCAGATAAGGAAGCAGATGATTCCGCTCCAGTGCTTTTCTTACATGCTCTCTGGGACTGGATGTAGCTGCCACTGCCGGAATTCCCAGCTTATTTATTCTCTGCAAAAGTGCCTCTGCACCTGGTTTAGCTTTCACTTCTTCGAAATAAAAGGTCTGTATTCTGGTTTCCAGTTCCTGTATAATCTCTTCTTCTGAATTTTCAAGAGAAAATGTATCTTTCAGCCAGGCAGCTCCCTGTTCCATACTCATAGAAAAAAGGATCTCATCCATATCCGGAACAGGTGTATATCCATGTTTTACAATAAATCTTTTTCCAAGCTCCTTCCAGATAAAAAGAGAATCCAGAAGCACTCCGTCTATGTCAAAAATAATAGCATTTATCGGGTAAGTCATTTCTTTTATACTCCCTGTTTTGTATACTCTAACAAAAACACGGATATGTCTCTGGGACATATCCGCATCTTATTTTTTTATAATGCTATTATAGTCTGTCAAGGCATGAAATGCAACGGTGAGTTAGCGACCACTTCGTAAAGCTATTACATCCCCAGATTTATTCTTTGCCGTTAAAGCAGTATGTACATACATTACACGGATCAATCCCGATAGATTCCAGAAGATCATCCAGCCTGTGATAGCGAAGAGTGGTAAAGTTCTGCATCTTGCAGATATCCTGTACCATCTGCTCGTATTTTTCTGTACGCGGATCTGCATATTCATCCAGAATTTCCTGCGGACAGTTAGGGCCCTCTCTTTTCTCGATGACCTGACGGGCAATCAGTTCCATCTCGGATTTGGAACGGGAGAAGTTTAAATATTTACACCCATACATGATCGGTGGGCAGGCAGGACGAACATGAACTTCTTTTGCACCGCTTCGGTACAGAAACTCGGTTGTTTCACGGAGCTGGGTTCCACGTACAATAGAATCATCAATGAGAAGAAGTTTCTTATCCTTGATCAGGGCACGTACAGGGATCAGCTTCATCTTGGCGATCAGATTACGCTGATTCTGATTTGTCGGCATAAAAGATCTCGGCCAGGTCGGGGTATATTTGATAAATGGTCTTGCATAAGGAGTGCCGGATTCGTTGGCATAACCTATAGCGTGAGCAATACCGGAATCCGGAACACCTGCAACAATATCCGGGTGAACAGAGTCGCCATCTCTTTTGGCAAGCATGCTTCCGCAGCGGTAGCGCATTTCTTCTACATTGACGCCTTCATAAGAAGCTGTCGGATATCCATAATAAACCCAGAGGAAGGAACAGATCTTCATTTTCTTTCCAGGTTCTACCAGAGTTTTTACACCATCTGCCGTGACAAATACAATTTCTCCAGGTCCAAGTTCCTTATAGTCTTCATATCCCAGGTTGATATAGGCATGGCTTTCAAAAGACAGACAGTAGGAGCCTTCTTTATGACCGATCTCTACCGGAGTACGGCCCATCTTGTCACGGGCTGCATAGATTCCGTCTTTTGTCATAAGAAGTAGTGTCATGGAACCATCGATCAGCTCCTGTACATACTGGATACCCTCCACGAAATTGTCTTTTTCACAGATAAGGGCTGCGATCAGCTCTGTCACATTGACTGTTCCGTTTGTCATTTCCTGGAAATGTACCTTAGTAGTGTCATACATTCTCTGTAAAAGCTCATCATAATTGTTAATCTTTCCCACAAATGTGAGGGCAAAGCTTCCGATCCGGGAGCTGAAAAGAAGTGGCTGCGGTTCATAATCAGAAATACATCCGATTCCCATATTTCCTTTCATGGAACCTACATCGCCGTCAAATTTCGTACGGAAAGGTGTGTTCTCAATGTTGTGGATGGCACGGTCAAATCCATGTTCACCATAAACCGCCATACCGCCGCGACGAGTTCCCAAATGGGAATGATAATCCACTCCGTAAAAAAGTTCCAGTACGCAGTCTTCTTTTGATGCTACTCCAAAAAATCCGCTCATAATGTGCTCCTCTCTGCTTCCATAGTTTAACGATTCTTTATTTTTCGTACATCCATAATCGTTTTTCAGTATAGCATACGGCACAGAAAAATAACAATTAATTCAGAGGATATTTCGTCTTTTTCAAAATAAATCATAAGGATATTAGCCATATTTATAAAAGATTTCTGTTTTTTCTAATTCCACAGTGCAATAAAAAGATTCAGATATCCGGCAAACGTCAGCCATATAATATACGGAATCATCAGATAGACAGCTTTTTGGGAAAATCCTGCAAATACACGAATACACCAATATACCAGTCCCCACAGAAGAAGCAGCCACAACAAGGCAAATGTATACCAGCCGGCACCAAAAAAGAAAAACGGCCATAAAAAGTTTACCGCAAGCTGAATCCCATATAAAGTAAGTGCCTGGTTTCTGGCTTTGCTTTCCGGTCTGGACGCGACCAGCCAGGATGCAGTTCCCATCATGATAAACAAGATCGTCCACACAACAGGGAACAACCATCCCGGCGGAGATAAAGGTGGTTTGTCAAGCCTGGCAAATACCTTCATTCCATTTCTTGTAAAAAATCCCGAAACTGCACCTGTAGCCAACGGCACTGTTATACAGGTTATCAGCTTTTTGGTTTCTTTCTTCAAAAAACATCCTTCCTTTCCTCTCATCCAATGAGTTTCATGTAAAAGGGTTATTTAACAGCCTGTTATTTTTTGATTTAGTATATTTCCGGAACCGGATTTTTATACATAAAGAAACAGCCCTGCTTTTTACACAGAGCTGCTTCTTTACAAAAAATTTATTAAAGGGATTGGGATTCACTTATTCCTGTGTGATGCCTTTGAACTCGTAGCCGGCTTCTTTGATCACTTCTTCAACCCTGGCCTCATTAACCTTCTCCGGTGCAGTGAATACGGTTGTTCCGCTCTCGTGGGAAGATACCACATCCTCAGCACCAAAAGCTGCCTGGATTGCTTTGTTTACATGTGCCTCACAGTGACCGCACATCATTCCTTCTACATTAACTGTTACTTTTACCATAGTTTTTGTCTCCTTTTCCTGTTTTTTATCTTCTTTATTTTCATCATGACTGATGTTTAAAGTTACCGGATTTTTCAGTGCCTTATCACGGGCTGTGCTATGAACCTTGAAGAGATTCAGTCGAAGTGCATTGGTTACCACACAGAAGCTTGACAGACTCATTGCCGCAGCACCGAACATCGGATTCAGTGTCCAGCCGAAGATCGGGATCCATACACCTGCTGCCAGGGGAATACCGATCACATTGTAGAAAAATGCCCAGAAAAGATTCTCGTGGATATTTCGGAGTGTGGCACGGCTCAGACGAACTGCAGCCGGAACATCACTTAAACGGCTCTTCATCAGAACAACATCTGCCGCATCAATGGCAATATCGGTTCCCGCTCCGATGGCAATTCCGATATCTGCTCTTGTAAGTGCAGGTGCATCGTTAATGCCATCGCCTACCATGGCAACCTTTCCCTGTTCTTTCAGAGAACGGATCACACTCTCCTTTCCGTCAGGAAGAACTCCTGCGATCACATCGTCAACGCCAGCCTGCGCCCCGATAGCTCTTGCTGTCCGCTCATTGTCACCGGTCAGCATCACCACACGGATTCCCATGTTCTGGAGCTCTTTTACCGCACGCGGGCTGTCCTCCTTGATCACATCTGCCACTGCGATGATTCCCTGAAGCTTTCCGTTTCTGGTGAAAAACAGCGGCGTTTTTCCCTGTTCCGCAAGTGCTTCGGCTTTCGCCTGAAGATCTGACGGAACGCTGGTCTGACTGCTGATAAATTTCATGCTTCCGCCTGTCAGCGTGTCATTTCCAAGTACTGCGGAAAGACCGTTACCCGGAAGTGCCTGGAATCCGGTAACCTCTTCCGGAACCAGCTTCTCTTCCTCGGCTTTTTTCAAAACAGCTTTTGCAAGGGGATGCTCGCTTTTTTTCTCCAGGGCACAGGCAAGTGTGAGAAGTTCTTTCTCTGTAATGCTCTGTGCAGGCAGAATATCTGTCACTTCCGGCTGACCGCTTGTGATCGTTCCTGTTTTATCCAGCGCAACGATCTGGACTTTTCCCGCTTCTTCAAGGGAAACCGCTGTTTTAAAGAGGATTCCGTTTTTGGCGCCCATACCGTTTCCTACCATAATGGCAACCGGCGTTGCAAGTCCAAGTGCACACGGGCAGCTGATAACCAGAACAGAAATGCCTCTTGCCAGCGCATAATCAAAGCTCTGTCCGACCAGAAGCCAAATGATCATCGTGATCACGGCAATGGTAATTACGGCCGGAACGAACACTCCGGAAACACGGTCTGCAATCTTGGCAATGGGAGCTTTTGTAGCGGCTGCATCACTGACCATTTTTATGATCTGGGAAAGTGTGGTATCCTCTCCCACACGGGTAGCTTCACATTTAATGAATCCAGACTGGTTGACTGTTGCTGCGGAAACCATATCTCCGGTTTCTTTATCTACCGGAATACTCTCACCGGTCAGTGCAGATTCATTGACTGCGGTAGTACCTTCCAGAATCACACCATCCACAGGAATGTTCTCACCCGGACGTACAACAAAGATCTCACCTTTCTGTACCTGTTCAATAGGGACGTTAAGTTCCTGCCCGTTTCGTACTACAACTGCTGTTTTCGGTGCCAGCTTCATCAGGCTTTTCAGGGCATCGGTGGTCTTACCCTTTGAGCGGGCTTCCAGCATTTTTCCTACAGTGATCAGTGTCAGGATCATGGCTGCGGATTCAAAATAGAAATCCATCATGTAATTCATGACTGCTGCAGAATCTCCATCTACCTGTGCTCTCGTCATGGCAAACAGTGCATAAACACTCCATACAAAGGATGCCATGGAGCCAAGTGCTACCAGGGTATCCATGTTCGGGGAACGATGCCAGAGACTCTTAAAACCGCTGATAAAGAATTTCTGGTTGATCACCATGATAATTCCTGCAAGAAGCAGCTGTACCAGTCCCATGGCTACATGATTATCATCAAACCATTTCGGCAACGGCCATCCCCACATCATATGTCCCATGGAAAAGTACATCAGAACAAGCAAAAAACCTACCGATGCAATAAGACGCCTTTTCAAAACAGGTGTCTCATGATCTTCCAGTGCTTCCTCGGCCGCTGACATGGAAATTTTTTCGCCGGCGGCACCTTTCAGGGAAGCTCCGTAGCCTGCCGCTTCCACTGCCTTTATGATGTCCTGTGCAGATGCGCTTCCCTCCACTCCCATGGAGTTGGTAAGAAGACTCACCGAACAGCTGGCCACACCGGGAACTTTGGATACGGCTTTTTCTACCCGGGCAGAGCAGGCTGCACAGCTCATACCAGTTACGTTATATTGTTCCATTCTCTCTTAATATCCTCCTAAAATATATTATCCCTATTTCATCAGCTTCTGGAGGGTTGCTACAAGCTCATCGATCGTCTCGTCCTTACCTTCCCGGATATCTCTGGCAACGCAGGTACGGATATGGGTGGCAAGCAGCTCTTTATTAAAAGCATTGACTGCGGCATTGACCGCTGCGGACTGGATCAGGATATCGTTGCAGTAAGCATCATTCTCCATCATTCCTATGATGCCCCTGATCTGTCCTTCAATACGTTTCAGACGGTTGATCAGCTTCTTCTTCTCCTCCTCGGAACGTGCAGTGTGTTTCTCACTGCAGCAGGGACAGGCTTTTTTTTCAGTCACAGGCTGTCACTCCTTTCTCTTTCAAAATACCCTCATGGGGTATTCGCTTTACATGGAACAATATATACCCTCATGGGGTATTTGTCAATACCTGTCAGGAAAAAGTTTTTGTACCTTCCATCAGACAATAGGACAGCTGAAGGATCAGCCGTTCTTTGGGATCGTCAAGATTGATCTTTGTCAATTGGGTGATCCTCTCTATCCTGTAGAAAAGAGAACTTCTGTGTATAAAAAGAGCTTTTGCTGTCTGAAGTGCATTTCGTTCCAGCTTGAGATAGATCTTCAGGGTTTTATACAGCTCCGTATTATTTTTGCTGTCATAATCCTTCAGCACATGCAGAGCATGGGAACACAAAAGCTTCGGCGAAAGATTTTCACCCGCTTCTTCCAGAATGTATTCCAGAAAATATTCGTCAAAGCGGTGACACCAGATCATACTGTCGTATTTTTCGCCAAGATGAAGCGCTGTTTTTGCCTGAAAATACCCCTGGGGAAGCTGAAAAAAATCTGCAAGTTCTGCACTTGCCCCCATTTTAAATAGTCCTTCTCTTAAAATAATCGCCAGTCCGCTGATCACCTGAGCAACACTGGAATTCTCAAAAGAAAGATTGACGATCACCACGATTCCCTGCTGATAGATAAAGGCCCTGCCTTCCGGAATCTGGGATTCAATATGTCCCAGTGTTGCAACCGAGGAATGCATTTTTTCATCCAGCTGTTCTGCCTCCAGCCGCAGGCAGAGATAACGGTCCGTTCTGTTCCAGTTAAGAAAATACAGAAAGTCCTGAACCTTGGCCGGATCTGAGATCTTTCCATCCAGAAAATCCGTAAAAAAGCGTCGGGTATCTGTTCCCAGATTCAGATGAAACAGATTGTGGTGCTGAATGCAAAGCTCAATAAAATTACCAAGATACTGTAATGCCGCAAAATTCCCAGGATGAAACGCGGTCTGGATCTCATTTACGCACAGCCGCCCCTCATAGCTTCCATTTACCCAGAGATTCCTATACAGGATGCGATACCCCCTGAGATCCTCATTGTAAATATCAGGTCCTTTTGTGGAAAGTGTTCTTAAGTATTCCAGATCCACTTTAAACTCATGGATCAGATTCAGCGGAACCATCATCCTTCCGGTTCTGGAGTCTCTCTCCCATACAGACATGGGACCTGTTCTGTAAGGACAAGCCAGAATATAGAAATTCGTATCATGAGCAAAAAGAGGATTCTTAAATATGGGAACACTTGCTTCCAGCATATTGTCCAGAGGCGCTTCACTATTCAGGGAAAGCTGCAGCTTTCTGTCCCATTCTCTGTATTTCTCAAAGACCTGCTGTGCAGAATTCATGATCCCGACAAACTGTTCCTGCCGACCTACCATAAGTACAACACAGCTTTCATGAAAATTGTGATAGTCTGTCTGTCCTGCAATAAGAAACGTTCTGTTTTCATAATGACAGAATTCTTCTGTAACCTGTGAGGCAGTCGCAAGATAAATATAATTTTCAGATAAAGTGATTTCTTTCTGAAACAAACGGACACCTGTCAGCCGGTAAGGATCTTCTCTTCCAAACAGGGCAGTCTCTGCAAAAGAATCCGCAAATTCGTCAATCAGAATCTGGCCATTCAAAAGAAACCTTTCGGATATATTGTCATAATCATTACTGTTATTGTGCATTTTTTCTCCTTTTACTTCCTGTCATTTCGATCATTTGTACAATTATAACATAAATATTTATGAAATACAGTATTGTTTTTTGTATAAGTTTACATCTCTGATTGTACAAAACGTCTGAATACATTCATAAAAAATGAAACCCTGTGCGGATTTACGGACCATTTATTCTGCTGTATACTTGTCCCATCAGAAGAAATCCAAGATCACGGGAAAGTGATCCGCAAGTACTCGCGACGTGCTTTATGTGCTTTATTATGAAACCGGAAACTGTTTTTTTGGATAACAGGGGGGATTTTTATGGGAAATGAAAAAAAAGAAACCGGACGCAAAAAAGGTCTCAGCAACGCACTGAAGTACTTTTTCGGAGTCGGAGACGCAGGCTTTGTCCTGATGAGTAATATCGAAACTTTTTACTTTATGACATTCCTTACTGACCTGGCTCAGTTTAGTGCCGGAATCGCAGGTGTGATCAATTCTGTTTTTACTATTGTAGATGCCTGTCTTTCCTGGCTGTACGGAGGAATTATCAACGGCACGAAAGCAAAAAAATGGGGACGCTACCGTTCCTGGCTGATTCTGGTTCCGTGGATGGTCCCGTTCCTGTACGCATTCATGTTCATCCGCATCAGTGATAACGAGATCTTATCCGCAATCGTGATCATTATCGCATCCATTTCTTCACACGTTGTATGGAATTTCAGTTATGTTGCAAACGCAACACTGATCAGCGTTGTAGGAAAAACTCCTGAGGAAAGAGCAATTCTTGCTTCTTCCCGTGCAACCTGGAATAATGTGGGCGGACTTCTGTTCTCCTATCTTGGACTTCCTTTTGCAACACTGCTGGCGGGCTACGTAGGCGAGAAAAACAAATTTGCGGCTGCCGCATTCTGTCTGGGCGTACTTATGGTAGTCACCTATTTTGCACATTTCAAAATGACCGAGGGATATGAAGAGATCGAAACAGAAACTACAGGAAAAGCAAATGACAAGACCAAGGTTTCCATTCCGGAAATGTTTGCTTCTCTTTTCCAGAATCCGCCTCTTATGGTCCTGATGCTGGCTGACTTGGCTAAATGGTGTGTAAAATTCGTAACTGCCGCATCTGCAATCTACTATTTCCGCGATGCCATGGGAAATCCGGGATTAATGGTGACTTATACCTTCTGTATCTCTCTCGGTGCGATCATCGGAGCATTTACCATGCGTTTTATCGCAAAAGCACTTTCTTCCCGTACAACCATGATCGTGGCTTACGGCGGTATGGCGGCAGCATTGTTTATGATCTATCTTTTCTATGGAAATGCCTATACAGTTATCGGTCTTATGACTCTGGCACAGGTATTTTATGGAATGGCTTTTGCAGCTTCTCCTGCTCTGTATGCAGATACGGTTGTCTATGCCACATGGAAAAGCGGTAAGGATGCTTCCGGATGGATCATGGGACTTCAGAATCTTCCACTTAAGGTTGCTGTTTTCCTTCGAGGAACCATCTTAAGTGCCTGCCTGGTCGCAGTAGGCTGGAAATCCGGTGTTGTCCTGGAGGGTGCAGCACGCCAGGGAATGACCATTGCTTTCGCACTGGTTCCTGCTATCTTCTGCCTTGTGGGAATGATCCTTCTTCTTGTAGGATTCCGGATCACCAAGGATAAGGTTGCTTTTTATCAGTCAGAGATTGACGCAAGAAAAAACTGATATTTAACAGGATGTTAAACATAAGACATAAATTTTAAGACATTTTTATAAAGGAGGAATTGTTTATGTTATCAGCAAAGGAGAATTTTCTGGAAACGATCAAACCGAACGGAAAACCGGATCGTCTTGTAAAACAATATGAAGGTGCTGTTTTTTATCCGCCTAACCCAGCAGCATCCTATATCCGTGGCAACCGTCATCCGGGTATGGATCCTCTGATCGACCGTTTTGGTACTGAAATCCTGTGGCCTGCAAATCAGGTTGCTGCCATGCCACATGTTACCGACAAAAACAAGGTGATCAGCGACATCACCGAATGGAAGGAACAGCTTGTGATGCCGGATCTTCAGGCAAACTGCTCCGATCCTGCTCTCTGGGAGCCTTTTATCAAAAAGGCTGATGAAATCCGCGCAAACGGTGACCTTGTTATGGCCTTCATGCCTACCGGTGTATTCGAAAGACTTCATTTTCTTATGGGCTTCGAGGATATGCTGATGAATTATCTTCTGGAACCGGAAGATATGATGGATCTCTGTAATGCCATCGGCGAATACCGTTTCCAGTATATGAAGCTGATCGTTGATTATATCAAACCGGATGTAATGCTGTCCCATGATGACTGGGGCTCCAAGCATTCTCTCTTTATCAGCCCGGAAACCTGGCGTGAATTTATCAAGCCACAGTATGCAAAAACCTATAAATACATGAAGGATCATGGTGTGATCGTCATGCATCACGCTGATTCTTTCCTGGAGCCGATCATTGAAGATATGGTAGATCTTGGCATTGATATATGGCAGGGAGCTTTGCCGGAAAATGATATTCCGAAGCTTCAGAAACAGCTGAACGGCAGAATGACTCTGATGGGCGGTATTGATGCTGCCATCGTTGACCGCGCTGATTCCACAGAAGAGGAAATCCGCAAGGAGGTAAGAAGAGCCTGCCAGAGCTATGGCCCTGGTGGTCATTTCATTCCGTGTATCACTTATGGCGGTCCGGGATGCCTGTATAAGCATGTGGACCCGATCATTGATGACGAGATCGATAAATACAACAAAGAAGTTTATGGTGTTTAACCAGACGTCAAATAAACAAGGCAAATAAAAAAAGGAGGCTGATCCGTATATGGTCAGTCTCCTCTTTTTTTATTTTCTGTTCTTATTCCTCTACCATATGGCCGAAGTAATAAAATCCTTTGCAGGTATCCAGGCTTACATTGACATATTTGCCGATAAGCTCTTTATCTCCCGGGAAATGTACAAGCAGGTTATGCTGGGTACGTCCTGTAAGTGTACCTTTCTCACGGTTTTCATCTTCTACCAGGATCTCCTGAACAGTTCCCTGGAAACGCGAAGAATTCTCACGGCCTTTCTCCTGTACAAGGGCAAGAAGACGGCTGAAACGATCCTTTACAACGTCTTCCGGTACCTGATTCTCCATTCCTGCCGCAGGAGTACCGCTTCGTTTGGAATAGATAAATGTAAAGGCAGTATCGTAGTTGGCCTTTCTTACTACGTCCAGAGTCTCCAGGAAATCCTCTTCTGTTTCTCCCGGGAATCCAACCATGATGTCGGTTGTCAGAGATATATCCGGAATCGCTTTACGGATCTTATCTACCAGCTGGAGATATTTCTCTTTATCATAGCGGCGGTTCATTTCTTTTAAAACTCTGCTGCTTCCGGACTGCAGCGGAAGGTGAAGGTGATGACAAATCTTTTTGCTCTCAGCCATGGTCTGGATCAGCTCATCGGAAAGATCTTTCGGATGTGAAGTCATGAAACGGATGCGCTTCAGTCCCTCGATCTTCTCCACTTCTTTAAGAAGCTGTGAAAATGTCACCGGTGTTTCCAGTGTTTTTCCATAGGAATTGACGTTCTGTCCAAGAAGCATAATCTCTGTAACTCCATCTGCTACCAGTTCTTCGATCTCACGGATGATCGCCTGCGGCTCACGGCTCTTCTCACGGCCGCGTACATAAGGCACGATACAGTAGCTGCAGAAGTTATTGCACCCAAACATTACGCTGACACCTGTTTTGAACGGATATTTGCGGGATGTGGGCATACCCTCTACGATTTCATCGGATTCCTTCCAGATATCAATGATCTGCTCATCTGTCTGCAGTGCCCTGTAAAAAAGTTCAGGGAATTTATGGATGTTGTGGGTTCCGAATACAAGATTTACATATTTATAATCCTTGCTGATCTTCTCCACTACATGATGTTCCTGCATCATACAGCCAAAAAGTACGATCTTCATATCCGGATGACTGCGCTTAATGCTCTTTAAATGACCCAGATGTCCATAGATCTTCTGGTTGGCATTCTCACGGACTGTACAGGTGTTAAACACTACGGCATCGGCATCTTCCGTATCTACCATCTCATAGCCCATTTTCTCCATAATAGCTGCAATGGACTCCGTCTGGATGGAGTTCATCTGACATCCCTCATTCTGGATATGGAACGTCGGGCGACGTGTGCTGTTTTTAGCAAGAAATTCCTTACATTTCTCAATGTACTGAAGCTGAAGCTCCGTTTCTTTATTCTGGCTCAAATTGATTCCTCCAATAAAATTATTTATGTATTCTTATGCGGTATTCTTCGTTAGACAATATCAGACGGGAGTTTTATAAACTCCCGTCTGATATATCATACAGAATTTATACTTGTCTGTCAAAGAGTTTTTACAGCAATGGTGCAAAAACCCTCAGCACATTCTGCATAGCCCGTACTGCGATATTTCTTTTTGCACAGAATTCCAGATCAATGCTGTTGCAATACTCCAGCGTTTCCAGGAAATCATTACGGATATCCAGCACCACATCGTTCTTATACATCCAGACACCATCTTCAAAATGCAGATAAAGACTGCGATAATCCAGATTAATGGTTCCCACAACGCCTACTTTGTCATCGCAGACAAAAGATTTTGCATGAAGAAATCCAGGCTGATATTCATAGATTTTTACCCCTGCTTCCAGAAGCTGCTTATAATAAGACTGGGTCAGAAGAAAGACCATTTTTTTATCCGGGATTCCAGGTGTCATAATCCGGACATCCACACCACTTTTGGCCGCCAGGCAAAGGGCGGTCATCATCTCATTATCAATGATCAGGTATGGCGTACAGATATATACATAGTTCTTGGCACGATTAATAATATTCAGATAAACATTCTCACCTACGACCTCATCATCCAGGGGTGAATCACAGAAAGGCTGCACATAGCCGCTTCCCTCAAAATCATCCGGATGCCATCTGTGAGGCACATAATTAGCGAAATCTGAGGAAGTATCTGTATTGGTTACAATTCCCCACATATACAGGAACATGGCAGTCATATTCCAGACACCCTCTCCCTTCAGCATTACAGCAGTATCCTTCCAGTGCCCAAAACGCTTCCGCTGATTAATATATTCATCTGCCAAATTGATACCACCGGTAAAACCGGTCCATCCGTCGATCACGCAGATCTTACGGTGGTCACGGTTATTCTGAATAATATTAAGGATCGGGCGGAAAGGATTAAATACCTGGCATTTAATTCCCCGTTTACGCATCTCTTCATAATATTTATATGGCAATGTGGTAAGACAGCCAAATCCATCATAAATCAGTCGGACATCCACGCCTTCCTTCGCCTTTTTCTCAAGGATATTCAGAATCGTCTGCCACATCACACCATCATTAATTATAAAATATTCGATAAATATGAAATGTTTCGCCTGTTCAAGTTCATGTACAAGAACCGGGAACATATCATCTCCTACCTGAAAATATTCTGCAGAAGTATTTTCATGAACAGGATATCTGGAATACTTCCATATATATTCTGACTGTATGGCCATGGACTGATCATCTTCCATCAGATGTTTTCTGGTACATTCTGATTCATCAAGATATTCTGATGTTTCATCGATCAGTTTCTGATAGTGCTGCTCCATTACAGCTCCGATCCTCGACTTGCCAAACAAAAGATACAATGTTCCGCCAAATACCGGAAAAATTAGTATCAGCATCGTCCATGCAAGCTTATAGGACGGATTGATTTTCTTATTTACAATCCAAAAAACAAGCAGAACTCCAACCGCCTGCATTCCGATGGTCACCCATCTGGAGTATTCCATAAGTCGGAAAAGAGCGATCAGCAACCATGCCAGCTGTACAATTAGAGCAAGTGCTACATAAAAAATTCGATTAAATAATAACTTCAGGAGCGATCGCAATGGTCTGATAATCAGTTTAATAATTAAGTTCATACTTTTTTCCCTTTTGTCGAACGTTCTTTCGGCTCTTTAATTAAAAATCCCTGACTACATAGCCAGGGATTTTTTGCGCACAATTAATTATATTTACGTTTTCTTGCGGCTTCAGATTTTTTCTTACGACGAACGCTTGGCTTCTCGTAATGCTCTCTCTTACGGATTTCCTGCTGGATTCCCGCCTTAGCACAGCTTCTCTTGAATCTGCGAAGAGCGCTATCTAAAGTCTCGTTCTCTTTTACGATAACGTTTGACATAGACTCACACCTAACCTCCCTCCAGTTGTAGATTGTGCTAAAATACAACTGTCTGGGTATTTTTCTTGCACGAGTGTTATTATATATCATAACACAAGGGTTCGTCAACAACTTTTCGCGATTTTTATGAAAAATTTGTCAAAAATGTAAATCTCGAATATTATACTTATTTTGTAAGCTGTTTCTCCAGGATTCCTGCTGCTGCATCCATAGCTTCCTGAGCTTTCTCCGGATTCTTTCCGCCGGCCTGTGCCATGTTCGGACGTCCACCGCCGCCACCGCCAACGATAGCTGCTACTGCCTTGATCAGATTTCCTGCATGAGCTCCTGCTTTCTGGGCTGCATCTGTTGCCATTGCAAGGAGATTTACCTTACCGCTGTTTACTGCTGCAAGAAGGACAACACCTTCGCCAAGCTGCTCTTTCAGCTTGTCACCAAGATCTCTCAGGCCGTTCATATCAACGCCATCAACTTTGGCTGCAAGGAGTTTTACGCCGTTTACTTCAATGACTTTATCCATAACATCACCAAGTGCACTCTGAGCTGCTTTGCTCTTGAGGGACTCGTTCTCGCTCTGAAGTGCTTTTACCTCAGATTGAAGATGGCCGATTTTCTCTACTACCTCAGATGTATTAGCCTTTAATGCTTTTGCTGCCTCATGAAGAAGCTCTTCCTGTTTTCTGTAGTAGTCGATAACAGCTTTGCCTGTCAGTGCCTCAATACGGCGGACTCCTGCTGCAATACCGGACTCGGAAACGATCTTAAAGAGCATGATGGAGCTTGTATTCTTTACATGTGTACCGCCACAGAGCTCTTTGGAGAAGTCACCCATGGATACTACACGTACTTTCTGGTCATATTTCTCACCGAAAAGAGCCATTGCTCCGGATTTCTTTGCTTCTTCCACATCCATGACATCTGTATGGACATCAAGACCTGCCTGGATCTCTTTGTTTACAAGCTCCTCTGCTGCCTGGATCTCCTCAACTGTCATTGCCTGGAAATGAGCAAAATCAAATCGAAGTCTCTCCGGTGTTACAAGAGAACCCTTCTGCTCTACATGGGAACCAAGAACAGTTTTCAGTGCTTTCTGAAGAAGATGTGTTGCGCTGTGGTTTTTCTCTGTATCTTTTCTTGCATCTTCATTTACTTTCAGCGATACTGTCTCGCCTGCGGAGATCATACCGGACTCCATATGTCCTACATGGCCAAACTTGCCGCCGCGGAGTTTGATGGTATCCTCAACAACAAATTTACCGTTTGCAGTCTCGATCACACCGGTATCGCCTTCCTGTCCACCCATAGTTGCATAGAACGGAGTCTGCTCAACAAATACAGTACCTTTCTGTCCTTCTGTGAGAGAATCTGCAATCTCTGTCTCTGTGGTAAGGACAGTTACTTTGGAATCAAAAGTAAGATGATCATAGCCAACGAACTCTGTAGTTACATTGACATCAATATCATCATATACAGTTGCATCTGCGCCCATATAGTTAGTTACTTCACGGGCAGTACGTGCTTTGACTCTCTGCTCTTCCATTGCTTTCTGGAAGCCTTCCTCATCAATACCGTATCCTTTTTCCTCAAGGATCTCTTTTGTAAGGTCAAGAGGGAATCCGTAAGTATCATAAAGCTTGAATGCGTTGTCTCCGGAAAGAGTTTTCTCGCCGGCTTTCTTCATATCCTCTTCCATATCAGAAAGGATGCGAAGTCCCTGGTCGATGGTCTTGTTGAACTGATTCTCCTCGTTTGTGAGAACACGGAAGATAAACTCCTTCTTCTCCTCAAGTTCCGGATAACCGGCTTTGGAGCTCTCGATCACCTGTGCACTTAATTTTGCAAGGAATGTTCCTTCAATGCCGAGAAGACGTCCGTGACGTGCTGCACGGCGGATCAGACGACGGAGAACATAGCCGCGGCCTTCGTTGGTTGGCATGATTCCATCGGAGATCATAAATGTTGCAGAACGGATATGGTCTGTGATCAGACGGATAGAAACATCGTCTGCATAGTTTTTCTCATATTCTTTATGTGCGATCTCGCAAACAAGATTACGAAGTGCACAGATCGTATCTACATCAAAAATAGAATCTACATCCTGAACAATTACAGCAAGTCGCTCAAGTCCCATACCTGTATCAATGTTCTTCTGCTTCAGTGTTGTATAGTTTCCATTTCCATCATTCTCAAACTGTGTGAAAACGTTGTTCCATACTTCCATATAGCGGTCGCAGTCACAACCTACTGTACATCCTGGTTTACCGCAGCCATATTTCTCCCCACGGTCATAGTAAATCTCAGAACATGGACCACATGGACCTGCACCATGCTCCCAGAAGTTGTCTTCTTTTCCGAAGCGGAAAATACGTTCGGCCGGAATTCCGACCTCTTTGTTCCAGATATCGAAGGCTTCATCATCATCCAGGTAAATGGATGGATAGAGACGGTTTTCATCAAGTCCTACAACCTCTGTAAGAAACTCCCAGGACCAGTGGATTGCTTCTTTTTTGAAGTAATCACCAAAAGAGAAGTTACCGAGCATTTCAAAGAATGTACCATGGCGTGCAGTTTTACCTACGTTCTCGATATCTCCTGTTCGGATACATTTCTGACAGGTTGTCACTCTTGTTCTTGGCGGTTTCTCAGCACCTGTGAAATATGGTTTCAGCGGAGCCATACCTGCATTGATCAGCAGAAGACTCTTATCTCCCTGCGGAACCAGGGAAAAGCTTTTCATTACAAGATGTCCCTTGCTTTCCATAAAATCAAGAAACATCTTACGAAGTTCGTTCACTCCGTACTTTTTCATGTTGTTATCCTCCTTGTGTCAGCCCCTTTTTGCTGCATTCCCGGATTTTGAAATCTGCATTCGGAAATGCTGCATATACGGGAAATTATTTTACACAGATTTTTTTGAATTTCTTTTTGCCTCGCTTGAGAACGATTCCTTCTCCTGCAAAAGCATCTTTTTCAACAGTGTGATAGATATCTGTGATCTTCTCACCGTCGATGGAGACACCACCCTGCTGGATCGCACGGCGACCCTCGGAACGGCTTGGTACCAGCTCTGCTTTTACAAGAAGTGTGATCAGGTCGATTTTTCCTTCCTCATCAAAATCCTCCTCTGCAAGCTCGGTTGTCGGCATATGAGAAGTATCCGCACCTGAAAACAGTGCGCGCGCACCTTCCTGTGCTTTCTTGGCCTCTTCCTCACCGTGTACAAGCTCTGTCAGCTGGTATGCAAGGATCTCTTTCGCTTTGTTCAGCTCGCTTCCTTCCCATTTGGCCATCTCATCGATCTCTTCAAGCGGAAGGAATGTAAGAAGACGCATACATTTAATAACGTCTGCATCGTCTACATTTCTCCAGTACTGGTAGAAATCAAAAGGAGATGTCTTGTTCGGATCAAGCCATACAGCTCCGGACTGTGTCTTGCCCATCTTCTTGCCCTCAGAGTTGAGAAGCAGTGTGATAGTCATAGCATAAGCATCTTTGCCAAGCTTACGGCGGATCAGCTCTGTTCCGCCAAGCATATTGCTCCACTGGTCATCACCGCCGAACTGCATGTTGCAGCCGTATTTCTGGTACAGCATGTAGAAATCGTAGCTCTGCATGATCATGTAGTTGAATTCCAGGAAGCTTAAGCCTCGCTCCATACGCTGTTTGTAACACTCTGCTGTCAGCATACGGTTTACGGAAAAGTGAGCACCTACCTCACGGAGAAGCTCTACATAATTAAGATTCATAAGCCAGTCAGCATTGTTTACCATAAGAGCTTTTCCATCGGAGAAATCGATGAAACGACTCATCTGCTGTTTAAAGCAGTCAATATTGTGCTGGATGGTCTCTTTTGTCAGCATCTGACGCATATCGGTTCTTCCGGACGGATCACCGATCATTCCTGTTCCGCCGCCAAGAAGGGCGATCGGACGGTTGCCTGCCATCTGCAGTCTCTTCATCAAGCAAAGAGCCATGAAGTGACCTACGTGAAGGCTGTCTGCTGTAGGGTCAAAGCCGATATAGAATGTGGCTTTCCCGTTATTTACCATCTCTTTAATCTCATCTTCGTCTGTAACCTGTGCGATCAGGCCACGTGCTTTCAGTTCTTCCCAAACTGTCATTGTTCTTTCCTCCTGTATAGCTTTTATGTTTACGCTTTTTTGTTACATAAAGTTTATAATTTACAGTATTAGCGTAAAAAATAAAAATGCCCGGTTCCTGTCCGTTTAGGACGAGAACCGGGTCCCGCGTTACCACCTAAATTTACAGAAAACTCGCATTTCCTGCCTCATAAAGTGAATTTATATCCTTTATGTCAATATATAACAAGATATAAAATCACTTCAGCACAATAACGGGTGCTATCCGTCGCAGCCTATCTGTAAAATCTATATTTCACAGTATTAAATCCTGATTCGGTGCGCAGCTCCGGGATGTATTCACGAAAGTTCCACCCTGCGCCTCTCACCTGCCGGCTGCTCTCTGTGGGGTTTTCCCTGGGTTACTTCTTCCCTTCCTCGCCTTTTACTATACTATATGAAGTATACAAACTGCTTTTTTGTTTGTCAAGAAATTTTAATATTGCTTTGACAACTTAAAGCAGCAGAATATAGTTGCTTATTTTACAGAAAACGGCCATTTAAAATTATTATTTCAGGCCTTCATCTACGTATAGTTCATTGCCATCTGCTGCCGATGTTGCAAGTTGATCGCACCGTTCATTTAACGGATTATCTGCATGTCCTTTAACCCAGTGGAAGTTTACCTGATGCTGTTCTTTGGCCTTTAAAAGACGTTTCCAGAGGTCTACATTCTTCACATCTTCATTCTTTCCGCGTTTCCAGTTCTTCCTGAGCCAGGAATCGATCCAGTGCTGGTTAAAAGCATCTACCAGATATTTGGAATCAGAATAGAGATCCACCTGGCAGGGACGTGTAAGAGCTTCCAGTGCCACAATGGCTGCCATCAGTTCCATTCGATTGTTCGTAGTTTTTTGATATCCTCTGGACAACTCTCTTTCGTGAAGCTGTCCCTTCGTGTCAATATACTGAAGAACAGCTCCGTAACCGCCCGGTCCGTCAGGATTTCCGCGGGCTGCACCGTCTGTATAGATTTTCACCTGCATATAATCTACTCCTTGAATCTAAATTGAATATAAAGCAGACATTTTCATTCCACTTTAATATATATTCTATTTTTATTAATTTACAGTATTGATTTCTATCCGATTATACCTGTCCTATCTCTTCTGTGCAAGAATTTTTTTCCAGACACCTGTATGCTCAAATTCTGCTGCTGCGTTTCCGGCATCCCGCACAAGTTCCGGATCGTATCCCAGCATATCCAGAAGACGAATTGCATTTCTTGTTGTGGCCCTTCCCTGCTGAAGCAGATAATTAAACACTATCTCCCTGTCTTTGACTTCTTCTTTGAAATGATAATTTCTATAAATACCATCCAGAATATAGGAAAGCTCAATATCATGGGTCGCCGCAAAAGGCAGCATCCAGTTTCCGCGAAGTGCATTAAGAATCTGAGAAGAAGCTGCAATACGTTCAATTGTATTCGTTCCTCTTAACACTTCATCAATCACACAGAGAAGAGGCTCTTTTTTACGGCTTTCATCCAGAATCCGTTTCAGGGAGCGGATCTCTACGATAAAATAACTCTCACCACTGCTGATATCATCTCTTAGTGCCATGGAAGTCATGACCTTGAGAAATGGCATATGGCAGGATGATGCTGTACAGGTGTGGATCGTCTGTGCCAGAATGCCATTGATAGCCACATTTTTAAGAAAAGTGGACTTGCCGGATGCATTGGAACCAGTGATCAGCGTTCCTCCCTCTGCTGTAATGCTGTTTGCCACCGGATGAGAAATCAGCGGATGATAGAGAGCTTCTGTTTCCAGGCGTACTGGTTGATGATCCTCTTCTTTCCAGAGTATAAACTCCGGGTTACACCACTCAGGCAGTATCCGACGGAAAGAAGCAATGGAGATCAGTGCATCCAGCTCTCCGATATTGTCGATCAGGTTCATGATCTGTCCTGTTTTATCCTGAACTTCTTTCAGCACGGAATTATACATTAAAATATCAACATGAAAAACCATCCGCACATAACTCATAAAAATCTGAAACGGATCTCCGGAGTCTGCATTTTTACTGGTAAGCATAACAGCTTTTTTCCGAAAACGGCTGAATTCTTTTTTCCCTTCTCTGATAGCATCCATCTGTTTTTTGACTTCCGGCCAGTCCACAGTCTGCATCTCGTCTGCTGCTCCCAGCATTTTCAGAAGATGATTAAAACAGTCCAGATAGGCTTCAATAACCTTCTGACCGATACTTGCATAATAAATGGCAATATTTGCGATCATCAGACAGAGAAATACAAGAAAACCTGCCATCGGATACATCGGAAGCAGAATAAAAAGAATTGAAAGAAGTGCTGCAAGCATGACAATATGGATTTTAAGATCAATAACCGGAGCATCTTTTAATGCCAGAACTGTATCTGACAGGGAACCGATCCTGGTTTTTCCGACAGAAGCTAACATCAGCTGGAGTTCTGTGCGTTCCTGCTCATGAGTATCGAAAAATCTTATCTCTTTTTCCCGTTCTTCCAGTATTTTTTTATCAAAAGCAGGTCTTCGGAGCATATCATAAAGAACATCTTCACCAGGCGAAGAAACTGTCTGATTCATCTGCATGAAAACACGGTTCATATCCAGATCGTTCCATGTAATATCATCAATACAAAAACCGGCACTTTCTTTTCTGCGGAAATAGTGAGAAATCCGTTCCAGATCATCCGGAGAATATTCCCGTTCAGGCACCTTGCCAAATATCCTGCGAATACGGTTCCGCTGTATTTTTTTCCATTTATGGTTATTCCATGCTATTAAAACGACAAACAGCAGAACAATGCCTGCTGCCCATATGATCACCTGGAAATAAGGATTCATATATGCCCTCCTGTTATGAAGTATGAAAAAATCCCCTGCCCGACACCAGACAGGGAACTGTTTCTTATACCCAGTCTACAAAAAACGTATGATCTTTGTAGACTTCATATTTAACTTTACTAAAATTCAACGGCTGTTTTTTGAAAGCACTGTTCATCATAAAATACATATATTTGAAATCTTTCTGTTTAAATCCTTTTAATGTTCTGGCTTTCCCGTTTTTAACATAATTATTAAAAATAGTCATAGCCTCTCTGGCAGCCTGATATGCAAGAGTACGATTCTCGAAATTGCCATTCAGTCGTTTCAAAAGAGCACCGTCACGGACTACGGAATACTGAGCTGTTGTGCTGCTTCCAATATTTTCGTAGATCACACCACGTATCGTTGATGGAAATTCTTTATCTGTCTTGATCGTACGGTTCAGAACACAGAGTGCTACCGCTTCCATTCCGATCTTTCCCTGATCCCCCGCCTCGGACTCGCAGAGTGCAGCAAGAAGTTTCTCATCTGTTGTCTTGCCATTGGCAATTCCCGGATGACTCTTATACTCTTTGACCATGGTATAATATCTGGAATTTTTAGTATCGTAAACCTTTACATTTCCATTGCTCAGATTCTTATCCGGATGGGAAGAACTTCCATTATTATTGTCATTTACCTTAACTGAGGCCACTCCGGTTGAAGAAATCGTATAAGTAACTCCGCTAACTGTTACCGTTGTGCTGACGGCCATGGAACCATCTGATTTGAAATAATATTTTTTTCCGCTGATGGTCTTTAAACCGGTAACCATATAACCTGTGTTTTTCTCAAAATAATACTTCTTTTTACTGATAGTCTTCCAGCCTGTAGCCATATAGCCAGTATCTGGTTCAAAATAATAATTAATATTCTTGCTGGTATTCTTCAGCCATTTCGTTGCCATTATTCCGGAACCTTTATAAAAGTAGCGCCGATGACCTTTGCTGTCTTTCATCCAGCCAGTAACCATAACACCTTCACCGCTCGTAAAATAATATCTATAACCTTTGCTGTCCTTCATCCAGCCTCTGGTCAGCTTACCAGTAGCCGGATCAAAGTAGCGTTTATGTTTTTTTGAATCAGTCAGCCATCCTGTTACCATTACGCCTTTTTTACTGGTAAAATAATATGTTTTTTTACCGTTCACATTGAGCCATCTCTTGACCTGGACACCTGTTTTTTTATTAAAATAATATTTATATTTTCCGAGAGTAAGCCAGCCTTTCTGTTTGCTTCCATTACTTTTTATGTAGTAGGTCTTTCCGTTAATGGTTTTAAATCCGGCAGTTGCTGCCTGTACTTCTGTAGCCGAATGCGAAAGGAAAGTACATCCCATCAGAAGCAGCGCGGCCATCATCAGGCCTTTGAACCAGTTCTTTTTTCTGAAACTCTTCATAATTTTCCCCATTCTTTCTGAACCGACGAGAGTATATCGGATCTGTTTCTAAAAATTACAAAATTGTTACATTAGGTTTATTATATCGTAATGAATAAACACTGTCAACTTTTTTGTAACCTGGGACAGACTCCCCTCATATGATGAAGTGTAATCAAATTTTTCGGAGGACTTATCAATGAGTGACTTAGCGGCTACAAACTGTAATGACTGTGGATGCGGCTGTGATTCCGGATGTGGCAATAACTGTGGATGCAACAATGGCTGTGGGTGCAACAATGGCTGTGGATGCAACAATGGATGGGGAACTTCCCTGTTTGGCGGTGGAAACAGCTGCTCCTGCATTCTCTGGATCATCTGCCTGCTTTGCTGCTGCGGAAATAATAATAGCTGCGGATGCAATAACAACAGCTGTAATGATAGCTGCTGGATCATTATCCTTCTTCTGCTGTGTTGCGGAAATAACGGATGTGGATGCTGCTGATTTCTTTTCTCCCAAAAGGGGCAGAGGTTATTTCCTCTGCCCTTTCTGGTCTTGTTTTTTGGCCTCTTCCTGCTCCTTTTTCTTATCTTCCAGACATTTCAGATCTATCTCATAAAAAGCATTTCCATCGATCACAAGCTTCTGCTTTTTTTCAGTTCCCATATCTGTTTCCCTTATTAAAAATTTCTTCTATATATATTATGGCAGTTTTCATGTTTCTGTCATATTTCTGTTTCAGAAATCATAGATTTCAGGAAAAAGGACTTTTTTATGGAACAGGATTTCATTGCCAGAACTGCCCTGGACGAAATGGTGGAAAGTGACCGAAATCAGATGCTGAAAGCTATGATCCCCTATCTTCCGCCATCAGGTCAGCGGTTTCTGTCCATGTATGCCAAAACCCAGGAGCTTATTAATACTATGACTTTGTTTCAGAATCGCAGTTATTATCCGGATATGCAGGCAGCCAGTGTCTCCGTAAACGATCCTATGGAAATACTGCAGGATATACGAAAGTGCTGCGGAAGCCAAAACCGCAGACAGATCGATCAGATCACCAATCTTATGGCAACCATACAGATGATGAAGATCATGAATGAAAATCCACCAGGAGGTGATAATCCATGAGTGACGACTGGAAAAAAGACCCCCGCCTTTCCCAGATGGATCCGCAAAAACTCTCCATGCTTCAGAATCTGGCGGATCAGGGATTGGGGAAAAATCCTTCAGAACTGCTACCTTTTATTATGGAAGCTGCTTCCAGAGGAAAAAATGCCGGATTGAATTTCAGCTCCCATGAAATTTCCACGATCATAGAAGTGATCAAAATGGGAAAGAATCCGGCAGATGCAGCCAGGCTCGACCGAATCGTAAATCTGATGAAAATGATACAACATTAGTTCTTCTGACCCGGAACAGAACTTTAACTGTTCCGGGAATTATCTGCCTTTTACTTTTTCTTTCTTTTGTACCTGGTACAGTCTGTAAAAATCGGCCAAATCTATAGATAATACTACATAATCCATAGAACATATCCACTATTTTTGTGATATTTTTTTATCATTTTCCCTTTCTTATTGTATTAGTATATGGTATACTTGTCCCTGAAATGAATGATATGCAAAATAGGGCTTTATGCGTCAAGTGTTTGGCGAATGGGGAGTTGTCGCCAGAACGAAAAGTACGTCTTACGGTATGAAGTTCGCACCCGTTGCAGCAATATAAGAGATTATCTCATATTGTGTAGGGCTTTTTTCGACATACGTTCTATTACAATTGGAGATATCTTTTTTTATGCCCAAAAATAAAAAAGACAGTCTCCGAAAACTGTGATTTTTTTAACAAATGGAGGTTGTTATTTATGGTAGACAAAGCGAAAATTGAAGAGGCGATCAAGCTTCTTCTTGAAGGAATCGGCGAAGATGTTGACAGAGAAGGTCTTCAGGGAACACCTGAGCGTATTGCCCGTATGTGTGAAGAAATTTACGGCGGACTTGACAACGAGGCAGACGAATATCTTCAGAAACAGTTCCATGTAGAAAATAATGAGATGGTTTTGGAAAAAGATATCACTTTCTATTCCATGTGTGAGCATCATCTGATGCCATTTTACGGAAAAGCCCATATTGCCTATATTCCAAACGGCAAAGTTACCGGTTTAAGCAAACTGGCCCGTACAGTAGATGTTTACGCAAGAAGGCCTCAGATCCAGGAGCGTCTTACTGTCCAGATCGCAGATGCATTAGAGCGAGTTCTTGATCCGAAAGGAATCATGGTCATGTTGGAAGCTGAACACACCTGCATGACTATGCGTGGAATCAAAAAGCCGGGAAGCAAAACCGTTACAACTGTTACAAGGGGTGAATTTAAAGAAAATATGGAACTTCAGAAACAGTTCCTTGCAATGGTTAAAGACTGATGAACAGGGTGAACCGGATCTGGAACCATCCCCTCTATCAGAAAGAGCTCGGGAAACTTCAGATCCTGGAGAAAGACCGGAAGTTCTGCAGACATACACCGGAACATTTTCTGGATGTTGCCAGACTTGCCTACATAGAGGCTCTTGAACAGGATTATCCTGTCTCAAAGGAAATGATTTACTGCACTGCTCTTCTGCATGATATCGGACGTGCCAGACAGTACGAAGATGGTACGCCCCATGATGAGGCCGGAGCTCTGATCGCAGAACAGATCCTTAACGAACTTGGATTTTACAGGGACGAGATCATGGCTATCGTTTCTGCCATCCGCGGACATCGTGCCCAGAGTGACCAGTCCATACTTGGAAAACTGATCTACACTGCTGACAAGAAATCCAGGAACTGTTTTTCCTGCAAGGCAGAACCGGAATGTTACTGGTCTCCTCAGAAAAAAAATATGACGATCCAATATTAGGAGGTTTTTCCATGAAAATCGGAAATCGTGAATTTGATGTAAAAAATAAAACATATATTATGGGTATCTTAAATGTCACACCGGACTCTTTCTCAGACGGCGGCAAATGGAATGAAATGGATCATGCCCTGAAGCACACAGAAAACATGATCGCAGAAGGTGCAGATATCCTGGATATCGGTGGAGAATCCACCCGTCCAGGCCATACACCAGTCAGTGCACAGGAAGAGATCGAGCGTGTTCTGCCGGTTATTGAAGCTGTCAAAAAGCGTTTTGATATTCCGATCTCTGTTGATACCTACAAAGGCTGTGTTGCTGAGGAATCTCTCAAAAACGGTGCTGACCTTATCAATGATATCTGGGGACTAAAATATGATCCTGAGATGGCTCCTGTTATCGCAAAATACAACGCTCCGTGCTGTCTGATGCATAATAAAGATAATACAGAGTACAATAATTTCATTGTGGACATGCTTGCTGAGACACAGGAATGCGTCAATATCGCCAAACGTGCCGGTATTGCAGATGATAAGATCTTTCTCGATCCTGGCATTGGATTCGGAAAAAACTATGAGATGAATCTTATGACTATGAATAATCTTGAGCTTTTCCAGAAGCTTGGATATCCTGTTCTTCTCGGTACTTCCAGAAAATCCATGATCGGACTTACCCTTGATCTTCCGGTTGACCAGCGTGTGGAAGGAACTCTTGCGACAACAGTAATCGGCATCATGAAAGGATGTGCTTTTGTACGCGTCCACGATATCAAGGAAAATAAACGTGTGATCCAGATGACAGAAGCGATTCTGGGACGCTAGGAGGAACAGATGGATAAAATCGAAATCAGAGATCTTGAGATTTTTGCAAATCATGGTGTATTTCCGGAAGAAACTGCTCTTGGGCAGAAATTTGTAGTTTCTGCAATTATGTATACAGAAACACGCCCGGCAGGGCTTACCGACGATCTCTCTGCTTCTATTAATTATGGAGAAGTCAGTCATATGATCACGGATTTTCTTCAGAAGAACACTTATAAACTGCTGGAAGCTGCTGTGGAAAATCTGGCTGAGATGTTACTGCTCTCTCTTCCGCTTCTTAAAAAGATTACTCTTCGCATAGAGAAACCGTGGGCTCCTGTAAGCCTTCCGCTGAAAACAGTTGCTGTGGAGATCACCCGTGGATGGCATACTGCTTTTATTGCATTTGGTTCTAATATGGGTGACAAGAAAAAGTATCTGGATGATGCGATCCAGGGGCTTCGCGATATGAAGGAAATTGTTGTTGAGAAGGTTTCCGGGTATCTTGTAACGGAACCTTATGGCGGTGTGGAACAGGATGAATTCCTCAACGGTGTTTTGAGAGTCCGTACACTTCTTTCTCCGGAAGATCTTCTTGACAGACTGCATATACTCGAACAGGCTGCTGACCGAAAGAGGATCGTTCACTGGGGGCCGCGGACACTGGATCTTGATATTTTGTTATATGATAACGAGATCATTGATACAGAAGAATTGCATGTTCCGCATATTGATATGGAAAACCGTGATTTTGTACTGAAGCCTATGGTGGAGATCGCGCCGTATTTTCGGCATCCGGTGCTGAACCAGACTATGAGTCAGCTTTTAAAAAAGCTTGATGAGAAAAATTGATAAATTAAATGAACATAAAGCCCGATACAGATGCAAATCAGGACATCTGTATCGGGCTTTTATTGTTTGGTGTTGCTGTTTTGAATGTATTAAATTTGGTAAAATGGAAGAGGCTTTTATTTCTGGTTTACCTTGTCAAATTCATCAGTGATCTCTTTGGATGGAGCTTTGGTAAGCAGACTTACTATGATGTTTGCAGCAATGGCTACTATAAAAGCCGGAAGAAGTTCATAGATTCCCCAGGCGCCCCCCAGTTTGCTGATTCCGTACTTCCAGATGAATACCATGGAGCCACCGCAGATCATTCCTGCCAGGGCTCCCTGCCAGTTAGAACGTCTCCAGAATAGTGCCAGAAGTACCACGGGGCCAAATACAGCTCCGAAGCCTGCCCAGGCAAAGGATACGATGGTGAACACGGAACTGTTCGGATCGCGGGCAATAAACATGGCAACTACTGCAATCAGAAGAAGAGTGATCTTATCGGCTACCATGCTTTCTTTTTTGGTTTCTTTATCCTTCAGGATGCTTCCGAGAAGATCGGAAGAAACTGCTGAGGATGCTGCCAGGAGCTGAGAATCTGCAGTTGACATGGTGGACGCAAGGATTCCTGCAAGGATAAGTCCTGCAAGAATTGCTGCAATTACGCCATGTTTACTGAGAAGATCTGCAATCCGAACGATAATTGTCTCAGATGCTGAGCCTTCCAGAAGGTCAAACTCTCCTGCTGCTGTCATTCCAAGTCCCACCACACCGATCAGTACTGCTACTGCCAGTGAGATCACTACCCATGTAGTTGCCACTCTTCTGGAAAGTGTAAGCTTCTCTTCATCTTCAATCGCCATGAAACGAAGAAGAATATGCGGCATTCCGAAATATCCAAGTCCCCATGCAAGCATGGAAATAATATTAAGCAGTGGATATGCCTGTTCTGTTCCGGTTGTCGGATCATATGTAGTAAACATAGTCAGATATCCAGGCAGAGATCTTGCATGGTCTGCAACTGCATCAATACCCCCTGCTGTACTGATCCCAAATACAAATACGATCACAAGTGCGATGGACATGATGATACTCTGGATAAAATCTGTGGTAGAAGCTGCCAGGAATCCTCCCAGTGTGGTATATCCAACGATGACCAGTGCACTGATGATCATAGCCGGCAGATATTTTACACCGAAGAGACTTGCAAAAAGCTTACCACAGGCTGCAAATCCTGAGGCCGTGTACGGGATAAAAAAGATAACGATAAAAATCGCTCCGATAGACTGCAGGATCTTTTTTTCATCTCTGTAGCGGTTACTGAAAAAGGATGGTAATGTGATGGAATTTCCTGCTACATGTGTGTAGCGGCGAATTTTTTTTGCTACAATCCTCCAGTTTACGTAAGTTCCAATTGCAAGACCAATGGCTGTCCAGCCAGCATCTGCAATACCGGTAAGATAAGCAAGTCCCGGCAGACCCATCAGAAGCCAGCTGCTCATGTCAGAAGCCTCTGCACTCATGGCTGTTACAAGCGGACCAAGCTTTCTTCCTCCAAGATAGAAATCAGAGCTGTCATTATTGTTCCTGGAACACAGATAACCTACAAAGAGCATTGCACCCAGGTAGACGATAATGGCTGCCATTATACAAATATGTGCTGTTGTCATTGTTTCTCTCCCTTCCTTTCCGTTATGGAAAGGCGTATTAATTCACCATTTGAGAGTTTTATCTCCTTTTTCCATACCGGATATTTACATATTTATAGATTTTATTATATTAACTTAAGAAAGTAAAGAGTATTTTTGGATTTTTTCACATATTTTTTGTATAAAATTGTATTAATAACAAGAAAAAGGGCTGAACCCCATGTAACGGTACAGCTCTTTTTCAATATATGTGTTTAGTTTCCTTCGATACGCTTCTGTACATCTTCCACTGTATACGCCTCTGTCAGAGCTTTCAGATCATCAGGTGTGGTATCTGTATTGTAAGCCTTGATTACTTTCATCAGATCTGCACAGCTGTATGCATTTTCGTAAATGTCCTGTGTATATCCGTAAAGCTCATTGAAAGAATCTTTATCCGAAGCACTCCAGAACCCCTGATACAGACGCACTGTATTAGAATCTGCATCATCGGTATTTGCTTCCGGATAACCGGCCATTGCATTGTACAGAATTGCAAAGGCAGGACCACCCATGGATGCATATTTACCTGCAATGTAATCAATTTTAGGATTTCCAAAGGAATCCTCTGTGTTGATCTCATCATGGTTTTCCTGGGAGAAGCAGTCAACTGCTCCGATCTTGACATTGGATCCCTGCTCCTCTTCTTTTGCTGTAATGATCTTCATGATCTCATCTACATTGAAGGTACAAAGAACTGCATCATAATTTGCGTCTACAAAAGCATGTTTCAGATTATTGATTCCCTTCGGGGCTGTCATATAGCCAGGACAGATGGTAATGCTGATATCATCTTTTCCTGTATCTACAACAGTTGTTTCCTCAGATACTGCAAGTTTCTCTACATCTTCGGAATAGGTCAGGCCTTCTTTCTCAGCAAGACCTTCCAGAACACCGATGGTTCTCTGAAGATGCATATAGTTTCCAGCGGAAGAACCACCTGTCAGTACAATATAATTGCTTGTATCTGAATCTGCAAAATAATCAGCCATATTATAGCCTGCTTCATAGTCTGCCTTTGCATCCGGTCCTACGCTTCCAAGAAAATACTGACTGCTTTTTATCTTGTCATAATCTTCATCACTGATGTTTCCGGAACCAAGAACATAATACATTTCTTCCTCATCGCAGGTTTCTACGATCTTCTGGATATCCTGTCCATAAAAAGAAATGATCCCGCTCACACCCTGCTGCTTCATTGCGCGGATGAAATCGCACTCATCCTCTGCAGAACTGATATTTCCTGAAAAATAAAACTTAACCGGAAATCCCTGTTGGATGTATTCTCTGTAATAATTCATGAACATGTTCATTTCCGGGCTGTCCTGATTATATACTACAACACCTATTGTATATTGGATATCTTCATCTTCGCCAGCAGCAGAAACTTTTTTTCCGCCAACTGTAAAAACAGCAAGCAGCAACAGCAGAAAGCCCAATATTTTAAAGTTTTTAAATATCATACTGTTTTTTGCCTTTCTTTATTTCTCAGTTACATAATGGCAGGCAACTTCATGTCCTGCCTCCACTTCTGTGAGTACAGGCCGTGTTGTTTTACATTTTTCCATACAATGTTCGCAACGGTTCTGAAATGGGCAGCCATGAGGAACATCCAGAGGGCTTGGCGCCTCACTCTCAATGCTCTCGATTTTTTTGTCCTGATCCATATGAATGGAAAACTGTGCTCTCAGAAGTGCCTGTGTGTAAGGATGAAGAGATTTTTCTGCAACATCTTCTCCTGGAATTACCTCTACAATATTACCAAGATACATAACTGCGATCTGATGGGCAAAAGAACGGATCAGTGCCAGATCATGACAGATAAACAGCATGCTGATATTCTTCTCTTTCTGAAGACGTACGAGAAGGCGGATGACTGATTCCTGCACGGAAACATCAAGTGCTGAGGTAGCTTCATCACATACCAGGATCTCAGGTTCAAGAGAAAGTGCACGCGCAATGCTGATACGCTGTCTCTGACCACCACTCATGTTATGAGGATATCGATCCACGAAATCTCCGGGAAGCTCTACCATCTCCAAAAGTTCTCTGGCTTTGGATTCTTTTTCGCTTCTTTTCAGTTTTCCGTAATTGATCAGTGGCTCTGTGAGAATATCCACGATCTTCATTTTCGGGTCAAAGGACGCCAGCGGATCCTGGAAGACCATCTGCATATTCTGACGGTTCAGCCATGTTTCTTTTTTGGAAAGATTGGAGAGATTTTTTCCATGGTAAAGGATTTCGCCACTGGTCGGTTTGTCAAGAGAAATGACCATGCGGACAAAGGTTGATTTACCGCAGCCGCTCTCTCCTACAATTCCCAGAGTCTTTCCTTTATAAACATTTAAATTGACATCATTGCAGGCTGTTAAAGTTCTGCCGCCGGAAGCCGGGAATTGTTTTACGATATGTTTCGCACTGAGTACGATATCTGATTCATTAAACATAACGCTGTCCCTCCATTTCCGGCACTGCAGCCAGCAGTTGCTTTGTATAATCACTTGTCGGGTTATTCATGACTTCATCACGGGTTCCCTGATCCACAACTTTTCCGTTCTGCATCACAACCAGCTGATCTGCCATATAAGCTGCAACACCGATATTGTGGGTAACAATAATGATACCTGTACCGAAATCATCACGGAGCTCCATCATCTGACGCACGATCTGCGCCTGTGTGGTAACATCCAGTGCACTGGTAGGCTCATCTGCCAGAAGAAGTTCCGGGTTAAAAGTCATTGCCATAGCAATACCAACTCGCTGGCGCATACCGCCGGAAAGCTGGTGAGGATAGCTTTTCATAATATTTTCCGCGTCAGGAAGACGCATTTTCTGAAGCATGGAGCATCCTTTTTTCCATGCCTCTGCTTTGGATACATCAGTATGTGTGCAAATATACTCCACGTACTGACTTCCGATCTTACGGATCGGGTTCAGGGTTCCGCCACAGTCCTGAAAGATCATGGAAATTCGGGTGCCTCTTAATTTTCTCCATTCATCCTTTGTATTGGAAAGCAGAGATTTTCCATTGAATTGGATATCACCGGCACTTACCCGGCCGCCCCCGGCAAGTGCGCCGAGAACTGCACGGATAACTGTCGTTTTTCCACTTCCACTCTCTCCTACCACACTGATGATCTCACCTTTCTTCATGGAAAGGTTGAAATGCTCTATAGTAGATGCCTGCTTTCCGTACTGAACGGAAAGATCCTTGATTTCAAGCATAAGTAAACGCTCCTTTACTCGGCAAGAGTGATATCCTTTGTCAGCCAGTAGTAATCCATCGGATACATCTTAACTCCTGTTACCTTCTTGTTGGAGAAAAGATAGGTTGTTTCGTAACCAAAGAATACAGTTGCAGCATCATCCATAATATCCTGCTGAATATCAATGATGAGATCTTTTCTCTTGTCCTCATCAAATGTCTGAGCAAGCTCATCAAGAAGCTTATCAACATCCGGGTTATTATATCCTGTTGTATTGTTTGCAGAGGAGCTGTACCAGTTCTCTCTTAAGTAGTTCTCAGGATCTCCTGTGTTTGCCACCAGCACGTTCCAGATCAGAAGATCATACTGACCGGAATCTCTCATGTCAAGAAGTGTCTCATAACTTACAGTATTCAGATTTACATTGATACCAATCTCTTTCAGGCTGGCCTGTGCTGCCTGTGCGTATACACCAAGCTCGGCACGGCTTGTGTAGATAACAAAATCAAGAACAAGCGGATCTCCATCAGGAGTCTCTACAAATCCATCACCATCAACATCTTTATATCCGGCTTCATCAAGAATCTTTTTTGCGCCATCCGGATCATAAGCATTCTCGTCCTTCAGGTCATCGAATCCAAAATCAAGTGTCGGAGGTACTGGTGCTTTACCAGCTGTTGCTCCACCCTCAAGAAGAGTATTGCAATATGTTTCCTTGTCAAGGCCACGAAGAAGTGCCTGGCGAAGAGCCTTATCGCTGAGTGCATGATCCTCATTCTGGTTCATGAATGCATAGGTGGAACGAAGAGACTGAAGCTCCTGGATATCATAGTTATCATTTCCCTCAAACTCAACCAGATTCTCAGTTTTCAGGTTGTAAGCGATATCGATCTCACCTGTCTGAAGAGCCATGGAACGTGTTGTCTGGTCATCAACACATTTCAGTGTAACTTTATCAAGAGGAACTTCTCCATCCCAGTAGTTCTCATTCTTTACTACGACACAGGAGTCTGTCGGGCTGAAGGACTCTACTGCGTAAGGTCCTGTACAGATCGGTCCTTCCATTGCGAATGTGGAATCATCTACGTTAGTATCTACAATAAGGAAAAGTGGGTCTGCAAGGCATCCTGCCATGTTTGCGTTAGCTCTGTTCAGATGGAAGATCAGGTTCTGTCCGTCAACCTCAATGCTGTCAAGATCAAAGAACTCCGGAACACGGTCACTTTTTTCAACAGTACGCTCGATGGAAGCTTTTACCATCTCCGGTGTCATGTCGTCTCCGTTGGAAAATTTTACGCCTTCACGGATCTTGAATGTCCATGTTTTACCATCTTCGCTGTTCTCCCACTCTTCTGCAAGACATGGAACAATTTCACCGTTCTCATCGAATTTTGTGAGGCACTCACCGATCGCGTAACGGGATACTACCCAGCTGAAATACTGCTCTGTCGGCTCAAGTGTATCTGCAAAGCTTGTTACTCCGATGGTGATCTCTTTGTCACTGTTTTTGTCACCTTTGGCCTGAGCAACTGTTGTCATGGAAAAAGTCATCATACACGCAAGTGTAGCAGCCAGCACTTTTTTTACTACGTTATTTCTCATTTCATCCTCCTAAAGATAAATAATATTTATTAATTGGTGTTGGTTTGTTACAGAAACTGTTTTAAAATTTTTTAATCCTGGCGCGGATCAAGCACGTCACGGATACTGTCTCCAAGCATATTGAAAACAACAACGCAGATCACAATAGCAATACCAGGATAGATCATAAGCCATGGCGCTTTTGCCATGTAGGTCCTTCCTTCATTAAGCATAAGTCCCCACTCCGGTGTCGGCGCAGTCGCACCAAATCCCAGGAAAGAAAGAGACGCCAGCTCAAGCATCATGGTTCCGATATCTGCTGCCGCAGTTACCACCATCTGTGTTACCATGTTTGGAAGAACATGCACAAGAAGAATTTTCCATGTTTTTGTTCCGTTTACCACTGCTGCCTCTATATAAAGACTCTTCTTGACTTTTAAAACCATACTTCTTGCAAGACGGGCATATTTCGTCCAGCTCACAGCCGCGATGGAGATAACGGCATTAACAAGGTTTGGTCCCAGCATACCGGCAATTGCAATAGCCAGTACAAGACCCGGGAAGGAGATCATCATATCTGCAATACGCATGATAACCGCATCAACAATACCGCCAAAATATCCGGCGATAACTCCCAAAAATGTACCGATCACAAAGATCACAGCAACCAGACATAAGGTCATGATCAGAGAAGTTCTTGTTCCGAAGATAACACGGGAAAGAAGATCTCGTCCAAGCTTATCCGTTCCAAACGGATGAGCAGAGCTTGGCTCCTGCAGTGATTCGGTCATAACTGCATCCAGTGGATCATATGGTGAAAGCTGCGGTGCAAAGATCGCGACACCGATCACCAAAAGACCCAGAATAAAGAAAAGAGTGAATTGTTTATTTTCTTTGAATGTTCGTATTACCTTTTTCAATTATCTATCCTCCTTAAGTCTTGGATCAAGATAAGTATAGGACAGATCCACAAGCAGGTTGATGCACATATAAAGGATAGCGATCCAGAGTACATAGCCCTGTACAAGAGGATAGTCACGACAGGAAATTGCTTTTACCGCCATATTTCCCATTCCCGGCCAGTTGTAAATGATCTCTACAACTGCGGTACCTCCAAGGAGACTTCCCAGAGAAAGACCCAGCAGTGTTACCAGCGGAAGCATTACATTAGGAAGAACATGCTTCCAGAGGATCGCACTTTCTTTAATTCCTCGCATTCTTGCACCGGTTACATAATCCTGATGAAGCTCCTCCAGTACTGCACTTCTTACCTGTCTGGTATATTTCGCCGACATGGCAAGTGCAAGGGTCAGAGCCGGAAGAACCATGGCTTTAAAATCAGTACTTCCTCCTGCCACATTGATCCAGCGAAGCTGAACTCCAAAGATACTGAGAAGTATAAGTCCCAGCCAGAAGCTTGGAACAGATACTCCCACGAAAGTAATGCCCCTCACAAAATAATCCGGAAATCGGTTCTGATATACAGCTGCCAGAATTCCCAAAGGTATGGAAATAATGACCATCATCAGAAGTGCCAATAGCGACATTTTAAGTGTAGGCCAGAAACAGGATACCAGTTTGTCTGTTACCGGCATTTTGAAAGAATAGGACTGTCCCATATCTCCTGTAACAACACCCTTCAGCCAGGAACCGTACTGTACAAGAAATGGCTGGTCAAGACCAAGCTCATGTCTTGTCTGTTCCAGAAGCTCCGGTGTAGGAAGATTACCACACTCTGTCAGCATGATCTCCGCAGGATCACCAGGTGACAGGTAGGTCAGTCCAAATGTGAAAAAGCTGATTCCAAATAATACAATTATAATCTGGAGAAATCTTTTTCCAACTTGTTTCTTTGTCACGTTTTACTCCTTTCCTCCTTTGATGCGATTTTAATTCAGTCATCTTTAACTGACTTATCGTAAAATAGTCAGATTATATAACAACAGGGATTCTATTAGGCAGAAATGCATAAGATTTTTAGAAAAATGCACAAAAAAATGCCCGCAACGAAATACCGGGCACAAAAAGCATGTTTCCTATCTTCCGTAAGAATCATTCCTGGACAATTGCAAGCAGGTCTCCTGACTTAGGCTCCTCACCCTCAGACGCCTTCCCGGTCTCTCCCAGTGGCATTATATCTGAGGATTCCCCATTACAGTGACGGGATCGTACCGGAATTCCACCGGTTTCCCTATTAATCCTTACTAGAACTTGCAATGACTGATATAAAAATCAGCAAAAACTATTAAATTACGAAATTAATTATATGACAGAAAATATTTCCTGTCTATAGAAAAATACAATATTTTTTATATTTTTGACACAATTTGCTTTTTTTTCTGAATTGTACCTATACCCCATAAGGTATTTCGGATAATATACGTATACCCCGATATGTATATATTACTGAGATAACATTACTATAAAGTAAAAAACCCCTGCATATTACGTAACATTCCTGACTGAGGTATGTCCGTAACATACAGGAGTTTCCTAGACTCTTTTAATAACTTTTCTTATTCACTTTCAAATAAAGTCTCAGTGATCGCCGCATATGCGATCATCGGACCATCTTCAATAATATTCAGACTTGCTGTCTGGTAGAGAACAACTCCATTCTCTGTTGCAACAGATGTATAAAGAAGATTTCCATAATAATCCCGAAGTTCTCCCAAGTCTTCCCCTTTGAAGAAGTATTCTCCCGGCTTCTTTGACGGATACCAGCATCCGGTGTAAGGTGCATATTCATAGACAACATTTTCCAGAAGCATCTGGCGGTAATGTTTCAGTCCCTGGCATTTCTTCCCCTGAAGATGAAGGATAAGATGGCGGACATCCCGTTTATCCTGTTCCACTTCCTCCCATGTCCAGTAACTGTGACCGCCTCTTTCTATAAGGATACTTGGAATTCCAAGAGAAGCCGCATAATTATAAGCACCACCTGTAGCTGTTGTGGAACGAACTACATATTTCACGCCGATATGTCTTGCCATATGTAAAGATTTCTCCACAGTATCTTCATCTACAACGCCTACATAGTAAACATATGGGTGGAGCTGTTCGTAACCATCTCCGCTGTGCAGATCAATGTAGTAGTCTGTAATGGAAAAGAGCTTCCTGACAATGGTGCAGGCAATGCATTCTGCAGCTGTTCCTTCGGGATCGCCCGGAAAAACACGGTTTAAATTTTTTCCGTCTTCATAAACCATACTCATGGTACGATGTTCAAATCCACTGACATTCACAAGGGGAATGATGATCACATTACCCTTCAGTTCTTCAGGCTGGAATTCCTTCGCCAGTTCCATGGCCGCCTGGATTCCTACATATTCCGCACTGTGGATTCCTGCTGTGATCAGTATGGTAGGTCCATCTTCTGCTCCGCAGATCACGGTAGCCGGCATCGCCATACCACATCCGATGATTTCAATCTTTCCCTGTGCTTTCTCTCCTTTTTCAATCACCCAGTCATCAATTTTGATCATTGGTTGTTTCCCTTTCCTCTTATCATTATAGTTCCACACTTTATCTGACAAGTATATCATGCCTAACCGGCACTGTATAGATGGATCTCGGGAAATTATTATCTTTTTGACAGCTCTCTGGTGATATCCTCCCAGCTGACACCTTTTTCTACCATAAGCACCATCATATGGTAAAGGAAATCAGAAATCTCGTATTTGATCTCTTCTTTATCCGGATTCTTGGCTGCGATCACAATCTCTGTGCACTCTTCACCGACTTTTTTAAGAATCTTGTCGATACCTTTATCAAAAAGATAATTGGTGTAAGAACCTTCTTTCGGATGTTCTTTGCGGTCTGTGATCACGTCGTAGACGTTCTGGAATACATGAAGCGGATTGGTATCATCACACTCTTTTTTCATCAGCGGCTTAAAGAAGCAGGTACGGTTTCCGGTATGGCAGGCTGCTCCTACCTGATCTACTTTTGCAAGGATGGTGTCATTGTCGCAGTCAATCGTAAGAGACTTTACATACTGGACATGACCGGAAGTCAGGCCTTTTGTCCAGAGTTCATTTCTGCTGCGGCTCCAATAAGTCATCTTTCCCAGCTTCAGTGTGGTATCAAAAGCAAGCTCGTTCATATAAGCAAGCATCAGCACTTCGTCTGTACGGTAATCCTGGACGACCACAGGAACCATCCCGTCACTGTTCAGTTTGAAATCTGCCCAGGCAATGTTGCTTTTATAGGTATTAACCGGGATTCCTGCTTCCCCGCAGTTCTCTTTCAAAGTATGAAGATCATTATCCATGCTGCTCACATACGCACCGCAAAGGCCGGAAACAGCATCATCTTTCAGAAGTTTCATTACTTTTTCTTTTTTGTTCTCGTCTGTGTGAAGAATGATCGGCACAGATGAAATCGCTGCGATCTCGTCCTGAACAGTATCCAGTGCAAGAACCCGGTCTGCATACTCTTCAATAAGAGCCTGGTTGTCCATAAACTCACTGAGATCGGAAATACTTATCACCATGCGCTCTTTTCCGAAACGTCTGGAGACTTCTTCCAGAAGTTCGATATTGCTCACTTTGGAAAAATTCAGCACAACTCTGGCACATCCTGCATAGATCAGTTTCTTTACATCTTCCACGCGCTTGATATTTCCAGCAGCAATTACCGGAATCTCTGCACAACGGCAAATGTCACGAATCTTTCCGATAGCGCGGTCATGTTCTGCATCTGCAGAAGAAAAGTCAAATACCAACAGTTCATCTGCTCCATTGTCACCGTAAAATTTCGCAAGTGTCTCTACATTTCCATCTCCGAAAAGATTTCTCTGTCCAAATCCTGTCACTGCCCTCTCAGAATGAAGATAAAGACAGGGAATCAACTGTTTATTCATAACCTCTCCTTTATATCAGAGACTTCCCTTTGTGGAAAGTACATCTGTGATTCGGGAATCATACTGTGTGGCAGCATCAAGAGCTTTTGCAAAGCTTTTAAACATGGCTTCTGCAACGTGATGGCTGTTTCCACCGGAAAGAACCTTGATATGAAGATTCATAGCTGCCGAGTAGGAAACAGCGTAGAAAAACTCTTTTACCATCTCTGTTGCCATATCACCGATTTTTTCTGTCGTAAACTCTGCATCCCAGCCAAGATAAGGTCTTCCGGAAAGATCCACTGCGCAGATCACCAGTACCTCATCCATAGGAAGGATACAGCTGCCATAACGCTTGATACCTTTCTTATCACCAACTGCCTCTCGGATGGCATTTCCCAGAACGATTCCTGTATCTTCTATTGTATGGTGATCGTCTACATTCAGGTCCCCCTGAACTTTAAGGTCAAGGTCATAAAGTCCGTGGCGTGTAAAGCCATCAAGCATATGGTCAAAAAATCCGATGCCTGTGTTGATATCAGAACGTCCGGTTCCGTCAATATTTAGTTTCAGTTGGATCTGTGTTTCTTTTGTATTTCTCTCAATGGATGCTTTTCTTACCATTATTCGTTCTCCTTATCCTCATCTTCAAAACGGACGGCAATGGAATTGGCATGAGCTGTCAGCTGTTCGGATGTGGCAAACTGAACAATATCTTTATGGATTTTTTTCAGTGCCTCTCTGGAATAATATACAATGCTTGATTTCTTGATAAAATCGTCAACAGAAAGTGCTGAGAAGAATTTGGCAGTTCCGTTGGTAGGAAGCACATGGTTCGGTCCTGCAAAATAATCTCCAAGAGGCTCAGAGCTGTACTGACCGATAAAGATCGCACCCGCGTTGCGGACTTTCATCATATCTTCGAATGGATTTCTAGTAACGATCTCCATATGCTCAGAAGCGATCTCATTGGCAGCCTCAATAGCTTCATCCATATCCTCAGCGATCAGGATGTAGCCAAAATTCTCAAGAGATTTCTCAATGATCGCTTTTCTCGAAAGTTTCTCCACGAAACCTCTGACTTCTTTATCAACCTGGTCTGCGAATTCCTCGCTTGTTGTAATCAGGATCGCAGATGCCATCTCATCATGCTCTGCCTGGGAAAGAAGGTCTGCTGCAATATAGTGCGGGTTTGCTGTTTCATCTGCAAGAACAAGGATCTCACTTGGACCCGCAATGGAATCAATGCTTACATAGCCGTAAACAGCTTTTTTAGCAAGAGCCACAAAAATATTTCCTGGTCCTACGATCTTATCTACTTTCGGAATGCTCTCTGTTCCGTATGCAAGTGCCCCGATTGCCTGTGCTCCGCCTACTTTATAGATCTCATCTGCACCAGCCTCGTTTGCAGCTACCAGGGTACTTGGATTTACTTTGCCGTCTTTTCCAGGAGGAGTTGTCATCACGATACGGTCTACGCCGGCCACTTTTGCAGGAACGATATTCATAAGTACAGATGACGGATAAACTGCTTTTCCACCTGGAACATAAACGCCAACACGGTTCAGGGCAGTTACTTTCTGACCGAGCATGGTTCCGTCTGTTGTGCTTGTGAACCAGCTGTTCTGAAGCTGTTTCTCGTGAAAGCTCCGGATATTTACCAGTGCTTTGCGAATCACGTCGATAAGTGACGGATCTACTAGTTTATATGCCTCGTCGATCTCCTCCTGTGTGACACGGATCGTCTCTTTTGTTACGTCAACCTTATCGAATTCTTTTGTATATTCGAAAAGTGCTGCATCTCCCTCTGCCCTTACTTTTGCGAGGATAGTAGTTACTGCATCTTCATATTTGCCGTAATTGTTCGGGCTTCTTTTTAAAAGATTCTCCAGGATATCTTTTGTGGATTCTTTGGTCAGTTTTACCTTACGCATATTATTCTCTGCCTTCTTTCTGTATTTGGTTCTCCGAATGCATTTCTCAGTTTATCAGATCACGCCTCGAAGTTCTGTGATCAGTTTGCGGATACGCTCATCTTCCATCTTCATGCTTACCTGGTTGACTACCATGCGCGCAGACAGAGGGCAGACCTCTTCAAGAACTTTCAGTCCGTTCTCACGGAGTGTACTTCCTGTTTCCACGATATCTACGATCACCTCGGAAAGTCCTACAATAGGCGCAAGCTCAATGGAACCATTCAGCTTGATGATCTCTACAGTCTGATGCTTCTTATTATAGAAATAATCTTTTGCAATATTCGGATATTTGGTAGCAACTCGGATCAGCTGGTTGTTATCAAGCACTTCACGGGCACTTTCCGGTCCGCACACACACATGCGGCAGGCTCCAAATCCCAGATCCATAACCTCATAAAGCTTCCGTCCTTCTTCCAGAATCGTATCTTTTCCTACGATACCGATATCAGCTGCACCGTACTCCACATAAGTCGGCACATCCGGTCCTTTTGCAAGGAAAAATTTCAGTTTCAGTTCCTCATTGACAAAGATCAGTTTCCGTGAGTTTTTGTCTCGCATCTCCTCGCATGTGATTCCGATCTTTTCAAACATGTCCAAAGTCTTGTTAGCCAGACGCCCTTTTGTGAGGGCAAATGTAAGATATCTCATCAGTCCTGCTCCTCCTTTGCCGGGCGTAATGCCACGTTTTTGCCTTCTTTTCGAAGTTTCATCGCTTCCCTGATCGCTTCTTTCAGTTCTTCAGGACCATATGTGATCACAACAGCCTTGTCATCGACAGGAACAGTCAGTTTCTGTCTGGAAAGCGCAAGCATCAGGTTATCTACAACAATGGCAAAACCAATGGAGGATGCCGGTTTTCCGAAATGTTTCATCAGCTCATTGTAACGGCCTCCCTTGACAAGCGGTTCACCGGTTCCATATGTATAAGCCTGGAAAATAATTCCTGTATAATAGCGGAATTTACTGAGCATTCCAAAATCAAAAGCAACATATTTCTCACATCCGTAAACTTTCAGGATCTCGTAGATCTCTTCCAGACGTTTTACGGCTGCCAGTGCCTCCGGATTGGTGGTAAGTTTCTTTGCTTTTTCCAGAACTTCTGCTGAACCGAACATCTGCGGCAGTTCTGCAAACGCCTCAGAAAGGCTTTCGCTTAAGCTCTGCCCCTTCAGAAGTTCTTCTACACCGAAATAGTTCTTCTGAGAAATCAGCTCACGAAGATGTTCCTCCATCTCCGGCTCCAGATCTGCTTCTGCAAGAAGGGATTTGTAATAATCAACCTGTCCTACGCTGACCTGGAACTCTGTAAGGCCTGCTGCCTTCAGACATTCTACTGTCATGGCAAGAATCTCTGCATCTGCTGCTGCTGAATCGTCTCCGATATGTTCCACGCCCATCTGGGTGCTCTCTTTCATCTGTCCTCTGTAGCTGGAATTGTTGATAAAAGTATTTCCAGTGTAACAAAGACTTACCGGACCATCTTCCGGATCAAAATACGTTGCACATGCTCTTGAAACAGATGGTGTAAAATCCGGTCTTAAAACAAGAGTATTGCCTTCTCTGTCAAAAAATTTATATAGATCCTTGGATGGTATGGTTCCTACTTCATTGCTGAACACTTCAAAATATTCAAATCCTGGTGTTTCTATATCTTCATATCCATATCTTGAAAACACCTGATGGAGCTCCTTCTGGAGCCGTTTCTTGCGGCTGCATTCCTTTCCATAAATGTCCCGCACACCTTCAGGTGTATGAAAAATACGCTGCATGATGATCTCCTCCATAAGAGTATTTGAAATTCCGTGAATGTCGCTTTAGTTCGCTACCATGCTACCACGAAAAAACTTAAATTAGATTATATAGGAAACTTTTTCAAAAGTCAATCCCGTAATTGCAGATCTTTCTGAATCCCGTCCAGGTATGGTACCAGGAATCCACTTTTTCCGGGGAGATAAAATTCCTCATCCAGCTCATCCCTGCGGAAGCTTTTTCTTCCGCCATCCTCCATCCGCTTCCAGAATTCCCGAAGTTTGCGTAGTGTCAAATAGTAAAAAATATTATCTGCACTGAAATAGATCAGAAAAAAAGCAATCCCCCTCTGCTTTTCAAACTCTTCCATAAATGTTACCTGATGAGGATGAATATTCGCGAGGGGAAAGGTCTTTACACAGCATTCCTTGGCATCGAAGCAGACAGGAATCCCCTGTACTGCTCCGATATAGTCTACTGTACTTTTCTGTTCAAAATACGCCAATGTAATGTGTCGGCTGTTCCTGTCCATTTTGACCGGTGTAATAGGTGTGGGGATCTTCTGGATCAGGGCCAGTCCCTTTTCCCTGTACTGATCATTGGTACGGTTGATCAGTTCTTCCAGCGTAGACCCCCGAAGACCTCTGCTGTTCCATGTTGCCATATCTGTACACCGCCTTTTAATTCAGCAGCTTGATGGACGGGAAGTAGCGAATCTCAGCTTTTCCAACAATCTGGTCAAATCTTACAAATGTGTTGGTCCAGTATCGGGAGTCCTTGGAATTATTACGATTATCACCCATCATAAAATAACAGTTCTCAGGAACTTCATAAGGCCCGAAACTTCCAAGCGGAGTCTCTGGCACAAAGGAATCATCCAGCGGGGTCTCTGAATCATTAATGTATACTTTACCATTTTTGATCTCTACTTTATCTCCCGGAAGTCCGATGATTCGCTTGATAAAAAGCTGAGACTCATCATCCGGATATTTGAAGATCACAATGTCAAAACGTTCCGGATCTTTCCATTTCTTGGAGATCTCATTTCCAAACAGATTCATATTGAACCCGTAAGCCAGACGATAACCAAAAATACGGTCGCCTGTCATGATGGTATTTTCCATGGATTCTGAAGGGATCTTTGCATTGATCAATACTACATTATTGATTACAAGGACTACAACTACCACAATAATGATCATTTTCACATAATCCCATATTTCATTCCAGATTTTCATAATAACTCTCCTCCAACTGTTCCTCTTTTAATATTCTGAGAAAAATCTCCGGTACCGGTGCTGTGAATGTCTTTCCCGAAAGATAGGAAAGCGTACCTTCCACAGATGGAAACTCCATCCGGAAGGAATGAAGCAGCTGACTTCTTATCTGATTTCCAGCTCTTCCGTATTTCGGATCACCAACGACCGGATGCCCTTCTGATGCAAGATGAGCACGGATCTGGTGAGCCCGTCCTGTGATCAGTTCTACTTTAAGAAGTGTCCGTCTGCCGTTATCTTCCAACGGAAAATATCTGGTTTCAATTGCCAGTGCACCGTCTTTTTCAGCTTTATGTATCGTTACTTTATTATTCTTCCTGTCCTTTGTAAGAAATCCCTTAATATACTTCTCTTCTTTCAAAACGCCTTCCACAAGACAGAGATAATATTTATGGAGATTTCTCTCTTTAAACATTCCGGAAAGTGCCTGCAGTCCTGCAAGACTTTTGCCTGCTGCGATCAAACCGCTGGTGTTCCGGTCAAGACGATTGCATACAGATGGCCGGAATGTTCTCAGGTCCTCTTCTGTAAGACAGCCCTTATCAAGAAGATATCCTGTCAGGTATTCCACCAGTGACGGTGTTCCGTCATCTGCAGGCTGGGAAAGTACTCCTGAAGGCTTATTGATCAGTAGGATATTATCATCTTCATATACAATATCCAGTGAATGTTTTGCCCGTGGTGCAGGAATACTTCCGCTGAATTTTTCAAAAGTCTCATCACTTAAAAACAGTTTCACATAGTCTCCGGAAAACAGTTTCTCATTTCCGGTGGCCTTTTTACCATTAAGAGTGATGTTCTTCTTACGCATCATCTTATAAAAAAAACTTTTCGGAGCTTCCCTGAGAAGCTTGGCCAGATATTTGTCAAAACGCTGCCCTGCCTCGTTATCGTTAATGATAAATTCTTTCATTATATAATACTCCTACAGACAGATTGCCAGGATCGTATGCTTGATCAGCTCTTCCCTGGAAAGATCCGGATAGCGGTCATCCGGTGTGAATTTGATTCCGTTTCGCAAAGATTCTTTATGCTCATTCATGGAATCCAGACGTTCCAGATATGGTTTCAGATCTTTCAGGATCTTTACATCTACCTTATATCCGTTTTTGCGCACGATCTTCTGGGACTGCTCTGCCAGATATGCAGTATCTGCCCTGAGATCACTGGTGTAGCCAACCACTGTATTTCCGCATACGGCAACTGCATCCAGATAACCACTCTTTTCATAGAAAGTCATATACATCTCATAAGCCATAACAAGATCTCCTGCATGACTGCAAATCTCTTTATACAGCTTTTCATCCATTGGATGGCGCATCAGGATCATAATCAGGCTTACCATTGACTTACATCCTGGAAGACAACCTACAACTGTAAGCACCGTCCATACTGTCATTCTTGTACCGTTGACAGCCCAGGCCACAAAAAAGATGATAAGGGGCAGGGAAAAAAGCCCTGCTGTGATCAGAAGCCGCCTTTTTTTTTCGCTGCTGAAGTAGCCGAAATCACCTTTTCTTGTTTTTGTTTTTTTTGTATTTTTCATGTGAAGAACTCCTTACCCGTGTTTTTGATGTCTTTTTCGCTGAAGAGCTGGAATTTCTTTCTGCAGCCTTTCGTCCACTCTGGTTCCTGTCAGCATTTCTGCCAGAAGTATTTTTTCCATGAAGTTCTCTTGGCCGGATCAGGCATTTGGGGCCAAATCCTACCAGATCCATCCTGCCGGTCATCTTAAGGCCTTCCAGAATCAGCTCCCGGTTCTCCGGATTCTTGTACTGCATCAGAGCTCTCTGGATCGCTTTTTCATGAGGATTCTTAGGCACGTAGACCTTCTCACCTGTAAGAGGATGGATCTCTGTATAGTACATACAAGTGGAAAGAGTTGAAGGAGTAGGATAAAAATCCTGAACCTGTTCTGGAGTAAATCCAAGATCCCTCACATATTCTGCCAGTTTCACGGCCTCTTTCATGGTACATCCCGGATGGGAAGACATGAAATAAGGAACTGCATACTGCTGTTTGCCTGTGCGGGCATTGGCTTTTTCATATTCCTTCAGGAAACCTTCATATACTGCATGTTTCGGTTTTCCCATATATTTCAGGACTTCATCAGAAACATGCTCCGGTGCAACGCGGAGCTGTCCGCTGACATGATATTTCACAAGTTCATTAAGAAATGTCTTGTCAGGATCTGCCATCAGATAATCGAAACGGATTCCCGAACGTACAAAAACTTTCTTGACTTTCGGAATATTGCGAATTTCACGAAGAAGTTTCAGGTAATCTTTATGGTCCACCGTAAGGTTCTTACATGGAGATGGAAACAGACACTGCCGGTTCTGGCAGACACCTTTTGTCAGCTGTTTCTTACAGGATGGATGACGAAAATCAGCAGTTGGGCCTCCTACATCGTGGATATACCCTTTGAAATCAGGATCTTCTGTCATCCGTACTGCTTCTTTCAGGATGGATTCGTGGCTTCTCGTCTGGAGGATACGCCCCTGATGAAAGGTCAGTGCACAGAAATTACAGCTTCCAAAACATCCGCGATTGCTGGTCAGACTGAATTTGATCTCTTTCAGTGCCGGGATCCCGCCGTCCTTCTGATACATGGGATGATACTGTCCTGTATAGGGCAGATCGTAAACATCATCCATCTCTATTTCTGTAAGTGGCTGTGCCGGCGGATTCTGTATCACATATCCGCGGTTTCCATAGGATTCTGCCAGCGATCTGGCTGTGAAAGGATCTGTATTTCGGTACTGAATAGCAAAACTGGCTGCATAAGCCTTCTTATCTGTCTGTACCTGTTCAAAATCAGGAAGGATCAGGGGCTCGTACACTCTGCCTATATCATGACTCTTAAAAACAGTTCCTGCCACATAGGTAATCTCCTCCACCGGGATCCCGCTCTGCAGTGCTTCTGCGATCTCCAGAATAGAATGCTCTCCCATGCCATAGGAGATCAGATCTGCGCCGGAATCAATAAGAATACTGTGTTTTACCTTGTTTTCCCAGTAATCATAATGTGCCATTCTTCGAAGGCTTGCCTCAATTCCACCTAAAATGATAGGTGTATGTTTATATGTCTGCCGGATCAGATTACTGTATACAACACAGGCACGATCCGGCCTCAGGCCCATTTTTCCTCCCGGAGAATAGGCATCAATACTTCTGTGTTTCTTGGAAACCGTATAATGATTCACCATGGAATCCATGTTTCCGGCTGTAACAAGAAAACCCAGGCGCGGTTCCCCGAACACCTGGATACTCTCTTTCTTTCGCCAGTCCGGCTGGGGGATCATCCCTACACGGTAGCCTCTGCTTTCCAGAAGGCGTCCGATAATAGCAGATCCAAAAGACGGATGATCCACATAGGCATCGCCTGTCACGTAGACAAAATCGACCGCTTCCCAGCCTCTTGACTTCATATCTTCCCTTGTAACCGGTAAAAAATCCTGCATTTATCATTCCTCATATGTATGTATATTTTCAGATTTCTGAATTGTTCACTCCAAATGCACCTGGCGTACTACATGCTGTGATGAACAGCCTGGGCACGGTAGCCTTCAGCAATGATATCAAGCTGCCTGTGAAATCTCTCCAGCTTACGCAGATCCTTGGTCTTAAATACTCTAAGGAATTCATCCTGGATCTTGCTGACTTCACGCTCACTGGATACACGGTAAAGATTCTCGATGTTATTCAGAATATCTTTCACCAGATTAGACTGCATCTGGGATGAGTTCTGTGCATCCATGATCTCATTACGCACAGACGACATCTCATGATCCAGCGAAATAATGGCATCGGATGCCTTACTGAGACGTTCTGCCACATGAGGCGGCATATCTCCTTTATATTTATACTGAAGGGAATGTTCGATGGTTGCCCAGAAATTCATTGCCATAGTACGGATCTGTATCTCCACCTGAAGTCTCTTGGGGCCATTGATCGTCTCTACTGTATAATAGAGGATCATATGGTAACTGCGATATCCGCTCTGTTTGATATGAGTCAGGTAATTCTTCTCACTTTTTACCTCCATATCCGTTCTTCTTCGGATAATGGCAGCCACTGTATCAATATCTTCCTCAAACTGACAGATGATCCTGACTCCGGCAAGGTCTTCCACCTCTGTCTCCATCTGCTCAATGGGGATATGCTTGCGCTGCATCTTCTCCAGGATACTGGAGACACTTTTTACTCTTCCACTGACCTGTTCAATGGGAGAATAACGATCGTTCTCACGATACTCTTCTATCATATGTTCAAATTTGACTGTCAGCTCTTTGACAGCCAGCTCGTAAGGGCACAGAATACTTCGCCATAACTGTATTTCCATGTTGCTCGCTCCTTAAATCTGCTGTCACTTCTAAACCTTAAACCTATGTGACAGCGGCATATATTTTTTATTATAACATATGTTTTGAAAAATAGGGATTCTTTATAAATTTTTTATCAAAAAATTATAGAAGAATATTCTTTTTGTGTGATGCATCCACAAATCTATATATATGCAATGACACTCTGTTTATGAATATTTTTCAGAAAAATCTTATTCCCTGCAAACCATACCCGGTCAATGTCTTTTTATGATGCACAAAAATACCCCAAGGGAAAACGTCTGCTCCACCTCAGGGTATCAGTATTTATGCCTTTTTATTTCCCGGACTGTCTTATCAGTCTTTCAGATTTTCAAGAACTTTAACAAGATAATTCCATACTCTCTCTGTGGACTCAATGCTTAAAACTTCCTCGGAAGTATGGATGTTTTTCATATCCGGCCCAAGGGAAACACAGTCAAGTCCTTCCATTTTCTTATAGAAAAGTCCGCACTCAAGTCCTGCATGGATAGCAACGACCTCCGGTTTATGTCCGTACATCTCCTCAAAGATGTCTACCATCTTGTCTCTTAACGGTGATTCCTTGCGGTATTCCCAAGCCGGATATGCCCCCTGTACTTCATACTCACCGCCAAGGAACTCCGTGAGATACTCGATCTTATCAGATAATGCACTGCATGCTGTATCCACAGAACTTCTTACGCTGGAGCTTGCAAAAAGCTCGTCCTCATCAAGACGGAGAATTCCTATGTTCGTGGAAGTCTCTACCAGTCCCGGAATAGTTCCGCTCATCTTCTGGACTCCAAACGGTATGTTCTGAAGATAAAATAAAACTTTTTCCTGGCTTGTCGGATGAAGAACCTGTGTGCAGACAGTCCCCTCCTCTGTTACTTCAATGGAAATATTCTCATCTGTTCCGGCATATTCTTCATGGATCTGTGCCTGAAGCTCTTTTGCATAAGCTTTTACTTCTGCTGATGCATTTGTCAGAACCTGCGCCGTACACTCTCTTGTGATGGCATTATCTTTCTGCCCGCCTGCAAGAGAAACGATAGCATAATCTGCTTTTTTCTTAAGTCCATAGAAGAAACGTCCCATCAGTTTATTGGCATTGGCTCTGTTCTTATCGATTTCTGCTCCGGAATGTCCTCCCATCAGTCCGCAGATTTTAATCTGAACTTTGTCTCCCTCACCCTCTACACGCTGAACCGGAATATGGCTTACACCGGAAAGGCCGCCTGCACAACTGATCCACAGGCTTCCTTCTGCCTCAGAATCAAGATTGATAAATCTTCTTCCTTCCAGAACACTGCAGTCCAGTCCTACCGCACCAAGAAGACCAATCTCCTCGTCAACCGTAAGAAGTACTTCAAGTGGCGGATGAGGAATATCTGTACTGTCAAGAAGAGCAAGGCTATAGGCAACTGCAATACCGTCATCGCCACCAAGTGTAGTTCCGTTGGCTGTTACGTAACCGTCTTTTACAGAAATGTTCAGCCCATCCTCTGTAAAATCATGATCTACATCAGGACGTTTCTCACATACCATATCCATATGTCCCTGGATGATAACAGTAGGGGATTTCTCATATCCTGCTGTGCCTGGCTTGTAGATGATCACATTGTTCATCTCATCCTGCACATATTTAAATCCATGATCCTCTGCAAATTTCACAAGGTAATCACTAATCTGTTTCGTATTGCCGGAACCATGAGGGATTTTGCAGATTTCCTCAAAATAATGAAAAACTCTCTTAGGTTCACAATTCTCTAATACTGGCATAGATATCTGCCTCCTTTTACTTCATAAATTCATTTATATTTTATAATAATCATATACTGAAAAAAAAGCAAGGTCAGGATTTCATGAAACAAAAATTACTCCTGTTTTTCTGTATCTGCCTGCTGTTCTTTCTCCTGCTTCACCCGGCAGAAGCTCTCCCTGCTGCCAGAGACGGGCTGACGCTGTGGCTCAATGTAATGATCCCTGCGCTCCTGCCTTTTCTGATCCTTACCGAAATTTTATTAAAAACCGGAAATATCCGAAAATTATTGAATCCTGCTGCACCTTTGGCCAAAAAGCTCCTTGGTCTTTCCCCTGCCGGAACTTATGTCTTTCTCCTGGGACTTCTCTGTGGTTATCCTATGGGAGCCAAACTGGCACATGACCTTTACATAAATCAACAGATATCCCGCAGGGAAGGGGAATATCTGCTTTCTTTTTCCTGCAATGCAAGCCCTGCATTTATTCTATCTTATCTGGCCGGAGACTGCCTGAAAAACAGGATATCAGGCAGTCGGATCATGTTGCTGCTTCTGGGTGCAGATCTTATATGCATGCTTTTTTTCCGTTTTATCGTATACCATGGCCATACAGTTAGTTCTGTCAAATCTACAGGTGAAAAGAAAGAGACATCCGGACAGGACTCCACAGGAGTCATACTGGATGTCTCGATTATGAACGGATTCGAAACCATTACACGTCTCGGGGGATATATTCTGCTGTTCTCACTGATCTGCGCATGCGTCAGTTATTACTGGCCACTTAGCCCACTGACCGGAATTCTGTTTACAGTCCCTGTTGAGCTGACAACAGGTCTGCACAGGATCGCCCTTTCGCCTCTCGCATGGAAAAAACAATACTATCTTTCCATGATGCTGACTGCTTTCGGCGGACTCTGTATCATGGCACAGACAGAAAGTGTACTGGAAAACAGATTATCTCTGATTCCTTATGTCACTTCCAAATGCCTGAATACAGCAGTAATTCTTCTGCTCTTAGTTCTCTCCGATATCATCTAACAGCTCTTCATCTTCCTTTGTTATGGAAGTGCTGTCATCATCCTGAATTGTATTGGAAATTGCAGCTGCCTGCGCTGTCTGTGGTGCAAGCTCCTGACGGTTGTGGTTAACAACCTCAAGGCAGCTCTGCAGAGCATCAATAAATGCCTTGTATTTACCACCCGCATCTTCCAGTGTCTGGTTCAGGACAGAACCAATATTAGCCATCATATCATCTGTATATGTGATCGCACTGAGACGAATGCTGTTAGCATCCTGTGTAGCAGAATCCAGGATCTCCTGAGCCTGCTTGTTGGCAGCATTGATTGTCTCATTTGCCTGTGCATATGCCTTCTGCATAATCTCATGCTGTGTTACCAGCTCCTGAGCTTTTGTCTGTGCATCTGCGATCAGGCTGTCAGCCTTGGACTGTGCATCCTCAAGGATTGCATCCTTGTTGCTGATGATCTTCTGATAACGCTTGATCTCATCCGGAGTTTTCAGACGAAGCTCACGTAACAGCTCCTCGATTTCTTCTTTGTTTACTACGATCTTGGTAGTAGAAAGAGGCTGGAACTTACAGCTGTCTACATACTCTTCAATCTCCTGAATAATCTGTTCAATTCTGCTGCTCATAATACACTCTCCTTATTTCTCTGTTTCTCTTTTTTTCAATTTTTCTTTTACTGCTTCTATGATCTCGCCTGGTGCAAACTTGCTCAGATCTCCTCCGAAATTAGCAACTTCTTTCATGATCGTGGAGCTTAAGTATGCATATTCCAGACTTGTCGTGAGAAAAACAGTATCCACATCCGGCGCCAGGACACGGTTGGTCTGCGCCATCTGAAGCTCGTATTCAAAATCTGTGACAGCACGAAGTCCGCGAACGATCACCTGGGCATGATTCTCCCTGGCAAAGTTCACTGACAGACCTTCGAACGCTTTCACCTCCACATTCGGGATATCTTTTGTCGCTTTTGTTAGTATCTTAACACGTTCTTCCACAGAAAACAACGGAGTTTTTGCAGAATTATTCAAAACTCCTACTATAACCCGGTCAAAAGAAACGCTTGCACGACTGATAACGTCAAGATGTCCATAAGTTGCCGGGTCAAAGCTTCCCGGGTATACTGCTGTTATCATATGTCTGTCTCTCTTTCATTTTTTTAAGAAAACATGCTTGTTAGTCTTATATTCCTTGGAACGGATCAAATGATATCCTAGTTCCTCAAGGTAGGAGAAGTCTGTGTGCAGATCCTCTTCTATAACAATAAGCGTGTTCTCATCTGCCAGAGTACTGTCTGCCAGATATTCCAGAACCGGCTGCTCCAGACGCTGCTCATAAGGTGCATCCATAAAAATACAGTCAAACGGTTCACTGCCCTCTAATGAGCGCAGGGCCTGCAGTACATCCATGTTCAGCAGTTTACCACCTTCTGCAAGTTTTGTAAATGAAAGATTTTCGCGGATACATGCGCATGCCTTGGGATTCTTCTCCACAAATACTGCATAATCAGCTCCGCGGCTCAGTGCCTCAATACCGATGGCACCGCTTCCGGAAAACAGATCCAGAAACCTGCAGCCCGGTATTTCAGGCTGGAGAATGTTAAATAGAGTTTCCTTAATACGGTCTGTTGTGGGCCTTGTATCGTTTCCGGGAATTGTCTTTAGGTTTAATCTACGTGCTTTTCCTGCTATTACTCTCATTTCAGATTTAATCTCCAATCCAGATCACCGCGGGCCAGACCAAGGATCAGAAGCTCCGCAGTCGCAATATTTGTGGCAACCGGAATATTATACTGGTCGCAACGCTTAACGATACTCATAATATCCGGTTCTGCCGGATCTGTCATGACCGGGTTGTAAAACAGGATAACCATATCCAGATCCTGTCTCTCCACCATCTCCATAAACTGCTTGTCTCCACCAATGCTTCCTGCAAGAAACTTATGAACATGAAGGCTGGTAGCTTCTTCAATTCTTCTTCCTGTAGTTCCGGTTGCATATACTTCGTGCTTGGCAAGGATATTCTTATATGCAATACAGAAGTCTTCAATCAGAACTTTTTTACTGTTATGTGCAATAATTCCTAAATTCATAAATTCACCTCTCCATTCTGCCCTCGGGTTATATCCTTTTATCTCCGCGTATATCGGTAAAATACTATAACTCTGTATCTGATTCTAGCATATCATACAAAAAAGTTCAATTTAATTCATACAAATTCATGAAAAATTAATATTTTATTCTTCCCAGCTGTTCCCGGTACTGTAATCGATCCCGATTCCCGGCTGTACGTTATATACAAAAACATGAAAAGATATTTCCTGATCTTTTACAGATTCAGCCTCCATCTCCACACCCCTGGCCAGCAGATCATCACCCCTGAAGACCGGAGTTACACGATACATACAGGGATTTCCGGTATTGTGCACATAATCTGCCACTTCATTTTCAAAAGGAAGCATGCCAGTCACATTAAGATAGCGGGTACCTGTGATGAGATTCTTTTTATTTGCATTCTCACCGGTGAGCTGATACCCGATAAGGTGGCAGCGGTTGTACAGATACCGGCCATCTACGCTGTCATATTTTACAGTGTGCCATCCCGTAGGCTTCACCATTCCGATCGCTCCCCGTTCTTCTGCAGGCATCAGTTCTGACGTGATCCTGGATTCCGCATAGCCGCATCGCCCCAGCGAATCCAATTCACTGTAAAATTCATATGCAGGACCGTTTTTCTTTTTCTCAGAAAAAGAAGGAACATTTCCGTTGATCTCCACATATGGGCTGCCACTGTATTCTGGTATATGATCCAGGGTTACAGATACTGACCGTTCTCCTGTCTCCGTACGGGATTGTTCCAGCATTCCTGTCACTGCATCGGAAATGGATTCCGATGCCTCATCCCAGAAGATCTTTGCATTTTCTTCTATATATGTAAGAAAAATCTGACCGAATATCTGACTTTGAGTTTTTGCTTCTTTAAGATTTCGCGGCAGTGTCCAGCCATTGCATACTGCAAGAACAATACACAGGACAATGGCTGTGAATATTTTTTTCATTGGCTGTTTTTTTCGTTTATATTTTTGCCTGTATATGGGATATCGTTTCTTTTTCACAGAAACCTCCTTTATTTTTTATCTGACAGATATTATATGCTGTGTAGATATTATTATAACTACTATATCTGCAAAAAGGCAACCATACATTCGATTTTTATATTCTTATTTTCCTTTAACTGCCAGTGTATTATTTCCCGGATTTCATATACTAGCAATGTAACATCAAAACAAACAACAACCAAGGAGGAAATGAATTATGCCAAGTAACACTTCTTCTAACAAAGCAGTTGTACCGGAAGCAAAGGGCGCACTTGACCGTTTCAAATATGAGGTAGCAAACGAGCTGGGTGTTCCGCTTACAGACGGATACAACGGAAACCTGACTTCCAGACAGAACGGATCTGTAGGTGGATATATGGTCAAAAAAATGATCGAAGCACAGGAGCGTCAGATGTCCAGCGGCTCCCAGAGTAGCCAGCAGTACTAAATCTGTACCGTAAAGTAGATCTATTGCCATGCTGAGTTGAAAAACTCAAGAAAAAAGATGCTGTCTGACTGATATAAAAACAGCCAGACAACATCTTTTTTACTGTCACACAAAAATAAAGTGCCTTTTCAAACAGACTGACTGCCGAAAATGCACTTTTATTTTAACATATTCCCAACATCCGTCCAAGTAAAGCGTTTTTTACAGCAATGGCTGTAGCTTTCTGTACACTACATCTGCAAATTCTTTATGCCCTGCTGCATCAAGATGTTCCTGGTCTGCATCGCAGCAATGTACATAGGATGCAGCCGGAAGAAAACTGATGTGCCGCGCAGCTGCAATTTTTTCATATACGGACTGCAGATTTCTGGAAACAGTTACAGATTCCCTGGAAAACTCCTGATCATATCCTTCCTGCCATACTTTTTCTCCCAGATAAATCGGTGACATAAGGAGTACTTTCGCTTTTGGTGCGTATTCCTGGATCTGATCCAGCAGTCTTGTAATTCCCTTTCCGATCACATCTGCTGATGCTCCGAAAACTGTTTTGCAGTCATTGGTTCCCAGCATCAAAGTGATCACATCCACCTGGGCATGTGTTTCCAGAATCGTAGGAAGAAGTGCAGTTCCTTTCCTTCCGTCGCGGAGCGGATCTTCGAAAACCGTTGTTCTTCCGCACAGGCCCTCCTCGATCACGCGATATTTTTCTTTATTCAGTTTTTCTTGGAGAAGGCTTGTCCAGCGGACTCCCCATGGAAGTCTCTCCCTGCTCTCTCCGTCATATCCCCATGTATTGGAATCTCCAAAGCATAATATCTGTTTCATTTCATTGTATCCCCATCTGTATAGTATGTTTATTAGATAAATGAATGATACCATGCTCTTTCCCATTGGTCAAATACACAAAAGAAATAGCCTGTTATAGTTCAACTCTATAGCAGGCTATACAACATATTCTTTAATCTACTATTCGGTAAAAGCTCTGTTTACAGTCCGATAAATCCTGTAACATCTCCGTTGATCACATAATGAGCTCCATTGTCTTCCGGTTTGATATAGATCTTAAGGTCTTTCAGATCAGAAGCCTTCTTGCCCATATCCTCTGTCCAGATTTTTTTGATTCTCTCTGCAACCTCAGAAGTATGTATTTCCTTGCCCCAGTACTGAACATATACTTCTGTAACCGGCTCAGTTTTCTTAGCAGCAGTCTTTCTTGTTGTTTTGGTCTCTGTTTTCTTAGCAGCTGTCTTGGTTGTTCTCTTAGCAGCTGTTTTTCTTGTTGTTGTCTTCTTTGCAGCTGTTTTCTTAACCGGCTCTTCTGCCTTTACGGCTGTTGTTTTCTCCTCAGCAGATTTTGCTTCTGCTGTTTTTTCTTCTACTTTTTTCTCAGCTGCAGGTTTTACTTCTGCTGCTTTCTTCTCTGCTGGTTTCTCAGCTGCTTTTGTCTCTACAGAAGCTTTTGCATCGTCTGTCTTCGGTGTCTCAGCCTTAACGGCTTTCTCTTCTGATGCGGTTACTACAGATTTTGCAGGAGTCTCGCTTACTGAAGCCGTTTTTACAGTTGTCTTGGTTGCAGCTTTCTTTGTTCTAGCCATTTTATAGCCTCCTTACAAGGAATTTGTTAATCTTTTCTCGAGCATTAGGATATCACTTTTTTTCGCTGAACGCAAGATTAGATCCCCAGATTTTCCAGATCTTGACTCATATAGCCCATAAGACGTTCCTTTAAAGCTTCATGTTGGGGCAGGCGTAGGTCAAAATCCAATGTCAGGATCTCACCGGCTGCCTCACTTGCATTCTTCAGGATTCCGGCATCATTGTAGATATCACCGATCTTAAACTCCATCAATCCGCTCTGACGGATGCCAAAAAGATCTCCTGGCCCACGAAGCTTCAGATCTTCTCCTGCTATATAAAATCCGTCATTGGATTCATTGAGGATCTTCAGACGTCTGGAAGTATCTTCCTCATTATTCCCCTGGATAAAAATGCAGTAAGACTGATGTTCCCCACGTCCTACACGCCCCCGAAGCTGATGAAGCTGTGCAAGTCCGAACCGTTCTGCATTTTCCACCATCATAACAGTTGCATTAGGCACATTAACTCCAACCTCTACTACTGTAGTTGATACCAGCACCTGGATTTCACCGGCGGCAAAAGCTTCCATGATCTTGTTCTTTTCTTTGGGCTTCATCTTGCCGTGAAGGATCTCTACTCTGATTTCATCAGGCAGGACTTCCTGCAGTTTTTTGGCATAATCTGTGACATTTTCTGCATCCAAACCCTCACTCTCCTCTACCATAGGGCAGATCACATAAGCCTGCCTTCCCGTCTGCACCTGTTTTCCAATGAAAGAATAGGCTTTGGGGCGGTAGGAAGTTCCTACCACACAATTTTTAACAGGAAGTCTTTTTGCCGGAAGCTCATCAATAATGGAAATATCCAGATCTCCGTATAAAATGATCGCCAGTGTCCTGGGAATAGGCGTTGCACTCATAACAAGTACATGGGGTGGATTTCCCCTTGTTGTCAATGCTTCTCTCTGGCGGACACCAAATCTGTGCTGCTCGTCCGTGATCACAAGACTCAGATTTTTATATTCCACTTTCTCCTGGATCAGAGCATGGGTTCCGATGATCACATTTACCTCACCGGATGCAATTTTCTGACATATCTCTCGTTTCTGTTTGGCTGTAGCAGAACCTGTCAGAAGAACCGGACGGCAGGAAGTAATATTCTGTTCTTCCATCAGTTTGAGAAAACCTTCGTAATGCTGATTAGCCAAAACCTCTGTAGGAACCATCAGCGCACTCTGAAACCCGTTTTCTGCGGAAAGAACCATAGACAGAAATGCGATCACTGTCTTACCACTTCCAACATCTCCCTGCACAAGTCTGGACATCAGTTTATGACCGCATAAATCCCTCTCGATCTCATGCCATACATTCTTCTGGGCATTCGTCAGCTCATAGGGAAGACCTTCTATGATCTCCTCAGTTGTCCAAACTGGCTTCATAGGAAATGTATTGGGAGCTTCTTCTGTCTTCTCCTTCAGAAGCTGTACTGCCAGCACAAAGAGCAGAAATTCATCAAATACCAGTCGTTTCCTTGCAGTAAGAAGCTCCTGCATATTCTTTGGAAAATGAATGGTACGGATTGCATAATTATCATCTGCAAGCTGATATCGTTCCCGTATCTCCTCCGGCAGATATTCTCCATGAAGAGGTCTTGTATCCAGAACCTGATGTACCAACTTCGTGATTGCCTTATTGGAAAGACCTTTCGTCAGCCCGTATACAGGCTGCATGCTGTGAACGATCTCCTCATATGCTGCAGGGGTAAAAATCTCCGGATGTTCCATCTGCAGACGTCCTTTTTTCCTTGTGATCTTTCCTCGCAAAATGAATATACTTCCTTTTTTCAGAGTTCCTCTGAGATAAGGCGCATTGAACCAGGCCACCGGAAGACGGCCACTGGCATCTGCCACAGTTGTTGTCAGGATCTGAAGATTGCGCGTCTGGTTAATATAAATACTGGTGGATATAGTGGCTCGGATAGAAACTGTGATATCCTCCTGTGCGGAAGCAATCTCCACAGGTTCCTCATATACATCGTAAGTACGCGGATAATAACGGAGAAGCTCCTCCGCAGTCGTGATCCCGATCTTCTGGAAAAGCTTCTCTGTTTTTTCACCCACGCCTTTTAATTCACGTAAAGGTGTCTTATCATTCATTTTTCTGTACTCTTTATTCTACGGAAATAAGATAATAGTAAATCGGCTGTCCACCCTGGTTCAGCTCAATCTCACACTCCGGATATTTCTCAGCAAGTGCATCGGAAAGAACTTCTGCATCTTCTTCAGATACATCCTCTCCATAATATATACTGATGATCTCAGATTCCTCATCAACCATCTCAGCTACCATCTCTTCAGCTACCTGGAGACGTTCTCTGCCTACTGCAAGGATACCTGCATCTCCAATTCCCATGATGTCTCCCTCATGGATCTCCTTGTCATCAATGCGTGTATCACGTACTGCATAGGTAACCTGGCCTGTCTTCACTCTGGAGATCGCATCTGTCATGGAAGCAAGATTCTCCTCGCCGCCTTTCTCCGGAACAAAACTGATCATAGCGGAAATTCCTTGCGGAATCGTCTTGGTCGGCACTACGATGATTTCCTTGTTCTCTGTAAGATCCCTCGCCTGGTTAGCTGCAAGGATAATATTCTTATTATTCGGAAAAATATAAATTGTTTTCGCATTTACTTTATCAATGGCATTGAGCATATCCTCTGTACTTGGGTTCATGGTCTGTCCACCCTCGATCAGATAATCTACACCAAGCTCACGGAAGATCTGGGAAAGCCCCTCTCCTACAGATACGGAAATAAACCCATGATCTTTCGGCGGCTCTTTCTCCTTCTCAGCCTGCTCTCTGGCAAGCTTCTCTGCGTCTTTGATCAGCTTCTCCTGATGTTCCTCGCGCATATTGTCGATCTTCATGCGGGAAAGCTGACCGTATGTGAGCGCACGCTCAAATGCCTGACCAGGATGATTGGTGTGCACGTGTACCTTAACGATCTCATCGTCTGCTACCAGTACAATGGAATCACCAATGGAATCCAGGAATTCACGGAAACGGCTGATTTCTTCCTGCGGAAGCGGTTTCTCAAGAAGGATGATAAACTCTGTACAGTAACCAAACTTGATATCTGCCTCTGCCTGCGGAGAAATCTTGGTAATCTTCGGAGCAGCAGATGCCTCAAACTGTGAGTAATCTACCTCCTTGCCGTGATATCCGTCAATAGCTCCGCGGAATACTTCCAGAAGCCCCTGTCCGCCTGAATCCACAACGCCTGCTTCTTTCAGTACCGGAAGCATCTCCGGTGTTCTCGCAAGTGTCTCCTCTGCGTGCTGGAAGATTCCATTAAAGAATGAATCCAAATCCTCTGCACCATCTGCAAGCTCGATAGCTTTATCCGCTGCTGCTCTGGCTACAGTCAGGATGGTTCCTTCCTTCGGCTTCATAACTGCCTTGTATGCAGTCTCAACACCTCGCTCCATAGCTGCGGCAATTGCCGGTGCATCCAGATCTTTCAGTTTACGTACTCCTCTTGTAAAGCCTCGGAGAAGCTGTGACAGGATAACACCTGAGTTACCCCTGGCTCCACGGAGAGAACCGGAAGAAATTGCTTTTGCCAGAGTTTCCATATCCGGGTCAGCAAGAACTCCTACTTCAGAAGCGGCAGACATGATGGTAAGCGTCATGTTCGTTCCCGTATCCCCGTCAGGTACGGGAAACACATTCAGTTCATTGATCCATTCTTTCTTCGCTTCCAGGTTCTTGGCTCCGGCCAGAAACATTCTGGAAAGTATTTTAGCATCTATGGTTTTATTATTCACCACAAGTTCCTCCTCTAAAACTAATCTATTGCACGTACGCCCTCAACCATGATGTTGATCTTCTCAATCTCCATTCCTGTAAAGGCTTCGACTTTATATTTCACATTGTTGACAAGATTATCTGCGATAGTGCTGATATTCACACCATATGCTACAATAACATGGAAATTCAACTGGATCTTGTTATCATCTGTGATCTTCACACTGATTCCATGCTTCAGGCTGTCAATACGTAAAAGCTTAACCAGTCCGTCTTTCATGCTGATAGCAGCCATTCCGATAATACCAAAACACTCTACTGCCACACTGCCGGCATAAGTCGCAATGACATCCGTATCAATTACAATCTGGCCCAATCCGGAATTTATACGTCCATTCATATGGGTACCTCCATTGTTTCATTTAAAATTAAATACTTATATAGTTACATTATAACCTTTTTTTGTCTGGAACACAACGTTTAATTTATTCTGTAAAAAACCACCTTACAGAATTTTTTATAAATTTCCTTTTTTTGCTTGCAAAAGAGCAATTCATCTGTTAAAATGGTGACTGTTGATAAAAGGAGGTGCTATTCATGGCTAAATGTGCAATCTGCGATAAAGGAGCTCATTTCGGAAACAATGTGAGTCATTCCCATAGAAGATCCAACAAAATGTGGAAATCTAACGTTAAGTCCGTCAGAGTAAAAACAACTGCCGGCGGAGCAAAGAAAATGTATGTATGTACTTCTTGTTTAAGATCCGGAAAAGTTGAGAGAGCATAAGTAGAAGCGTATGCCCCCGTATTACACGGGGGCTGTTTTTTTATGTTTTTATTTACAAAAATACTTAAAGGATAAGGACTGTCTCCTGGTTGATACACACCAGCCACAGGCACAGTCCTTTTTTATGATATCAAAAAACGGGAAGCCTGCATACCACACACTTCCCGCTTATCTGCAAAACATATGATATCCACACAGCAGACATGCCACTGCAATGAAGATCACAATAATATTTTCTGTAATAAGAATGCCAAGAACCATTCCAACGCCAATAAAAAACAACATAAACCCTGTTAGTTTTCCCACGCAAGTCTGCCCGTTTCTGTATTCTTTATTACAGTATATGCCTAAAAACTGATCTGAGTACAGTTCACACTGTTTTATTCTTCTGTCTCATCCTCAGAATCCCCGCCTGCTCCCGGCACAAAACGGTTCACAAAATCAGGAACCATATCCAGAACCTTGGTAAGGCCGTCCTGGTTCTTTACATTTACAAGCTTGGTTGTTCCATTCTGAATCACAAGGACTGCACAAGGGGTCATCTTGCCTGCAAGACCGCCACCTCCATTGTTCTTCTTATCTCCCTCAAAAGCCCCGGCTCCCACACCGAAAGATACATCTACCAGAGGAAGAATGATGGTATCGCCTACATGAATCGCATCACCAACAACTGTTTTGGCTGATACAAATCCATCCATTCCTTTAAATAATGAATTCACGGTATCCTTGAAATTATTCTCTTTCTCCATGATTTACCTCCTTATGTCTCCATCGGTGGATGACGTATTTGATATGTTTATTAAAGTAAAGCTCTGCAGCCGTCTTCAGAAGCATGATTCCGTAGATCCGGCCTTTCAGCATAACCTCTCCCTTCAGTACATTCTCACTGTCAAAAAGAGGCGTCACTGCTATTGCATTCTTATGAAAAGGAATCGTCATGCCAAGAACTGCCAGCACCGTTCCTGTGATCGAAGGATCTTCGCATCCAAATGTGATCTTTCCTGTAATCCTGGTAGGAAGAACATGCCGTACCAGTTTCTTTCCATCTTTCCATACAAGAGAAAGTGCTGCTCTGGTCTGGGCGTGGTTGATAAATTCCTTATACCAGTTTATCTTACCACAGAATTTTTTGATTGTTAATGTGAGATTCCGGATTTTTTTGAATATTTTGGATGGGATTCCCAAAAAACTTTGTACCGCAGTCAGAATGCTAAGAACTGCTTTTTTTATTTTTCCCGCTATTTCAGAAATTAAGCTTATGATCTTGTTTTTAGAGTGCTGTTCTTCTGAAGAAAATTCCTTCTCTTCATCTTTCGCTATCTCTCTGATTTTCTCAGATTCCTGTGACTCCTGTGGCGGGACCGGAACATTATCCGGTTCTTTAATAATCTTTACTTTCTGTTTCGGTTCATCTTCCCTACTGTTTCCATGTTTCCGTGATTCAGACGGAACCTTCTTTTTCTCCTTTTTTTCAGCTGTATTTGCAGAAGATTTTATCTTTTTTCTTCGGAAGACTCCTTTGAATTTTGAGAGAGGAATCCCCACGATGTAAAAATCCATCGCCAGACTTCCATTACGTAAAAATGCCTTCACGGCAATTCCATGAAACAGCCAGCTGACCTCTCCCGAAGCTTCCACTTCTTTAATCCCTGCGCTCCGCTCTTTCGCAGCTTTTCCTTTATAACGCACAGGACAGAAAAGAAGCAACAGAAGGAGCAGTAAGATCAGTCCTGCGAGGATTCCCAGAAGGATCAGTATCCATTTAATTATCAGCCATAATATATGCAGCATCTGTTCACCTGTTCTCCAGATATTCTCTTATTTTCAAATCACCTGTTTCCCTGTAGACTTCTTCAACGATCTCCTGAACCATCTGGATCGCTCCGTCCCTGCCATTGGCGAGCCCCACAACAGGTGGACAAATCGCCCTGACCGAGGCCTGCATCAATTCCGCAGTGGAAAGGATCTCCAGAATATTTCCGGGATTATCTGACAATGTGACTACATAAACACCTGGAACAAATTTTCCCACAATGATCCGGGCTCTTGCCCGTCCCGGGTTCTTAACGTCTTCCCCGACATAATAATTCCGTATCCACTTCAGCATCCTGCAGTCACCTCCTTATCTGTTAATGTCAAACAGGGCTGCGTAAAAACACAGCCCTGTCCTGTTGCTAAAAATACTTCTGCTGTTTCGCCCAGATTCCTTCACTTCGCATTTCCAGATATTCCTGATAGGCCTGTTCCACAATATGCTTCTCGTTGGAAAAACGAAGAAGATGATAAATCTCATGAAACTTGTAATATCCGGAATCCACAAAGTACTCTTCTCGCTGGGGTTTACTATGATAATTATCAGCTATCATGAGATACCAGTGTACCTCTTTCATTACCACGTCCTCCGGAACTGTAAAATTATACTGACTCTTGCCAATATACTTCACAATGGAAGCTCTCACACCTGCTTCCTCCTTCACTTCACGCAAAGCAGTCTGCTCGAAAGTCTCTCCTTTTTCTACGGTTCCTTTGGGAAGCACCCATCCTTCATAACGGTTCCTGTAGGATTTATACAATGCCAGGATCTTACCCCGATGAATTACCACACCGCCACAGCTTGTTGCTTCTATCATATTGCAATCCTCCTGTAATGCGTGTGTCTTTTGCACTGGTTACAGTATACCTCTTTTTGGGCAGATAGGCAAGGGGCAAGAAAGAGATACTATTTCAATTTCTCAAATTTAATCAAAATAATATGCATCAAATACATCTGCTGCGATCGGAACTGCTGCTTCACTTCCTGTTCCGCCATTCTCTACAATTACTGCGATAGCAATATCAGGATCATCCACATTGGAATATCCCACGAACCAGGAGTGGCTGGAACCATTTTCATCAAACTCTGCAGAACCAGTCTTTCCGGCAACTGTGTAGCCGCGGCCGTTCAGCGCAGATGCAGTACCGTTTTCAACTACGTTTTTCATCAGTTTTCCAAGGATATTCGCCTCATTGCTTGTCATCAGACGTTTGTATTCCGTTTTTTCTGTTTCTTTCACAGTATCTCCGGAATTATTAACGATCTTGTCGATCATGGTCGGCTTCATCAGAACACCGTCATTTGCAATAGCACTTGTGATAAGAGCCATGTGCATTGGAGAAACAAGCGTATTTCCCTGTCCAATGGAAGTCTGCATTACCAATGGATTCGGAGAATTATTATCCAGAGTGAACTTGCTTGTTTTATATGAATTTAGCGGAAGTGCTTTGTTAAAAAGCAGATCCTCTGCTGTATTTCGAAGAGAACCTGCTCCCAGGCTCAATCCCATATCTGCAAATGCACAATTGCAGGAGCGGGCAAATGCAGAGTAAAAATCTTCCTGTCCATGAACAGTCCCATTGTAGCACCGGATCGTATGATCATCCACAGTAATGCTTCCCTGGCACAGATAGGAATATCCTTCCAGAGACCCTTTCTGTCTGAAATAGTCAAGAGCTGTGACGATCTTAAATGTAGATCCAGGCGGATATGCGCCATTGGTAGCACGGTTCAGAAGACTGCTGTTGTTCTCATCATTTACCAGTGTATTCCAGTTCTCAGCAATCGTGTTCGGGTCAAAGTCAGGCTTGCTCACCATTGCAAGGATTCTTCCTGTCGACGGCTCCATCACCACAACAGCTCCTCTTCTGTCTCCCAGTGAATTGTAGGCTGTTGTCTGCAGATCTGCATTAAGGCTGGAAATCACAGTATCTCCCTGATTCTTTTTCCCGGAAAACTCATTTTTCATCTGCTCCAGGAAGAATGAATGAGACGTCAGGAGCTGGAAATTCGCTTCTGATTCCAGGCCGCTCTTGCCATTGGTATCATAGCCTACTGCATGGGCAAAAATATTGGCATACGGATAATTTCTCTGCTCTGTACCGTCCTCTGACACATCAGTCTGAGCCAGGATTTCCCCGTCTGAAGACTGGATATTTCCACGGACAACACGATCCGAAAAAGTATCCTGTCTGGTATTATACGGACTGTTGATAAAATCATCGCTTTTTACTGCGTCAAAATAGATAAGATAGCCGATCAGGCTGACAAAAATCAATACAAAGAACACCGACACAAAAGTAAACGGCCGGTTCTTTTTTCTACGGATTCTGGCGATATCCCGATCTCTCAGGCGTCGCTCTCTTTCCTCTTCTTTCAAACGTTTCTTTTCGCTGCGTCTCAATTTCTTCATCCTCATCTTCCCTCAGAATATACAGTCCCTGAATAATAGCCAGCATCAGGATGGTGCACATGACAGAACTTCCGCCGTAGCTTACCAGCGGCAGGGTAACACCTGTCATCGGAATAAACTTGGTAACACCGCCGATAGTCAGGAATACCTGGAAAGCATATTCTGTTCCAAGTCCCAGAGCGATCAGCTTATAAAACGGGTTGCGGATCTTCAATGCAATGGTAAGGATCATAAGGAAAAAGCTGGTACACACCAGAATCAGGCAGATAGCAAAAATACCTCCCATTTCCTCACAGATCGCACTGAATATAAAGTCATTTTTTACAACAGGGATCTTCTCAGGTGAACCCTGGCAGAGTCCCATTCCAAACCAGCCGCCGGTTCCGATGGCAAACAGTGACTGCACGATCTGATAGCCCTCATTCTGATAAACAGCCATAGGATCTCTCCACGCACTGACTCTCTGGCGTACATGGCCAAAAAGATGATAGGCGATCACTGCACCCACACATCCGCCGCCAAGTCCCAGAAACATATATCCCGGATTTCTGGTAGATACATAGATCAGTACAAGATAGGTGACAAAAAAGATCACCGCACTTCCAAGATCTCTGGAAAGAACCAGGATACCCACATGAAGCACTGCCACGATGGTCGCCAGCACTACTTTGCGGAAATTCACTTTTACGCAGAGCAGAGATGCCATAAAAAATACAAACGTGATCTTGATCACCTCGGAAGGCTGGATCCCCATAAGGGAAAGCTTGGCTCCATAACTTGTACTTGCAAGAACAAGAACTGCTGCAAGAAGAACAACACCAACGCCTGCATAAACCCAGGTAAGATCCTTGAGAAATTTCATCTTCCGGATCATCACCGGGATCACCAGTGATACGGCACTTCCTGCTGCAACGATCAGAAGCTGCTTGTTTGCAGAAGGAAGCGACAGACGACAGAGCATGATAAAACCCACGCTCAGCAGCATACACATATTGTTCAGAAGCAACAACGATGCGTCTTCATAAAAAATCCTGTACAGGATCTGAATTGCCGCAAAAAAGATCATCATCTCAATATAAAACAGGATGACCTTGAAATCCATGCTCTTAAGATAGATCACGAGAAACGCTGTGAAATCTATAAAAAAGATCATGGTCAGCTGCTGATGAAGCAGCTCCTTTTTTTCCTCCTCGTCCTGACGCCACACCATATAAAAACAGTGAAAGGTGTAGACGATCATCAGCGTGAGGATCACATACTTGGATAATTCTGTAATAACATTAATCATACACTTTTACTCGGCTCCTCTTTTAAAATGGCCTTTTGTATACCTGCGTCCGGAAGGTTTTTCATTTCCATGGTAAATGCCCTTAAATTCCTCCAGTACTGCTCTTGCCTCTGATGGTTTCTCGATGGTAAAAGCAAGTCGCAGTGACTGTAATTTCAGTTTCTCCACGCGCTCCTTTTCCCCGGGAAGTCCATAGGGAATACTGTTGTATATAATATTATAGCAGTATTTTGCAGCTTCAGGACAGGCACTTTCCCACGGGGTACAGCAGCATTTCACTGAAAATTCACTGTTGTACCGGTCTTTCAGATAAATGGTCTCACCTTTTCCTGTGCATCCGAACAGATTCTTACGTACACACTGGGCTGAGATCATCAGCGGAATATATCCATACAGAAGAATTTCGGAAGAACGATTATCCCTGTGCTTAAGTTCTCCCTCATTCAGTTCCAGAGGAACGGTATTTTTAAGAATGCCCTCTTCTCTCCAGAACGCCTCGGCTTCATCATTCCAGGTATACATGGAAGCATCCAGCACACATTTCTCTTTATATCCCAGTTCTTTCAGTGCTGCATAAGATTCCAGGCTGCGTACCAGAAAACCTCTCATTCCCTGATCAAGCCACTCCTTCGCATTTCGGATCCATACCTCAGGAATCTCTCCGCGATGGATATGCGGCGTAGAAAGATAAAGTTCCTTTCGCCTCGCAAGTTCCGGTGAAAAACACTTCTTCATGGTATCAAAAGAAAGATAAAATCCTGTAATCCCCTCTTCTTCCAGAAGTATCTCTGCAACATCTGTCCTTTCACAGGAAACATACAGTGGGAGCTTCTCATTACAGGATTTTTTCTCTGTGCAAACCGGAAGTTTTTTTCCATAGAAAGGTTGCTTTTCAGCCGGTTCTCTCCGTCTGATTCCAATCATTTCTTCACGCAGCTGTTCCAGCGCATCTCTGCGCACTTCATTGAGAGCTTTTACAGGAACGAAAATCCTTCCATTGATCTCAATGTTAAGGCTTTCCCACTGAAATTCTGTATTTCCCAGTTTTTCCATCTGCTGACGGATCCTCTGCTCTTCCATAGGCTGGTTCTTGGCAAACTGCACTTCACCGCCCATGGCAGTCACTGTTTTATCTCCACAGGTTATTTCCAGTATAACAGGACTTTCTGGAGAAAGTATTAAATTCCCATGAATTTTTTCTTTTATTTTTCTGATCTCTGGCTGGATATTGCCGGATTTCTTCTCATTGGCAAAAGCCATCATCTCAGGACCACGATACATATCGTAATATCCCCTGCAGGAACCGCCTCTGCTGAAAAGTTCCAGAAGATATTTCCTGTCTGTATCTTGCACGCGGTATTCTTTTCCGCTGAGATAAAGATCCAGATATTTTCTGTATACAGAGGTAACTCCTGCGGTATAACCAGGCTGCTTCATACGCCCCTCGATCTTCAGGGACATAACACCTGCCTCCAGAATATCAGGAAGAATATCCAGAGTACAGATATCTTTAAGACTTAAAGCGCAGAAATCTTTATCCCCTTTATATTTATGGTGATCACAAGTTGCACTGTATGGAAGCCTGCAGGGCTGTGCACACCGGCCTCTGTTGCCGCTTCTCCCGCCAAAAATACTGCTCATAAGACACTGACCGGAATAGCTGTAGCACAATGCCCCATGAATAAATGTTTCTATTTCCAGTGGGCTCGCCTCATGCATGACAGCAATTTCTTCCAGAGAAAGTTCTCTTGCAGGAACTACACGGGTGGCACCCTTTTCCTCCAGAAATTTCATCCCCTCCGGGCCTGTCACAGTCATCTGCGTGCTGGCGTGGATATCCAGATCAGGAAAATTCCTGCGGATAAAAGAAAACACACCCAGATCCTGTACGATCACAGCATCAAGCCCCGCCTCATAATAAGGTGCCAGATACTCAAAAAGCTGTCCTTCCATCTCTCTGTTCTTTAAAAGTGTGTTCACTGTAAGATACAATTTACGATTATGGAGATGTGCTGTCTCAATAGCAGCAATCAGCTCCTCCTGGGTAAAATTCCTGGCATATGCCCTCGCTCCAAAAGCAGGACCACCTACATATACAGCATCTGCGCCCGCACCTATCGCCGCCTCAAAACTCTCATAGGAGCCTGCCGGCGAAAGCAGCTCTGTTACTATCTTTTTCAAAGTATTCCCTCATCTCCTGTCTGTTAATCTGTAAAACAAAAGAGGATCACCGAAGCAATCCCCCTCCCATTTTTATTTGAGCAATTCATCAAGCTCTTTCTCCAGTTCCTTAACCTTACCATCCAGAAGATTCTTCTGATCCTGAGCTTCCTGCTCTGCTTTCTTCGCCTCTTCAATCTGCATCTTCAGCGAGATCAGCTCATGTTTCAGGTCATACATCTCCTGATCTTTCTGCTGCAGATCCTGTTCGAAAATCTCTGCCTGTTTCTTCGCTTTGAAGTAATCATCTGTAATATTCAAGCTGAGAAGTGTATGCTTGGTCTCCATGGCCTGTCTGGAATATCCCGGCATCTGACTCAGTTCACCGATCTTATTATTCATATAGGCTGCAACCTTCTGGAAATACTCCTCAGACTCATATCCGCCCAGAGTAATGATCTTTCCGTCGATAACAACCTGTGCTGTATTCTTTACCGCCATTCGTAAAGCCTCCTGAATTCATCTGCTGCTGCCTTTTTTCACAGCAGCATTCCTCTCTGTTGCCAGCCTCGCTGGCTCACAACTGTCCTTATTATAACTGATTCTTACTAAAATGTATAGAAGTTTTTCTATTATTTTGTCGATATATCGGGACGAGGATATCCAAGATGGGTGTATGCCAGTACAGAAGCCATCCTTCCACGGGGAGTTCTGTTCAGGAAACCGTTCTGAAGAAGGTATGGTTCATACACATCTTCAAGTGTTCCGGAATCCTCCCCAATAGAGGCTGCAAGCGTCTCAAGACCTACCGGACCGCCCTGAAAATTCAGTATTAAAGTTTGTAAAATACGTCGATCCGTCTTATCCAGTCCATACTGATCCACCTCGAGAAGATCCAGTGCAAAACAGGCTACATCATAGGTGATCACACCATCATATTTCACCTGGGCAAAATCTCTCACACGTTTCAGGAGACGGTTAGCCAGTCGCGGTGTTCCTCTGGAACGTTTGGCGATTTCCGCAGCACCTTTCGGCTCAATATCCACGCCCAGAACCTGTGCAGAACGCAGGATAATCGTCGTCAGTTCTTTTTTATCATAAAATTCCAGACGCTGGGTAACACCAAAACGGTCACGGAGCGGCGCAGAGAGAAGTCCTGCTCTGGTAGTTGCTCCTACAAGGGTAAATTTCGGAAGATCCAGTCGGATGGAACGTGCGGATGCGCCCTTTCCGATCATAATATCAATAGCAAAATCTTCCATTGCCGGATAAAGAACCTCTTCTACCTGGCGATTCAGCCTGTGGATCTCATCCACAAACAGCACATCTCCTTCCTGAAGATTATTCAGGATCGCAGCCATCTCTCCCGGCTTCTCAATAGCCGGGCCGGATGTAACTTTCATATGTGTACCCATCTCATTGGCGATGATAGCAGAAAGTGTCGTCTTTCCAAGACCCGGAGGGCCGTAAAAAAGCACGTGATCCAGAGAATCGTGTCTCTGTTTTGCAGCTTCAATATAGATTTTCAGGGTATCCTTGGTTTTCTGCTGACCAATATACTCATCCAGACTCTGAGGCCTTAAATTCCCCTCCAGGGAAAAATCCTCTTCTGTAACGTCTGTTGTAATGATCCTGTTCTCCATCTGTTATGCTCCGTTCTACTAAATATCAAAAATTCTTCAATGCAGCGCGGAGAATCGCCTCCACATCGTCTGCGGGAACATCGTCCGGAACCTTACGTACTGCACGAAGCGAATCTGCCGAACTATATCCAAGGGCAACCAGTGCTTCCACAGCTTCCTGACGGCTGTCCCGAAGATCTGCTGCCCCCTCCATTGCATCCTCCTGCTGATGAGCAAGCTTCATCTCAAAGGCATCTTCCAGCTTCAGTTTATCTTTCAGCTCCAGAATCATCTTCTGAGCTGTTTTCTTACCGATTCCAGGTGCTTTCGAGATTGTCTTCACATCATCGGAAAGCACTGCAAAACGCAGCTCATCTGCACTGATCCCGGAAAGAATGCCAAGTGCTCCCTTAGGTCCTACACCATTCACTCCCAGAAGAAGCCTGAACATCCCAAGATCATCCTTTGAAAAAAATCCGTATAACTGAAGAATATCTTCTCTTACATACAGAAACGTATTTATCTTCTTCTCTTCACCAACACGTGCTTTCCTAAGATCCTGTCCTGTCATATAGATCTCATAACCAATGCCGCCGTTTTCCACCACCAGGCTGTTCTCACTGATATCCGCTACCTTACCTTTTACAAAAGAAATCAAAATCAACTGCTCCTTCCCGAGAACAGTGTGTTACCTGTGCGCAACAACAACTGAACATCTGTTTCCCATATGGATGAAATACTAACACAATTTGAAAAAAAAATCAACCCGGAATACATATGTCCCGGGTTGATCATTATTCTATTACTGGTTCAGGAAATCCTGATCCTCGAAATAGTTGATCCTCATGGAAGAACGTACATCGTGAAGAGTTGCTGCTGCCTTCTCTCTTGCAACTTCTGTACCTGCTTTCAGGATGTCAAATACATCAGCAGTACGCTGTTCCCACCTCTTTCTTCTCTCGCGGATCGGTCCCAGCTCTGCCTGCATTACGTTGTTCAGGAATTTCTTAACCTTCACATCGCCAAGGCCGCCTCTCTGGTAGTGCGCTTTAAGCTCGTCCAGATTCTGGTACTCAGGAAGGAACTCTGAGAAATGCTCCGGACGGCTGAATGCATCCAGATAGATAAATACCGGGTTACCTTCTACACGGCCCGGATCCTGAACACGAAGATGGTTCGGGTCTGTAAACATGGACATTATCTTCTTCTTAACAACATCTTCCTCATCAGAAAGATAGATGCAGTTTCCAAGAGACTTACTCATCTTAGCCTTTCCGTCGATACCAGGAAGACGTAAACATGCCTTATTGGAAGAAAGAACGATCTCCGGATCTGTTAAAGTCTCACCATAAACGGTATTAAACTTATGAACGATCTCCTTGCACTGCTCAAGCATCGGAAGCTGATCCTCACCTACCGGCACATGTGTTGCACGGAAAGCTGTGATATCTGCTGCCTGGCTGATCGGATAGCAGAAGAATCCAACCGGAATGCTGGCTTCAAAATTACGCATCTTGATCTCAGATTTAACAGTAGGATTACGCTGTACACGCGCTACTGTTACCAGATTCATATAATAGAAAGTAAGCTCTGTAAGCTCCGGCACCATAGACTGAATGAAAATGTTGGATTTCTCCGGATCAAGTCCGCAAGCCAGATAGTCCAGTGAAACCTGAAGGATGTTCTGGCGTACTTTCTCCGGATGTTCTGCATTATCTGTAAGTGCCTGTGCATCTGCGATCATAATATAAATCTCGTCATATAAGCCGGAATTCTGCAGTTTCACACGCTCTGCCAGTGATCCGACATAATGACCTACATGAAGGCGTCCCGTCGGGCGGTCGCCAGTTAAAATAATCTTGCTCATGAATTGTTCTCCTTGAAGTGTACTGAATATTTATATACTATTATAGCCCCTGGATATAGTCAGGTCAAATATTTTTGTAAGTGCCTCAAAACATGGCGTAGTGTAATATATCTTAACTTCCTGTAAAATTAACTCTCGATTCAAAAGAATGGCTTATTTATGCGACTTATTCAAGATATGTAGTTAATGATATGAGAATTAATTACCTCTCGAGAGTTAACTTATAAAACAGCCACAAATCCATTATTATAAGGTTCTCGTACAGTCGGGAGTTAATCACTCCCTCCTACTCGATTTTTTATTCGTCCTCCGGGGCGTACTTTGTATAGCCGTAGCTGTACTTTCCATACTTTCCGTAGCCATAGCTTCCGAAACCATTTTCGGCACAGTTCAGTACGCAGCCGATCACCTGTGTGTCACTGTCAGAAAGCAGACCGATTCCCTCTGTTATATATTTCACCTTCGCATAATCCTGGCGGATTACGTAGAGAACCGCATCCATAAATGCAGCAACAACAGAAGCATCTGCCATCATTGCAGATGGCGGTGTATCAATGATCACATAATCATAATAATCTACAAGCTCATCAATTGCATCCTCCATCCTGCGAGAGGAAAGAAGCTCAGAAGCATTTCCTGTAGATTTTCTTCCAAGGATCAGATCCATATTGGGACCTTCGAAGTTAATAATTGCGTCTCCTGCTGCAGCCTTTCCTTTCAAAATATCCGTAATACCAATCTTGATGTCTTTCTGTTCAATATTAAGATTCGTATGAAGAGACGGATTTCGAAGGTCACCATCAATAAGAAGCACCTTCTTATCACACTGAGCCAACGATAATGCAAGGTTAAGTGATACCGTCGTCTTTCCCTCACCCGGAAGTGAACTTGAGATCAGCAGAGTACGAAGCCTCTTTTCACGCATCTCCTTCTCAACCCTTGTTCTCAGAGCACTGATCGCCTCCTGGAAGTTGGCCGGAATCTTATCGTTGGTGATAATGATACGGGAGTCAAATTTCTGTTTTCTCTTTTTAAATTTTGTCAGTGGCACGGTTCCCAGACAGGAAACATTAAGATGCTTTTTAAGATCCTCATATTTTCGTATTGTAGAATCGTTATAAGCCAGCAGGAAGAGTATCGCCAGGATTACAATAATTCCTGCCAGAACTCCCTTCATTACCGTTTTCGGAATACTTAAAGTATTCATCTGTTCATCAAGTCCGCTCTGATCAATTACGGTCAGCTTTGCATTTCCGACTACTTCGGAAATGTATTCCGGAAGATATTTGATAACTGCTGTGATCACCTGCTGTCCCTGTGTATCACTGGAAGAAACTGCTGTGATCGTCAGAAGATTGGTATCTTCCATGGAAGACGCACTTAAAGATGCCGGAAAAGCAGCTCCGTTTACAAGTCCAAGTTCATTGCGAATACGGTTCTCCAGTCCCGCACTTCTCAGCAGATATGGAAAAGTATTCGCAATACGGGCAGACACAACAGAATCCACAGCATTCGTATTATCCTTCGTTACTACAAATGTGGCATAAGATGTATAAACCGGATTATAAGTATATACCGTATATCCGACAAATCCCACTGCCAGGACAACAGCCAGAATGATCAGACGTCCCCAGTATCTGCGAAAATTTTTCCACATGGTTTCCGCGATATCCCAGAGATCGATCTTATCAGGCATCTGTACTTCATTATTTTCTTCATATAACTGCATAGCCTTCTCCTCTCTTACTCTGTCCTATTTTCCGGCAAACTGGTGTCCTCTGTCAAACTCTTTTCAGAAGAAGCTGCTGTATCAGGCTGTTTACTCTTTGCATATTTTCCGTATCTCTTATATTTGCCATATTTTCCATATTTGTCACGATATCCATATCCGTAAGAATATCCATATTCAGCCGACTTCGGAATTACCTTTGTCTGGATTCCGTTCAGAACGCATCCATACATTTCCATGTCAGATTTTTTGAGAGTATCCAGAACATCATTAATATCTGGAATACGCGCAGACTCCTGACGCACTACAAGAATTCCGGCGTCTGCATATTCGGTAAGCACCTCAGCATCCGGAAACATTCCTGCCGGTGATGTATCGATGATCACATAATCCACCGCTTTTCTTGCCATACGGAACAGATCCTTCATCTGCTGGGAAGCAAGATATCCATCCGAATTCCTGAAAGATTTTGTTCCGAATATGTAATAAAGCCCTGTATCTTTATCTCTGGTCAGAACTTTCTGTAATTTACTCTCTTCGTTAAGATAACTGCTGAATTCAATCTCCGGAGCAATCTTTTTATCAAAAATCTTATACAGTGCCGGTTTTCTAAGGTCACCATCGATCAGGAGAACTCTCCGGTTTTTGTTAACCAATGCAAGTGCAAGGTTTGCAGCTACTGTAGATTTACCTTCATTTTCCTTAACACTTGTAACAAGAATTACTTTCTGTTTATTCTTTCTTGCATGGTAATCAAGCTTGGTTGCCATCTTCCTGACATTTTCGGAAAAGAAAAAGCTGGTAACCGGATCATTGATGAGAATACTTGTCTTCTTATCCGTACGCGGTTTTTTCTCATAATAGATACTTGCAAAAAGAGTCGTATCCAGCAATTCCGCAACCTGTTTTTCATTCTTGATATCATCACGCATAAAACAGAAAATGCCGATTACAAAAGCAGTTCCAAGAATGCCTATAAGGACTCCACGAAACGCCCACGTAGCGGCAAGTCCGGCATTCGAAGGAGTTGTGGGAATTCCCGGTTCTTTCATTACTTCCAGAACAAAGGAAGATATTACATAATCAGACACTTTTGAATAATTTTTGATCGCTGATTTCACAAGTCTGTATGCATCACCCGGTTTTGAAGCTGTACTCTGTAAAAGGATCAGGTTCGTACCAGAAACAGTACTGGCACTGATCGAACCCGGAAGGCTTTCTACGCCCAGTTCTTTCTGTACCGTATTTTTTAATGTGTTACTGCTCAGGATCTTCTGATACTGATTGGAAACCTTCTCCAGAGCTGTATCCGTATATACAGAATCATCATTACCGTTATTAGTAATGACCAGAGTTGCCTGTGATGTGTAAACCGGTCTGCTGGTTACACTGACACCCATATAGGCCCACATTCCGAGAATGCAGCCACAAAGCAGTATCACCCACCAGTTACGGACAAGAGCGCGGGCGATCGCCGAAAAGTCAATATCGTTATTTCTCTGCTGATAAACTTTTGTTTCTGTACTCATACTTCCTCCCTACTCCACTACCACAGTCATCTGTGTTGCACCTGTATATCCGTCTTTTGTGGTACAGGAATATTCTACCGTGTAAATTCCGGCTTCTGCTGTATTTACATTAGACTGGGAACTTACTGCGTCATAACTGATCACACCAGTAATCTGCTGTCCATCTGCAGAGGTCTTCTGTGCAATATCCTCTGTGGCAGTCTCGGAATCCTCGCCTGTAATGTTTTCATCAAAAGCATAGAGCTCATTTCCGATTCCTACAGAATCCAGATAATCCCTCGGGTTAAATTCCGCACCTTTTGACAGATACACCAGATATTTTTTCAGGTAAAGATTCGGATGAAAAAGCCTCTCTTCATAGGAATCTGTATAAAATTCTACAGAAACCGGAAGTACGGCAGTATCTCCAAGACTGTTCTCAGCTTCAATCTTATAATCATAAACTCCGGCACCTTTGTAATCAGAATCTTCGTCATTACTGCTGATCTTGATCCGGTTAGTAATATCTCCATCAATACAATCCGAAGCCGTGATATTCTGAAGAATCTGGTTAAAAGAACCTACCGGAAAACGCAGTGGTTTCGTAATGCTGAAATGAATCGGCGTATAATCTTCAAAAACAACCGTTCTGGATTCCTTTGAAACATTATTGGACTTGTCAAAAGCTGCACATACGATCGTACAGTTTTTGTCTTCATTCATTTTTATTGATTCAATGATCAGAGAATCACTGACATCTCCATCTTTTTTATCTACTGCCTTGATTCCCTTCAACAATGTGGCATCTGAATCTTTGATACTCGCTTTGATCGTATCATTTTTCATTGTGATCTCCGGCCCTTCGGTATCTCTGGACGTATAGTTCTTTATCACATATCCGCCAAAAAGCACGCAGGTTCCTATAAAGATCACAATGATCAGCTGGTTTAATCGTTTCATTGCTTTCCTCCCTTTTGTTACCAGTATATATTCCGTCTGTAAGGTTTCGGCGGAAATCCCATGATATCCTGGCCTTTAAGAATTCTGGCCGGATTTTCACTTAACAGAAGTTTTCTCATTCCGGGACTGACCGTATCCCCAAGAAAGCGAACAATATTCGTCATATTTGGCGTTCTTTTTCTGGTTCCATGGGCATCACTTGCAATCACATGAACCAGATTATGCTGAAGCAGCGAAAAAGCCGTTTCCCGTTCTCTTTTTCCAAAAGCTCCCAGAAGACTTCCCTTGTTCACCTGGATCACACAGTCATTCTCCACCCAGCGAAAAACCTCTTCCGGATGTGCCTGCACGAACTGGTATCTTTCCGCATGTGCGATCACCGGAATATATCCGGATTCCTGCAGCATCTGAATATATTCATTTACCATCCAGAGATCTTCTCCGAAATCAAATTCCACAAGTACATAACGGGTACCGTTCAATGTCAGAAGCTCCGAATTCTCAATCTGGGAAACTGCATCCGCATCCATAAAAATCTCCATACCGATATAAAGCCGAATGGGAATCTCCTCATTCTTAAGCTCCTGCTTCAAAAAACGGTAAGCTTCTTTATATTTAGCCGCCGACAGAGCAGGCATAAGATTTCCGTGGGAAGTCGCCACGATTCCCCGGACACCACTTTCGGACGCGATTCGGCACATTTCCAGAGCATCTTCGATGTCTTTCGCTCCATCATCCACTCCCGGCAGAACATGCATATGTAAATCTATCATCTTTTTTTTCTCCGCAAAAATCTTCTTATTACCGCCACAAAAAGTCTGCGTACAGGATAAATTCCTACCCATATCCTGGAATAAATCCGGTATCCCCGGTTTTCACAGGAAGTAAAGCGGTTCTTTCTGTAAAATCCGGTCATAACACCAAGAATCTGTTCTTCCCGGATCCCAGCTTCATCCGAATAAGTATTATCCCCACGAATCCGGTATCCGTTAGCATCCCAGCTAATCACCCTGTGAAGGATCAGTCTCCCGTTCTCCGCACGGTAAAGAACCACATCGTATGGCTTCGGCGGCTCCTCTGCTGTTTTCAGAACCACCTGGCAGGAATCTCCCCGCAAAAGAGGCAGCATACTGACACCAAGCGGCGCGATCAATACCTCTCCGTTCTTTTCGAGATAATCTCCGATGTCACTGTTATGCAAGGATTCCTGCTTTTTTAAGTCTTTCTGCAAACTCTCCGGCATCCTTTCTCGCTTCTTCTTCCGACACTTCGAATTCTCCCATAAGAGACTGCACAAGTTCTTCTTCTGTGCATCCTTTTTTCAGGCAGTCCCATAAGAATTTTCCTGTTTCATTCATACGGATCAGGCCATTAAATTCCTTTCGTGCCTTCCCCATTGCAACTGCTCCATAATCCTTTCCAAGCCTGCGGAGCATAAAGCCTTCTTTTATCTTCATATTGATCTCCTCTTTCTGATTGAAATCTCCACTATACACTCTGATCCGGATTTCCGACCATGCCCTCATATGCTGTCAATGCAGCTTCCCGCTCCATATTACATGCGAGTTCATAAAAAGGCAGTTTCTGCAAAAGGGCATCTGCCATGTCCATGGAAAGCGAGAGCAGTTCCTCATCTTCCGGAACCAGCATCTGATGAAAAAGGTTTCGAATAATTTCTTCTGAAGTCATCCTTCGAATCGAATTCTTCTGACCTCTCACAATAAAACAAATCGCCTGAAGTTCCACTGACTCCGGACATCCCCAGCCTTCCTTGCCACACCAGGGCGTTCCATACGCTGTAAATACATTGGTCTCCGGATTCCAGGAAACAAGCGGTTTATCACCATTAATAACCTTCACCCGATCCCCGAAACACTCTTTCCACAGTTTAATATGTGTGGATTTCCCGGTTCCACTTTTCGCACAGAAAGCATATCCTCTGTTGTCACAGGAAATCACTGCACTGTGAAGAACCATAGTATGACACCGTAAAAGCTTCAGCGAAATTTCTCTGTAAATGCAGATGCTCTCACAATAAGCATGGGAAAACGCTCCCTCACCAATCACATATTCCTCCTGTATAACATTCTCCGGGATTTCGATCTCAAGATCAAAAGCTTCTGAATCTGCAATCAAATACTCAGTGCAAAGCCCGGCAACATAGGCATAATGATTATGAATACGAATCTTTCGCTCTGCAAGGCAAATCTGAAACATACTCTATACTCCTGTCGTGGTCTGAATTCTGTCATTACGGAAATAAAGCAGATATTCATGCGAATATCTGCTTTATGATCACAGAATATTATTTTTATTCTACAATAGCACCGCTGGCATCTGCTTCAGCTGCCTGAGGAGCTACCTCATCAGTAGTAGCATCTGGTTCCTCTGCTGGAGGTTCCTCTGTCGGAGCATCTTCTGTATGATCAGCCGGAGTATCCATTGCAGAAGACTCTGTAGTAAGCGGAGTGTCTGTTGGTTCAGCAGAAGCTTCAGGTGTTGTGGTTGGAGCAGCAGCATGGTCTGCTGCTGTATCATCATCTGCTGAAGATGAATTTACCACCTGTTCATCATTACGAAGCGCAATTGGATCATCATTGCCACCACTAGTACTATTAGTATTGCTATCCATAATAACATCCAGATTATCAAATTTCACTATATCTAATTCCGGTTTTATGTATTTTCTCATTTTATACATTCCTCCCTTGATTCTCTTCGTCCATCAACAATTATACCCCCTATTTTTTCATTAAGCAAGATTTTTCTCTATTCCCTTTTAGTAGAAATACCAATTCTTTGGTATAAATCATTTAGTTTCCGAATCTGTTCGAGATCCAACTTCTGCACTTGACGTGCTTCATTTTTCACAACGGAATAACGCATCAACCCATTTCTCACCAACCGTATCAGACAATAAAACGGATACGTATAAATCCCTTTTTTCGCACCGCTATACATATTACACATTTCATGATATGTTGGAAACAGCCTTCTGAAAATATAACAAATCTTCTGCCTGCGACTTCCGATAGAACCTCTGGAATCAAATGCTACATTTCGTATAATAAAATTATCTACTTTTCCATACACCCCGCAATTCACAATAAATTCCGACCATTCATCCGTAAATTCATCAGATGCACTTTCGCCATTCCAGACAGAAAGAAGCTCTTCAAGATTGACATCCAGTTTTTCAAATCCAAATTCTTTCAACAGAGTTCTCATTCTATCACTGTGAATACATTTCTCATTTCTCTTCCGAAAAATATCAAAATCCAAAAAAGCCCGAATCCCCAAGCCTCCATTCTCCATATGGTCAACAAGGTGTCCAAGAAGATGAAGATAAAAATCTTTTGGTTCCAACATATAAATTCTGTTTTCCATATCCGGGCACAATTCCATTCTTTCCCATGCAGTAGAAAAATATACGTTCCAATCATTTCGCTTCCAAAATAATTGTCTGTGTATTTCCAGTGTAGTCGCAGGTTTTTTCTGATAGGCATCTTCATTTCTGCTATTAACAGAACAACACTCTGAATATCCAAGCTGCCGCACCACATCTGCCGCTCTCTGTGCATCCTCCTCATGAATCAGCACATCAATATCTGACATACTCCGAAGCTCCGGTGCCGGATACCAGTCTCTCAGAACAGATCCCTTCAAAAAAATCAAAGGAATTCTCGCCTCTTCGAAAGCCACTGCCAGTTCTTCCTGCTCTGCCTGCTGATACAGGCACTGCATTGTACTCTGATCACTCTTTGCTTTCCATTTGCGGAGAAGTTCTTCTGAAATAGAACTTCCCTTATCTTTCATAATACGGGCTGCCGTATATCCCAACGCCGCTACATTGTGGCTGAGAGAAAGCCGGTACATCAACTCCCAATTAGGATCTTTAATCTTCGAAGTATCACATTCTTCTTCCAGCGGAAGCCTGATAAAATATATAAAATTCCATATTTGTCTTTTGTCTGTCATTTTTATATCTGTTTATTTCTCCATCTGTATTTCGTCAAGTGGGATATTTGTTAAAAAAGAGACCTTCTGGTTTAGGGAGAGGTCTCTTTTTTACATGTTGTCTTATCTTCTTTTTAATTTCAGTCCTGAAGCAGTTGTTGCCAGCGCACATACAAAGAATACAGCACATGCTGCCGGAAGTGCATTACTCTCTCCTGTCTTAGGAGAAGTTGCAGATGTGTTCGCACCTGAACCATTGTTCTGTGTTCCATTGGATCCAGCATTACCAGATCCGTTATCAGAACCATTACCATTCTGTGAAGAATCCGCTTTCAGAATCTCGATAACACCAGGCTGTGTAAGCTTAATCTGAACAAGATCATCGCCGATTGCTTCTGCTTCCAGATCTACCCACTCGCCATTAACCAGCATTCTGACAATCAGCTTATCACCTGCCTTAACACCGGCTACATGGAAAACAACTGTTCCACTCTGTACTCCATCCTTGAATACTGCTTCAAAAACTGCCAGTGAAGAATAACCGGAAATCTGCTCTGCTGCCACATCAGTGCCACGGATTACGATATACTTCTGCATGGTCTCCGCATCATTTACAGTAATCACAGAACCATCTGATAATGTGATTGTACCACTAACAGGTGTAGTCTCTTTCACCGGACTGGACACAGACGGCGCAGCCATAACACCGATACATGAAGTACAGATTAGAACCAGCATGGCAAGAACAGAAATTATTTTTTTCATATACTTTCCTCCCACTTTCTGCATATGTTAAATTCAGTATAAACTTTCTTTTTCCAAAATACAAGAAAAGCCTGCTTATTTTTCAACTTTTTCATAAAAAACATCCAGAATCAGCTCATAGAGAGATTTTTCATCCGGTGTGAATTCCATATATAAGTCACCCGGCTTGGATTCACCACTAATATTACGGATAAAATTATCATCCAGCGTACAGGATATTGCCTGTGTTGCAAGATAGGTAACCTCATCTGCCGAAATATCCGTAACCATATAATCCGTAACAGTCTTATAAATGGAAACCGGAAGTGTCAGATCATTTCTTACTGCTGTAAGCATCTGGGTCGTCAGCGCAGCCAGATACTGCTGCTGTCTCTCCATACGACTTACGTTTGTACCGTCACCAACATCCATACGTCCGCGCAGATAAGTCTCGGCAAAATCTCCCTGAAGGCGCACCACAGCCCCTTGCTTATAAGAAGGATCCACGAAAGAAAAATCATCCAGTAATGTTACTTCCACACCGCCTGCCAGATCATTGAGAACGGCAATGGCGCTGGTGTTGATTGCAAAATATCCCTGTATCGGAAGCCCGTAAAACAAATTGGAAACAGCATCTCTGGTAAGTTCTGCACTTTTTTTCTCACCGTCACCGTAAGCATAGGACAGCGCCAGCTGCTCTTTCTGTTTGCCTGTAAATTTCCCGTATATATCATAAATGGAAATATCCGTCATGGTATCTCTGTTTACTGGAATCAACGTAATCTTCTTATCACGGTTATTCAATGCGGCAAGAATAATCGTATCAGCCTGACCGGTTTCATTCTGCGCGGACTCATCGGTAACTGTCCCTCTGGTATCCGTTCCGATAAACAGGAAGTTCAACATCTCATCATTATACCGGTATTTTGCACCATTATATTTCAAGGTATTCTCATCTAAGATCTCTGTATCAATCTTGACAATCTCTGTGTTTACCGGTTTCAGCTCAGGTCTGCTGGCATTTCCTTTTTTTTCCAGAGCAGATTTTCCGGAGAAAAAGAGAAACACAACAGCTCCGACTACCAAAATGATCAGAAGCAGTATGATCAGCAGAATTTTTTTCAGAATATTTTTCTTTTTTCTTTTTTTCTTTGATTTTCGCCGTGCATAGGCAACGCCCCTGCCTTCATCTTCACGGACTTTATCAAGTTCTATTTTCGGTTCCATTACTCTACTCCGTTTCTGTCAGTACTCCCTGTACCAGGTATCTGGAAGAATTGCTTCCGATACAGGTTGACAGTGTGATTATCTTATCTTTCCCCGTTACTTTCGGTTGATCCGCAAAATATGCATCCATTGACCGCAGGTCATAAATCTGGTTCAGATAGTCCTGGAATGCTTTTGGATCATGAAAATCAAGCGAATTCAAAAGATGTCTGTTGTCATATGTATAGGCCGCAAAAATCGTATAATGAAAAATATGATCTGGTGTATAAATAAGAATCTCTCGATTCGCATCAAAAAAATCACGATCACGGAAATTGTGGAGGGAAGCAAACATACTTCCATCTTTCATATTATGTCCATACAATACAGTATTCGGATCTGAAAAATCTCTGGCATTGGCCATCTCTGTATAAATTGCTCCGGCATACAGATCTTCTTTATTGATTCCTCTGTGAAGATAAAAGGAATCATCCGTACTGCTCTGGACAACTGGATAATCCACTGCTGTTCCCGGCACACGGATCCAGGCATAAATATCTTCATTCTGTTTTTGAAGTGCTGCAAAATCCACCGGAATATCAAGCGGTTTCTTTGTGGGAACCAGCGTTTCCTGAACTTCTGTGGGAGCCGGAGTTTCCGTTACTGTTGGAACAGATTCTTTTTCTCTGGCTTCCTCATAGATTTTGTCCGCCGTACGCTGATTATTTATATAATGTACAATATAAGCTCCTGATATGATACATCCGGCAAGAGCAATGATCCCGATCAACGTCCACTTCTTCATCTGATCACTCCCTGCTTTTCTTTATTCAACAGTCACACTTTTGGCAAGATTTCTTGGCTTATCCACATCCAGACCTTTGGCTACACTAACATAATATCCCAGAAGCTGTAATGGAATAACTGCCAGACTCGCTGCAAGATGTTCATCTGTTTTCGGAACATATACTGTGAAATTCACCTGGTCTTCGATCTCATAATTACCATAAGAAGTCAGTCCCATCAGATAAGCTCCCCGGCTCTTACATTCCAGCATATTTGAAACCGTTTTTTCGTACAGCGCATTCTGTGTCAAGACACCGATCACCAATGTTCCCGGTTCAATCAGACTGATCGTTCCATGCTTCAGTTCTCCTGCTGCATAAGCCTCAGAATGAATGTAAGAAATCTCTTTGAGCTTCAGACTGCCCTCCAGGCTGACCGCGTAATCAATTCCACGCCCTACAAAAAATACATCTTTCGCATTTGCATATTTTGCAGCAAACCACTGGATCCGCTCCTTATCTGCCAGAATCTTCTGCATCTTTGCAGGAAGCTCCATCATCTCCGTAATATAGCTACTCTGTTCCTCCTCTGAGATCTTTCCTTTTACTTTTGCAAACTGAACAGCCAGACAATACATTGCTGCAAGCTGTGCACTGTAAGCCTTCGTAGTTGCAACAGAAATCTCCGGGCCGGCAAGTGTGTAGAATACCTTATCTGCTTCCCGGGCAATGCTGCTGCCGACTACGTTCACGATCGCCATTGTGGTGATATTTTTCTCCTTCGCAAGACGTAAGGCAGCCAGCGTATCTGCTGTTTCACCAGACTGGCTGATCAGGATCACAAGGGATTTCTCATTTAACGGCATTGTACGATAGCGGAATTCCGAAGCCAGTTCCACTCTTACCGGAACCTCTGCCAGATCCTCTATCACATACTGAGCCGCCATTCCCACATGCCATGCAGAACCACATGCCACAATATAAATCTGCTCAAAACTCCGGATCTCCTCATCTGTAATACCCACGGATGACAGATCGATCTGTCCATCCTGTATCACAGAATCCAAAGTATCCTGTACTGCTTTCGGCTGCTCATGGATCTCTTTCATCATAAAATGCTCGAATCCTGCCTTCTCAGCAGCCTCAGCATTCCATTTGATCTCGGTTGTCTGCTTCTCGATTTCATCTCCGTCCAGATTGTAGAAATGCGCCTCACCAGGTGCCAGTCTTGCAAATTCAAGATTCCCGATATAATATACATTTCTGGTATATTTCAGAATTGCCGGTACATCCGATGCAACGTATGTCTCTCCATCCGTAATGCCGATGATCATCGGGCTGTCTTTTCTTGCCACCCAGATTTCTCCCGGATAATCCTTAAACATTAGTTCCAGGGCATAAGAACCACGCACACGAACCATTGTTTTGGCAATCGCATCGATCGGTCCCATGTTATATTTCTTATAGTAATAATCTACCAGCTTGATTACAACTTCTGTATCTGTCTGGCTGTAAAAAATATAACCGTGCTTCTGGAGCTTCTCCTTCAGCTCCGTATAATTCTCAATAATACCATTATGTACTCCCACAACCTCTGACTCCACAACACCGGAGCCGGATTTCCGGCAGTTACCAGACACATGGGGATGTGCATTCGTTTGACTCGGCTCTCCATGAGTCGCCCAACGGGTATGTCCGATTCCGCAGCTACCTTTTAACGCTCTTCCCTCGTCTGTTTTCTCCACCAGATTACTCAGACGACCACGCGCCTTTACAACCTGGGCAAGTTCTTCACCGTCACGTACAGCCAGACCTGCAGAATCGTATCCCCTGTACTCCAGCTTGGACAGTCCATCCAGAAGGATCGGCGCCGCCGCCTGTTTCCCGGTAAAGCCAACAATTCCACACATATTTACTCCTCCACTTTATCATATGTAATGATCATTTTTCAATCAAAAAAGATTCCATGTTATCCTTTTTCACAATGTGATAATCATAACATGAAACCTTTTTGTCGTAAAGCAAAAAATCTTACTTCCGCCTCGATGCACGCCAGATTGCAAGAGAACCAATCACCATTCCCAATGTATTACAGATCACATCCGTTCCCTGTGCCACACCTGTTCCGGCAAAAAACTGCCATGTTTCTATACTAAAAGATAACAAAAAGCCTGTCCAAATTGCAGATGGTCCTATGACACAGTTCAAAGTAATCCCCAACGGAAAATATAAAAAAATATTCATCAGCATTTCCCGGTAAAATTCACTGGAATATTCCGCTGCAAACATCTCCTGATTAACATCCGAAGGCGTCCTTCCCCACACAGTAAATTTCAAAATTATAATAATTCCGATACATGCACCCGCTATATTCAGGAGCTTCCACCATCTGCTGCCTCCAATATATCGAAATAATATTCTCCATAACAGTAATGTTATGATCATGATACCTATTATGCGTTTATAGCTCCATGCGTAGACTGACATTAACTTAATACTCCCATCAATCAGATAAACTTTCCAGCTATTGATACCAGCTCTTCTTATAAGTTTCCTGTTCGTTACATAATATCATCAATTGATACTGTACCTTTTTCTTTCTGAATCTTTTCCAAAGTTTTCATAATTCCAACACATCCACATTGGTATAAATCCTTTTTTCAGATGAGCACATAGACGCATTTTGACAGCCTAATAATATTCTAACCTACATACATAGAATACAGCCTATCATCAATCTGGTCTTTTATTTTTCTCAAACTCTCTATATTTTTAACAATCATATCAAAAAATGATGACCAGTAATTATTTACCACTTCACAAGCATTTGAATATAACCAATTGAACTTTCCTGCACCAAATGACACAGTAAAATACATATAACACCAAATACTCTAAAATAAGTTATAAAATCTGTCTGTCTGTCAAAATTGTATCTTTCATTTTTCAATTTGTAAATTCCTTTCCACCATTACCATGACATTGCTTATATTAAATAAAAGAGCAATACTCCTCTGAAATAACATTTACTCTTTGCCTTGATTCAATCTACGTTGTTCTTTCTCCCATGACAGCAACGTAGGATCTGTAATTATCCTTATCAACCTATATATTACCGGACAATGATATATAAGAATATATTTCAATTTTAGCTTTTGTTTCCCATCAGAAGTTTCCCTACGACAAATTAATTTACATTCGTTATATAACTTCCGACAAATAGCATTTACTTTCTTTTTGTCTGAACTGAACATCTCTAAATAACGATATGCAAACATACTATTAAATGCCTGTTCCAGAATTACACTCTTTCCTTTTTCTGAAAATTCATCTATTTTTGACAAAAAATAAAAACTCAAGAATACAATATCACTATGTTTCACCGTATGAACTATAGAATCCGCCCTATTAAAATAATAATATAGTTGCAAATCAACACTAGCAATTTTAACATAATTCTGCTGACATAATACATACATATTAAAAAGTGTATCCTCACCCATACAAACGTCCAGAGGCAATCTGTTTTTCCCAATAATATTTTTTGAATAAATTCGCCCCCATATTCTATTTTTTCCATTTGAATCTTTTATTAGCTGATTTAGTCCAAAACATTTTATGGTATAATCCTCTTCATGGTATTTCTTATCTTCCCAATTATTTTCTGAACATACCATATTATCACATATTACAACATCCGCTCTTGTTTTCCTTTGTACATCCAACAATATTTCAAAATATTGTTGATGTACCCAATCATCACCGTCAACAATTGCAATAAAATCGCCACTGCAACAATCTAATGCAGAATTTCTAGCAGATGCTAACCCTCCGTTTTCTTTATTGATTACAATAATTCTTGAATCTTTTTTTTCATATTCTTTTAAAATTTCTAATGTCTCATCTGTACTTCCATCATTCACACAAATCACTTCCAGATTCTTATAAGTATTATTCAGAATAGAATCTAAGCACCGTCCTGCATATTGGGCAATGTTATAAAAAGGTACACATACTGAAACTTTTATATTTTCCATTTTCCAAACTCCTTCTATGCTACTACGAAATTGGCTTACAACACCAATTCATTAATTTCCAACAAATTCATTAAAACTCCCAGCATTTCCAGCAAACACACTGATAATTGTAAAGTCAAACAATATAATCCACTAATTAGCAAACAAAATCCACAGACTTTTTAATCTTTTCTTCATATATTGCTCATACGGCTTGTACAACTTTACGCTGTAACTGAATAATTTTTATAATTTTGTGTCCAAAATATGTTGACTAGTACACATCGGAATTACCATCAGCTATTTCAAAAGGATTTTTAACAATTCGTCCAAAGGACTGCATAGGGTGGTTTCATTCGTGTAATTATGTGCAATAATTTATTGGATTGCTATAATAAACTTTATTATCCCATTCACTATGAATGAACATATAATGCACAGTGCTAACATCTCTCCCAAAATAAGCAATGGATAATGAAGCATAAAAACCAATTCTTTGAAAATATACAAATAAAAGAACATATGTATCAACCAGATATTAGTTGAATGCTTACCAAGGAATTCAAAAATATTACATATCCACTGTGGCTTATTCCACAATGAAAACCCAAATATAATCATCAACCCTGTAGCTGGTGCAATCAACAGTGAAGGAATAATTAACGTATGCCCTATTAATAGTCCCACAAGAATAATTAAAGTTCCAATAACTCTGTATATTCTCGGTATTTTATATACGATCATTTTGGTACGGGAAATCCATTTTTGTTTACAACAAATAACTCCCACCAAAAATTCAAACAGTGTCATACCAAAAACTCCATACTTGCCCAGTAACCATCCCACATTACTCATATGAAATCGCACATAATAGGCCGAAATATAAAATAACACCGAAATAATGCTTAATGGGACTAATGGAATATTATCGCAACATTTAAACAATATCGGAGAAATAAGCACAAGAACGATGTATATAAATAAATACCACCAAGCTCCATTATAAGTTACATTTACTGTTGTAAAATTTCCCAGAAATTCTTTAAAGCTCCCCGGCATATTATCAGCATTTCCAACAAGCACACTGATAATTGTAAAGCCAATCAATATAATCCAATAATTAACAAGCAAAATCCACAGACTCTTTAATCGTGTCTTCATATATTGCTCATCACTGTTACTTTCTTTATAATTCTTATATAAACCATAGCCTGAACAGAATGCAAACCCCATCACACAAAAATCACTCAACTGTGCAAAATAGAATATAACAGGTCTGCCCATGAAATGCAGCAATGGCTTATATAAATCAGTGTATTCTAACCTATCAAACAAATGAAGCACTACCATTGCCAGAACTGCCAGACCTTGAATCATCTTCGTATCATTGCGTGATAATTCCTGTCTGTCTGTCTGTCTGTCTGTCTGTCTGTCTGTCTGTCTGTCTGTCTGTCTGTCTGTCTTTCTGTCTGTCTGTCTGTCTGTCTGTCTGTCTGTCTGTCTGTCTGTCTGTCTGTCAAAATTATATCGTCCATTTTCCAACTTGTAAATTCCTTTCCAGCTTTATAATTTTTTCAATTTCCCTATATATTTAACTTTTTTACTCTTCATGCCTTTTTAAAAAATATTTCATTACTAAGTAAATATTTTTTCTTTTCTTCAAAATCCATCCCCCATGTCATAAGAGTTTTATTTTGATTTTTCTTTTTTAATTCTTCAATTGTACCAATTTTTTTTGCTGGATTTCCTGCTATTATAATTCCACTTTCATGAAAACTCTTAGTTACCACTCCCCCAGCCGCAACAATTATATGATCAGCAAGTGTAACTCCTGGTAATACGAGACTTCCCATACCAATAAATACATAGTTTCCAATATTTATCCTTCCATAAATATCACTCGTATTTTCCAAATAGAAATTGGCAGATGCATCATGTGTCATAAAAGCAACATCCGGTGCAATTGTAACATGATTTCCAATTGTCACAAGATATGGCTCGGGTGTTTCTAACTTATCTGAAAAAAAATAGCATTCCTCTCCAATCTTCATGCCCACATTCCTCAGATGTTCCAATTTAATTTGCATTGGTGTCATTTTTTTCATTTTTTTATAATACCATTCTTTTATATCTTTTTTGATAATAGCTATTATTTCTGACATTTTCTACCTCTTCACATTTTTAGTTTGTATAAGTCTCAATTTTTTTATTTTGTGACATATTTCAAAAACTTTTAATATAATACAATGAATGATTTTTCCTAATACTATAGCTCCCAAAATTGCAGTAATATTGCTACAAACCGATGCTATAAAATTACCACAATTCATTTTTGAAAATATATAAAAAGTAATTCCCAATAATTTTTCATGAATCAAGTAAATTTCTAATGTGATAGTACCCAATAATGATAGCTTGCTTTTCTTATCATTAAATATTTTGCATATATATGGAAACAAAAATATCCACCACGGAAGAAATAGTAATCTAGAAATCACCATCCAATTTTTCACTTTCATAAAATAATTAATTATCCATATAATACTAATAAATATTAAATAAAAAAATGGGGGGATTTTTTTCTCATCACCTTCTTCTCCCTCTTTGATTTTCTTTCCAATAAGCATACCTACTAAAAAAGCTGGAATTCGACATATAAAAATCTCATTTATTACTTCTAACACTTCATTGTAAGATGATGCTGAAAACATAATACTTAATGCAACAATAAACCATATTATACTCAAAAAAAATTTACTACTTTTCAATAATATGTATAATATTGGAAACATAATATATAAAGCACATATTGCAGCAATAAACCACTCACTAAGATTCCCTGTCTGCCAAAAAGAAATCAGATTATATTTTTTTACATAATCATAAACATCTATATTTTGAACGATACATATACAAAAAATCCCATAAACAATTATAATTAAAATATATGTTGGTAAAATTCTAAGGAATCTTTTTTTATAAAACTGCTGAAAATTTATCGAATTCGAATAGGAAAAAACACAGCCAAGACCAGAGAGAAGAAAAAACAGATCCACCCCCCTGGCAAAAATTGGATATAATAGATTTTATTATATTGCAAACTCCATCTGGAACTTCAACTGTATTATGACATATCATAATCATACAAATGGCCATTCCCATCAGCTTTGTACGATATCTACTTATATCTTTTAACTCCATATATTCTATTTACCTCGTATTATATATATTTAAAAATTTTTACATTTTTTATAAATAATCCACAATCTTTCTATGATTATACTTATTCTTTTACTGACAACAAGCCTAATCCACAGTACAATTTAATTCCTATGAACCAGCCCTTTTTACTTTTTCATAACTTTTATCTTTACTCGATACAGCAAATCCATCAATATATTCTTTAGATATGTAAATTCCTCTGTTCTTCCATATATTAACAACAAGCATACATTAAGACATACTGAAACAACTGTAAAAGTCAAGATTAATTGCATCCAATTATTAATTACCACATAACTCAAACCTATTTTACATAATTGAAAAAGTACTCCACATAAAATAAACTTTCCAAGTAAATCTTTATAATAAACAGATGATTTCTTTTCAAAAATTTTTGTAAAAACAACTCTTGGATCAACTACATATATTGTCGTAAGATATGCGACTACAGTACCTATATATACACCATTAATTCCGATATCTTTTACCAATATAATTGAGACAACCAAATTAATAATTGCAGTTGCCAATGCTCGAAACTGTACTTCTTTAAATAATCCGCAGGCATCTTTATAAACATTTATAACATTATTTAAACCAGGAATCAAAAATACTATTGCCAGCAAATCGACCGTACTCGTAGAAAGGCAATATTCATTACCCAACCATATCTTAATACATGGATTCAAAAAACATCCCAAGCAGATTGTCGAATAGCAATAGACCCAGTAATTCATAAGATTTAATCGCTTAAAAATCTTATACTTGTATTCTTTATTTTCAGTAGCATTCAAGTTTCCAACACTCGCATACATAGACTGGAACAACATATTAATATAAGTTGTAACCATTTGAATAATCATTGTGAAATTTGATACAATACCTACCATACTTGTGCCAAGCCATCGTGAAATAATGATATTGTCTGTAGCACCATACACGACACCACTGATTCTAAATAACGATAACGCAAATACATTTTGAAAAATCGCTTTTCGCTCTTTCTTTTCTAATGGTCTGACATTCTTTTCATTTATAATAGGATAACGTTTTCCAGCAACATTCGAGACGATAATATTTTTTACAATGCCAGATATAATAGGCAGTAACAAATATAAATAATAATTTTTAAAAATAAGAAGTGCAATAAATTGAAGAATATATCGTATGAAGTTAAAGCTTGTCTCAATTTTTGTTGTAATATATCCCTCTTGATTTGCATATATAATCACGCTTCGGTAAGCAAAAAACCAATAAGAAATAACCGAATTAGACAAGAACATAATATAAATCACATAATAATTAATATCTATTCCGGCATCCAAGTTTACTATATATTTTAAAAAAGGAGTTAACATAAGTCCTACTATAAGGATAATCCACCCTACAAGTCTGTATGAACTTTTATATAATCCCATTAAAGATTTGATTTTTTCATTATCGTTTTCTGCAATCGGTTTATATAAACTAAATGTAATCGCACTTCCAATTCCTAATTCTGCCAAAGATAATAATGACAAGACATTCGTAAATAATCCATTTAAGCCTAAATAATCACTTCCTAATGAATTAATAAAAACAGTCCTTGTCACGAACCCAAATACTGTTAAAACAATATTATTAATTAAACTAAAGATTAAATTATATTGAGATTCTACTATTCTAGATTTCTGTTTCATTAAATTCCTCCAGATAACTTATCCCAGTACTTATTTTATCTTTATATTCTGGCATCATTTTTGAAAGATGTTCTCGTATCTCGTCTTTATGCATATTCAGCCATAAAAAACTTTCTATTAAATCCTTCCCGGAAACAATTTTCTGCACTGGCAAAACATATTTTTCTTCTGTTCCAAATAAGTCTTTAGCAATACCACGTGCTTTAATTGAATATCCTAATACAATTGTAGGTACCAATGTTGAATATGCAGCAATTGTCGCATGCGTTCGCGCTCCAATGAATAATTCACATCTAGAAATATACCCCTTAATTACCATACAATTATCATCTTCTATAAGCACCGTTCTAGAAAAATCTTTACATCTTTTTTGTATTTCTCTTAGAACTTCCCTGTCGTCATTTCCTTTAATTACAACATGTGGTATTAATGCAATTTGATACGATGTCGTATCAATAATATAATTAACTAATTCTATCATATAGTCCAGCAGTTTTTTGCCTGCGTATGCATTTTTCGTTGCAACAGGGCTAAAATTTAGTCCTATAGTATTCCCATCTTCAAAACCTGCTGGAAGTTTTTTTTCTATTATTGGAAGCAAAAATGCAGTATCTGGTACATATTTTATTATTGGCTTTTTAAGTTTCTTCTTTAACATGTTATATGTTAAAGTTTCTCTAGCAGTAATCAAATAATATTTTTCTAAATCATCTACTACTTCTTGATTTTCAAACTCATCTGCATTGATGGAACAGCCCCACAAAATAGTTTTAGCATTATTTCTGTTAATTTCCTTATTTAAAACATGAAGCCATTCACTAAAATGATAGCAATAATTATCTCCACCTATCGAAACATACATCTTGGTTGAATCGATATTTTGTATAAACTTTCTATATAAATGGTAATAATAAATTTTATCATTACTATATAAATGATATTTTATTTTATATAGAAACCTATCCCATATATTATCAAATGCCTCATTCTTACTTTCTCGTAATTCTACAATTTGATCTAAATCATATTTTTTATCGGCTTGTATACTATCCGTATACACTGCTTCTACATCTTTCAGTGTCATTACACTTGTTCGTAATAACGCCTCACAACCATGATTTTCACTTCCTGCATGTGAATATAATATATATTTTCCCATTTTCTCTCTCTTTCTATGAAAGTAATTTCTCTATATCCGAAATACAGTTCTTGCTATCCTGCTTTAAATTATCTTTAAATTTTTTAGCATCTGTTCCATTATCCAACATTTTTTTTATAGTGTAATATATTTCATCCACATCAAAATTAACAATATACCCCGTTTCACCATTTTTAATTTGTTCTGATGCCCCGTCAAAATTTGTCGTTATAATTGGTAAATTTAAAATTTTAGCCTCCGTTAAGGTAATTCCAAATGCTTCATGACGTGAAGGCTGTACGTAGATATCTGCAATTTTAAAATAAGGATATGGATTGTTTTTATTTCCAAGAAGGATTACTTTATCTTGTAATCCCGCTTTCTCAATCAATTCATTCAACTGCGAATGTAATTCACCCTCGCCAACACAATACCATTTTATATTATAATTATCCCTTATTAATTTCTTCATTATCTCAGGAATAATGTCTTGTCCCTTTTCCTCACTCAAACGTCCTACTGTTAATAATCTGCTTCCAGTAAACTCATCTACAGCAATCGTTTCATTCGCTTTTATTTTAATTACATTACGATCTATAATATTATAAAACACTTCCGTTTTTGACGCATATTCTGGAATAATCTTATCCATTTTATTTTTAGTACTTTCAGAAACACAAATCAACTTATCATAATTTTTTAAATATTTTTTCTCCTTCCTTATGTCCAATGAAATGCATTCTGGATCACTATGAATCCAAGCGTACTTTTTATTCGCTCTAATGTTTTTTATTACATATATTGTCGAAAAAGCTAACGGTGCTCCATATGCAAAAGCATAATCATAAATTACCTGTTCATCCTCAAGATATTTTGCTGTTTCTATCCATCCTTTTACCGGATTTCCTTCTAACTTATTTATAATATATGATTCAATCAAAGCATAGGATTTTCTAAATTGTCTTTCTCTCAAAAAAGTTTTTAACACTTGTTTCATGTTATTATACTTTTCAAAAATAGACACTATTTTAACATCTTCTGGAATTTCATTATATAGTTCACCACCCGGTACTTCTAAATATAAGGTAATTTCAATATTTTTTTCTAATAATGCTTTACAAAGCTCAATTAGGGATTTTTCTATCCCTCCCATCACCATTTGATGAGTGACTATTGCGATTTTTTTCTGATAAATTTCCATATCATCTCCACTAACATATATTTCTTTTTCACTATAAAAAACAAAATTATTTTTTCTATATTATTATTTGACAACTGCTTCGCATCGTATAATATTTGTTCGCAATATAACGTTTTTTCCATATTCTTTAAAATATTTTTCTTTTCACTTCTAGACATTTTATCATTAATCAGAATTTTTGTTATAGCACTATATAACTGGGGATAAATTGTCCTTGTTAATATTTCATTTTTTACATTTTCCTCACAATTTCCACGTTCTAATAAGCCACTTAATTCATTATATACTTTCATATAAATATCAAATATATCCGGATACACTTTTTTCGATAAACTAAGATTACATTCATCAATCCAATAATGATATGTTGTTGCATTTATTATCTCCATACTATTACAATATGACAAATATTTAATACAAAATAATGAATCTTCACTTATATGAATCTGATGTTCAAAATAAATATTATTCTCAACAAGAATCTTTTTCTTGAACAATTTGTTCCAGCACGGATGAATATATCCATTCCAAAACATCTCCCCGACTTGCTTTCCATCTAACTTATTTAAATCAATTATTTTCTGTTGTAAATAACATTTGTATTGTCCTGATATACGTTCTCTTACATAACCTTCTATCACACAATCAGCTTCATCTGCATGCACCATCATATTTTCAATATGATTTTCCTCAATCCAATCATCAGCATCTACAAAACAGCAATACGTCCCTTTTGCATAATCAATTCCTTTGTTTCTAGCCAAAGAAACACCACTATTGTCAATATTAATCACGTGAATTCTTGAATCTTGCCTAGCAAATCTATTACAAATATCCAAACTGCTATCACTTGATCCATCATTTACTAAAATAATTTCTATATTAGAATATGTTTGATTTTGAATTGATTTAATACATTTTTCCAATCTTTTTTCAGCATTATAAATTGGAACTATTATACTTACTTTTTTATCACACATTTTTATCCTATCAATTCCTCGATTTGTCTCATAATATTTTTTAGATTAAATTGTTTTCCTCTAATCTCTGACATTTTTTTCAAACGGTTCAAATCCACGTTTTCACAAATCAATGCTTGTAACATCAGAAAAATTTCTTCATCCGTATTATCTATCAAAATACCATATTTTCCATAATCAAGTAATTCGTTTGGTCCAGAACAATCCACACTCAAAATAGGTATACCTAAAATCATCGCTTCAGCAATAGCCAGGCTGAAACCTTCTGCCCTTGATGTGCACACGAATATATCACTTGCCGCAATCCACTTATAAGGGTTCTTTTGAAATCCAAGCAGCACCACTTCGTTTTTTAAATGATTTTCCTCGATTAAATATTCCAGCTCATGTTTCATAGAGCCTTCTCCCAAAATCCATAATTGAAAATTTGGTGTTTCCTGTTTTATCTTTCCTATCGCCCTAATTAACCTATCATAACCTTTTTGTTCCTCTAAACGTCCAATAGTAACCATTCGCAATTTTGTAGTATTTGAACAAGGAATTTTTTCAACTGACTTTTTTTGAATTTCTTCTGAATCCAACGGATTATACATTACTGTAATTTTATCTTCCAAACCAAATTTTTGTTCCAGCACTTCTTTCACAGAATAAGAGACACATATAATTTTATCATATTTTTTATATACATTTTTTTCTTCTTCAATAGATTTGAAATATTGATCTGCATACGGATTTTTTTCCATATCAATATGTACCCAACATAGTTTTTTACTATTATGATTTGGTGACCCCATTACAAATTTTGTTGCATATCCTTCAACAAATGCAATTTCCACATCATATTTTTCTTGTACATATTTCGCATATACCTTTTCTGTTTTTGCGGTATAAATAAATTTGTAATCTAATTTATACTTTATTTTTTCAAGAAGACTATTTAACTTTCCACAATCAGGAAGCATTGCCTGTACTTTACAGTACTTTTTCATTTCTTCTAAATATACTCCAGTTTCTACAACCAAAAGTACCGTAACATCAAATTTTTTCTTATCCAAATGTTTTACAATTGTAGTCAGAACTTTTTCAGCACCTCCTCCACCTAAACTTTCTATAACAAAAAGAATCTTCTTCATTTACCTGCCCTTATCTCTTTCTATTATTTCATACAGTTTGTTTATTTCATCTTTATTCGTGTAATCTGATTTCCAAAATGAAAATTATATTTTTTTATAAATGACATACGATAAAATTTATTCCACGCAAAGCCGTTACCATGTTTTAGCCATAATAGTTCATCGCAATATGTCTTTTTTAATTCTTTATTATTATGAAGTTCTTTTTCCTGAAGATCAAACAATTCCTCTTCCTGTGAATTACTAAATCTGGCATAATAACCATAAATAATCATATCCACTGCTTTTTGTTGTGCATACCGAACACTATCAGAAATGAACTCTTTTTCAAGTGAATCATCAACATCAAAAAAATATATAAATTCACCTCGTGCATGATCAATCCCTACATTTCTCGCACTACCCAATCCACCATTTTCTTTATGAAATACTCGAATACGGCTATCTTCATTTGCTAATTCATCACATATTGCAGATGTATTGTCAGTAGAACCATCATCCACTAAAATAATTTCCAGATTAGAATATGTCTGATTTTGAATATATTTTACTCCTGTACGTAAATATTTTTCTACATTATATGCCGCTATAGCAACAGTAACTAACGATTCCATCTTATCTAGTCTCCAATTTTTAATTACCGAACAAATCCCCAACCGGAAGAGAGTTCTTTGTTCATTTGCGCTTTTTTCTTCTCATCAATATTTGCACGTGTAGTATATTCTTCTCCATAACAGGGACTCGAACTCATCAATCTTTTATTCTTCTTTATAAATTCATCTACAGAACATATTTTCCTCGCCGGACTGCCTGCATAAACAAAACCACTATCAAGGTTTCTAGTAACAGTTGAATTAGCTCCTACAATTACGCGATCTCCTATTTTGACATTTGGTAATATAATCGAATCCGCACCAATAAACACTTTATTCCCAATCACTACACGTCCGATTTTAGCATATCCAAGATAATGAATTGTACTGGCATCATGAGCCAGAATATGAACCCGCGGCGCGAGTGTAACATCATCCCCTATTTCAATTAGCCAACAATGTGCCGGGTCAAGAATAACATCATTTAATCTTGCAAAGTTTTTCCCTACTCTCATCCCCAGTTTTATTAATTTTTCTGTTGTATATTCGCCACGTAGTCTATACACAAATTCACGGATTATTGTCTTTATCACATTCAATTCCTCACAAGTTTATATATCTTCTGAATCTCTTCTTGTTGTACATAGTCTCTCTGTTTCATGTTCGACATTATTTTTTTTTGTAAATCTTTATTTCTAATCAAATTCACTATTCCTTCTGCTGTTTTGTCTATATCCATAGGTACAATAAGACCATCTACTTCATTTTCCAATTGGCTATGTGCCGTACTATAATCAGTAATCACCACTGGTTTATTAAATATCTGCGCCTCTCTCACTGCAATAGATTTACCTTCATAGCGGCTGGGCTGTACATAAATATCACATGCCTTTATATATGGATAGGGGTTTTCTTTTTTTCCGAGTATTATAACAAACTCTTCCATTTTATTATCAGATATTTTTTGCCTGATCAATGGCTCATCACCGCCATATCCTATCAAATACCACTTCACATTCAGATCCATTTCTCTGATTTTTTTGCATATGGCTGGAATTTCTTCCATTTTTTTTGGGTAAACAAATCTTCCCATTGTCAATAATCTTACACTTCCATCTAGTGGCATTTCTTCTGTTACCCCAAACGAATTTGCAAGCTTCTTCATATATTTCACTGGCATAATATTTTCTATTAATACAATTTTTTTCTCAAGGGATGGAAACGTTTTTAAAAAACTTTTTGTCACATCTTCAGATATCGAAATAATATCATCATATTTATTCCACATTTGTAATTCAGATTCTTTATCAGCCTGAAAAACTGAGTAATCGGTGTGAATCCAAGCAGCTTTTCTTTTCGCATTTACTTTTTCAGCAACAAAATAGTGTGGTGACATAAAACTAATTGCCAAGTCATATTCTACCTGATTAATTTGAGGCATTACGTTTCTTGTGTATTTATGACTATATTCATTAATTACGTTATTATCACCTGTTAATCTAAGTTCATCTATTCTTTTTATTGCTTTTCTTTTTCCTATATATCTTGCCAACGCAATTTTAATCTGCTTACGCTTTATTACTTCTGTAATTGGTATTCCCAAAGAAGAATACTGGAGATTTTCTGGCAATAAATTTATATTATCTGGAATATATTTCATTAACTCGCCTTGGTGCCTCAAGAGAAATAAATCCACTTGATATTGCATGGTATCTATATTTTCTAATATTCCTAACAACGCTCTTTCTGCTCCACCAATTTCTAATGAATGTGCCATTATAAATATTTTTTTCATCTATCTCATCCGTTCAATTTTTAATTTTCTATCTTGCGTAACCACTGAAGCTTCCGCTATATTTCCAGACACTATGCATCCTGCTCCAACAACCGAATTATTGCCAATTACCGTTCCCTTTAATATCACCACATTAGCTCCTATCCAGCAATTATCTCCGATTTTTATTTCACCATATGTATGTTCATTTGACACGCCATTAATTTTATCAAATTTATGGTTATTATCAAAAATTTTAACATCCGGCCCAAATTTACATCCGTCACCTATGCTAATATTACCTTTACAACTAATCATACAGTTTTCGTTAAAATACACATATTTTCCTATTGACAAAACTGCATTCTCATCTGTTATTATTGTAAATCTTCCGTCCGTCACACAATGCTTTCCAATATGAACTTTACTATTTTTTCTAAATAATAATCTGGAATTTCTTCCAATCATTTGCATTCCATCTATGTTCAAATTTCTGCAACCTATAGATTTTATTTTGAATCGTATATAATTATACAAAATCAAAAACACCATTTTCATATTATTCCTCTCAGCTTCTTTTGCATGCGATGCAACGGTTTAGACAATACACTCTTTAAAACAGTTTTTTTATCCATCCAACTTTTTCCATACCAGTGAATAGAATATGTATTTTCCGTTTTTGTAAGTATTCCTGTTGGATCATCATAAGGATTAAAAAAATCCATTGCAAAAATAATAGAATTTCCAAGCATTTGCGTTGTTCCATCTGGTATTAATCCATATTTTAAAAGCGCTTTCGTATTCAAATGCGGGCAACCTATTACATCATTTTTTCCATCAATAAGGATATCATATTCACAAAGCATCTGCCGGACTATCTCATTTCCAGCCACTGCCCCAAACCCCTCACCCGTATTGACAAACTCTTTTGTCTCAAATCCAAAAAAGGAATCATACTGTAATAAGGAATCGAAATTTTTTATAGCTTCAACATCTGTATCAAAATATATCCCACCATATTTTTCGATAATAAATAATCTAAGATAATCCGTTAAAAAAGCATACTTTTTTTGTTCATAACACATTTTTGTATATTCATTCATATTGATATCAAAATTGTCTTCATTCCATTCGATAATCTCATAATCCGGACAATATTTCTTCCAGCTGGCAATACACTTTTTAGCAAGTTTCGGTTTCTCACCTCTGCCAAACCAACAATAATGAATCTTTTTCGGTATCATCATTTCACCTCTCATTTTGCAGCATGTTTTCTTATATATCCAGTCAACATATACCCAAAAGGAATCGCCAGCACTGTCATGAATTTTTTAGGTGATTCGGAAATATATTTGCGATTACCTGCAATAACACTACTTGACACATAATGAATACAATCAATAAAATTCCGCTTTATAGATTTTATGTATTTCATATTTTCCTTACGAATAAATGCAAATCCGTTTGGATTTTTTAAATATTGCCGAAGCATATTCATAGATGAGCCGTCCTGTTGATATTCCACATTACAAAGCACTGTATTCGTAGTTATCAACTTATATTTTTGATCACAAAGCTGATATTTCCATCCTAAAGATACATATTTTTCTCCTGGAAACACAGGATAAGGAGGCAATTTTTTCATGATATCCGTCCGATAAACCAACTTTTTATCTCCCGATCCACCATTATCATAAACCCCCTGTAAAGTTGTTTCTTTCATATCCTCTGGAAACTTTGTTCCGATTATTTTTCCGGTATTCATATCTGCATCCAGGCCTATAATCCCTGCATACTTTTTTTGATCCATTCGTGACCAGATATCCAGAATACATTTTACTGCCCCCTCCGCAAGTTCATCATCAGAATCAATACATACATTTAACTCTGTATTGATATTTTCATAGGCAGTATTATGTGCAGTATGCATTCCACCATTTTCTTTATAAATATATTGTATTTCAAAATCATTATCCTGTCTCTGCCATTCTTCTACTAATTGTTTTGTGTTATCACTGGATCCATCATCAATAATAAGCCAAACAAAATCCTTACAATCCTGTTCCTGCAAAGACTGATAAGTTCTGGGCAATGTGTGCGCCCTGTTATATGCCGGTGTAAAAATTGTCAGTATTGCCATATTTCTGGTCCTTCCCTTGAAAACAGTATTCCTAATTATTACAATTTAAATAAAAATTTTCCAGCCATCTGGCATTTTCTTTGATATCAAAACCTGCGTTTTTTATTTCATTAAAAGTATCTCTACGTTGAATTTCTCCTGCTTTTATTACCTTTTTAGCCCAGACTGATGCTGAATCAGATAAAGGTATGATTTTTACCAGATCTGTTTTTTTACATTCAATTGGCACCTTATCTGAGATTAACACTGGCAGACCTGCTGCCTGTGCTTCTATACTAGCCACAGAAAGCCCTTCAAATAATGAAGGAAATAAAAAAATATCCATTGCCTGCAATAATTCCGGAATATCAGAACGAACACCTGTAAATATAACGTTCTTTTCTAATCCCAGTTTTTTTACCTTATTATGAATTTCAAGTCCACTAACTCCTGTGTCGTCTCCCACCAAAAGCAGAATAGCATTCGTTTTCTTTTTATATATTTTCTGAAAGATATCAATTAAAAATGTATGATTTTTCTGAGAATTAAAGCGTCCTATATGGCCTACAACCAACTGATCATCACTAATTTTTAATCTGTCCCTCATCTGTTTTCTCAGGCTCTGGTTAAAACGATACTGTTCTGCATCAATTGCATTATTTAGCTGAATAAATTCTTCTTTATTCTTCTTTCCGAATAACCATTCTCCTGATTCTTCTCCACACATAAACATATGAGTAATATGTGACATCATCCTGGTTTTATAATACCAACGGACAGGAGACTTTAAATCTATCCCATGCGGTCGATTATGTGCATGACAGATTCGAACCGGAACACCACATTTTTCAGCTTCTAAAAAATCATAGTATCCAAGTTCTGACATATGTGCATGAATAATTTTATACTCCGGATGCTTTAAATAAAATTGTCTGATTTCTTTGCGGTACTCTTTCTCAGTCCACGGTCGAACCGGTGGCATTTTGTAAATTCGTCCGCCAAGTTTTCTAATCTCTTTATCATAAGCTCCTGGTTCATCACGATGTACCATAAAATCATATTGAACTTTAGTACGGTCTATATTTCTATAATAATTCATAACCATGGTTTCCGCTCCACCACGGTTCATAATCGTAAATAAATTGAGTACTCTGATTGGTTCATTCATTGTATCAATCTCCCTGTTTTAATAAAAATATCCCAATATATCGCTACCATAAGTAAAAGATCCCTGATGCTTCATTTGATAAATATAAAATACAAAATATACGATATAGAACATAACTGCTAATACTTCTTTCGATGAATCTCTAATAGCATTTTTAAATAAATAAGGATATAAAATCATATTGGAAACACTAAAATATGTTGACAGTCTAATAATATATAAACCACTTGTAAAAGTTGCAACAATATTCAATAGTAAATTGAGCAATGACATATTAACACAGATATTAATTATTTTATTTTGTATATTGTTCCGATATAAATAGGCAAGCATCACTGGCACCAACGCAATCAATGCGCGAATTCCAGATGAACCACTTGATGAATTCATTGCAGCAATTGCATAGTCGTAAGTTGTACCAGACAGATTACTCTCCATACTATTCAAAATCGGTGTTAAAAATATCATACAAATACAAAATATTACTATAATAGAAATTTGTTTATATGACCATGCTGTTCCCTGAACGATAAAATAAACTGGTATCATCAAATATGCAGAATTATGAAACTGTGCTGCAATAACACATATCAGAAGATATCTTAGGAACTTTTTCTCTTCTATGAACGGTAATGCTGCAAATATAAGCGAAATTGCAAGCCACTGTCTCATCATAGAAAAGAAATTATAATATAGTGTACTAGAAAAAAAATAAAAACAACAAACGAGCACAGACACTGATGTCCGTCTTAATATATAAATAAATAATATCGCTTCTACGATTGCAAATGCTGCAAACCACGCATGATAGTCTTTTGATATATACATTTTAAATAAAATGCCAACCGCATCAAAAGCCCAATCTTTTCCAACTCCAATCCACGTAAGCTGCTCACGAAATGCTTTCCATGTCGGCTCTAAATTCTTGAAGGAATTAATATATGCTGACGTATCATTCGCACTGGTTCTCATAGCAGCCAGAAAAGCAACATAACCAAAAACAAATAGCCAAGGTAACACCGAGGTTTTATATTCCTGTTTATTTCTGATACAAAATTCAGCCTGCCATGAAATTTTATTTTCCCATATCAAGCTAACCAAAAGGATTACTCCCAATACTGAAAAATGTATAATCATTAATTTTTACCTCATCAAGTTAATTACCCTTAACAAAATATATACACCGCTCGCACATTTAAATTTAGCGCATTTGTAAAATATCTTCCAATGAATTGGAAAATATCTGTAATTTAATTTACGATACGCTTTCTGATACCTGTCCGATGCAATAATTTCGTGAATCATCTTTATTTTTTTTACTGTTCCATAATCACTATCCATTATATTTAATCCCAGTCCTAGAATACTCAATGCAATACGATTATATAATGCGTCCATGTATTTTTGTGATAGTTGATTTTCTTTTATATATTTCGCCATCATCCCAAACAATGTCTGCCATTGTTTATATAAGTCTGGTCTATATTTTGACGTGAGCGATGTTTCATTTGTTTTTCGATAATGATTTAAGCATTTTCTTAAATATACTGCACTTTTTACATGGCCGAATACATATAAGTTAAATAATGCATCCTCTGTTCCTATTATTTTTGTATCAATAAATTGTATACGATTTTCCAAAACAATCTTGGATAAATATAATTTTCCCCACGCAGTTTCAATAATATTGGCATATTCCGGAGTCTTTAATTCTTCTCCATTTAAACCACATAATCTTTTATGCAATTTTTCTTTAACCTGTTTATTATCAAAAAAAATGTTATCATCCCAAGGCATAAGTTTATTTTTGCTTTGTGCATTAAATTCACTTGTATACGACCACAATACCAATTCTGAATTATATTTATATACAGCCTCTATTGCACATTCGCAGGTATTTTTTTCCACCCAATCATCACTATCTACAAACATTAAATACTTTCCATGTACATGAGACAATCCTGTATTTCTAGCTGCTGATAACCCTTGATTTTTCTGCTCAATAATAATAATCCTATTATCTTTTTGTGCATATTTTTGCAAAACTTCTAATGAATTATCTGTAGATCCATCATTCACACAAATAATTTCAATATTGGAATATGTCTGATTTACAAGACTATTTAAACACTCCGGCAAATATGTTTCCACATTATAAACCGGTACAATAATACTAATTAATGGATCATTGTCTGACTTCTTATTCTGATGACTTATTTCTTTCTCAACCATAAATCACTTCAACCTCATCTTTGCTATCGTCTCTGCTACAACTTTCCTTTTATTAAATTGTAGCTCCATTAAGCTTCTTCCAGCCAAACCAAGTTCCTGTTTCTTTAAGTCAGGTAACTCACAGAATTTTTTTATGACTTTGTACAGACTTTCTACATTTCTTCTTTCACATAGATAACCCGTTACACCATCTTCTACAGCCTCCAAACACCCATGAATATTACTCGTAATAACCGGACGTCCCATAGCAGCTGCTTCCAGATTGGTATTCGCCATTCCCTCATGCCAGGATGGCAGTACAAAACAGTGACAATTTTCAATCAGCGGTCGCACGTCATTCTGATATCCATGATAATGCAACCATCCTTCTGCTTCATATTTTCGGATTTTCTCTTCATAATGTTCTTCAAAACCGCCAGCAACATCCAAGGAGCAGGAATATCCTTCCTGATTTAACCGCTCCATAGCTTCAAACAGTTCGTCAATTCCCTTTTCCTGCATCACGCGTCCTATAAACAGAAATCTGGTCGTATCTGTATCTTTCGGATATTCTGCATAATGGAAATATTCAAGATCAACTCCTGCACCTGCCAACACATGTGTTTTTTCTTTTGGAATGATTTCCATATCGACCATAATGTCTCGATTTTCCACATTTTCAAAAAATACAACTTTAGCTTTTTTCAGTGCCACTTTATACATCAGAGTTACCATCTGTTTTAACATACCGTCATTCTGAAACGCAGTCCCTAATCCTGTAATGTTAACGGCATATGGTATTTTTAATATTCTGCATACAAGACTTCCATAAATATTCGGTTTAATCGTATATGTAATTACCAGATCTGGTTTCATTTTTTTTACGGTCTTATAATATTCTTTCATAAGTCCTAAATCATGTAGTGGATTCATTCCTCGACGTTCCATGGGAATCCGCTTTAAACCGCAATGTATTTTTTTCAGATTTAACTCTGCTTTCTTTTCGTTTTCATCTTCTGTCTCAGGTATAATTGCTCTGACTATATGACCTTTTTTCACCAGTTCACGGATCAACATTCCGCGGAAAGTGTATAAACCTGAAGAATAATTACAGATAATTAATATTTTCATTTAACTTTCCTTTTTCTTGCCGGTACACCAATATATGTCCCCGACTCTATTATATTTTTTACTACTACAGCTCCTGCCCCGATCATACAGTCGTGGCAGATATTCAGATTGTTACTGATCACAGCTCCGATTCCAACCCAGGTGGATTCTCCTATATGGACTGTCCCTGCAACTTTTGCTCCTACAGAAATATGAACATAGTCTTCAACAAGATTATCATGCTCAACAACGGATGCCGTATTGATAATACAATGATTTCCAATTTTTGCACCTGCACTGATTACTGCATTTGCCATGATCACAGTTCCTTCACCAACTCTGGTTTCTATGTTTGAAATAATGGCCTCTGGATGAATCGCTGTATACCATTTTACGCCATTCATTTTTTTTACAATTTTTTTCCTGATTACCGGATTTCCGATTGCAACTACAAATTCTGCTTCAGGATAATTTATGTACTGTTCAACTTTTCCTAATACGGGATACGCCACAAAAGTTCCAGAAAGTTCTGGATTATCATCCAGAAATCCTAATATCAGATCTTCCGATTTTTCAATAATATCCGCTACAACTTTTCCATGACCGCTTGCGCCAATAATAATTACTTTTTTATTCATGTGGAGTTCCCTTAAATGCTTCCATCGTTTCAGAACTTCCCGAACTGATGCCTTCTCTCTTCAATACCGTCTTCACCGTCTGAAAAATAATCTTCCAGTCTCCAAGAAAAGAAATGTGATCCACATAATAGACATCTTTATCAAATTTATCCTCCCAGGTAATGGAATTCCTTCCATGAACCTGAGCGTAGCCGGTAAATCCCGGCCTTACTTCATGGCGTCTTGCCTGATGTTCATTATACAATGGCAGATACTTTACAAGAAGTGGACGTGGTCCAACCACTGACATATCACCTTTCAACATGTTGATCAGCTCCGGTAATTCATCAAGACTTGTGGAGCGCAACATTTTTCCAAAAGCGGTCAGGCGTTCCTCGTCTGGAAGAAGTTCTCCGTTTTCGTCTTTCTTGTCTGTCATTGTTCGGAATTTGTACAGTGTGAATATCTTGCCATTTAATCCCGGACGTTCCTGTTTAAATATCACAGGCGATCCCAGTTTAAGTCTCACAAGTAATGCTGTGATTCCCATGACCGGTGACAGCACAATCGTTGCTGCAAGTGCACAACAGAAATCCTGTGGACGCTTTATGTATTTTTCGTAGAATCCCTGTTTATGAGGGATATTTTCTTTTTTTGTTTTCTCTTCTCCCGGTGTCTTTTTTTTCGTTGCAACTGCAACTGCCAGACCACCGGCTGCAATTCCTGCTGTAATCAATATATTTTTCGTTGATTTCTTCATTTTATCTATTTCCTGTTATTTATTTTATCCAGGTACTCTATTCAAAGCATTTCTTAATCACTTCAATGATCATATCCTGCTGCTCTGGCGTCATCTTATTATCACTTGGTAAACACAGACCTCTCTGGAAAATATCCATTCCTATATCCAGTGGTCTGCCGTCTTTTCCGGTAGCTCCGCCGCTGATGTAGGCATTTGTCTTGGCTCTTCCGTTTCCGTCTCTTGTCACAAAACCATTCATTCTGTAGATTGGCTGCATATGCATTGGTTTCCAGATTGGCCTTCCCTCTGCATTGATTGCACTAATTGCTTCCAGGATTTCCGTCGGGCAGCTCTTTCCTGCTTCACTGACATAGAGGGCTTCGCATTCTCCTCTTACCTGTTTGCACATAGCCTCCGAATCAATGAGCATACAGCTGAGCCAGAAATTCGGTTCACTATTCTCAGCATCATAAGGATTCATGCTTACCGGAAGATCTTTAAGACCTTCTTTGTATCTTTCGTATATTGCTTTTTTCTGGGCGATATGCTCTTCCAGGTACGGGAACTGTCCTCGCACTACTCCGGCGATCACATTGCTCATACGATAGTTATAGCCGATTTCTTCATGCTGATACCATGGAGCATTTTCCCTGGATTGGGTTGACCATTTTCTTACTTTCTCTGCGGCTTCTTTATCATCCGTAAGAAGCATTCCGCCTGAGGAGCCTGTTATGATCTTATTTCCATTAAAGGAAATCGCATTATACGCTCCGAAAGTTCCTGTCTGAACGCCTTTATAGGTTGCTCCCATGGATTCTGCTGCATCTTCGATGATTACTGCATGATGACGATCGCAAATTTCTTTCAATTCTGCCACTTTTCCCGGGGTTCCATAAAGATGAGCGATAACGACTACCCGTACATCCGGATATAACTCAAAGGCTTTCTCAAGCGCTGCAGGATCCATGTTCCAGGTATCATATTCCGTATCAATGAAGACCGGAATTCCGCCTTCATAAACTACGGGATTGACCGTTGCGTCAAAGGTCATATCTGAGCAGAAGACTTTTTCTCCCGTTTTTACTCCTGCAAGCTTCACTGCCATATGTAATGCGGCTGTTCCTGCGGATAATGCTACTGCATATTTACAGCCGATCTTTTCACAGGCAAGTCGTTCTGCTTCATTAATGTTTGCTCCTACTGTTGACATCCAGTTCGTTTCATATGCCTCTTTTACATAATCCAGCTCCGGGCCATGCATAGTAGGGGAGCTAAGCCATACTTTCTGGTCAAATTTTCTAATTTCCATTTTTTTCGCCTCTTTATATTTTTTCTATATGGTATTGATCATGCTACCGTCTGTTTACCTTCGCCTTCTGACTGCACAGGATGATATGTACTCACAATTTCCTGCACTCTCTCCCGAATGTCATCCCGGTTCTTATAGGCATCTTCCATCAGATGATCCAGCTGGCCGAGAAATACGTCAATATCAAACGGTATCGGACAGCCGATGTGAATCAGTTCGTTTTCAGTTCTCTTAAGGCCTTCTTCTGCCATGAGTTTTTCCTCGAAGAGCTTCTCTCCCGGGCGAAGACCGGTGTATACGATCTTGATGTCCTCGTCCGGTGTATAGCCGGATAAGCGGATCAGGTTTCTGGCAAGATCAGCGATTTTCATTGGCTGTCCCATGTCCAGGACAAAGATCTCGCCACCGTGGGCGTAGGTTCCTGCCTGAAGGACAAGGCTGACTGCTTCCGGTATGGTCATGAAGTAGCGGATGATATCCGGATGTGTTACTGTAACCGGACCGCCTGCTTCGATCTGTTTTTTAAAAAGCGGGATTACGGAGCCGTTGCTTCCCAGTACGTTTCCGAAACGTACGGCAACGAATTCTGTTTTTGCGTGTTTTAGGTTATTCTCCACTTCCAGATTGTGGATCTTGCTTTCCATCCAGTGTGTGAACAGCTGAGGAATCTCGGCTGCTTTTCCTTCTTTGATCTTATAATCAAAGGCCTGAATTACCATCTCACAGAGACGTTTGGACGCTCCCATGATGTTGGTCGGGTTTACTGCTTTATCTGTACTGATCAGCACGAAACGTTCACATCCGTAGACCATTGCCGCATAGGCTGTTTTGTATGTACCGATTGCATTGTTCTTGATTGCCTCGCATGGGCTGTCTTCCATGAGCGGAACGTGTTTATGTGCTGCCGCATGGTATACAATCTGCGGGCGGTAGGTTTCGAAGACTTTGAATATTTTCCGGGAATCACGGACAGAGCCGATCAGTGTTTCCAGTTTCAGATTCGGATATTTTTTCTTCAACTCCAGCTGAATGCTGTAAGCATTGTTTTCATATACATCAAAAATAATGAGGCGTTCCGGTTCATGGGCGGCGATCTGCCTGCACAGCTCGCTTCCGATAGATCCCCCACCACCTGTTACCATAATGGTTTTTCCTTTCAGGCACTGAAAGATCTCATCCATATTTACTTTGATCGGTGCTCTTCCGAGAAGATCTTCCACTGCTACGGGTTTCATCTTACTTAAGGATATCTGACCATTGGTCAGCTGATAAAGTCCCGGAAGGGATTTCAGCTGACAGTTCGTTTCCTTGCAGATACTTAAAATGTCTCTTCGCTCTTCATGGGTTGCTGTGGGAATGGCAAACATGATCTCGCTGATGTTGTATTTCTTAACAGCTTCCATGATACTGTCCCTTCCGCCCACAACAGGAACTCCCTGCATATAGCGTCCCCATTTATTCGGGTTATCATCAATAAGACAGCATGGTTTATTGTCAATTTCCGTGGAATTGCTCATTTCGCGGATAATCGTCTGACCGGCTGCTCCGGCACCGATGATCATGGTGTTTTTTACCGGTTTCTCGTTCTGGATTCTGCGGACACGCTGAAGTGTGATATAACGATATCCGAATCGTACCGCAACAAGCAGGATAAACTGCATGACTGTTCCGATAATATAATAGGAATAAGGCATTCTCCGGATAAAAATAGATATTCCTGCAATGTGAAATACAGATGTGATAAGCGTCGCCAGAAATAACCGGTTCAGCTCATTGAAGCTGGCGAAACGCCAGATACTTTTGTAGAGATGTAAAAGATAAAATACAACAATACAGAATATGGTGTAAAAAGGTGCAAATTCAATAAATGCCCGGTAAAACTCTGTGGGAATGCCGGAAAATTTCAGGTCAAACCGCAGCCACAGACCGAAAAAATAGGAAAAATTCACCGCGACGACATCATAAATGCACAGGTAGGCCGCAACGACCACCCAGTGCTCGAGTACTTTTTTCTTGATTGTGTTTTCTTTTTTCATACGTTTTGTTCCGTCCTTCTTGTTGATTATACTAAAAATACACTGCGACTGTATCCCTATTATGCCTCAGCAGGTACAGTCCCAGTGTATGTATATGACATCAGCTTATATCTATGGTACTTCTTATCATACGTTTTCCTCTTTACCCGTAACAGCAAAACAATCGCCTATAGAATCATTATAAGCTTGTCACCTTTTTATGTCAAGATTGATGTTTTTTCTACAAGCTTCTCCCGTATCCGCTTCCATCCAGGGAGATGGTGTCGTGGCAGGCCATTCCGTTTTCTGTGATATAGATCGGCTTCTGGTATCTTTCGTAAAGGAATTTCGGTCCCCAGTAAAGGGCTTCCGGTGTTACCGGCCGGTTCCTTCGGGAAGTACGCGGGACCAGTCAATGGAAAAGCGGTAGCCTTTCAGGCCAAGTGCTTTCATATGTGCTACGTCTTCTTTGAATCTGTGATAGTGGTCGCATGCTACATCACCGGTATGTCCTTCGTAGATTCTTCCTGGTTCTTTTGTAAATACGTCCCAGATATTCAGGCCTTTACCGGAGTTTTCTCCTGTGCCTTCAATCTGACAGGAACTGGTTGCCGCGCCCCATACGAAATCTTTTGCAAATCCCATTTTTCTGTACCTCCTGTTTATTTTAGTTTTTTTAAATTAAGCGGATATCCGCAATCCACCTTTGTTGCGTAACTCTACACCGAATAACTGCTCCACCGTTTATCTAATTAATTTAAGTATATTTCAGTTTATTTAATGTCACTATACAAATTAACAGAGTACTTGTCAATCGGTTTTTCTACACAAGAAAGAATCCTGCTCCGGAGAGATTTTTTATTTTATTGGAACATTACGGAGTAATTTTCTATGAAATAAAAAAAGATCGCTGTCATGGACTTTTCTTCAATTAACCATAACAACGATCTTTTTCTTATTTTTTTACAGAATCACATGTCTCGGGCAGACTTCTTTACATTTACCACAGCCTGTACACTTATCATAATCAATGTGTGCACAGAAATCAGTAACTGTGATCGCCTCTGACGGACAGTTCTTCTCACATTTCTTACATCCAATGCAGCCAAGCTCGCAGGCTGTTGTAACAGCTTTTCCTTTTGCATGGGAGCTGCAGGCCACACGGATCTGTTTGTCATATGGCACCAGCTCGATCAGATGACGCGGGCATTTTGCGACGCATTTGCCGCAGGCCTTACATGCTTCCTGATCTACTACTGCAACACCATCTACTACATGGATGGCATCAAACGGACATGCCTTTACGCAGCTTCCAAATCCCATACATCCGAAAGTACAGTTTTTTGCTCCACTGCCAGGGATAAATGCCATCATCTCACAGTCTTCCACGCCTGTGTACTCATACTTTACAGTTGTTTTGTCACAGGTTCCCGCACATTTTACAAAAGCAACCTGGCGTACGGTTTCTTTTACTTCCTGCCCCATGATCGCACCGATCTTGGCTGCAACCGGAGCACCGCCGACCGGACACTGATCTACAGGAGCATCGCCTTTAGCGATTGCGGCAGCAAGTCCGGAACATCCCGGATATCCACAGCCACCGCAGTTGTTTCCAGGAAGAACGCCAAGAATGGCTTCTTCTTTTTCATCTACCTTTACGGTTAATTTCTTATCTGCAAGTCCAAGGAAGATACCAATGAATAAACCAGTACCGCCGACAATGACTGCAGCCATAATAATTCCTGTTATACTCATGCTCTTCTTCCTCCTATACGATTCCGGAGAATCCAAAGAATGCAATAGCCATCAATGCTGCTGTAAGCAGAACGATCGGCATACCCTGGAAGGATTCCGGAATATCGTTGTACTCCATTTTTTCACGGATTCCCGCAAGTAATACGATAGCGATCAGATACCCCACGCCTGTGGCAAATCCGTTTACAACACTCTCAAGAATGCTGTATTCATATTTTACGTTATTAAGTGCCACACCAAGAACTGCACAGTTTGTTGTGATCAGCGGAAGGTATACGCCAAGTGCCTTGTAAAGAGATGGTACAAATTTCTTGAGGAACATCTCTACGATCTGTACCAGTGCTGCGATAACAAGGATAAATACGATTGTTTTCAGGTACTCAAAATGTGTCGGTACCAGGATAAATTTATATAACAGTGAAGCAACAAAAGATGCGATCGTGATAACGAATACAACCGCGCCTCCCATGCCGACTGCAGTTTCAGTCTTCTTGGAAACTCCCAGGAAAGAACAGATTCCAAGGAACTGGCTTAATACAACGTTACTGCAAAGTGCAGAACCAATAGCAATTAACATTAAGCTTGCCATCTTCTACTCCCCCTTTATTCTTTGTCAGAAGGACAACCGCCGCAGGTTGCACAGTTGGAACCGCAGCCGGACTGAATCTTGGAAACATCCTTGCCCTTCTTTGCCATGTTGATCTTTACTTTGTTCTGGATTGCTGCAAGTCCTGCAAGAACCAGGAATGCTCCAGGTGCAAGGATAAAGATAGTGATCGGGGTATAACCGGCAGCACCGGTAGCTGCATCGGCAACCGGAATGATCTGCGCTCCGAAAGCTTTTCCGGAACCAAGGATCTCCCTTACAAGACCAATGGCAACCAGGCCAACTGTAAATCCAAGTCCCATTCCAAGTCCGTCAAAAATAGAAGGAAGGACCGGATTTTTGGAAGCATAGCTCTCTGCACGTCCCAGAATGATACAGTTAACTACGATCAGAGGAATATAGATTCCAAGTGAATCATAAAGGGAAGGAGTAAAACCTTCCATAAGAAACTGTACGATGGTTACAAAAGATGCTACAACTACGATAAAGGCCGGCATTCTGACAGAATCCGGGATCACTTTGCGGAGCAGGGAGATCAGCATATTGGACATGACCAGAACGATCGTTGTGGAGAGTCCCATACCAATACCATTGATAGCTGAAGTTGTTACCGCAAGCGTTGGACACATTCCCAGCATCAGGACGAAAATCGGATTCTCGGTTATAATACCGTTTTTTAATCTTTCACCACATTTATTCATATTCAACTACCCTCCTAAAATGCGTTTTTGCAATAGCCGATAGCTGTATTGACTGCACCGGTAAAAGCTCTGGATGTGATGGTCGCACCGCTGATGGCATCAATAGGCTCACCTTCGCCGCCATCCTTAGATACATAGAATTTATCGGTATTCTTTCCAACGTACTGCTCCTGGAACTGAGCTTCTGTAGCACGCATTCCAAGACCGGCAGTCTCGCTGATAGAAAGAATGGAAACGCCGCTGACTGTGCCGTCTTTTGTCACGCCAACTGTGACCTGGATATCACCACCGTAACCCTGTTTATCTGTTACAGTAACCACATATCCCTCATCTGCTGCTTCACAGACCTCGTCTACTGTTGCCTTTACTCCAAGGTCTGCAATCGTTTTATCTGCTGCTTCCTGGTCTACATCCACAGCTTTAAAATCTTCCAGGCTTACATCACTGAATACAGTCTGCCATGCTTCTTTTTTTGCCTGCTCTTCGGTTCTTGCGATCGGTTCTTTTGTAATTTCATAAACCAGTCCAAGTCCAAGTCCGGCAACTACTGTAATGATCGTAAGGATCAATGTATTTCTGATAATCTTACTCATTATTTCCTGCCTCCTTTTCCAAAAGCAACCGGTTTTGTTACTTTCTCAATAAGCGGAACCAGAAGGTTGCAGAAAATGATCGCATAGGAAACACCCTCTGCAGAACCGCCAAAGAGACGGAACACTGCTGTTACGATACCAAGGCAGCATCCATATACCAGCTGTCCCTTCGGTGTGATCGGTGTGGTTACATAATCAGTAGCCATGAACCATGCACCAAGCATCAGGCCGCCGCCAAAGATATGGCTGAACAGATAATTTACATCAAATCCTTTACCAGTACCAAGCATATAAAGAATTACAAACACTGCAAAACTTCCTATATATGTAAGAGGAACTTTCAGATCAATGATCTTAAATGCAAGAAGAATGACTGCACCGATAAGGATCGCCAGTGCAGATGTCTCACCGATAGTACCCTGGATATTACCAAGAAACAGATTCTTTACAGGAATGGAAGTTCCTGCAATAAATCCCTGGTTCTTAAGAGCCGCCAGAGGTGTTGCCTGTGTAACAGTATCCACAACTGCATGAGAACTCTTGGAAACTGCAAAGTTAGTCATCTTTCCGGCAAAAGAGATCATAAGGAAACATCTTCCTGCAAGAGCCGGGTTCATAAAGTTCTGGCCAAGTCCGCCGAACAGCTGTTTTACAACAATAATTGCAAAAGCACTGCCAAGGATCGGCATCCAGATCGGAATCTGGGGCGGCATGTTCAGTGCGAGCAGAAGACCTGTTACAACTGCACTGAAATCTTTGGTCGTGTTCTTCTTGTGCATCAGGCGGTCATAAAGCCACTCAAAAAATACACTGGATGCAACCGTTGCCAGAATTACAAGAAGTGCATGCGCACCAAAATTCCAGATACCAAATAATGTCGCAGGCATAAGTGCGATCACAACCAGCTGCATGATACGGCTGGTAGTCATTTTATCCCTGATATGGGGATTAGATGATACGTTATACATTTGTTCCATTGTTTTTCCTCCCCCTATTTCTTTTTCTTGCGCTCGGCAAGAACCATTTTTCTCATAGATTTAATACTCTGAGTCAGAGGTCGTTTGGCAGGACAGATGTAACTGCAGCAGCCACATTCACAGCACTCCATACCATCCATCTTCTCGAATCCTGCCATATCACCGTTCTCAGCAAGAGTTGCAAGGCGGGCCGGAACCACATGGCCAGGACAGACTCTTACACAACGTCCGCAGTTGATACATGCAGTCTGGATCTGCTTTGCCTCAGACACTGCATCACGCTCCAGGAAAAGCAGGGAAGAGGTTGTCTTTGTACATGGGATGTGAAGATCATACAGTGCAAATCCCATCATCGGTCCACCGGAAATTGCTTTCGCGATCTTTTCTTTCAGGCCACCTGCAGCGTCTACAAGTTCTGACAGATCTGTTCCTGTAAGAACGGAAAAGTTTTTCGGTGTGCGGATGCCGTCTCCTGTAACTGTTAAATTACGGCTGATGACCGGCTGACCAAGGATTACTGCTTTATAAACAGAGGTAACGGTTTCTACGTTATCAACAACACATCCTACATCTGCCGGAAGCATGGTGGAATTGATCTCTCTGCCTGTAACCGCATAGATCAGAGTACGCTCACCACCCTGCGGATATTTGGTCTTGAGTTCTTTTACCTCCATACGTTCCTTGCCCTTGATAGCTTCCTTCATTTTGGCAATACAGTCAGGCTTGTTATCCTCGATACAGATGCATCCCACTGCTTTCGGGAATACTTTCAGGATTACTTCCAGTCCTTTTACAACATTCTCCGGTTCTTCCATCATTCTGCGGTAGTCACTGGTAATATAAGGCTCGCACTCTGCACCATTTACCAGAATGTGGTCGATCTTGTCCGGTTCCTTCGGTGAAAGCTTCACATGTGTCGGGAAACCTGCACCACCCTGTCCTACAACTCCGCCTTCCTGAATTCTTTTTAAGATATCTTCTTTGGAAAGGTCGGAAAGATTGGCAGGTGTATATTCCACCGATTCATACTGTCCATCATTTTCAATGATAATCGCATCACCCATGGCTCCTACTGCTGTCAGACGTTTCTCGATTCCCTTCACAGTTCCTGATACAGATGAATGTATCGGTGCAGAAACGAATCCACCTGCTTCTGCTATTTTCTGTCCTGCAAGCACATGATCACCTTTTTTCACGATCGGCTTGGCTGGAGCTCCGATATGCTGAGATACAAGAATTGCCAGATCTCCTTTCGGCAGATACTTCTCAACAGGACAGTTTTTTGACAAATCTTTGCCGTCATAAGGATGAATACCACCTCTGAAGGTTAAAAATGCCATAGATCTCATCTCCTCCTTTATTGTTTGCATGTTAGGCGTTTGCGAAACGCCTTAAGCCGCATAAATACGGCATTTTTTGTTTCTCAAAAACAAATAACTCCTCACTGGATATGGTATAATAGAGTTGCCTAAAAACTAAAATCCACAATCCAAGAAAGG
>SKEI01000001.1_pt1 | contig 168520 bp, 141 predicted proteins | sample 4826701 | NCBI WGS metagenome assembly SKEI01 (sample SAMN11008813, study PRJNA524170) | human gut metagenome | biome: Human fecal sample; material: Feces; isolation source: fecal sample from pouch patient p2, p6, p7, p14 | host: Homo sapiens | place: Israel: Tel-Aviv | collected 2016-08-31 | reverse complement strand
CCGATCCACTCCCTTTCTTCTTTTGAAAGAAACGAGCTGCTCTGTGCAGAAAGATAACGCCTGTAGAGATCATCAGTGTAAAATGGATTGTCATCCTTGATTCTGCGCATAGCACTATCCAGTGCTTTTTTGATATCCGGACGTTTGGGATTTATGGCAAAATAGATTTCTGCCTCTCCAATACTTGTAACAGGCGAAATATCAGATTCTTCCCAACGGGATTCTTCTACTGAAACGAAGCAGTCAATTTCATGTTTCGACAGTTTATCCATAACTTCTGATGTAGTAGAAACATTGATATGCTGCGTATGCAGACCATACTTTGACTCCCACTCGTTGAGCACATCCTCCGGTATATGATCTTTCAACACACCAATATTTTTCCCCTCAAAAGAATCAAGATTTCCTGCTGTAAGATCCATATTGGAGGCATCCGTATAGAGGTAATATTTTTCTTCTCCCATAGGCATATCGGAAAAAAGCATATTTTCAGCACGTTTGTCTGTATAGGAAATGCCGCCAAGAATATCAATTTCTCCATTTTCCAACTGTGTAAAGCAATCTTCCCAATTACTTGTTACGTATTCATAACTCCATCCTGCATAACCTGCAATGTCCTGAAGATACTCATAACCATAGCCTCTTCTTTCTCCCTTTTCATTGACCAGATTATAAGTTTCTTCAAAAGATCCTACCCGGATAACATTATTCGAATTTTCTCTGGCAAATGTGGAAACAGGTAAAGCAATTAAACATATCATTGTGCAAAATATAAAATAACAAAATCTGAAATTTGTTATATCCTGTATTAATTTGCACTTCTTCATCTTTCTCCCACCCTTCAGGCTACAGTCGCTTGCTTGCAGACTTTATTTTTACATTCATTAATGCTCAATACCCCCACACCATTTTATTAATATCTTTAAAACAACTTCTGTTGTACTTTTCAATTATTTTGCCGCAAAAAATCACGCATTACAGTACTACACCAAATACCTGATCAAAGACAACAAATATATTTTTATATCAATTGGTTTTGCAATATGTTCATGGGGATGCTCTATATTAAGGCTTCTCACGGATTCCTCTACAATTTGCTGATCATCCGGATGTTAGCTTTTATTCATACAGATTATCTTGTAAAGCAGAAATCAGTTCATCTATAACAATTGGCTTGGATAAGAAGCCATCCATACCGCATTCCAGTGCTTTCTTTCTGTCTTCCTCAAAGGCATTTGCCGTCATGGCAAGGATGGTAATTTCCGCCAGTGCCGGATCATCCAGCGCACGGATCTGCTGAGTAGCTTCATATCCGTTCATTACAGGCATCTGCACATCCATCAGCACCAGATCATAATTACCTGGTGTTGAATTCTTAATCTTCTCCACTGCCTCTGCTCCATTTTCTGCGGTATCAACCAGGAAGCCATATTCATTAAGGATCTCCACTGCAATTTCACTGTTCAGTTCATTATCTTCCACAAGCAGTATGGATCTGTCTCTGAAGTCTGAACCTGCTTTCGGAAGAATCGAATCCTCCTGTCCGTCCTGCTTCTGGCCGATCGCAGCCATCAAGGTCTCTCTGATATCTGACATAAACATAGGTTTCGAACAGAATGCAGTTACCCCTGCTGCCCTGGCTTCCGCTTCGATATCTGACCAGTCATATGCAGTCAGGATAATGATCGGTGTATCATCACCAAGGCTGCGGATCTGGCGGGTGACCTCAATACCATTCATATCCGGCAAACGCCAGTCGATGATATAAGCATGGAATGCATCTGCCATTTCCACAGACTGGCGTGCACGGAGAACAGCCTCCCTACCGGAAAGTGTCCATTCCGAACGCATCCCAACCTTTACAAGCATCTTTGTTACACTGTCGCAGGTATTGAAATCGTCATCTACAACTAATGCCTTAAGGCCTTCCAGTTCTGCGATCTTCTCTGTACGATGATGTTCAGGCTGAATCCGTAATGACAAACGGATAATAAATTCAGTACCTTTGCCCTGTTCTGTCTGAACCTCGATGGTTCCCCCCATCATATCCACGATGTTCTTGGTAATAGCCATGCCAAGTCCTGTACCCTGGGTCCTGCTTACAGTGGAAGTCCGCTCTCTCTCAAAGGGAGAAAAGATCTTCTGTACAAATTTCTGACTCATGCCGATTCCGTTATCCTTTACCCGGATTTCGTACAGTTCACAGCCTCTCTGTGTACCCGGATACTCTCTCAGCCGGACAGAAACAGTTCCGCCTGCAGGAGTAAACTTGATCGCATTGGATAAAAGATTCAACAGCACCTGGTTCAGTCGTGTCTTATCACAATAAACATCCTCATTGGTAACATCCATGACATCCATGTAAAGCTCCAGCTGTTTCGCATGGATCTGTCCGCTGATAATGGTTTTCAGATCATGAAGCACATCTGACAGACTGACTTCCGTTTCTTCCAGATGGATCTTTCCGCTCTCAATACGGCTCATATCCAGGATATCATTGATCAGTGAGAGCAGATGATTACTGGAGGAAAGGATCTTACCCAGATAATCCCGAACCCTTTTTTTATCATCAATGTTGCTTACAGCCAGAGTGGTAAAACCAATGATCGCATTCATTGGTGTACGGATATCGTGAGACATATTGGAAAGGAAGGTGCTCTTTGCCTTGTTTGCAGTCTCTGCAGCACGGACTGCCTCAGAAAGCGCCTGGTTCATTTTTCTGTCAGAGGTACGATCTGACAGAACCAGGATATATTTCTTTTTTCCGTTTACCTCGCTGCCCATTGCAACGTTATGAAACCAGCGTTGTTCTCCGGTTTTCTGATGAACATATTCAAAATCCCATTCCTGCTGCTCATGAACCCGGATTCCCTCCAGATAATTCTTATCGGGATCTTCAACATTCCCTGGATGCAGTTTTCTCAGGGCACAAATATCTTTACGAATCTGTTCTACTTTAATTCCCAGCAGTTTTTCCGCATTTGGGCTGACGTAATCTGCCTGATATGTTTCTGCATCCAGCATCATAAAAACATCATTCACATTCATTGAAAGCTTTTGAAACAGTTCGTCCCTGTACAGGATCTCCGTATCCTTTTTCTTAAGGCTTGTCCTGCTTTTTTGAATAATAAGGCTGATAAGAAAAGCGGCAATACAGAGTATGACTGCACCCACAAGGAATGTCGTACTACGCTGCAGAGCATTCATACTGGCATTGACGATATCAGTCTGGACAAGTCCCAGAAAGATCCAGTCCTGAGGTTTGGATTTCTCATAAACCAGATAGTAATCCTTTCCATCCAGATTTATCAGCATTGCATCTGTATGTCCTTCCTTAAACTCTTCTGAAAGTTTAAGAATTTCTTTTTCAGACATATTGGAATGCTCTCTCAGAATCCCAAAGAAATTATACACCTCTCCCCATGACTCAGAGGAATGATCCACAACAACACGGCCATCCGGATGAACCACATAACTCTGGGCATTTCCATTGAAAGCAGAAATATTCAGCACATTTACGATATCGGAGTTTTCATAGGCAATGGCAATGGCATCATATTCAAAGCCCTGATAACTTCCATGAGGCTTGGGAGTGGCAAAAACAAGGAGCTGGGATTTTCCGGGAACTGTTGCATTGGTTATCACATCATTTCCCTGTCGGATTTCATCTTCAATATTTTCCTGTAATCCCAGATACCCGGTTTCACCTGTTACCATCTTATAGTTCCCGTCCGCTGACAGGAAATAAAAATCTAAAAAGCCTGCATCTTCCTGTGCTTTCTCTATATACTCAAGAATTTCACTTTCATCGGAAGTGTTCTGCAGATATTCCCCCCATATATGAAGATAAGTCAGATTCTTATTTGTCAGCTCACTTAGCATATTATCAGACTGATGAAAAATTTCTGTCAGATGAGAAACACTTTCCTCATAAACAGTCTTCGATACAAACTCAAAATATCGGAAAACAGTCAAAAGGATTCCAACGAACAGGACAATAAAAATTGCCGTATTCCATCGTTTTCTCACAACCCGTTTCTTTCTGTTTGTATTATGATTCTTAATATCCATTCTTCTTACCTCAGGGTCATGTAATCTTCAGGCTCTGCAAGAACGGCATTACCATCTGAAACATATGCTGTCCAGGTATCATCCACAGAGATATCTCCTCCATCAAATACAATATTTTCCTCTGCCGGATAAGCTTTCATATGTTGTGGTGCTGCAAGGCAAGTTACAGTAAAAGTATCCTTGTCCTGAACCTTTTTTCCATTCTTTGTAACTTTACTCAATTTATAACCATCATCTGTTTCCTTAATTTCCACAGAAATACCACTGAACACAGGCAGAGAGCCGCGGTTAAAGGGAATGAAACCACCCTGATAGCCTTCCACAAAGTTTCTGACAGTTTCCTTTAGTTCAGCTCCGCTCATCTCACTGCTGTAAGCGGAAAGTTCATTTGGCATGATCATATTGCGTGCCATTTTTTCTGTATAGCCGGCTTTCAGTACATTTCCCGTAAAGCTGTTTCCTGTTGCAATCAGCACATCTGTACCATAAATACCGCGCAAAGTGTTTGCCATAACAGAATAGGCTTCATTGCCCCCACTGGTATGGAAGCGATTGGAATAAGATTTCTTTGAATCCAGCACAATATCCTCAGAAGTGGATTTTTCTTCAAGAAGCTGGGAATTAAATGACTGATAAGCCTGCTCTGCATCATATTCTCCTGAGATCATCCTGGACACCACATCCCTGGAAATGGAGAAAAAGTCATTTGACGCAATACGGATATACATATGGTTTTCTTCGATTACAGGCTTCACATCCTTCAGATATTCCGTAAGCTGGAAATCCACATCCTGGCTGTAGCTTAACAAATCCTGCCCATCATAAATGATCCGGTTCTGCGCATCCTCTGAAAGCATTGTGTTCAGTACCTTCATTGCTTTCCGCCGGCGTGTTTCATTCTTTGTCAGGTCACGGTTTAAAGCTATCTGGAAATATGGTGTAGTCATCAGCCACTTTTCGCCATTCTGCTGAAAGAATGGCAGGAATGTTGTGTTAATCCCCTGATCCTGGAACATTTTTACGCCGGAAGAACTGCCGAAATACATGGCAAGCTTACCACTTTTGTACATCTCAACCACATCATCATAATTCATATCCAGATCATCCTGACTCAGCCCTGTATCCTGAATAAACTGCTCCATACGTTCAAAAGCCTCCGGCCAGACTGTACTGTCCAGACCTTCTCTCTTTGTATTATCCGGGTCACTGTAGATGATACGCCACTTACGTCCATCCACAGAAGATAGCTCTGAGGCAGACAGACCCTGCAGTGTTTCCATACAGGTATAATCATAGTAATAGTCTGCAGTAAACCCACGGATGCCCACCTCATCAAATGCCTGGCAGGCAGAAACAAAGCTTTCATAATCTGTTGGAAGAGGAATGTCATACTTTTCAAAAAGATCTTTGTTTACTACAAAGCCATGGGCATCTGCACACACAGGAAGCCAGTTTACGCTGCCATCCTGATTTTTGAAACTGTTAAGGTATGTATCATAGACAGCACCTGCAGCATTGGTTGTGGAAAGATCCATCAGACTGTCCTTCAGGGGGCTTGCATCATGGAGGGAAAACCTGCAGCAGGTTATAATATCCGGTAATCCGCCGTTTTCATTCAGAAAACGATAGAAATCCAGATCATTATTTCCTACTACAAATTCAATGTTGATATCCGGGAGCTGTTTCTGGATGTATGATGCATATTTTTCATACAGATTTGTGGTCCATAAATACACGGTGATGGTTTCTGCATCTTCTTTTTTCGCACTTTTCCCGCCGCAGCCTGACAAAAGTGATATGGCTGTCACCATCGCCCAAAATACAGCAAGTATCTTATTCCATTTTTTCTTTTTCATTACACCTTCTCCTCTGTTTGTGTTTTACTAACTCATTGATCACTTTTACTAATAATTTCCCATCAACAGGCTTGGCAATATGCTCATCCATTCCTGCTTCTTTTGCTCTCAGTCTGTCCTCCGTGAACGCATTTGCTGTCATGGCAATGATCGGTATCACTTTTGCATCCTCTCTGTCCAGAGAGCGGATCATCTTTGCTGCTTCATATCCATTCATAACAGGCATCATAATATCCATAAGAATAACATCGAATTCACCAAATCTGCTTTTTCTGAATATGTCAACAGCCTCCTGTCCATTCCATGCTTTGGTCACGACAGTGCCTTCATTCTGAAGCATAAATTCTGCAATTTCCATATTCAGCTCATTGTCTTCTGCCAGAAGAACATGCAGTCCCTTTATAGATTTTTCTGATATATCTTTCTTTTCTTCACGTTTATCCACATCCAGATCTATTTTAAATGGAATCCTGATCACAAATGTAGTCCCTGCCCCTTCTTCACTTTCAAAGGCAATGGTTCCACCCATTTTCTCGACCAGCTTCTTTGTGATCGGCATTCCCAGGCCTGTTCCTGCAAATCTTGTGCGGCTTCCTGTGTGTTCCTGTGCAAATGGTTCAAAAATCTGTTTCTGGAATGCTTCTGCCATCCCGATTCCAGTATCACGGCAGGTAAATTCTATCGTCGTCATTTCTGGCTGATCCGACACAATTTCCCTGCAGCTGATATAGATATCTCCATTTTCTTTGTTATATTTCACTGCATTTGACAGGATGTTCATCAGAATACGTTTCACATGAATCGGACTTCCAATAAGATTCCAGTGTATGATTTCTTTTTCTTCCCACATGATGCGGATATTCTGTTCTGCTGCCATCTGCCCGATCACAACAAATACTTCCTCAAAAATGCTGCTCAGCTTTAAGGGAATTTCTTCCAGCATCACTTCTCCAGACTCCAGTTTACTCATATCCAAAACATCGTTTAGCATTTCCAGCAACAGATGAGAAGCCGATTTGACTTTTTCCCTGTATTCTGACTGTTTCTCCACATCGTCGGCATAATGTTCAGCAATATCGACCATACCGCAGATTCCATTGATCGGTGTACGGATATCATGACTCATCCTCTGGAGAAATTCCGTCTTTGCCCGATTGGCTGCCTCTGCCTTTTTTGCCGCTATCAGAAGTTCTGCTTTATATTTTTCCTCTTTTTCCAGCTCCTGTTTCTGATGTGCCTGGTTGGTTCTGTATCCCCAGAACAGGAATATACTGAATATCAGGAAATAAAGAAAAATGACACCAGTCACACTTAATGGAAGATTATGGAATACTTCCGTATCCGGAAGGTACGCATAAATATAGTAATCACGCTGTTTCAACATAATTCCATAACATCCGGTTCCTTCATTCTTTAAATGAAAAATGTGCTGACTGTCTGTATGGTTTTTCATTGCCTGGACAACTTCGTTGTCGGCTGTATTCTGACCCAACAGGCTCTCATCATTACTGGCAATGACTGTTCCCTTGTCTGCAACAATAATCGTTCCATCTTTCCGGGTACTATACCCACTTAAGAGGTTTTGTATCGTCAAAGTATAATTTCGGATAAATTCAGGAGATGTATAATAGTAGATTGCTACGATACCTGGTGCGTCTTTTCTGGCACAGGCGGCAATATCGATACGTGATCCATCTTCCCTGTTGATCCGTTCCGAATAGCTCCTTTCTTCATATCCGGCAAAATCCATGATTATATCTTTTTGAAGATACTTCGTAATCTCATCGGTCAGGGACTCATCCATGCTATATTCACAGTCCGTCTTTCCATCTTTATCCATTACAAGGATACCGTCCACCCAGAGGGTCTGCAGATTTTCTTTCAGAAACTTCTGTCTTAGCTGACCGCCATTTTCTGTTTCCATTTCAATATTCGTGCTCATCTGCCTGGCACTTTCAATAGCACGGAGGAGACTTTTGGATTCCGAAGATTCATTGTAATGGGTGTAGGTTGAACACTGCACTTTCACATAGTTTACAATCTCCACCATTCTTTTCTCTGCTTCCGCTTTCTCAATAAAAAAAAAGCAAAACATGGAGGCTACGGTCACGCAGATTCCAAGCAAAACGCCAAATATTTTAATCCTTTTCTCTTTTGCCCTTCTCTTAATATCCAAGATCATCCACCTCCAGATACTTTTCCGGATCATCCAGATATTTTCCAACAATTTCCAGAGTCGTGCCATCCTGACGCATTTCTTCCAATGTCTTTTCCATCTGCTCACAGATTCCTCTGTTATCATTTTTTGCAAAAGCAACCCCTATTCCTGTGAGCATCAGAGGTTCTTCCAGAATACGGAAACTCGCATCATAATCCTTCATATACTGGACGATAGATTCCTCATGTGCGGCAACTGCATCCACGTATCCTTTTCCCAGAAACGTATAGATCAGTTCCCTGTGTCCAAGACTGATTAGATTTTCCAGTTTGGGAATTCTCTCATCAGTCCGGTTCAGAAAGATGCCTTCCGGTTTGGTTGTGGACTGGACGGCCAGGTTCTTTCCCTTCAGGTCGCTCAGTTTATAGATATCACTGCTCTCATTTACAGCAACCACCTGACGGCTTGCTATGTACGGTCCGGCCCAGCGGTAATCATCAAGACGCCCTTCCATGGAAAAGCAGCCCATGATACAGTCAATCTCCCCGCTCTCCACCAGTTCTTTTTTCTCCTCCCAGTTGATCTGGACTACATCCACCTGATATCCCATTCTTTTGAAAGCTTCTGTAGCAAGTTCTACATCGATTCCTGTGGGGATTCCATCTTCATTCAGGTAATTGTATGGTGGATAACTGTCACTTCCAAGTGTGATGACAGGTTTCTCCGTTTCTTTTTTACTAACATTTGCATTTTTGCATCCCACCAGGGTGGTTGCTATAATTCCTACAAGCAGAATAACTGCAATCACTCTTTTTCTTTTCATTTTCCCTCTTTCTGTAGAAATAAAAAAACACTATCCAAAATAGACAGTGTACATCATCTCTTGCAACTGGCTACCACTTTACAGGCCCTCTAGCTTTGCGTCACAGACTTTCGTCTGCTTTGCCCAAATATTTTTTTCATTATAACACTTCGCATTTTCCTACGTCTATATTTTTGTGTGTTAAAATGAAAATAATCTTTCAAATACACCAAACACCTGATGTATATATTTATCGTTTCTTCCGCAAAGAAAGCCGTCCTAATCCAATCGTAACTATGGGATTGTTTATAGATGGATGGCACAAAAGCCAAAATGATCCTATGCGCTGCGTAAAAAAAACTTCCGTTATTACTGATAGTGAGATTGCAGAATTTTTCCATATCTCTTCTCCGACTTCATAAAGAAGAGTTCATTTCCTGCTCAGGTTTCTCGATCCTGAGCATGCGATATCCGATTCCAATGTGCGTCTGGATATATTGTACACCGTTTTTTTCAGGCTCCAGCTTTTTCCGCAGTGTTGCCATAAAAACCCTGAGAGAAGCAACATCGTTTTCCGAGCAGCGTCCCCATATCTGCTGAGTAATATATGTGTGTGTCAATACTTTTCCAACATTACGGGATAAAAGGCAGAGCAGCTTATACTCAATGGGCGTCAGATGCAGTTCTTTATCTTTCAGATATGTGCAGCCAGCTGTGTAATCTATCTTTAATCCACCATTTTCAAAAACAGAGGTTTCCTGCTGTTTTCCTGCTTGCGTTATGGCAAGCCTCCTTTGGGTGACACGGATACGCGCAAGTAATTCCTCTACTGAAAATGGTTTTGTGATATAATCATCTGCACCTGCATCTAATGCCTCTATTTTGTCCGTATCCTCACTTCTGGCACTGATCACTATAATAGGCATATTCGACCAGGTACGGATTTTCTTTATCACCTCTACTCCATCTATATCAGGAAGTCCCAGATCCAGAAGAACGATCTCCGGATTATGGGATGAAGCCTCCAAAATGGCTGAAGTTCCATTTTCTGCTGTCAGATATTTATAGTCATGTGTTTTTAATGTGGTAACGATCAGGTTTCGTATGGGTCTGTCATCCTCAACCACCAGAATTAATGTTTTATTCATTTAATATCACCTCGCTTAATGGTAACGTAAAAGTAAAATTACATCCATGCGGAGCATGATCCGAAAGAACCAGGGTTCCATCGTGAGCTTCTATAATCGAGCGGCAAAGTGCCAGACCAAGCCCCAGACTCCGTTGGCTGTCTGCAACAGTCGTTTTCCCTGTATAAAACATCTCAAAAATATGCGGTTTCATTTCTTCCGGGATCCCGGGGCCGTTATCTTCCACACTTATCTGTGCTTTCCCGGCTTTTTTGAGCCCCCGAATGCTGATGGCAGAGCCTGGCGGCGTATATTTTATCGCATTATCAATCAAATTTACCAGAACCTGTATAATAAGATGTACGTCCATACGTGTAAGAACAAGTTCTTCACAGTCTGTCACGATCTTATGCTCATCATGCTTCCGGCTGATATGCCGAAGTGACTCTGCTATCACCTCATCCAAAAGCTGATCTGTAAATTTAAACTTCAATCTTCCGTCATTGAGCCTGGTAATGGAAAGCAGATTTTCCACAACTCCGATCAGCCACTCTGAATCATCATGAATGTCCGTGTAGATCTGATACCTTGTAGCTTCATCCAGACGGTCACTGTTACTGAGAAGCATATCTGCATTTCCGGAAATGGAGCAAAGCGGAGTACGTAGATCATGAGAGATCGCCCGAAGAAGATCGCCACGCAGCTGCTCATTTTTTGCCAAAACCGCATTTTTCTCTTTTTCTATGGCATTTTGCACATTCTCCATTGCAAGCGCACATTCATTTATTACAGACAGCAGGATGCTGTATTCAAAAGAGTCCAGTGTTTCTTTTTGCAGAGGGATTCCAATTACGCCATAAACATTATTCCCGCTCCGGATTGCCAGATATAAGCATTTTGCCTGTGGGAAATTCTGCGTGGACGCACCGGCTCGCTGTCTGTTTTCATAAGTCCATCTGGCCGCCTGTTGTTCTTCCGATGTCAGAAAATCCTCTGTGCTTTCTTTTTCCCCGGAAAAAAGCTTTCCTTCTGATAAAGCTCCATTTTCCACAACATACGCCGTAATACTGCGGTTTAACAGGCGTATCAGCTGTGTACAGGTAACCCCGAGGATCTCCGTCTCACTTTTTGCCTTTTGCAGCAGACGGTCCGTATCGAACAGGATCTGTGTGCGAAAGGCAAGCTGTGAAGACAGCTTTGCATGCATTTTCAGCTTTGCTGCAAGTGTTCCTGTAAGTACGGACGAAATAAGCATTATGAAAAATGTTATCGGATATCCCACCGCATATGTCTCAAAAGACATCCTCGGCTCCATCAGGAAAAAACAAAATAAGAATACACTTAAAAAGGAGCCTGCTACACTGCAAAGATAACCATCTGTCACGATGGAAGTGATCAACACACCCAGAATGTATATCGTTACAATATTCGTATCTGTAAAATCCAGCTTCTGAAACAGCAGGCCAATCAAAGTGCATACTGCAAATATAAAAACCGTCAGCAAGTAATCTTTTGCAGACGGTTTTTCCACATACCATGCAAATGGCCGTTTCGGACAGGTTCTGTTTTTTACTGTATCCTCCATTTTCAAGCTCATTCTCCTTCTGCTGTTGTTTACTGGAATTATATCACGCAGCAGTTCTGTGGTCAAAAATTTTTTCTTCATGGCAATGGCTATATGCGGAAGCATTTCTGAAGAGCTCTGTATTCTCCCAATACCAGTAATTTATCATTCTCTGCAAAATACGTATCCGGAGAAATTGCAATACTGAATTCCTCTTCATTTTTTACTGCCAGAATATTAATGCTGTAACGTTTTCTGATATCCAGATCACCCACTGTTTTTCCAACCCATTCTTCCGGTACTTCCACTTCAAAAATTGCATGGGAAGCATCTACCTCCATATAGTCCAGGATATGATCGTCTGTATAACGGATGGAGGCCCATTTTGCCACCTGCTTTTCCGGATAAACCACCTTATCGGCACCATTGCGTAAAAGAAATTTTTCCTGAACATCACGTTCTGCTCTGGATATCACCAATTTTGCACCCAGTTCTTTTAGAAGGGATGTTGTTTCAAGAGAATTCTGAAAGCTATCTCCAATGGTCACAAAACAAATGTCGTAGTTTCCAATTCCAAGGGACTGTAAAAATTCAGCATTGGTACTGTCACCAATCTGAGCATTCGTCACAAATGACAGTACTTTGTCCACTCTTTCTTCCTTCCAGTCAACTGCCATAACTTCATGCCCCAGCTGATTGAGCTGCATGGCAATATGTCTTCCAAACCTTCCAAGTCCAATAAGCAATACATTTTTCATAATATTATTTTCTCCTTCTCATCCAACTGTAATTTTTTCCAAAGGTAGCTTTGCATTTCCCTTATTTCTTCCTGAAAATACCGCATAGATCAAAGTCAGTCCGCCTACACGTCCCAGATACATCAGTATGATCAATACGACTTGTGAAAAAATATGAAGTTCTGGTGTAATTCCCATTGTCAGACCTACCGTACCAACAGCTGAAGCAGCTTCATACAGACAATCTAAAAGCGGAAGGTCTTCGTACACGCTGATCGCTATTCCACCGCAAAAAAACAAACTAAAATAAAGCATGGCTATCGTCGCTGCATTCTTTATCACATGGTATTCCAGTCTCCGGCCAAAAGCCCCTGCATTTTCCTGGCTTCGAAATGTCGCTATCGCATTTAAAATAAGCACCGCAAAGGTTGTTGTTTTCATTCCACCTGCTGTAGAACCCGGCGAACCGCCAATCAGCATTAACAGTATCATAACCGCTTTTGATGCCTCACTCATCTCTGAAATGTTTATGGTGTTAAATCCGGCAGTTCTTGTAGTTACCGACTGGAATACTGCTGCCAGCAGGCGTTTTCCCATGGACAATTCTTTCAGATCGCAGACAAAGAAAAACACCGCCGGAAATAAGATCAGACATGCAGTAGTCATAAGAATGATCTTGCTTTGCATGCGGTAACGTTTAAAGTTCAGTCTGTTTGTATAAATATCATCCCAGGTGAGAAAACCGATTCCACCTGTAATGATCAGCAACATGATCACTACGTTTATAAGTATATTTCCGGAATACCCTGTCAGTGATGGAAAGGAACCGGAGGCTGTTCCCAAAATATCAAATCCGGCATTGCAGAAGGCAGAGATCGAATGAAAGACTGACATCCAGATTCCTTTTTTTCCATAATCTCCCATAAAGACTGGCAGCAACAACACCGCCCCTGCAGCTTCGATCAAAAATGTTCCCTTTAAAATAAACCTTGTCAATCTGACGATTCCTCCGACTTTTGGGGCTGAAATTGCATCCTGCATGGTGCTTCTTTGCATAAGAGATATTTTTTTTCCGGAGAGAAGGGAAACAGACGCAGCCACAGTCACTACTCCAAGCCCGCCTGTTTGTATGAGCGCAAGAATGATCGTCTGGCCTGCCAGGGACCAGTAGCTTCCAGTGTCCTTTAACACAAGACCTGTAACACATACCGCCGAAGTGGCTGTAAAAAGAGCCTCATGAAATGGTGTGATTACTTTCTCCGCAGAAGAAAATGGAAGCATCAGCAGAACGGTTCCCAGAAGGATCACTCCTGCAAACCCCATAATAATCAGCTGAAAAGATGTCATATGTTTTTTCTTATATGGTTTTTCCGGCATAAATGATCAGAACTCCTTATTAATAATTATAACATTACTATCCTCATGATGTGTTTTATTATATATAATTGCTTTCAAAGATAGTATAAGGGTCTCTGCTCCCGTATTAAGATTTTATAAAGATATGACATTGGATTGAGAATTATTTTAACCGAATCAAGGAAATCCCCTGCTTCGACGAGTTTAAACAGTAAATTAAAGCTACAGTCCCCTTAATTGTAAACCCGTTATATATTTATAGTTGACATTCAATACTTCTATGTGATACAGTGATATCCGTAAAAAAATTCACAAGGAAGGTATCACTATGAATCCTACATCACATGAAAAAGAGGCTCCTGTTCTCTCCAGAGATGAAGCCATTGCAATTTTGGATACTCCGGACGAAGAACTTGAGTCACTGATCGACCGTGCCAGCAGTTTACGTTACAAATATAAAGGAAACCGCGTAAGCATCCACATCCTTACCAATGCCCGCAGCGGTAACTGTTCCCAGGATTGTGCATACTGTGCCCAGTCATGTCGTTCCACTGCCGATATTGATAAATACAAATGGGTAGATGAAGACAAATTATATCAGGACAATGATTTCGTAAATGATTATCATTTATCCAGACACTGTATCGGCCTGAGTGGTATGAAATTTACAGATAAAGAGATCGAGGAGCTGGCCCGCAGGATCCGCAAAATGAAAGAACAGGGAACTCATCTCTGCTGCTCCATAGGCTTTCTCACAGAGCACCAGGCAAAAGTGCTCAAAGAAGCCGGTCTTGACCGGATCAACCATAACCTGAACAGCAGCCGTTCCTTTTATCATAATATCTGCAGTACACATACCTTTGACCAGCGTGTCCAGAATATCCATATGCTTCAGGGACTTGGTTTCGAAATCTGCAGCGGCGGTATCATTGGCATGGGTGAAAGCAAGGAAGACGTTGTTGACATGCTTCTGGAATTACGTGAGATCCAGCCGGAAGCACTGCCGATCAACTTTCTTCTTCCGATCAAGGGAACTCCTCTCGGAAATGCAGATATTTCCCAGCTGACAACAGAATACTGCATGAAAGTCCTCTGCCTGGCAAGACTTCTTGTACCTGAAGCAGATATCCGATGTGCTGCCGGAAGAGAAGTTTATTTCAAGGGCGAAGAAAAAAAACTGCTCAGTGTTGTAGACTCTATTTTCGCTTCCGGTTATCTTACAGAAGGTGGCCAGGGAATCGAAGACACTCTCAAAGCCATTACGGATGCAGGATTCACCTATGAGATCGAATCTGCGTAAGCATCCTTATTGACATATGACCTGTCATACACACTTACAGCATTTCATTGCTTACCCGAACCAGTAAATATATTACCTTTTTCAAAGGAGGCTCTTTTAATATGAACCAGACAAATACTGTCTCTGCACCACACACAAAAACCTACGAGATCACCATGACCGCTCTTATGGCAGCTGTCACCTGTATTCTTGCGCCGCTGTCCATTCCGATCGGTCCGGTTCCGATCTCATTTACCAATCTTGCCATCTATCTGTCCCTTTATCTTCTCGGATGGAAAAAAGGAACCATCAGCTATCTGATCTATCTGCTGCTTGGCCTTGTAGGTCTTCCGGTATTTTCCGGATTTACCGGCGGCCCTGCAAAGCTGGCCGGTCCTACAGGCGGATACATCATCGGCTTTATCGTTATGGCTGTTATTGCCGGACTGGTAATTGACAACTGCCATAAGCCTCTGATCCAGCTCGTTGGTATGATCGCAGGAACAATTGTATGCTATCTTTTCGGAACTGTATGGTTCTGCATTGTTGCAGATTCCACTTTCAAAGCAGCTCTTGGAATCTGTGTAATTCCGTTTATCCCGGCAGATCTCATAAAAATGATCATCGCCATGATCATCGGACCAATGATAAAGAAAAGAATCCGATAAGCAGAAACTTTGATACGCGATAAAGAGGCAGCGGGAAATTTCCAACATTTCCTGCTGCCTCTTTATCGCATTTCATTTTTCTTATCTGAGTTTTTTCTTCAGCTCCTGGATCAGTTCAAAATAATCTCTGTGCTTCATCTCCGGGAAAGCCTTAATGATTCTTCCCTGACCGAATACGGTATGGTTTGTGATAGAGTTTGACAGCTCATCAAATTGTGCCTGAAGCTCCGCTTTCTTCATCCGAAGCATTTCAGCAGATTTTTCTCTCTGAGCCACAGTCGCATCTCTGAGCTCTGCCTTAGCAAGAGCAACCTGAACCTTTCCCTCTCCCACCTTCTGTGCTGTATCAATGGTAGTTGTTGCCAGAGTATCACTGAGCTTATCGCTCACGATCCGCAGATCCGCACGTACCTTATCCAGTCGGGTAAGCTTCTTATTCAGTCCTCGGATCACCGCCACTGTTACAATAAAATCTGCCAGATACACCGCATACAGAATTGCCATAACAACCCATTCCAGTGTGGAAGGTGTATGAGAAGCCTGACGCTCCACATACTTCTGAAAAACCTTTACGACCATCACAATGGCAAGTCCCCATATCAGGGAAAACTCAAGACAGATATAACCACGAAAATTCAGCGGCTTATTAGAATAATCCCACCATCTTGCATGAAAGCATACATCCAGAAGCCATCCGGCAACCAGCTCTACCGCAGTTGCAAGAACAATTCCAAACAGAAAGATCATTCCCTCACTCATCTGATGTCCGCCGCTCTGAAGCGTATTAAGCAATGCAAACACAGAAAGTACACCAAATCCGTACACCGGGCATACCGGACCGTTGAGAAATCCCCGGTTTATAACCTTTCCTAATGTTACTGCATGGAAGATAACTTCAACGACCCATCCTCCAAAAGAATAAAACAAAAAATACAGACATATCTGAAAATACGTCATCCCGCAAATCATCCCGTATTCCTCCTTTACAGCTGTCAAGATTCCGGCAGCTATTCCAGGGTCAGTACCATCGCCTCTGCCGGGGTGATTTTGATTATATCATATCACCCCCTCATTTACATCCCTTTATCCGGTCATTCTTCCGAAACAATTTCTTTTTTCGCACGGGTGAAGTACAGAAAGAATCCGATGTTCAGAATAATTCCCACTGTGGTAGATACCGGTGCTGCAAGACCGATTTTTGTCAGGCTGGCATCCGGCTGGATACTCATAAAATACGCCATCGGAAGTCGTACCAGAAGCGTCTGGATCAGCCCCTGGACCATAACCCATATGGTCTGATTGTTTCCGTTGAAATAGCCTATCATACTGAACAGAACAGCCGTTACCAGTGTCTCCGGAGCAAACCCCTTCAGATAATCAAAGCCCTTTTGGATAACGCCGGCATCTGTTGAAAAGAATCCTGCCAGCACATCACCCTTCAGCAGGATCAGGATAAATACCAGGCATCCTACAAACAGGCCAACTCCAATTCCCGTAAGCATGGATTTTCTCGCACGTTTCGGCTTTCCTGCTCCTACGTTCTGTGAAACAAAGGAAGCCATGGACTGCATCAGAGAGCTTGGAACCAGCATGGCAAAGTTTACAATCTTACATGCAACTCCGTAACCGGAGGATGCTTCCAGACCCAGGCGGTTGACAAATGCGCACAAGGCCAGAAATGAAATCTGTGTCAGGAATTCCTGAAGTGCCAGCGGCAGTCCGATCTTAAGAAAACGTCTGCACTGAGGATTCAGCCGGAAATCTTTTTTTGTAATGGTAAACGGAAGCTCCTTCTTTATCAGAAGAACTACTGCAAATACAACACTTAAGGCCTGAGCAGAAACCGTAGCAATAGCTGCTCCTGCTGCATCCATATGTAAGCCGGCTACCAGTACCAGGTCACCGATCACATTTACGATACATGCCACCAGCACAAACAGCAGCGGAGATTTGCTGTCACCAAGGCCACGGAAAATGGCAGACAGCAGGTTATACGCAACAATAAAGAAAATTCCGCTTCCACAGATCCGTACATAAGATGCAGTCAGTGCTACCGCTTCTTCCGGTGCCTGCATCAACACGGAAATCGGATGTGCAAAGCCTACCATAACAATAAACAGCACGACAGAGATCATGGTAAAAACGATCGCAGCCCCACCGATGACGGAACCGATCTGCTCCGGTCTTTTTTCTCCAAGATAACGTGCGATCAGAACTGTGATACCCATAGCAAACTGGATCACTACAAAGGTAACAAGATTCAGTACCTGACTTCCGGTGGAAACCGCTGACAGTCCGGATGTGGAACCGAATCTTCCAACTACAAGAAGATCGACCGCACCATAGGCAGCCTGCAGGATCAGCGCACCGAGTACCGGCATCATAAATGCAACCAGCTTCTTCAGAATATTTCCCTGGGTAAAATCTGCCTTATCATTTGTCATAATGTTCCCTCCTGTCACACATAATCTGATAAAATTTCCCGATGGTCCGGATCATGCTGTCTGCTTCTTCTTCGGAAATCTCTGAAAGATAGGGTGCCAGACTGCTGAAATAATCCTGATCATACTTTCTGGAAAGATTCTCTCCTTTTTCTGTTATAGAGATGTAAGTAACGCGCCCGTCATCCGGAGACATGAGCTTCTGAAGATATCCCTTTGCCTCCATTTCTTTCACTGTTCTGGTGACACCGGGACGGGGCAGGTTCATGGCATCACTGAGATCGGAAATCCTGATATCTTTTTTTTCCTTCTGCAGAGAGTGGATCACATCCAGATACTGAATATAGGACGGCATCACCCCTTGCGGCAGTGGCGGAAGCATATCCCGGATCCGCTTCGCCTGATAAAACGCATCAAACATCCGCTTGATCTTTTCATTTGTCATAAAAAAACTCCTTGTATAATTATCTTTGTTAATTATCATTGATAATTATATAAGGAGTTTGTGGTTTGTCAAGCATGTTTTACTTTTCTGTCATAAAGTAACTTTCTATTACTCTATGCTTCCAATGCCTCTTTCAGAGAAGCTTCAAAGATCTCAAGTCCTTTCTCCATCTGCTCATCCGTCATGGTAAGCGGTGCAAGGAAACGTACCACATTGCCTGCTGTTCCGCAGTTCTCAAGAAGAAGACCTTTCTGGATCGCATTCTGGATCAGCTTGGCGGTGATCTCTGTTGCTGGCTCTTTTGTTTCTTTATCTTTTACAAGCTCGATACCGATCATTGCACCAAGGCCTCGTACATCACCGATCACCGGATATTTCTCCTGAAACTCTTTGTAGCGTTTCATGACGGTCTCACCGATATGTCTTGCCTTTCCTGCATAATCATCACGTTTCATGATATCCATAACAGCCAGTGCTGCTGCACAGGATACCGGGTTTCCGCAGAAGGTTCCTCCGATGGTTCCTGCAGGTGCCGCATCCATGATCTCGGCTCTTGCTGTGATCGCGGAGATCGGAAGTCCTGCGCCAAGGGATTTCGCAGTTGTGATAATATCCGGTGCTGCGCCTGCTTCTGCCCAGTACTCAGATGCATAATATTTACCTGTTCTGCAGTTACCACACTGAACCTCATCTGCGATCATCAGGATTCCGTTGTCATCGCAGATCTTGCGGACTGCTTTAACCCACTCGATCGGTGCCGGGATAAATCCACCTTCGCCCTGAAACGGCTCAACGATCATGCAGGCAATCTCACTTGCAGGTGCGCCCTCGTCAAAGATTCTCTGAAGCTCATCAATGTAATACTGAATTGCCTCTTCCTCTGTATATCCTTTTGGTGCACGGTATACATATGGATATGGTGCACGAAAGATTCCTGCCGGGAACGGTCCCATGCCTACTGCATAGGCTTTTTTTGCTGTCAGTGCCATGGTCAGGTTTGTTCTTCCGTGGAAAGCGCCTGTGAAGCAGATCACACCGCTTCTTTTTGTGAATGCTTTTGCGATCTTGATCGCGTTCTCATCGCACTCTGCACCGGAGTTTGCGAAGTATGTTTTTTTCACATCTCCTTTGCACGGCATGATCTCATTTAATCTTTCAGCCAGTGTTACATAGCCGTCATGTACATATACGTTGAAAATTGTATGGAAATATTTTTCCGTCTGTTTTTTTACTGCTTCGATGACTTCCGGATGGGAATATCCGATATTCAGGACTCCGACACCGCCGACCCAGTCGAGGAATTTATTTCCGTCCATATCTTCAAACATGGCTCCTGCTCCCTGCTTGATACAGATCGGATATGTTTTTCCGCAAAGTGCTTTCGGGATTGCCCCGTCTCTTCTGTCAAGAAGTTCTTTTGATTTCGGTCCTGGAACCTGTGCGGTTACGATCTCCGGTAATGCGGTTGCTAATTCTGCTGTTGTCATAATACTTCTCCTCCTTTATCTGGTCACGGTTTTTCTACCTGCAGGACTCCTCTCGGAGTTCTCTTCGGAAGCAAAAAAACAGACGCCGGATGTATTATCATCCGACGCCTTTGTCGTTTATCTGCTATGTTGTTTTGTTTTTTGATTTAGGTAGATTATAGCATTTTCCGGTATGAAATCAATAGGCCTTGTGTTGCATGTTTTTTGTGCACGGTGCACAACTTGCAACCTCAGTTTTTTCGCATATCCAATCCATAGATTTCCCACTCACATTCTGGATTTTCACACCTGCTGTCTAAGATTTGTTATTCTGACAGCCACGGCTTCCCGGATTTCTGTTATCCATGATACCGATATCTCCAGATTAAAAATGCCAGCTTCAATTCCAGACAGGTATCCAGATTTTCAAGATCACATCCCAGAATCTCCCGGATCTTTTTCAGTCTGTAGTTCAACGTATTTCTGTGGAGAAACATCTCCTCCGCTGTCTTTTTTGCATTACAGCTGCAGTTCAGATAATTTTCCAGTGTTTCGCTTAATTTTCCATCGTTCAATTCATCTGCCTGCAACAGTTTTCCAAGCTTTTCTTCCACATAGGTATCCAGGATTCTGGTATCATCCACATGAGAAAGCAATGTATAGATTCCCTGGTTCCTGTAAAAAAATATCTTCCCTTTCAAGCCGGAAACTTCTGCCGCCCGAAGTGCTGCGGAAGCTTCGTTTCTGCTTTTTTTGATTTCGTCCAGATATACCTTGCTGTTCCCAACACCGATTCGAAGATCCAGTCCATATTCCCGCTGTGCACAGTCTACAATCCCTGAAAAAATTTCCTTTATACAGCTTTCTGTTTCCTCTCTGTCCGGGATCAGTGCGAGGATAGAGCCTGCCTGGGGAAGGATTAGGATGTCCTGCTTTATGAAGCTGGAAAATTCAGCACGGAGCATCCGCTTCACATTTCTTCCTGCTGCCAGAGAATCCTCGTTCTCACATCCGCTTTCTGCCTTTTTGGAAGTAAACGCAAATTCCGCTACAAAAAAGCTGCCTTCAAGATCAATATTCAGATATCTGGCCTGTGCCATCACACGCTCCCTGCTTAAATGTTCTGCATCCAGAATAGAGGAAAACAGCTGCTCTGCGGCGTTTCTGTCGTTCTCTTCCAGCACGAGTTTCCGGCAGATGATCTGAGAGAGGTCGATCAGCGGATACTTTTCCGGCAACTCAAACAATGGAAGATTTTTTTCCTCGCAATACTCTATCAATTCTTCGGAAATCTGTCCTTCATTGATGCCCAATGCTGTAATTCTGTATTCATACATCTGATGGATCAATGCCATCAGTTTCTTGCTGTCATCTGTGACACTTGGGTTTGTCAGAACTACAAATTCGTCTCCGTGGATGTAATTTTCGATCTTATATTCGCTTTTTACACATTGCAGACAGTCCGCAAAATAAATCCACCGGACAGACTTCTGCAAACCGTTTTCTCCTGCTTTCAGCTTCAGAACCTCTGTAAGTTCCGGGATCTGCATCATATCTTTACAATTCATAAACCTCTAGTCCTCCCACTGGTAATGTTTCATATTCACACATCCATTGGTTTTAAATTCTATGCCTTCGTCTTCCAGCAGGATTTTCTGCTCTCTCCAGCCTGGTGCAGTACGCCCTGCATGGTTCACAACTCTGTGGCAGGGATACTTCCCATAAAATTCTGCCATACCTAAGACTTTTCCTACAAGACGTGAATTTTTATCCCGGCCGATCAGACGTGCGATCTGTCCGTAGGAAGCCACTTTTCCCTCTGGTATCTCTTCCACCACGGACAGTATCTCGTAGATAAGATCTTCATCCAGTATTTTTCCCATTGTTGTTCCTCCGAAATCCTGCTGGCAATTTTCACAGCATACTTTCATAAATAAAATATCTGTCTTTTCTTGGATGTCTGCACCAGACTGTCCTCGCAGCCAGAGTTTTACAGTGCAGTTCCTTTCTTTGGAACAAACAAACGGCTCATATCTGTACGCTCCAGCTTAAGAAGTGAAATTTTTTTGTCAATTCCTCCGGCGTATCCCGTTAAGCTTCCATTTGTTCCTACGACTCGATGGCAGGGAATTATAATGGAAATTTCATTATGTCCAACAGCACCGCCTACTGCCTGGGCCGACATCTGGGAAGTATTTTTCATCACTGCAATTCTGCGCGCAATTTCTCCATAGGTGATCGTCTGTCCGTAAGGGATCTGTAATAAAATCTTCCACACTTCCTGTCTGAATACTGAGCCGATGGGATGAAGTGGCGGAGTAAATTTCGGTTCTTCACCGGAGAAATATACATCCAGCCATTTTTTTGCTTCTGTGAGAATTTTCGTTTCCTGTGGAACATAATCTTCCGGAAGTGTATTTGCAAAATATTTCTGTCCTTCAAACCACAGACCAATAAGTCCGATTTCATCTGCAGCAAGTAAAATATCCCCGATTAGCGATTTATATTTGCATGTGTATACCATATTTTTCCCCACATTCATTTATCTCTACATTTTTTTCTATAGCATTCCTTTTAACTACACTATATTTTATCACCCCTGTAAAGAGATTGCATTATTATAGTATAAGAAAAAGCGGCAGAGCCTCTATTTCTGCAGGCTCTACCGCTTTTTATCTGAATTCCCCTCAAAAAATCTCTATACTTTATATCAGAACAGTCCTGTGATCTTACCGCTCTCGTCTACGTCGATCTTGGTTGCTGCCGGTACTTTCGGAAGACCTGGCATGGTCATGATCTCACCTGTCAGTGCAACAATAAATCCTGCACCTGCGGAAATCTTAAGATTTCTTACTGTTACCTCGAAATCTGTCGGAGCACCAAGCTTTGTCTGGTCGTCTGTTAAGCTGTACTGGGTCTTAGCTACACAGATCGGGCAGTTGCCAAATCCAAGTGCCTCCAGCTGTTTCGCCTGCTTCTGAGCATTTGCTGTAAGAACCACTTTCTTTCCACCATAAACCTTCTGTACGATCTGGTTCAGTTTGTCCTCGATGGAGCCTTCCAGTTCATAAGCATATGTGAAATCATTCGGCTCTTCAACAAGACGGATCACTTCCTCAGCAAGCTTGATTCCGCCTTCGCCACCTTTTGCCCATACCTCGGAAAGTGCTACGTTTACGCCAAGCTCCTTGCATTTTGCTTCCACAAAATCAAGCTCTGCCTTGGTATCGGTCGGAAATGCGTTAATAGCTACCACACATGGGAGTTTGTATACATTCTTGATATTGCTTACATGCTTCAGAAGGTTCGGGATACCCTTTTCAAGAGCCTCAAGGTTCTCATTGTTAAGATCCGCTTTTGCAACGCCACCGTTGTATTTCAGGGCACGTACGGTTGCTACGATAACAACGGCACTTGGTGTAAGACCTGCCATACGGCACTTGATATCCAGGAATTTCTCAGCTCCAAGGTCTGCACCGAAGCCAGCCTCTGTGATCGCATAATCAGCAAGCTTCATAGCCATCTTTGTAGCGGTTACGGAGTTACATCCGTGAGCAATGTTTGCGAATGGTCCGCCGTGAACGATCGCCGGAACATGCTCCAGTGTCTGAACAAGGTTCGGTTTCAGGGCATCCTTCAAAAGTGCTGTCATAGCACCCTCTGCGTGGAGGTCTCCTGCTGTTACCGGTTTCTGCTCAGCAACCTTGCCGTAAGTATATCCGATGATGATTCTGGAAAGTCTCTCTTTCAGATCCTTGATATCACTTGCCAGACAGAGAACTGCCATGATCTCAGATGCTACGGTAATGTCATATCCGTCCTCACGCGGCATACCGTTTGTTCTACCGCCAAGTCCGTCTACTACATTACGAAGCTGACGGTCGTTCATGTCAACGCATCGTCTCCAGGTGATCTTTCTCGGGTCGATGTTCAGTTCATTACCCTGGAAAATATGGTTGTCGATCATTGCTGCAAGAAGGTTGTTTGCCGCACCGATTGCATGGAAATCACCGGTAAAATGAAGGTTGATATCCTCCATCGGAACTACCTGTGCATAGCCGCCGCCTGCCGCACCACCTTTGACACCGAATACCGGTCCCAGAGATGGCTCACGAAGAGCTACCATAACATTTTTTCCAAGTCTCTGCATTCCATCTGCAAGACCTACCGTTGTAGTTGTTTTTCCTTCCCCGGCCGGTGTCGGGTTGATGGCTGTTACCAGGATCAGCTTTCCATCTTTTTTGTCTGTTTCTTTCAGAAGATTATAGTCGATCTTTGCTTTATATTTACCATACTGCTCCAGGTACTTGTCATCAATACCTGCTTTCTCTGCAATCTTGGTAATTGGCTCCATTGTGCACTCCTGTGCAATTTCGATGTCACTTTTGAATCCCATAATGTTCTCCTTTCTCCGCAGCAACCGTCCGGATCTTTTTATCCCATAAAAAAGAGCAGTATCTGAAATTTTTCAAATACTGCCCAGACGGTCGACTCATCGAATCTCCGGCTCCCTCGTGGTTATCCCACAACTCCGTCAGTCACCGAAGACTTTATTAATTTGATGATTGAATACTAACATATTTATTAATGGTTGTCAATAAATTATCAAATTATTTTTTCACTTTTAAAGTGAGCTAAGTCTAATTTTCTGAATCATTTCAGTTTTCCGTACTATTCATCAGATACTGAATGTTATAAGGAAAATTCTGTTTTTCGTCAATTCCATGATAATTTCCTCTTTGCCCAATCCGGAAATATGTCTTTATTTCCAAACGTACTGTTCACGATAACAACGGCACTTGATATCCGGAAATTCACTTTTAAAGTAATTCAGGTCTGATTTTTTCCTGCAAACCCACACCGGATCGCCTGTGTCGGACATATCTTTTTACATCTTCCACATCGGATGCATTCTGTACTGTTTGGATTTTCCGTCGGATCGACCTCCATCTGGCAGATATTTCTGCATTTTCCGCAGTGAACACATTTTTCTTTATCTACTCTGTAACGAAAAACGGAAACTTTATTAAATACCGAATAAAAAGCTCCCAACGGGCAGATATACTTACAGAATGGCCTGTATATCATAATTGATAAGATAATGGTGATCACCAGGATCGTATTTTTCCACATGTACAGCCAGCCTACTGCACTTCGCATGGATTTGTTCAGAAGCACCAGCGGGATACCTCCCTCCAGCGTTCCTGCCGGGCAGATCAGCTTGCAGAAATATGGCGCTCCCTGCCCCATGATGTCTACTACAAACATGGGAAGTATGATCACAAATACAAGAAAGATCACATATTTCAGTTTTCGCAGAAGCTTATCTCCCCGAAATGTCCGGATCTTCTTTGGAAAAGGAATCTTGTTCAACAGATCCTGGATCAGTCCAAAGGGGCAGAGAAATCCGCACACCAGTCTTCCAAGCAACGCTCCCACAAAGATCAGAAATCCAGCTACATAATATGCCATCTTGAAGTTCCAGCTTCCGATCACAGCCTGAAGGGACCCAATAGGGCAGGCCCCTCTTGCCCCGGGGCAGGAATAACAGTTCAGCCCCGGAACGCAGACATTTTTCAGTTTTCCGGTATATATCTTTCCAGTTATAAACCCTGATATGTGACTGTTTGTAAGGGCCGCCCACAATGCCTGGATCCCATGCCGCGGCCATTCATTTATTTTCATCTTCTTATTATCCAATTCCAATACACTCCATACAGATGTTGATTGCTTTTGTAAAAACTACAGATACCTCGCCCCTGCAGATTCCCAGTATCATCAGTAAAATTCCCAAAACCGCCAGAGCTGGTCCGATCCACCTGGATTCTGTTATTTTCCGAATCATTTTTTCACTCTCCGTAATGATCATCTTTTACTTTGAAACGTTTTTAAGCTCCTTTTCCACGATTTCCTTCCATTCATCCAGTGTATGGCTTCCTGTATAGGTATCGCCTACAATGTTTCCATCTTTGTCAACAAAAAATGTTTCAGGAAATGCGGAAATCCCCTGCAGACGGCCGTTCATCATAGTAGTATCCGGTATCAGGAACGGATATTTTGCTTTTGTTTTTTCCTGAAGAATGCCTGCTTTTTTTACAGCCTCTTCGTCCTGATTTTCCTTTTCATCTGTAGTATCAAGCACCACGCCTGCTACTCCGACGCCTTTATCTTTCATTTCTTTATAAAGCTCCTGAAGTTCCGGAATTTCTTTTACACATGGTGAACACCAGGTTGTAAAAACATTTACCAGCGTCAGGTCATAGTCACTGAATACTTTTTCTGTATATGTTTTTCCATCTATTCCTGTTGTTTCAAATTTTCCTACAGATTTTACATCCTCCGGGTTGACGCTGGTATCCTGTGGCTGGTCAAACACGGAAATATTCTGATACGGTGCCATTTCCGTAATGTCGGTTTTGATCTTTTCCAGCTCCTTTGTCAGCTTTTCATCTGCATCTTTGTTGGTGCTCAGATAATATTTGTATTTCCCGTCACTGCTGCTTCCAAGCTCTTTATGCTCTGTACAGCCAGTGATCTCATCCAGCTTTTTCTGTGAAGCTTCGTCATAAACGCCAATTGTACCAATTCTGTCCAGACCTGCCACCCAGTCGTCATATCCTGTTCCCATCTTCTGTATTTCGGCATTTTTCTGTTCCTCTGTCATTTTGCTCCAGCTTACATAAGCATATGTCACTGCATTGGTCTGATTCTCAAAATCTTCCGTGGTAAGCATTGCAATGCTCTGGTCCTTGATCTGCTTTAACAGCTCCTTCGAAAGCGAGAGTTTCAGTCCCAGAAACGGATATTCATAAGAATCCTGTGCCTTGCAGGTTACATCAGAAGGCTTAAATGTACCTGCTACCAGATCTGATGAAACTGCATCTCCATCCACCGCCATTGCCTCTCCGATATCTGCTGTTTCCGTGCTCTCTGCCGCTGTTACCGGCACACTTCCAAATGCAGATATTCCTAATACCGCTGCTGCCATAAGTGCTGTTATTTTCTGTGTTCTTAATTTCATTGTTTATATTCTCCCTTCTGATATCACCGGCCCATATCCGGAACCGACGTATATTTTATATGTAAATCTTGCTCTTTGTAGCCTTACTATATCATCCCCTGTATAAAATCTCTGTTAAGAAGTGAAAAAATTTACAGGAATTTTATGCTATACATGATATGATAGATAACAAAGCAAAATCAACTGTTTTTTAGGAGAATTTATTATGCATATATTGATAATCGAAGATGAAAAGCAGCTCTGCCAGTCTATTGCGGAGGGACTTCGCATGGATGGCTATGAAGCGGACACATGTTTTGACGGGGATGAAGGACTGGAATTATGTCTGGTGGAAAATTATGATCTCATCCTTCTTGATCTGAACCTTCCTGGCATTGATGGGCTGGAAATCCTGCGCCAGTTTCGGAAATCCGATACTTCCACTCCCGTTTTGATCCTCTCTGCCAGAGGACAAATCCAGGACAAGGTTGAAGGGCTTGATCTCGGTGCCAATGACTATCTCACAAAGCCTTTTCATTTTGAAGAGCTGGAGGCACGGATCCGAAGTCTGACACGAAGGAAATTTATCCAGCAGGATGTGTGTCTGCAATGCGGACGTATCAGCTTTGATACCCGTACAAGAAAGGCCAGTGTCGATGGACTTCCTCTTTCTCTGACCCGAAAGGAAAGTTCTCTTCTGGAATATTTCCTTCTTCATCAGAACCGTATCATAAGCCCGGAAGAAATGATCGAGCATATCTGGGACGGAAGCGTCAACAGTCTCAGTAATTCCATTCGTGTCCACATTTCTTCTCTTCGAAAAAAACTGCGCACGGCTCTCGGCTTTGATCCGATACAGAATAAGATCGGCCAGGGTTATATTTTAACGGAGGATATGCAATGAAAAAAATAACCGGAAAGCTTTCTCTTCAATGGCGTCTGACACTGATCACAGCGCTGCTTATGACAGTCACCTGCATTCTGATGTATTTTTTTATCAGCCAGTCTGCAGTTGCCGGAATGGAGGATCTGGGAGATTACATGATACGGATCGATAACACAGATTCTGCTCCCATCACCTTTAATATGAATCCCTCCGTCTTATTTCCGGAGCTTTCCGATCAGCTGCAGCTAACAAAAAAGCTTTTTCTCACCAAAGGACTCATGGTAACAGGGATCATCATCCTTCTCAGCAGCATCTGCACTTATTTTATCAGCCGTCAGGCATTACTTCCGCTTCGCAGACTCAGCCAGGAGGTAAACCAAATAGAGGTCCAGAACCTTTCAGAGGCTCTTGAAGTTCCTGCTACCAATGACGAAATTTCCCGCCTGACAATTTCATTTAACAAAATGCTCGCACGCCTGGATGAAGCCTTTACTGCTCAGAAGCAGTTTTCTGCCAATGCAGCCCATGAGCTGAGGACTCCTCTTGCCGTTATCCAGACAAATCTGGAGGTTTTTGCCCGCAGGGAAGCACCTGCTTTAAAAGATTATCAGGAGATTTTTGCCATGCTCCAGGAACAGACCGGGCGACTTTCCCATCTGGCTGAAATCCTCCTGGATATGACCGGTGTACAGACTGTTGAACGTTCCGAAAGGATCTCTCTGGCCGCACTGACGGATGAGGTTTTCTGTGACCTGGCTTCTGTAGCGGAACAGAAGGATGTTGAACTGATCCAGCAGGAGGGAGACTGCATTATTACCGGAAGCTACCTGCTGCTGTATCGCGCTGTGTACAATCTTGTGGAAAATGCGATCAAATACAATCACTCCGGTGGAAAAGTAACCGTAAATATCCATCTTTCCGGAGAAATAACAGATACATCCACGTCTGTCAATTACGTCTTTCTTGAAGTCTCCGACACCGGAATCGGCATTCCTCCTGAATATCAGGAAAAAATCTTCACCCCGTTCTTCCGTGTAGACAAATCAAGAAGCCGTGCTATGGGAGGTGCCGGCCTGGGGCTTGCACTTGTCAGTGAAATTGTCAGACAGCATAACGGACAGGTAAAAGTACTGGAAAGCAGCAAAAAAGGCAGCATGATCGCAATTATGCTGCCAGTCTGAACATGTTTGTATTACATTTACTTTATATGCTCATGAACGCAATCGCTTTGCGATCTGCGTTCAAATCCGAGTATATTTTTTCAACAATGCTGTCTGTATCCATTTCCCAGGTAATAGCCTGTTCCCTGAGAGCTGAAGAAAAATCTTTTTCTCTCCACCATCTGCGCATATCTTTTTCACCAAATTCTCTGTTTCTTGTATTATGTCGTCTCACGGTTTCTTCAAACGACAGATCAAAATAATATGCGTATACATTTGAACCATATAATTCATTTGCCAGTTCAAACAACGAACGATACCATTCATCATACATGATCCCTTCCAGGATAGAAAATTCGCTGTGTTCCTTTCCGTATCGTAAAAGTTCTGCCATAAGCGGCAAAGCCATTGTATCTATGCCATCATCAACCCACAGCATATTTCTTCTGACCTCATCCTGTGATATCAGCATTGTATTACGTCCTAGCTTTTTCTGTAATGCCTTCGCTACGGTTGTTTTTCCACTTCCTGAGTTTCCTCTGAGAATGATTAATTTTCCCATGTGCTGCTTTTTCCCTTTCAATACAAAATACAGAATTTTTTATGACCGTCCAGTCTATTTTACAGCTTTTTATTCCAACTGACAATATTCCCAGTGCTATGATCATTTTATTTAACCTCTATGCTCTCCATAGGCATTCTTCTTTCTCTGTATTTCGCTCTGTTGTGGTAAGCTTGGTTACTGTCTATACAATAGCATCGTATATTTTATCAGTACATGTTCGTTGTATAAATCTTTATGTTTATAACTAAAACTTCCCACACCGATACGGTGTGTTGAACCTTGAAAATTCAATATTTCAACCAATAAAAAAGGGCAGCATGATCGCAATCATGCTGCCAGTCTAAATATATTTGTATTACACTTGTCTCATATTTCGATACTCTGTAGGTGAAATCCCATAGCAGCTTTTGAATACCTTCGAAAACTGAAACGGGTTTGTATATCCCACATCTGAGGAGATATCCGATATGGAATATTCTGTGGTGGCCAGCAGGAGCTTTGCCTGATTCATCCTTACTTTACGAAGATATTCCCGTGGTGACTGGTCGTATTCCCGGCGGAACAATGTGCTGAGATAGTTTGGATGTACATGGAGGATTCCTGCCACATCCTGGATCCGGATATCCCGGCTATACATGCGGTCCATATAGTTTTTGGCATCCTTGGCCAGATTTTTTTCTTCTTTTGTCAGCTTTTTTATATCGCCCTGTGTTTCCAGGAGTCTGGCAAAAAGATGCAGCATTCTGCTGTTTGCCTCCAGGGATGCGGAAAAATTCCGTATGGAGAAAAACTGCTCTCCCGGAAAATCTTCTTCCTGATAAATGGCCACATCCTGAAGTCTTTTATCCATCACCGACAAAATCGACAGGATCTCTTTTTCCAGTTCTTTAGCCGAAATCGCCAGGTCCAGAATCTCGTTTTTTCCAAATAAAAGATCGATAAATTTATTTCCGTTGTCTGCATAAAATCCGATCCAGGCATATTTCCAGGGGTTCTGCAGGGAAGCTATGTATTTTCCTTCTATTCCTGCAGGTATAAAAAATGCCTGTCCGGCATGTACATTCAGCATTCTGCCTGAGATTTTCAAGCTTCCTTCTCCCTGCAGTACAAAATGCAGCAGATGATAAGGTCTGGCCTGAAACTGCCACATATGTCCTTTTTCACATTCCTGGATACCACAGTGGTTCATCTGCATAACCGACAATTCCCGCTTTGCCCGATCCAGAAAAATATCTTTACTTCCAAGCATGGACTCACCTCCCCCTATAAACGATCTTTAATTACCGGCACTTTCATATCTTCCCAGTCCACGTTTCAGGCACACTGCCGATAACCCTAGTGCCCCTAAGCAGACAGGAAACTGTAACAAACATCCTGACAGCATGTCCTTCTTTCCTAACAGAAAGCCCGCCGGATAATAGCTGATATATGCGTAAGGTATGATATATCCAAAGATTCCTTTCAATAATACCGGGTATATGATAAGTGGATATTTCGCCATCTCTCCTACAGAAAGAACCAGATAATTTAACGAATTTTTCGGTCCCTGCATCCAGAAGGACATACAGCTTGCCATCCAGATTATGCAAAAACGGATCATAGATGCTGTAAGCAGAGATGCCACAAAATACAGGATTTTTATGATCGTCCAGTTTATTTTACAGTTTTTTATTCCAACTGACAATATTCCCAGTGCTATGATCATCTTATTTAATCCGTCAAAATCAATTCTGGAAGCTGCCATCTGCATTCCTGTTGGAAGCGGTCTTACGAGAAACCGGTCGATTTCTGATTTATTTACCATCTGTGCAATTTTCCAGGAACCCTGAAAGAAGAAGTTCACCCATCCTTCTGAAAATAACAGATACCCGTATAACAATAAAATTTCCCATACAGACCAGCCGCCAACTGTGGGAATATTTGTATAGATAATTCCAACAACAGCCAAATTTGATACCTGGGACAGCAATGTAAAAAATGTCATCATCAGAAAATCTGCCCGATAATACATCAGGGATTTTATATTCATTTCCTGCATCTTCCGGTATATTTTGAAATATTTCCTGTATCTGCCCATCTTTAACCTCCATATAATGCGATAACGGAAGAGGCTTTTTTCCATAAGATGCTTCCAAATGCAAATAATATTACATTCCACACGCTCTGGAACAAAAGTGCTTCCCAACATTTCTGCCAGCAAAATATTCCGTCAAATATGCTGCATGGAATATATACAATCCCTGAAAAGGGCATAATCATAACAATTTTCTGCAAAAAACCAGGAAACAATGCCAGCGGAACCAGAGCTCCTGAACAGAAATTTGTCAGAACTTCTCTCCCTTTTACAACACCATACGCATTATCTGTATAAAAACAGAACATGGAAAATATATACTGGATGTTAAATTTGATTCCCATTCCCAAAAGTATGGAGAAAAGCAGAAGGAGAACTCGCCACACCTCTATATTCTGCATTCCGTTACACATTACCAGAAAAGTACCGCACCATAAAAATGTGATCAAAAATTCCATTCCTGCTGTTCCCACAGCTTTAAAGAATGTCAAACTTCGGTAACTCAGCGGTTTTAACAGATCTGTGATTATATTTCCACTGATAATACTGTTGGCCGTCTGCATTTCAAATCCAAAAGAAAATGTACTGTTGCATAAAAAAGAAACAATTACATACTTTTTCATGATTTCCCATGTATATCCATTAATCTCCGTATGATATAAAAAAATACTTTTCCATACATAGTAAAAAACTACAACCTGAACAAAATTTGCCAGCAATCCTGTCAGGAAGTTTTCTTTATAAGCAATTCCCTCCAGAAATCCGCCTTTTATCAGTGCCAGATATTTTCTCATATTTGCTCTCCTCAGAAAAACAAAATCAGACGGTTACTTCTTCGTATTTCCATTGAACAGTTCAATAATAATTTCTTCCAGTGTTTCTGCTTTCGGATAATTATCAAAAATTTTTGTTATTTCATCATCAAATAAAATTTCTCCCTTTTCCAGAATGATAAGTCTCCGGCACAGCCATTCCATATCTTTCAGATCGTGGCTCGTCAGCAAAATCGTGGTCTTTTTTTTCTTTATTTATGTATTGTAAAAACTGATATACTTTCTGTTTGACTGCCACATCCAGCCCTATTGTCGGCTCATCCAGAAATAAAACCGGCGGATCATGTAAAAGAGCTGCTGCTATATCTGCCCTTACTCGCTGTCCCAGGGACAGCTTTCTTGCCGGCTGATCCATAAATTCTTCCAGTTCCAGAATTTTCTTAAACAGATTCAGATTTTCTTCATAAACATTGTCCGGGATTTCATAAATACTATGCAGCAGTTCAAAAGAATCTTTTACCGGAATATCCCACCACAACTGTGTCTTCTGACCAAACACAACGCCTATCTTCCCGCCATTTCTGATCCGTTCCCTGAATGGATCATTTCCCATAACGGAAATCTTTCCGTCTGTCGGTTTCATGATCCCTGTAAGCATTTTAATGGTCGTTGATTTTCCTGCCCCGTTTGCACCAAGGAAAGCTACACATTCACCCTGCTGTATGGAAAAAGAAATTCCTTTTACAGCTTCCTTCTCTTTATATTGGGGATGGAATAAGTATTTCACCATTCCGGTAAAACCTTCCTGTCGCTGTGAGATCTTATATTTTTTGTACAGATTTTTAACCGCTATGCTCTCCATATGCATTCTTCTTTCTCTGTATTTTGCTCTGTTGTGGTAAGCTTGGTTACTGTCTATACAATAGCATCGTATATTTTATCAGTACATGTTCGTTGTATAAATCTTTATGTTTATAATATAAAAAAACCTGGAAGAACTCAGCCACAGGCATTTTATTTCTTCCAGGTTTTTCTGTTTTCAGATTCTCAGTCAGCTGTTTTTGATCCGGCAGCGGCACAGCTCTGCATCCAGTTACATTCAGACTTATTCTGCCTGTGGTTTGCTTATCTGTGCTGTATCATTCTTTACTCCGGCAGATTTTTCGGCATGCTCTTTCACAAGGTTCCGTCCAAGCAGAGTCAGGCATACAAATGCGATCACTGCAAAAACAACTCCTATTCCAAATACCACGTTCATCTCATAGCCATTGCTGCTAACCAGACCGGAGATCGCAGGTGCACCAAAGGTTGCAAATACGATGCCGAACATAACGAATCCGTAATTTTCCCCGGTGTGCTTCATTCCGAAAATAGAGCTTGTCAGAGACGGAAAGCTTCCCATGATGCCGCCGTAGCAGCCGTACATCAGAACAATGGCAACCGTTACTGCCAGAGATCCGGATACAGCAAGAACTCCCATAGCGATCATTGCCACGATCAGCACGCCTTTGATACAAATGATCCTGCCTGCTTTATCTGCAAGTGTCGGAAGCACCAGTCTTGCTCCCGCATTGACAATGGAGCCAAGCATAACTGCACTTACTGCCACTGCAGACGGAATCCCAAGGTCGATCTGGTAGGTCTGGGATACCGGTGAAACCATAAAATAAGAAATCAGTCCAAAGAACATGGTCGCAAGGAGAAGATAAAAATTCTTTGTGCGCATCATCTCTCCGGATGTATACTGCTTCACCTCCGGTGTCCCGGACTTTGCCGCAGAGCCACCTGCGTTCACCAGACTCTTATCAGGTGCCTGAAAAAAGATGCCGCACAGGATCCAGGACACTGTGATGGCTGCCCCGACGATCAGAAAGGTTTTCTGCACGCCCTCTGCCTCCAGCAGCTTTCGGCTCAGTGGTGCCAGGAAAAATCCGCAAAGTCCGTTGGCAGTTACCACAACACCGGAAGCGAATCCGGTGCGGTCCGGGAACCATCTCTGTACTGTTGCCAGGATCACTGTGTAGATCATTCCCTGTCCAAATCCCTGCATCACCCCGTAGGTGAGATACATGGGAAGCGGTGTGGGAACGATCAGAAATGCGGATGCCAGGATTCCTGCCGCAAAGATCCCGCCACCGATCCATACGATAGTCTTTTCCTTATAATGGTTCTGCATCCTTCCACCCACAATGTTTCCGAATACAAAGGTGCTCAGTGCCAGATAAAAGCACATGGATGCCTGTCCCTGACTCCAGCCTGCCTGCTCCATCACATAGGGCTGGTAAATAGACCATACATGAGGATAGCCTGTAAAAAAGATTGCAAAAGCCCCGAAAATCATAGTAAGCAAACGCTGTCTCTTCAACTTTCCAGTCATAATAACCTCCTTCGAACATCAAAATCGCGTGCATTTTGTTATGTATGCGTGCTTATTGCGTGTTCATCTTGTTTTGTGTATAATATCACACGCATTTTAATTATGCAATGTTATTTTTCTTTTTTCCGTTTTTTCGCATTTTTATCTAATTCGCAGTATATTTCTTTGTATATTATTTACAATTTTCGCCTTTAGAGTGCAAAAAAGCACGCATGTATATACGCGTGCTTTTTATTCGAAAGTTTTTTCAGTTCAGAAGTTCTGCCATAGTTTCCAGAAGCCGGGATATCTCAATCGGTTTCGCAACGTGACCGTTCATTCCTGCCGCAAATGCAGCTTTACGGTCTTCCTCAAAAGCATTGGCTGTCATGGCCACAATGGGAATCTCTGCCCTCCTGTCTTCAAGTCTGCGGATTACCTTCGTTGCCTCATATCCATCCATATGTGGCATCTGGATATCCATAAGGATCATATCATAATAATCTGCCTGATTTCTCTTCAGCATATCTATGACAATATCTCCATCACCGGCAAGCTCTGCCTCTATGCCGTAATCTTTCAGAATGGTCAGAATGATCTCTGCATTCAGTGCATTGTCTTCTGCCACCAGGATTCTTTTTCCTTTCAGCTCTTCTGCACAGGTGACTTCTGTATTTTGCATTTTTTCTTCTTCCTGTTCCTTAATTTGGGCTACAGGATGTGAAAGAACAACTGTAAATCTTGTTCCTTTGCCTTCTTCGCTTTCAACAGAAATCCTTCCATTCATCATTTCCACAAGAGATTTTACAATGGAAAGACCAAGCCCGGTTCCGATGACACCGGATTCCGAAGATGTTTTTTCTCTGGAAAAGGGTTCAAAAATATGTTCCAGATATTCCTGTTTCATACCGATGCCTGAATCTCCAATCACTGTTCGAAATGTTGCACAGCCCTCTTTTTCCGGCTCGATCTCTGTAATGGTCATCACAACTTTTCCATATTCCGGAGTATACTTCACTGCATTCCCCAATATGTTTACAAATATCTCTTTCAGTTTCAGGGGGTCACCGATTACATTCTCATGAGTGATCCTCAGATTTTTTTCGAATTTCAGATGTTTTTTCTCCAGGGTGCCTTCTGTGATGATCTTAAGATCTTCATAAAGGCTTCTGATATTGCAGTCAGATTCCTGCAGCGATTCCTTTCCGCTCTCGATCCTTGCTGTCTCCAGAACATTGTTGATGATCTCAAGAAGATAGTTACTGGACTCTTTCAGCTTATAGAGATAATTCTCCGCCAGTTCTCTGTTATCCCAGTGACGTTTCATCAGCTCTGAAAAACCAATAATGGCATTCATAGGTGTTCTGAGATCATGAGACATATTAAAAAGAAAAGCCGTTTTTGCACGGTTTCCCTCTTCTGCCCGTTTCAGTGCATCTTTCAGCATGACCATTCTGGATACATCCAGAAATGTGGTGACAATAGCCCGTTCTCCATCCGGTGTTGTAAATATCTGGGTTTTTGCCATTGAATGACATTCCTTCTCTGTATCTTTATTGATAATGCATTCATATTCCACATTATCATCTACATTCCGAAGTGCTTTCAGCTTGTCAATAGTGCCGGGATCCGGATAATATACTCCCCTTATGATCGGCCCCAGTTTGGACTGTACTTCTGCAATATCTGTATATCCATAAATCCTCAGTGCCTCTGCATTCATATGTATCAGCCTATGTCCCGGAAAGGTATATGCCATCAGCCCACAGTTCTGCACGTCCAGAAGATCTTTATAGTAATCTCTCTGAAGAAGATGTTCCTTACGCAGCGTATAATTCTGTTCTGCCAGCCGTTTCTCTGCCATCTTTTCTTTTTCCATCCGGACAGTCCGGGAAATATCCTGATGGAATCCTATAATACAGACTCTGTCTTTTTCCACAAAATCTCTTTTTCCGCTGCAGCGGACATACATTTCGCCACTTATCGGATGAATATAACGGTAAACGATCTCTGTACGCTCCTCTGAAAGTTTATCAGAATATTCCAGGAACATTTCCATATCATCCTGATGAATATGTGCTCTGTGAAACAGAAAACGCTCCTCCGGAGTCATATCTGCTGAAATCCCCATCAGTTCATCTGTAACAGAATCCGCATAAAAACATGGAGTCACCCCCTCTTTCTCTTCAAATTCGATCTTCCAGAATCCCAGTCTGGACTCTCTCAGAAGCTCCTCCATGTCACGTCCGTCTAATAAACTCATTCTTTCCCGCACCTTCCTCCCCGCCTGTTATCAGTAAAAACTGCAGCCGTTCCGTCCATGCTCTTTCACATAATAGAGAGCCTTGTCCGCGTCTTTGAAAATACTTTCTCCCGGATTCTCTCTGTCTGCAAATGCTGCTCCCGCACTCAGGGAAACCGGTGGAAGATCATCTTCCGGATTCAGAAGAATCTGATTGATATAATTGATCTTCTCCCGGATAGTATATTTGAGTTCACTTGTCATCTCTACCATGACAATGGCAAATTCATCTCCGCCGATCCTGCATACATAATCAATATTACGGAATGTCTGTTTCAGAAGCGTTGCAACTCTTCGAAGAATTTCATCTCCTGTTGCATGTCCGTATGTATCATTTACTGTTTTAAATGTATCTATATCTACAAGTATCAGGGCAAAAGAGCTCTTGCCTTCGTCATATATCCTGAGGATCTTGTCAAAATATCTTCTGTTCAGAAGTTCTGTCAGAGCATCATTCTCAGCTTCATGCCGAATCAGTTTCTGCGTCTCCTGAATATCCCTGTACATGGTGTTATAGGTTTCTGCCAGATTCTGTAATTCCGCTGCACCGATCACAGGAAAAATTTCACCGTTCTTAATACTCTGGTTGTAGCTGAGAAGAGGCTTTACTATCAGTTTTCGTATTATTACGCTGATGATCACGATCAAGGCAACCAGAACTGCCATACAGCCTTCCAGTTTCTTCACGATTTCTTTGGAAATACGAATAGATTTTCCCTGAACATTTCTGGTAGTGTCTGCAAGAAGTGATTTACATTCCTGACATTTGTTGGTAATCCGTTCTTTGGCAGCCTGATAACTGTTGTTGCTTACAAGCAGCTGGGCTGTACGCATCTTACCGGTAGCAGAAAGATCGCTTTCTGGATATGACAGTTTGATATCCTGAATTTCCTGCGGCCATGCCTCCCTGGAAAGTCCGGTGTTTTCCACTACCAGACGCATAGCCTTATATTCAATGTTCATTAATTCTTCAGAGTTCTTATACGCAGCCTGGATCACATAATACATTTCTGTTTCGCCAAATTCTTTTTTTATGGACTCCAGGGAAGCTTCTCTTTTTTTACCGGTTTCCTTCTCTTTAAAATAATTATCCATGTACTGCTTCTCACCTGTCATGGTATACAGCCGTACCTGCTCCGTCAGATAATCAGACCCCTCCTGCATCTGTTTGGTCGCATCCTCGCAGGTAATATACTGTTCTGTCGCTGTCTTGATGGTATTGAATTCCCCCCAGCTCCACACAGTAATTCCCCAAAATATAAATGTGAAAAAAAAAGCAATCACCGTGCTCCAGGTGCTTACTTTTTCAATCCGGATCTTTTTCTTCACTTTTCCGATCCACCCCCGGACTTTTATCGTTACTGTTTATTTCACAGCCAGCATTTTTATGCGTTATGCACGTACATATAACATAAATTTTACTCTAATTTGTTTATTATGTCCAGTTTTTTAGTGGAAAAAGTGCACAAAAAGATACGCTGTAGTAATTTGCTCGGAAAATCTGTTATTCATGGAAAAGGATCTGGGAAAAATATCGGATCTTTCCGTCATCTGTCCAACAAAGCATGTTTACCGCATCTGCCATTTTCTGGGCATTTACGCAATAGGCAGACATACAGGAATTATGTTTGTACGGACCTGCACTCATGATGAGAATGTCTGTTTTTCCTGCTTCTTTCATTTTTTCCGAAAGCTTTTCGGTAAGTTTGTTGTGAAAAAGCTTCGCCTTCTTATAATCCATAAGGCTGTCCTGGGTGGTCTGAAGCACCAGTGTTTTTTCATATTTAAGGGCACGTGCCTTCATCTCTTCCACAGTTCCGCTCTCCGGCGGACATGCAGGGTTCTTGTCATAATTACCGCAGGCATTCTCCTCACAGAAAACACGGTACTCCGGCACAAAAACCAGATTATCTGTATCCATCACTGCTGCATCGGAAAAGCCCAGTACCTTCGCTTCTTCTGTAAAATCCATATTGATCACTCCTCTGATTTTTTATACCATCTATAGTGCCACATTTTTATCTGCTTTACAAGATACAGCACTGGAATTTCTGTGACCTTCGCTCACCAAAAACACCTCGCGGAATATTGCCAGTGAACAATAACTTACTGTTCACTCCCCATGTCATATACCTCACCCGTGAAACCGTACAGAAAAAGCGGCAGATCACTCTGCCGCCAGTCGGATGAATTCCTCCATCTCTCTTGTCTTAAATTTGTTCTTATGGTAAAAGATCTGCCGGTACATGGATATCTCCACATCTTCCACATGAAGAAGAGCAATCCGTCCTTTCCGGATATCCCGCTCCACAGCCAGATAGGGAAGGAAGGAAAGTCCGTGATTTTTTTCCAGCATACGGATGATAAAGGCAGTGTCGCTGATCTCCAGCACCGGTGACAGGGCCTGCTTCTTAAGTGCCAGCTGCTGATCCAGGGCCTGCCGGTAATTGGCATTCCTCTCTGTGAGAAAAAAAGGCTCTTCCAGGATATCATTAAGTTTCAGAGTCCTGCCTGCAAATTCCGAATCTGCGGATGCCACAAATACCACAGGCTCTGCTTTCTCCATTACTTTGATCCAGTTCTGATCCCATCTTGGGGTGTCCAGTATGTAAATAAGATCCAGTCCGTTATGCTCCATCATCCTGATCAGCTGCTCCGGCGTATCGATCGTCACCTGGAAACTAACTTTCGGATGAAGTCTTCGATATTTGGTAAGAACAGAGGGAAGCTTGGCTGTACACAGGGACTCGATGGTTCCGATATGCAGCGGGTTCTTCAATTCCGTATCGTCGTTCATTGATTTTCGCGCTCTGTTTATGTCATATAAGATCCGGTTGGCATGATCCAGGAATTCTTTTCCCGAAGAAGTGAGCACAACACGCTTGCCGGTTCTGTCAAAAAGACGGGTTTCCAGTTCATTTTCAAGAAGACGGATCTGGACAGTGATGGCTGACTGAGAGTATCCGAGGACTTCTGCTGCCCTGGAAAAGCTCTGAAGCTGTGCTACATGTACGAATGTCTCTAACTGACGGATTTCCATGATTTTTCACCTTTTTTCTATGAAATTATTTCAACATGATAATGAAATCTATGAATTTGCCTTATCATTATATTAATGTTACAATATAATCACGAAGACGTCAATCGTATTTTTGTGCAACTTTACTAATTTTTACTGTCCGTGTGACAGCGACACACAATGTTACTATTTTCTGGTAATATCCTGCATTAAATAGTAACTGCATACTTTCATACTCAGGAGGAAAGAATCCAAATGGAAAAGAAAAAAATCAAGATCGGACTTGTGCCGAAGCTGATCATTGCCATCATCGTAGGTATCCTGTTCGGCCAGTTTCTTCCGGAAGGCTTCTGTCGCTTTGTTGTAACCCTTTCCGGATTTTTCAGCACATTTTTGAAATTCGTGATCCCTCTGATGATCCTTGCCTATGTAACTATGGGTATTGCAGATCTTTCACAGGGTGCAGGTAAGCTCCTTCTGATCACAGTGGCTCTGGCCTATGGTTCCACTCTGATCGCAGGATCTGCTTCTTACCTGGTATCATCCAATCTGTTCCCGCACTTTATGAGTGAAGGTGCACTGGATCAGATCGCAGCTACTGCCGACTCATCCCTGACACCGTTTTTCTCTATTACACTGGAGCCTGTCATGGATACTCTTTCTGCTGTTGCCCTTGCCTTTGTTATGGGACTCTGCCTCTCTTCCATGCGTGGAAAAGAAATGGGAAACAGCCTTTATAACGGAATGAGCGACTTTTCCAGGATCATTGACAAAGTTCTTCATACGATCATCATTCCGCTGCTTCCGCTTTATATCTGCGGAACATTTACAGATATGACGATCTCCGGAAAAACCTTTGCGATCTTAAGCATCCTCTGGAAGGTATTCCTTGTTGTTATCATCATGCACCTGATCTGCATTACCATCCAGTTCCTGGTCGCAGGTACAGTAAGCAAGAAAAATCCTCTTACTCTGATCAAAAATCAGATTCCCGGATACACAACAGCACTTGGTACCCAGTCTTCTGCTGCTACCATTCCTGTTAATCTTGAATGTGCAAAAAAAGACGGTGTATGCGAGCAGATCCGTAACTTTGTAGTTCCGCTCTGTGCCAATATCCATATGGCAGGTTCCATGATCACCATCACAGCCTGTGCAACTGCAGTCTGCCTTATGAACCAGCTGCCGATCAGTCTCGGTACTGTTGTTCCGTTTATCATGACTCTTGGTGTTGCCATGGTTGCATCTCCTGGTGCTCCTGGCGGTTCCATCATGACTGCCCTTCCATTCCTTTACATGGTATTCGGAGCTGAAGCCGGTGATCCGGACGGTGCAATCTGTGCGATCATGGTTGCCCTTTATATCACACAGGATTCCTTTGGAACAGCCTGCAATGTATCCGGTGACAATGCTATCGGCGTGATCGTTGACACTATTTATAAGAAATTTATTGCAAAAACACCACAGGAGATTTAAGTAAAATGTCTTTTATCAGTGTATTTGACGTTATGGGTCCGAACATGATCGGCCCTTCCAGTTCTCATACCGCAGGAGCTGCGCGCATTGCTTTCCTTGCTCAGAAAATGATCATGCCGCCCCTGAAAAAAGTGGAGTTCACCCTCTACGGATCTTTTGCCAGAACGTACAAGGGACACGGCACTGACCGTGCCCTTCTTGGAGGGATCATGGGCTTTTCTACTGATGATATGCGCATCCGTAATTCTTTTGACATTGCAAGAGACAGAGGTATCGACTTTTCCTTTACTCCTAATGAATCAGAAACGGATGTACATCCTAACACTGTGGATATCCATATGGTCAATGACCAGGGACAGGAAATGACTGTCCGCGGTGAATCGCTGGGTGGCGGCAAGGTTCGCATTGTTGAGATCAACCACGTAAAAGTGGATTTCACAGGCGAGTACAGCGCGATCATCGTGATCCATCAGGATACCCCCGGTGTTGTGGCCTACATCACCAGATGCTTAAGTGAACGTAACATTAACATTGCTTTTATGCGTCTTTTCCGAGAGTCCAAGGGAACTACAGCGTATACGATCGTAGAATCCGATGGTCATCTCCCTGAAGATATCGTAGAAAGCATTCACCGGAACGCCAACATCCATGATGTCATGGTTGTTCAGATGTAGGAAAAAGGAGGATGTGTTTTATGGATTTCAAAAATGCAAAGGAACTCCTTGCTCTCTGCCGGGAAAAAAATCTTCCGATTTCCGAAGTAATGCGCCAGCGTGAGATCCTGCTTGGTGAAACCACTGCTGAAATCGTGAACCAGCGCATGGACCGTGTTCTGGAGATCATGAAGGACGCTGCTTTTTCCCCCATCAAAGATCCAGTGATATCTATGGGGGGACTGATCGGCGGTGAAGCCCGAAGGCTCTGCGAATTTCATGACCAGGGAAAAAGTCTGTGCGGAAATGTCCTTGGAAAAGGTATCACCTACGCTATGGCAACTCTGGAGACTAACGCTTCCATGGGACTTATCGTTGCATCTCCTACTGCCGGCAGTGCCGGGATCGTTCCAGGACTGATGCTTGCTCTTCAGGAGGTCTACGGCTTTTCCGATGAAAAAATCCGCCAGGCTCTTTTTAATGCAGGTGCCATCGGCTATCTTGCCATGCGCAATGCCACTGTGGCCGGTGCTGTCGGCGGATGCCAGGCTGAGGTTGGAATTGCTTCTGCCATGGCTGCTTCCGCTGCTGTAGAGCTTCTTGGCGGTACGCCCTTACAATGCACTTACGCTGCTTCCACAGTTCTTATGAACATGCTCGGACTTGTATGTGATCCCGTAGGAGGCCTGGTGGAATATCCGTGCCAGAACCGTAATGCAGCCGGAGTTTCCAATGCTCTCATCGCAGCGGAAATGTCACTGGCCGGTATCACTCAGTTTATCCCTCTGGATGAGATGATCGATACCATGTACGCCGTGGGAAAAAAGCTTCCTGCAGAGCTTCGTGAGACTGCTCTTGGCGGCTGTGCAGCCACACCGTCTGCCTGTGAGAAGTGTCATCTTTGCAGCTGATGAGCAGAGTATAACCCATAATAAACAGGGCCCCGACTGAAATGACTCAAACAACAAAACGGAGAATTCCTGAACTTCTTTTTTAGGGAATTCTCCGTTTTCTTTTTTATAACAGGCATTCTGATCTCACATTCGCTGATTGTTCAGATTTTTTCAATTTTATTTCGTAATTCCAGCATTCTGTGGTCCAGATTTGCAATTTCTTCTGCATATTTTTTTAATTCTGCTTCACTTTCCGCATTATCTCTTTTTTTATAATACAACTCATATTCTAACACAGACCAGTAATCCATCGCAATGGTCCGAAGCTTTGATGCAGCTGTCAATGGCTGCTGTTTTTTCTACCGCCAGTTCAGGATGTTCCGGTTCTGCTGAACTGAATTCCTGAGCCTGCTCTTTTCTGATCTTCTTTGATTTCTTTTTTGACATAGTTTTTCCGTATGTTTTAATTTTACTTTCTAACTGATCTATTGTGTACCTTTCTATCTTATATGTAACTGCAGAAGTTTGCATCAAATCAAAGTAAGACTATTGTTAATTATCTGCAAAAAATCCTTCTGAAAATCTGAATATCTCAGTTTTTCCAGAAGGATCTTTTTTACATCTTTATTATTTTAAAAGAACTCCGACTGCAGTGCATCATATCCTGTCTCGCCGGTTCGGATTCGAACAGCATTTCTGATCTCGTAGCTAAATATCTTACCATCGCCCGGATCACCGGTGAATGCTGCTTTCTGAATCGCATCAATGACTTTAATCTCCCAGTCTTCTGATGATACTACGATCTCAAACTTGATCTTCGGTTTCAGAAATACATCGATTTTGGAACCACGGACATATTCTGTGTAGCCACGCTGTGTTCCGCAGCCCATGATCTGGGTTACTGTAAAACCGTTTACCTGGATGTCATTTAACGCTGCTTTGACATCTTCCATTTTTTCTTCTCTTACGATTGCTTCTATTTTAATCAACATATTATAATCTCCTCTTTGACACCATCATTCACATTAACAGGAAATGGACTCTTATCAGTCAAATCCATTGAATGACGGATATGCATTCTCTCCATGCTGGGATGCGTCCAGACCAACCAGTTCTTCCTTCGGATCTACACGAAGCGGTGTAAAAATACGCACGATTCCAATACAGATCAGTGTTCCCACAATGGCAACAGCAATGGTGATCACAATACTTAAAACCTGTGCCAGAAACAGACGGTAATCTCCAAATACAAGGCCGTCCCATTTTGCAACAGAATTGATCGAAGATTTTCCGAAAAGTCCGGTTGCGATTCCACCCCAGATACCACCTATACCATGGCAGCCAAAAGCATCCAGCGCATCATCGATCTTCAGCTTCTGCTTCAAAAGGATCACTGTAAAGTAACAGATCGGGCTTACCAGAATTCCAATGATAAAGGATGCCCATACCGGCACGAATCCAGCTCCCGGTGTAATGGCTACCAGTCCGATAACAAGACCTGTGGATGCACCAACCAGTGTCGGTTTTCCCTCACGGATTACCTCAATCAGCATCCAGGTCAGCAATGCGCAGGCAGAAGAAATACTGCTTGTCATAAAGGCATGTGCTGCAAGACCGTCTGCCTTCAGTGCACTTCCTGCGTTAAATCCGAACCAGCCAAACCACAGCATGGCTGCACCCAGGAAAACAAATGGAATATTATGGGTGCGGTAGGTTGCTTTTGCGTAGCCACGTCTCTGTTTAAGATAAATGGCCAGTACAAGTGCACTGATGCCGGAGCTGATATGTACTACATTTCCTCCCGCAAAATCCACTGAACCGATAGCTGCCAGAAATCCGCCGTCTCCCCAGACCATATGTGCCATAGGATAATACACGATCACAGACCAGATTGCAACAAAAAGAAACAGTGCTTTAAAACGCATTCTTCCAACAACAGCACCGGTGATCAGTGCCGGTGTGATCATGGCAAACATCATCTGGAACGCTGCAAATACCAGATGCGGAATGGTATCTGCATAAGGTCCCGGCTCCCAGCCGACACCGTTCATGGCAAACCACCGGAAATCACCGATAATCCCACCGTGGTTTCCACCAAAGGCAAGTGAATAACCAAACAATGTCCACATCACAACAGACAGACCCATGATCGCAGCACAGGCCATCATAGTATTAACAACATTTTTTCTCCGGACAAGTCCTCCGTAGAAAAATGCCAGCCCCGGTGTCATAAAGAACACAAAGGCCGTACAGATCAGCATAAAACCAGTATCTCCTGCATTCATAATCATTCCTCCTCGATTCCCTCATTTATTTCTGCAACGCAAAAAGCGCCTGGAAACTTAATTTCCAGACGCCTTTGTCATGGGAGTTATCATAGCAGATAATTTTTTTGATTTCAAGAGTTTTTCTTTAATTTTCTTATTTTCTTACAGACTTACTATGTTTTACTGATATACTTTTTTATTTTCAGCAATCTGTCTGATACATTTTTTCAGCATCTTTTACAATATCCACATTTTGATCAAACTTAAGATCAGCAGATGTGCCGGATAGAAAATATAGAAAAACCACTTGGAAAACTTCGGTGCTTTTTCAGATTTTTTTCCATTATAGAAGCAGATAATGATAATTCCTGATACTATGATTCCAATTGCTGAAAGCAGTGCATGAAGCAATGCCTGTGCAGCCGGCAAAGTTTCGGCATAAGACGCGTAATTAAACGCAGCAAAAAGCACTGCTCCGATTCCATAAGCCTGAACCATTTTCTTCCTGTTTCCCCATGCTGCATGGAACCAGATTGTAAAAACAGGTGCCAGAATCGCCCAGTCCGAATAAACGGACAGAACCAGCAGAATGAGTATAAGCGGAATCCTCCACTTACTTACCATCATCTTATCCTGGATCACCAGGATCATGAAGCAGATAAACAGTGTAAATATCATATTCAGCTGTGAAAAATCAAATGCCATCATATAGGGAACCTGGGAGATTCCTGCAAAGATCAGAAGTCTCTCGCCATATTTTCTCCGGGAATGTGTATAGTAAAAACCTTCCACAAGGAAATAGCACATGGTAATGGCTGTGAAGTAGCCGATATCAACTAGTACTTCCCAGAGTATCGTGTTTTCCGGTAACAATACATTGGCGATATGGTTCAAAAGCATAGTAAAAATTGCCAGATATTTAATGGCATCCCGGGTCAGTCCCGGCTTTTCTGTTGTTGTCATGATCTTCTCCTTCTGTACAGAAAACTTCTCAGACCTTTAACATCTTCTGCACAATATAATACATTTATCTTACACTGATTTTCTGACTCATACAACTTTTTTGTTATTACTGGTCACCAAAAGGACAGTTGCCTTTTTCTTAAGGTAAGCTTATACTGTAGAAAGCGTGCTGTATTTTATATGGCAAAACTTCTCAGCAAACGCTGTAAAACAATAAATTCGGAAAGGAATTATCGATCATGATCCAGGATATCGCACCACATACCTATCACAACGAATACAAGCCTGTGGCCCCGGATAAAGCAAGCCACATCCTCGCCTATGAAGAAGGAAAGATCCTTATGAAAAAAGATGGCGAGACTATGACTCTTCCAAGCTTTGGAGAACTGGAAGGAAAAGTTGAAAACCTATATGAGAATTATATCTATCTCTTCTCCATTGACGAAGAGCATTTTTATCTGATCCCGGATCTTGACACCAGTCTTCTTCCTGGTTATCAGTTTGAGATCACAAGAGTTCTCCGCACAGCAGAGCCACAGTATCTGGCGTTTGCCGGAATCACCGGATATCAGCTCTTTCAGTGGTACAGCAAGCGCCGTTTCTGCGGTTGCTGCGGCAAACCGATGGTACATGATAAACATGAGCGCAAGATGATCTGCCCTGCCTGTGGAAACGGTGAATATCCAGTACTTTCTCCTGCTGTGATCGTAGGCGTTACCAATGGTGATAAGTTGATTCTTTCCAAATATGAGGGACGAAACCACACACGTTATGCTATGATCGCCGGTTTTGCCGAGATTGGAGAGACTATCGAAGAAACTGTACACCGCGAAGTTATGGAGGAAATCGGCGTAAAGGTCAAAAATCTTCGCTACTACAAAAGCCAGCCATGGTCTTTTTCCGGCACTCTCCTGTTCGGCTTCTACTGTGATCTGGACGGCGATGACACCCTCACTGTAGACCACAACGAACTCTCCATGGCCTCCTGGTTCAATCGGGAAGACATCCCGGATGAGGGCGATAATATCAGCCTTACCAAGGAAATGATGATGGCGTTTAAGCATGGGAAAGCCTGAAGTATCGCTTGCCTGATTCCGTAAACAATTTTTCGTAACCAATTTCACACAAAAACACCGGCCATTCATCTGTACCATGTCCTGTCCAGGCTGCCAGATCATCTCTGACCTCTCAGACCCAGTACATATTTCCGATGAATGCCGGTGTTTTTATTTTCTATTTCGCATACGCGCCAGAGCAATCTGCCTGAAACCGGTTTATTTCTCCGCTGTCAGATGCCAGATATCTCTGTTGTACTCCTCGATAGTTCTGTCTGAAGAAAAGTATCCTGCTTTTGCGATGTTTACAAGCATCTTCTCTGCCCATGCGGTTCTGTCCTCATAATCGCACAGTGCCTGATCTTTCACCTTCGCATAATCCTCGAAGTCAAGAAGAGTCATGAACCAGTCTTTGCTTACGATCTCGTGATGCAGTCTTCTTAAATGCTCCTCACTTCCGATAGCAAGAAGTTCATTTCCAATGATGAAATCTACTGCGTGGCGGATACGCTCGTCTTTGTCGTAGAAATCTTTTGCACAGTAATCTGCTTTCTCATAGTGATTGATAACCTGCTCACTGGACTCACCGAAGATATAGATATTATCCTTACCTACCAGCTGGCTGATCTCCACATTTGCACCATCCATAGTACCAAGTGTCACAGCACCGTTAAGCATAAATTTCATGTTTCCGGTTCCGCTGGCTTCTTTGGATGCAAGAGAAATCTGCTCGGAGATATCGCAGGCCGGAATCAGCTTCTCTGCTGCACTTACATTGTAGTTTTCCACCATAACAACCTTCATATATGGAGAAACTTCCGGATCATTGTTGATAAGTTCCTGTAAGCAGAGGATCAGGTGGATAATGTCCTTTGCGATAACGTATGCAGGAGCTGCTTTTGCACCGAAAATGAAAGTTACCGGGCGCTGTGGCTTCTCGCCTGCTTTGATCTTAAGATAACGGTCAATAATGTAAAGTGCATTCAACTGCTGACGTTTGTACTCATGAAGACGTTTGATCTGGATATCATAAACACTGTGAGTATTGATTTCCTCGCCTGTGTTGGCTTTGATAAACTCTGCACATCTCTTCTTTGCATCCTGTTTGATCTTCAGGATATTTGCAAGAACATCCTGGTTTCCTTTGAAGTCAAGCATCTTGTCAAGCTCAAAAGAATCTTTGCGGAAGCCGTCACCGAGCATGGATGTGATGTACTCTGTCAACGGATGGTTGCAGTGAAGAAGCCATCTGCGGAAGGTGATTCCATTTGTCTTATTATTAAATTTATCCGGATAGATCTCATAGAACTGATGAAGCTCTGTCTCCTTCAGGATATCTGTATGAAGGGATGCAACACCGTTGATGGAAAATCCGTAATGAATGTCCATATGTGCCATGTGAACCAGGTCGTTCTTGTCGATGATGGCAAGATTTTCCTGCGGATATTTAGCCTTGATACGCTCGTCCAGTTTACGGATGATCGGCATCAGATGCGGAACAACCTCCTCAAGATAGGAGATCGGCCATTTCTCAAGTGCCTCTGCAAGGATGGTATGGTTGGTATAAGCGCACACATGAGATACGATCTCACAAGCCTCCTCAAATTCGATTCCGCGCTCTGTAAGAAGACGGATCAGCTCCGGAATTACCATACTCGGATGTGTATCATTGATCTGGATCACTGCGTAATCAGCAAGGTCATGAAGATTGCAGCCTTTTGCTGTTGCCTCATCCAGGATCAGCTGTGCTGCATTGCTAACCATGAAATACTGCTGATAAATACGAAGCTTTCTTCCTGCGTCATCGCTGTCATCCGGATACAGAAACAGTGTCAGATTGTGGAGCAGATCCTTCTTATCAAAGGAGATTCCCTCACCCACAATGCTCTCGTCTGCAATATCAATATCAAAAAGACGAAGCTTGATTGCTTTGTTCTCATAGCCTGCAACATCAATATCATACAGTGTGGATTTCAGCATAAATCCCTTAAAAGGTACATAATAGGAAATTCCTGCATCTGTAAGCCAGCTCTCCGGCTCGATCCACGGGTTCGGTGTCTCAAACTGAAGATGATCTTTAAACTCCTGTTTGAAAAGTCCAAGGTGATAATTAAGGCCGATTCCTTCACCCGGAAGACCTAAGGTTGCGATGGAATCCAGGAAGCAGGCTGCCAGTCGGCCAAGTCCGCCGTTTCCAAGAGATGGTTCCGGCTCGATCTCCTCGATCATGGAAAGCTCTTTACCGTTCTCTTTAAGATATTTTGCAACTTCATCATAAACGCCAAGATTGATCAGGTTGTTGGAAAGAAGCTTACCGATCAGGAACTCTGCGGAAATATAATAAATTTTCTTTTTTCCATCCTGATAGCCACGACCTTTAAGCTGCTCCTTTGTCCAGGCGAGAAGTCCGTGATAGATTTCCTCGTTTGTACAATCTTTTACATTTTTGTTATATTTGTCTTCAAATACTTTGCTTAATGTTTCCATTTTTTGATCTCCTTTCATGGATCTTGATGGGATGAAATATGTTTTTACAAGGTTGTTTGCTTTGTTTTTGATGATATTAGGATATCACGCATCCCCTTTCAAAAATATAACAATCCTGTCATGATATGTAAGATATTTGTCAGACTGTTTTTCCATTTTTACTGTGGCTCTGCATAGAAATGTAACCGGGACATGTGCGACTGCTGCTGGAGCTTTCTCAAATCTGTCTCATACTCTTTCTGTACTTATGCGGCGAAACCTTATTGGACTGCTGAAACTTCTTTATAAAATAACTTGTACTGTTAAATCCCACCTGCATGGCTATCTCCGTCACAGGTGCATCGGAATGTGTCAAAAGGTACTTCGCCTTCTCCATACGGAAGTCATTGATGTATTCCACCAGGGTTTTTCCCGTATACTGGCGGAAAAGCTTCATAAAATAATACTCACTGTAATTGGAAAGTCCGGAAAGCTCTGAAACGGTAAGATTCTCCTGATAGTGAAGGCTGATATGATCCAGCACTTCCTTTACTGCTGCAAGACTTTTATTCTGTTCTGTACTTACCGGGATAATATAATGCTTTGTCAGCATCTCATAAAAAAAATCAAAGAACAGCATTTTCAGCTTCACATAAAAATATGGCTTCTTCTCCGTATGACAGTCATGGATCTCCTGAAAAATTTCCCGAAGCTTCTCATAGCCGGAATCTCCTTCTTCTATATGATGACAGAATTCTGCCTTGTTTTCTATTAATGGTGATACCACACATTCCTGGCAGATATCTCCCGGCTGACCTGCAAGGAAGCCCAGGCTGAAAACTACGCTCTTATAATAAAGAGGCTTCTTAAGATCGGTTCGCATACTGTGGAGAACTCCACAGTTCACGATCAGGATGTCCCCTTTTTTCAGACGAATACTTTCCCTGTTCAGTCTGGCAAAACCGCTGCCTTTTTCAATATACATAATCTCCATCTCACTGTGCCAGTGGTCATACAGTGCATGAAAGATCTCGCAGTTTCCCGTATAGGTTTCCACCGGCAGTTCAAAGGAACCGTGAGGACTTAATTCTTTTAGGTTATCATCCACTTCAGATACGTGAAGAGGATTTTTTTCGGATGTGTCTGTTTCTGGCATGATTTCCTCCGTGATCAATATCTGTCCAGCGGACATTTACCTTCCGCTGGATATACAATCCTGACATGATGATTCTGTTTGACTCCCTTAGTGTAAAGGATATTTGCAGCCATGACAATATTATATTTTCCCGTTTTCTTTTTTATGACGTTACTGTTACTCCGTTCTCAGCAACACGCCTCGCAATGCCCTTCCACAAACAGCAATCTTGACTTTTCCCCTTCCAACTGCTATATATAATATTTAGGATAAAATAATTTGACTTTAAAAGGAATGAAAACTGCTATGAATCCATTAAAAAAAGCTTACTGCCGGATTTTTCAGAACATCTTTAAATTCGCCCTTCCACTGCTTCCTTACCGCAATCCGAAGATCATCGGAAGTGTCAAAGGAATCCCGGAAGTTCTGGAAAAAAGAAACTATAATAATGTACTTATCATCACAGATGCAGGGATCCGAAGCCTTGGCCTTACGGAGCGTCTGGAACAGACGCTGAAGCGAAGCTGCATCTCTTATCATATCTACGACAAAACCGTTGCCAATCCAACAACTGTCAATGTGAACGAAGCTCTTCACATGTATCTGGATAATGACTGCCAGGCGATCATTGGTTTTGGCGGCGGTTCCAGTATGGACTGTGCCAAAGCCACAGCAGCCCGCATTGCCAAACCGCATCAGTCTCTTGCTCAGATGAAGGGAATCCTGAAAATCCACAAAAAACTTCCTCTTCTCATCGCTATTCCTACAACTGCCGGAACCGGAAGTGAAACAACACTTGCAGCCGTGATCACAGATGCACAGACCCGGCATAAATATGCCATCAACGATTTTCCGCTGATCCCACGCTACGCAGTCCTTGATCCGAAGGTTACCTTAAGCCTTCCACCGTTTATCACAGCTACAACCGGAATGGATGCCCTGACCCATGCAGTGGAAGCGTACATCGGCAACTCCACCACGCCGGGCACAAGAAAAAATGCCCTGGATGCTGTCAGACTGATCTTCGAAAACCTGGATACCGCCTACACAGACGGCAATAATATTGAAGCAAGACGAAATATGCTCCGAGCTTCCTATTTTGCAGGCTGCGCATTCACCAAATCTTACGTTGGATATGTCCACGCAATTGCACATTCCCTTGGTGGAAAATATAATGTTCCACACGGACTTGCCAATGCAGTGATCCTGCCTATGGTGCTGGAAACATACGGAGATTCCATCACTCACAAGCTCCGCAACCTGGCTGTAACTGCAGGTCTCTGCGACAAACATGAGGATGATAAAACTGCTGCACAGATGTTTATTGATGCTGTAAAAGATATGAAAAAACGCTTCGGTATCGGTGATCACATCCCTGAGATCCAGGAAACAGATATCCCGGAACTTGCTCATTATGCAGACAAAGAAGCCAATCCGCTGTACCCGGTTCCTGTGCTGATGGATGCCGGTGAACTTGAGACATTATATTATCGCCTGATGCCGCCAGTCAGTAATTCCTGAGTATCAACTCACACAACATTTTCAAAAAGGAGCTTCAATCCATGGAAAAAGAACAGATCACCCAGCTTTTGGATAAACAACGCCAGTACTTCTACTCCGGCGCAACTTTAAATCTTGATTTTCGTATCAGTGCCCTGAAACGTCTTCGTACCTCCATCCAGAAACACGAGCATCAGATCCACGCAGCCCTGAAAAAAGACCTTGGAAAAAGCAATTTCGAGAGCTACATGTGCGAAACTGGTCTCGTGCTTTCTGAGATCACACATATGCTGAAAAACATCCGCTCCTATGCAAAAGAACAGACCGTTCCCACTCCTCTAGCACAGTTCCACTCCCGCAGTTTCCGCAAACCATCTCCATATGGCGTGGTTCTTATCATGAGTCCATGGAACTATCCGTTCCTTCTCACGATCGAGCCTCTGGTCGATGCCATCGCAGCCGGAAACACTGCCATTCTGAAACCAAGTGCCTATTCACCGGCTACAAGCGAAGTGATCCGTCTCCTGATCCACGAATGTTTTGATGAAAAATATATTGCCACTGTCACAGGCGGACGTGCGGAAAACACTCATCTTCTCAGCCTGCATTTCGATTACATCTTCTTTACAGGAAGCCAGGCTGTAGGAAAAGATGTTATGCGAAAGGCTTCTGAATACCTTACCCCAGTTACTCTGGAGCTCGGCGGAAAAAGCCCCTGCATCGTGGATAAAACCGCTAATCTCCGCCTTGCAGCAAAACGTATCGTATTCGGCAAGTTCCTGAACTGCGGACAGACCTGCGTAGCACCGGACTATATCTACTGTGATCCGGAGATCAAAGATGCCCTGATTGCAGAGCTCCGCAGACAAATTACTCGTCAATATGGAAAAGAACCGCTCAAAAACCGGGACTACGGAAAGATCATTAATGAAAAGCATTTCGACCGTATCAACAGCCTCATTGACCCGTCCAAAACAGTGTGCGGCGGCAGCTCCGACCGTGAAAACCTCCAGATCGAACCAACGCTCCTGGATAATGTAACCTTCGATGATCCGGTCATGCAGCAGGAGATCTTCGGCCCGGTACTTCCGGTTCTTACCTACGATTCTCTCGGAAGTGCTGTTGCAAAGATCAATTCCATGGCGCATCCACTGGCCCTCTATATTTTCACTGACGACGAAAAAACCGCCCGGGAAGTAACTTCCCGGTGCGGTTTCGGTGGTGGCTGTATCAATGATGTACTGATTCACCTTGCCACCAGCAATATGGGCTTCGGTGGCTTCGGAGAAAGCGGCATGGGTTCCTACCACGGAATCGACGGATTCCGGACATTCTCCCATTATAAGAGTATTGTAGATAAAAAGACCTGGATTGATCTGCCTATGCGGTATCAGAGGTATCGGAAGATTTATGAGAAGATGGTGCGGTTGTTTATGCGGTAACTATGTTCTTTCATATAAAAACTGCCAGAGTACAGTACCTGAAAATACTGTCCCCTGGCTTTTTTTTAATTACCGCTTCCTGTGCGGAAGTTTACTTTCTTCTGTATCTGATGAGCCATTCCATAACCATAAGTTCCATAAACGCCCGTATGCCAGCCCTTCGCCTGGCCTTCCGGATCGTAATGATAACCATTGATGATTACCCAGCTATGTCTGGTATATCCATCCCAGGCTCCGTCATCTGCTTGATAACGGGGCAGCATTCTTTTTGTGTCCTTTAGATTATTTTTTCTGTAATTTCAATACTTCCTCAATCGGTAATCCCCAGAACTTGGAAATATCTTCTGTAGAAAATCTTGGATCTTCCAACATTCACTGTGCGGTAAGCAAAGCCTGTTCCTGAAGACTTCTTGGAGCTGTCCAGGAGTCCGTTCCGAAATATACGACTACCGTTATGACTGGTATCAGCCGATCATTACTGTAAAATCCGGTAAGATATTCTCCGAAAGTAGGAGCCCGTTGATCGGCTTCTCTGTGTGATCTTTGGTGATGGTATCCTTGGTACCCACAGGTTTCATCACCTTTGATCTTGTTATGTAATCAGATGCTATTTTCTATCTGATTCACATGCAGCGTAACATAATTTTCCCATTCTGAAAAGGATAATATTTCCCAACCTTATCAGAAAATGATCGGTATGATATAGATTCCAAGTGCTATAACAGTTGCAATTACAGTAGCAATTTTCCAGATATTATATTCTTTGTCCATTTTGGCTTTTTCTTCTGGTGATGGCTCTTCGATGATTCCGATTTCTTCTTCAATGCTTGGTATCTTATTTTCATGTTTTCTTGTAAAGATTGCCCAGTAAATGATTGCTGCGACTGTTACAACTCCTGATGTGATAAGAGCTACTTTGTCTGCAAAGATCAGCATAAATGCGTAGATCACAATGGTAAAAATACAGCCAAATTTTCCGCCTGGAGCTACATATGGACGTTTCATATCCGGGCAGTGTTTCTTAAGTCCCAGATAAGCCAGACAGCCGATGATGTAGCAAAGCGCCAGTGAGATCAGTGATACGGATGCAATATAGTTGATGGATCCTGTTGCAATCAGGATAATGTTGATGATACCTACAACAAGAACTGCCATATACGGTGTTTTGTATTTTGGATGTACTTTGCAGAGGAATGACGGCAATGATTTATCTTCAGCCATTGTGTAAATGTATCTGGCCGGTGCTGCAATTCCAGGGTTAATGGTGGAAAGGTCGCCGCCAAATGCAATACCGATGCAAAGAAGAATGATCGGAAAACCGACAAGTCCGGCTGCTTTCAAGCCTTCTGCATAAGGTGCATCAGCAACTGCAAGCAGATGATAATAGTTATGCGGTACAAGACCTACCAGAAACCACTGGAACAGTGCGTTGCACACAAATACAAGAAATACGGAAATTTTTAATGCTCGCGGCAGTGTATACTGCGGATATTTTGTCTCAGCTCCCATGGATACGCAGGTTTCAAAACCTGTGTAGCACCACCATACAAGACCGAAAATGTACATCATTTCTTTGAATGGCGGCAGGGAATCCATTGCAATGCCTCCGAAATATTCCAGATGGATCTTCGGAATCATGTACAGGAACCATGCAATGGCACAGCCCCAGAAAAAGAAGATAAATCCTGTCTGAGCTTTGCCTGACATCTCAATTCCCCTAAAGTTCAGTACCAGGAAAAACAGTACCAGGATAATGGCAATGATACGAGAATCCACGCCTTCCAGGTTGATTCCAAACTGTCCGAACAGTATCTTGAAATAGTTGGAAAATGCAAGTGTCTCACCAGCTCCGATACCAACAACGGAAATGATGTAATGCCAACCTGCAAGGTTGGCCCATACACGGTTCAGGCCACGTTTTGCATAGTTGTAAGTTCCTCCTGCACAAGGCAGTGCAGCTGACATCTCACCGTAGATCAGGCATGGCCAGACTGAGATCAGAAGTGCCAGAAATGTGATCACGATGATCCATGATCCTACGTGTCCGATCTGAGCTGATCCGCATGTAAAAAGTCCTACACCGACAACCGTTCCGATGGTCATACTGATAGATTCTTTCAGGCCCAGGGCCCGGACTAACTGTGTTTCGTTTTTTTCCATAATGTTGCTCCTCCTTTGTTCCCTCGTGCTTCAATAATAAAGTCTTTTTATATGAAGAAAAGGAGCCCGGATTTTTTTCATTCCGTGCTCCTTTGCAACCGTTACTCTGCGTTTGAAAATTCAACGCCGCTTTTCTTTTTTTCAAGGATCTGTGTGATCAGATCAACGATATGTGCTGCCGCCTCTACCGGCGTCACTCCGTGCCTGCTGATGTTGGAAACAACTGTGTATTCCGATTCCAGCATATCCGGCCTTGCATGATAGGCAATGTAAGCTGACATGCTTTCTGAAGTGAGAAGTCCGGGCCGTTCTCCAATTAGAACACAGGTAACTTCTGCTCCCAGAAGAGGCCCTATCGTCCTTGCGGTATTAACTCTGCAGTACCGTACAAAAAATGGTGTTCCCACTGTGATACCTCTGTCTTCCAGACCCATTTTTATGGTAGGAAAAAGATCCGGGATATTGGCTGCGATAGATGGTGAACAGAGTCCGTCACCAAAATAAATCTGGACTTTTGGATTATGTACACAGTTTTCGGAGATCTTTTTCCGGGCATCCGGAAGAAAAATCCTTCCCCAGTCAGGCCGCAGCAGCATCTCGTGCTTGTCAGAACATTTTGTACGTACTTCAAAAACTCCCAGTTCTTTTACAACTTCTTCGGGTACTTCATTGAATACTGCATCATTGGCAGCTGCATGAGAAGCCAGAAAACGAAGCTGTGCTTCTGTTGTATATCTCGGACCGCAATGGCCGATTCCAATTCTTGCAGGAGTGGCATGTTTCATTTTCCACATTTCCTTGAGATTATGGGGATGATCTACCTGCATGTAATCCATAATATCTGTTGCTGTAATATCTCTTAAACATCCTGCTGCACTGCTCATATCCTGCACCTCCTGTTTATTCTATCTCACATCAAAAAACATGGACGGGTCTCCGGCATTTTTTCCCAGATGACCGTTTTCCCAGAATCCTCTTTTTTCCAACCATTCCCTGAATTCCGGAATGGGCTGTTTTTTCAGAAGTTGGCGGACACTTGCCACGTCGTGATAACTGGTAGACTGATACATCAGCATAATATCATCTGCCTGCGGAAGTCCCATTACATAATGGACACCTGCTGTTCCAAGAAGCGTAAGGATCGTCTCCGAATCGTTCTGGTCTGTTGGCATGTGGTTTGTATAGCAGACATCACATCCCATGGGAAGCCCGTGGAGATGTCCGCAGAACACATCTTCCAATGCTGCCCTTGTCAGCTGCTTGGTGTCATAGATGTATTCCGGTCCCATGAAACCTACTACTGTATTGATCAGAAATGGATGGTAATGTCTTGCCAGACCGTAGCACCTGCATTCCATTGTCTGCTGATCTGCTCCGAAAGCTGCGGAAGAGGAAAGCTCTGAACCCTGTCCTGTCTCAAAATACATTACATTCGGTCCTTTTGCATGGCCTCTGTCTTTAAAAAGTGCGTCTGCTTCTTCCAGCATGGAAGTCGTCACTCCAAATGCGGACAATGCTGCTTCTGATCCTGCAATGGACTGGAAACAGAGATCTGCACTTCCCTGTCCGGATCGTAATGCCTCCATCTGGGTTGTCACATGGGAAAGAACACAAGTCTGAGTCGGAATCTCATATTTATCACGTATATCTCCAAGTACTTTCCAGATGGCCAGTGTGCTGTCCACGGTATCAATTGCCGGATTCAGACCGATCACTGCATCACCGGAACCGTAGCTTAAACCTTCCAGAGTACTTGCCGCAACGCCCTCTGCATCATCTACCGGATGGTTGGGCTGAAGTCTTGCTGACAGAACATTTTCACCTCCAATGGTTGTGTTGCAGGTAGCTGTGATATGAAGCTTGCTTCCTGCAAGGATCAGATCCATATTTCCCATGATCTTGGAAATTCCGGCGATCACTTCACTTGTCATTCCTCTGGACGCCCGCAGGATCATTTCACTTGTTGTGCTGTCACTTAAGATCCACTCCCTCATTTCCTGGATGGTTTTTCCCTTGATTTCCGCATATACCTGCTCATCAATATCGTCCTGGATGATCCTTGTTACTGCATCTTCTTCATACGGGACAGAAGGATGATTCCGGATATCTGCCACTGTCAGCTGTCCAAGAACTTCTTTTGCTGCAATTCGCTCCAACGTACTTCCGGCACATACACCGGCAAGTTCATCACCCGATTTTTTCTCGCTTGCTTTCGCAAGAAGTTCTTTTACATCTTTAAATTCATATGTCTGACCCAGCATTACTGTTTTTAATATCATTCTCAACACCTACCCGTTAAATATTAAAGTTTTTACAACTGCCGGAATTACAGTTCCTGATGCTACCGGCTCTCCCAGATCAATGAAGTCTCCACTTTCACAATGAATCCCGTCAATACAGATAATATCCCGTTTTCCCTTCAGCCTGTGCCCCAGGGCCTGACCTACTGCTTTTCCGATGTCTTCTTCAAACACTACGATCAGCGGCTGCTTTTCCCTGCATTCTTTTTCATACTGGGAAACGATCTTCTCCGCGATTTCCTGTACCTGTTTAAAAGACGGGCATTTCAGACCTTTCATGGATATGGCGGTCTGGCGGTCTTCTGACTGTTTTTCCATGTAAAGCTGCATCTCTCTGTGAATGCTTTTGTCCAGATCTGGGATATCCTCCGGTCTTTCCAGCAACGGCCGGACTACCGGGATATTTTTCATTGGAAAAAGATCTGCCGTATATTCAATGGTACTGCCTGAAATATCCATGCTGTAATTTCCGGCTCCGATCACTGTAGCCCGCATGGTCTCTCTGGCATTTCTCACGTCCGCACTCTGAAATGAAGGATTTTTCCTGATGGCCTGAGCCAGGAGTATACCGATATCTCCATATCGGAAAACATCTTCCTCTTCCCCGAAACATGCTGCTACGCCTCCTGAAAAAGTAAGGATCTCCGGTTTCTTCCGGCAGCTGATCAGATGATTGGTTTTCATATGTTCCAGAAGATTCTGCTGTGTTTCGGATATTTCATTTATGCCTACTGACTGTGCCAGGATCTCTGCCATGGCATCTGTCAGAATTCGCAATTCTCTTTCTTCTGCCTGTTTTCCTTCTCTGATATCAAGTTCCAGCTTATCTGCCAGCCACCGGACCTTCGGTGCCACATATGTAAGAAGCCCATCCTGTATCTGTACCAGTCTTCCGCCAATATCCAGACATGCTGTGTCAAGCATATGCCCGTTTTTAAAAAAACAGATGTTGCTGGTTCCGCCTCCGATGTCCAGATTCGCCACAATGCTTCCGGTATCCTTTGAAAGCTGTGCTGCACCTGAGCCTTTTCCCGCAAGAACAGATTCCAGATCTGCACCAGCCGTAGCAACTACGAAATCTCCTGCAATTCCTGAGATAGCTTTTACCACATCTTCCGCATTTTTCTTTCTGGAGGATTCACCTGTAATAATCACTGCTCCTGTACTGAGATCTGAAGCCTTGATCCCTGCTTTTTTATATTCTCCGTCGATAATATCATGAACCTTTTCTCCGTCGATCTCATCTCTGGACAGAAGCGGTGTGAAATATACCTTGCTTCTGTAGAACACATCCTTCGATATCACTTTGATCTGCGGGATTCTGCCGAATCCGCCTGTATTCTGCAAGAGCATGCGGCTGAAAACCAACTGCGTGGTGGATGTTCCGATATCAATTCCTGCACTCAGGATTTCCTCTTCTTTCACAGTTTCACCTCCCTGATCTGTCCCAGAAAACCTTAACGCTGATCATATACGTAAAAAGAGCACCAGCCTTAGGCTAATGCTCCGTTGCATATTCTCTGATTACTGTTCATTCATTTTTATGTCTTTCAAGAAAGTAACTGCATTATAGCATAGCATTTCCTAACCTGCAATTTGATTTTTTCACAAAATCAGAGAACATTTTTCATATTTTTTTGTAATATCATGACAAATTATACTTTTTTATTAAATTATACTATTTCAGAAATATTTTCCGAATTTTCTCACTCTAGGCCACGAATTGCGTCCTTCATCTCTTTCACATAAGCCTTGACTTTCGGCACACAGTCCTTGCCGTAAGCTCCGCAAATCTTTACAATGGCAGATCCTACAATGGCTCCGTCGGACTGGTCAGCCATCTTTTTTGCCTGCTCCGGAGTTGAGATTCCGAAGCCTACGGCACATGGGATGTCTTTCTGGGCTTTTACCAGCTTCACCATAGCTCCGATATCTGTGGTAATGTTGGTACGCATTCCTGTTACTCCAAGGGAAGATACGCAGTAAACAAAGCCTTCTGCTTCTTTGGCGATCATGGCGATCCTCTCATGGGAGGTCGGTGCGATCAGGGAGATCAGGTCAAGACCGTACTGTTTGCACACAACGTCGAACTCTTCTTTTTCCTCAAAAGGAACATCCGGAAGGATCAGTCCGTCCATTCCAACTTCTGCTGCTTTCTTGATAAAACGCTCTGTTCCGTAAGAAAATACTACGTTTGCGTAGGTCATGAATACCATTGGGATTTTTGTGTTTTTACGGATTTTTTCTACCATTGCAAAAACTTTATCTGTTGTCACGCCGCCTGCAAGTGCGCGGACATTGGCCTCCTGGATCACAGGCCCTTCTGCTGTGGGATCAGAGAACGGGATTCCAAGCTCGATCAGATCTGCTCCAGCTTCCTCCATTGCATAAACCAGCTGTTCTGTTATCTCCAGAGACGGATCTCCGCAGGTTAAAAAAGGAATAAATGCTTTTCCGTTTGCAAATGCTTCTGTAATTCTACTCATGAATATCCTCCCCTCTGTAGCGTGCGATCGCCGCACAGTCCTTATCTCCACGTCCTGAAATAGTAACTACCATGATCTTGTCTTTTCCAAGTGTCGGTGCGATCTTTTTCGCATAGGCCACTGCGTGAGCACTTTCGATCGCAGGGATGATTCCTTCTGTTCTGGAAAGATACTCAAAAGCATCTACTGCCTCGTCGTCTGTTACAGGCACGTATTCTGCTCTTCCGATATCATAAAGGTGTGCATGCTCCGGTCCTACTCCCGGGTAATCCAGACCTGCGGAAATAGAGTATACCGGTGCGATCTGACCGTATTCATCCTGGCAGAAATAGGATTTCATGCCGTGAAAGATTCCAAGACGGCCGGTTGCAATGGTTGCTGCTGTCTCTGCTGTATTCACGCCACGTCCTGCTGCCTCACAACCGATAAGACGAACATCTTTATCCTCGATGAAATTGTAAAAGGTTCCGATGGCATTGGAGCCGCCACCTACGCAGGCCAGAACAACATCCGGAAGTCTGCCCTCTTTTTCCAGCATCTGTTCTTTGATTTCCTTGGAGATCACTGCCTGGAAATCACGAACGATAGTCGGGAACGGATGTGGTCCCATAACAGATCCCAGTACATAGTGGGTATCTGAGATACGGTTTGTCCACTCACGCATGGTCTCGGAAACGGCATCTTTTAAGGTTGCTGTTCCACTTGTAACTGCATGGACTTTTGCTCCGAGAAGACGCATTTTGTAAACATTCAGGGCCTGACGTTCCGTGTCTTCTTTTCCCATGAAAACCTCGCACTCCATACCCATTAAAGCTGCTGCGGTTGCAGTTGCAACACCATGCTGGCCGGCTCCTGTCTCTGCGATGACACGCGTCTTGCCCATTTTTTTTGCAAGAAGTACCTGTCCCAGAACGTTATTGATCTTGTGAGCTCCTGTGTGGTTTAAGTCTTCTCTTTTCAGATAGATCTTTGCTCCGCCAAGGTCTTCTGTCATATGTGCCGCATAGTAAAGACGGGATGGTCTTCCTGCATATTCATTTAGAAGCTCTGTGAGCTCACGGTTGAATTCCGGGTCGTTTTTGTAGTGGTTGTATGCTTCCTCAAGCTCCAGAACGGCGTTCATCAGTGTTTCCGGGATGTACTGTCCGCCATGGATGCCGAATCTTCCTTTTGACATGTTATATTTCCTCCTTTATGTTCCTCACGGTCTGTACCGCTTTTAATATTTTATCCGGGTCTTTGTGACCGTCGGTTTCCACGCTGCTGCTTAAATCTACTGCCCAGGGGTGGAGCAGGTGTATGGCTGTTTCCAGATTGTCACAGCCCAGGCCTCCGGCCAGAAACCAGGGACGTTTGATCGCCGGTACCAGACCCCAGTCGAAAGTTTCTCCTGTTCCTCCTGCGCCCTGATCCAGAAGAATATAGTCTGCTTCCGAACGGATCGCTTTCTTTATATCTGCTTCTGTTTTTATGGAAAAAGCCTTTATCAGAAGCTGGTCTGTCATGGTCTTAAGCTGTCTTATATAATTCTCGTCTTCCTGTCCGTGAAGCTGTGCCAGTGCAATGGTTCCTTCGTTTAAAAGCTGTGCTGGAAGCTCCACCGGTGCATTGACGAATACGCCTACCGGCAAAATACTCTCATCCAGTTCTTTCCGAAGAGTCTTCAACCGGTCCACTGTGACGTTTCTCCTGCTTTTTTGGAATTCTACAATGAATCCACAGAAGTCCGGTTTGGCCTGGTTCACTGCCTGGATGTCTTCCGGGCGGGTAAGACCGCAGATCTTGATCCTGGTTCTGCTCCCATGTTTCAACTGTTGTTCTCTCATATTCAGCCAATCCTGCCCTTTCTGTCTGACCCTGCACCTTCCTGTTTCATTACTGTTTGCTGCTGGTCAGCTCTGTTACTTATTTGCTCTATTCTTTCGTTTGACCTTTTTACAAGTGCTCCGCCATTCAGCTTTTCCAGTGCCGCTTTCTTATCCGCGCTTCGCATCAGGGTCTCACCGATCAGGACTGCCCCTACCCGGTTTCTTTCCAGAATAGCGATATCTCCTGCGTTTTTGATTCCGCTTTCTGAAACGAACACTACATTATCCGGTGCCAGATTTCTCAGACGGATGCTGTTATTCATATCAACATTAAAGGTTTTCAGGTCACGGTTATTGACTCCGACGATCTTTGCACCTGCTTTTAATGCTCTTGCTACTTCTTCCTCGTCGTGGGCTTCCACCAGTGCATCCATTCCCAGAGCTTCTGCCAGCTCCCTGTATTCCAGGAGTTCCTGATCATTTAAGATGGCGCAGATCAGAAGCACTGCCGATGCGCCGAATGCTTTTGCCTGATAGATCATATACTTATCCACCGTAAAATCCTTTCGTAGTACCGGGATATCCACCATTTCTGCGATCTCACGGAGATAAGCGTCGCTTCCCATAAAGTAAAATGGCTCCGTGAGACAGGAAATTGCAGATGCACCTGCTGCCTCGTATTCTTTCGCGATTTCCAGATATGGAAAATCTGGTGCTATCAGCCCCTTTGACGGGGACGCTTTTTTTACCTCGCAGATGTAAGACATGCCCGTTTTTTTCAGTGCTTCCAGAAAGGAGGGCTGCTGCGGTGCTTTTTCAGCCAGGGCTTTCAGCTGATCCAGAGGAAACTGAAGTTTTTCCTTCCGGATACGTTCTCTTGTTTTTTCTGCGATTTCTTCCAGAATGTTTTTTTTACTCATTCTTTGTTTCTCTCCTGACGCTATTATCTTTAAATCTCGTTACTTAATTTGATGAATTCCTCAAGTTTAGCTGCAGCAGCACCACTGTCGATCAGGTTTTCAGCCATCTTCACGCCATCTTCTATAGTCTTCGCTTTTCCTGCGATATAAAGTGCTGCGCCTGCGTTCATGCACACAGCCTGACGCTTCGCTCCTTTTTCAGTTCCGTTTACAATAGCTTTTGTGATCTCTGCGTTCTCCGCCGGTGTGCCGCCTGCCAGTTCTTCTTTGCTGCAGCGTGTGTAGCCGAACTGCTCCGGTGTGATCTCATAGGACTGGAACCATCCGTCCTTGATCTCGCATACAGAAGTCGGTGCACTCATGGAAATCTCATCCAGCTTATCCTGTCCGAAAACTACCATTCCGCGATTAACGCCAAGTTTCATCATAACCTGTGCAAGCGGCTCTACCAGAGACTGGTCAAAAACTCCCATCAGCTCCATATTTGCGCCAGCCGGGTTGCTTAATGGTCCGAGAATGTTAAATACAGTACGGATTCCAAGCTCTTTACGGATCGGTGCCACATATTTCATTGCAATGTGATAATTCTGTGCGAAAAGGAAGCAGATATTGATCTTTTTCAGTAGCTCTGCACTCTTTTCCGGCGGAATGGTGATCTTTACGCCAAGTGCTTCCAAAACATCCGCTGCGCCGCTCTTGGAGGATGCTGCACGGTTTCCGTGTTTTGCTACCGGAACGCCGCCTGCTGCGATCACAAGAGAAGATGTTGTGGAAATGTTAAAGGAGTTTGCTCCGTCACCACCGGTTCCTACGATCTCCAGAACATCCATATCGTGGAGAAGCTTGATACAGTGTGCTCTCATACCTGCTGCAGATGCAGTGATTTCATCAATAGTCTCTCCTTTCAGAGAAAGTGCAGTAAGATAGGATGCCATCTGTACCGGTGTTGCCGCACCGTCCATGATCTCATTCATTACGGCTTCTGCTTCGTCATATATAAGATTTTCTTTTTTTGAAAGTTTAATGATTGCTTCTTTGATCATTTTTGTTTCCTCCTGTTCTGTGACGATTCTGTCTTTTATGGATTGCCGTTCTCTGTCTTATCTTTCTCTGACAACTTTTATAAAGTTCTCGATCATTGTTTTTCCATCTGGTGTCATAACTGATTCCGGATGGAACTGTAATCCGAAGATCGGATATTCTTTATGTTCCAGTGCCATGACCTCGCCATCCTCAGACTCTGCCGTGACAATGAGCTCTTCTGGTAAGGTATCCCGGATTGCTGCCAGTGAGTGATATCTGGCTGCCGGAAAAGTTTCCGGAAGTCTTTCAAACATCCGGCTCTTTCCAACTTTATGTATTTCTTTCTGCTTTCCATGCATCAGCTCTTTTGCATAGGATACTGTCCCTCCAAAGGCTTCACAGATGGACTGATGTCCAAGGCAGATACCCAGGATCGGCAGCTTGTCTTTGAAATATTTTATGGATTCAATACAGATTCCTGCATCCTCCGGTCTTCCCGGACCAGGGGAAAGGATCAGTGCTTCCGGCTTCATGGCCTCCAGCTCTTTGATGGTCACTTCATCGTTTCTTACTACTTTGATATCCGGCTCCACAGAACCGATCAGCTGGTAAACATTATAGGAAAAGCTATCATAATTATCGATCAGTACTATCATTCCAGTCCCTCCTGTGCAGTTTCAATTGCCTGTACAACGGCTCTTGCTTTATTGCAGCATTCCTGAAATTCACTTTCCGGAACACTGTCTGCCACGATTCCGGCCCCTGACCGGATACAGATCTCGCCGTTCTTTTTATAAACCAGGCGGATGGCAATACATGTATCAAGGTTTCCGGCAAAATCCAGATATCCGATAGCTCCGCCGTAAATGCCTCGCTTGCTCTGTTCCAGTTCCTGGATGATCTGGCAGGCACGGAATTTCGGTGCTCCGGAAAGTGTTCCTGCCGGAAGAATGGCATCTACTCCATCTACAGCGTCTTTATCGTCCCGGATCTGACCAGTGACTGTGGAACCGATATGCATAACATGGGAAAAACGCTCAATGCACATATATTTTTCTACGTTCACGGTACCGATCTTACTGATTTTTCCGATATCATTTCGACCAAGATCCACCAGCATGTTGTGCTCCGCACGTTCCTTCTCATCAGCCAGGAGTCCTTTTTCCAGTGCCAGGTCTTCTTCTTTTGTCTTGCCTCGTGGTCTTGTTCCTGCAAGCGGGAAGGTACTTAATTCTGTTCCTGCAAGCCTGGCAAGTGTTTCCGGGGAAGCTCCTGCAATCTCAATATCATCACTGGAAAAATAAAACATATACGGTGAAGGATTGGTAGCCCTGAGAACACGGTATGTATCAAAAAGACTTCCCTCCGCTTTCGCTCTCATCGGATTGGAGAGCACCACCTGGAAAATATCTCCTTCGTGGATGTAATGTTTCGCTTTCTCAACCATCTCACAGTATTTTGCTTTCGGAAACTGGGGTTCAATGGAAGATTTCAGCTTCAGTGACGGAAATTCATCCTGCTTTCCATTGCGGATCAGATCTGCCATCTCTTTTAATTTCGCTTCCGCTTTCTGGTAGGAGTTTTCCATATCATCTGTCATCACTCCTGTAATGAGAAGCACCTTTTGTCTGTAATGGTCAAATGCAATTACCTGGTCAAAAAGCATCAGATCCATATCACGGAAATCCTGTTCTGTCTCATCTGTAAGATTCAGCTTCGGCTCGCTGTACTTGATGTAGTCGTATGAAAAATATCCTACCAGACCTCCGGTGAAAGTAGGCATATCTTCCAGCACCGGGCTTTTATATTCTTTCAGGATCTTTCGGATGGCATCTCCCGGATGCTTCACCTGCTGTACGGTTTTCTCTTCAGTTCCGTTCTCGTGGATCTTTCGGATCTGAAGCTTTCCATCTGTACAGGTAATTTCCATGGACGGTTCATATCCCAGGAAGGAATACCGTCCCCATACCTCTGTCTGGCTGGCACTTTCCAGAAGATAACAATGTCTGCTGGCTGTGCGTAAGGTCCTCATCACTTCTACCGGTGTGTAGCGGTCGGAATACAGTTCTCTGCATACGGGGATGCGCCGGTATTCGCCTGACTGTGCAATAGTTTTAAGTTGTTCTAATGTTGGATACATATACAGGCCCTCCTGAGTTCTTATCATCTCACCTGCCGGAAGGAAACAAAACATAACGGAAAATTTACATACAAAAATCGCCCGTCTCCGGCAGAATCCAGTTCTGCCAGGGACGAGCGTCAAATTCAAAATCACCCGCGGTGCCACCCTGATTCACGGTTCGATCCGTGCACTTGGCGGAATACCTTCATATTCCCGGCAACTGACGTATGCCTTCACGTCACAGAATACTCGGTTCTACAACACCTTTCCCTGTGCCCTCAGCGGTCCATTTGATAAACTGCCTCTCGATCCGGCTCTCACCCTCCCGGACTCTCTGTGCGCGCATGAATATCTTTATCTCCGCTTCAACGGTTTAACGGTTTACTCAATTAAATTTTTTATATAAAATAGCATAGCTTTTCTGATATGTCAATACAAAAGTTGAAAAAAATGTTATTTTGTCCTATAATTATGTTAGTAAACTTGTCATAAAAATCACAAAAGAAAGGAGCCCTATCGTAAAAATACTATGGCTGAAAATAACAAAAACACCTGGTTGGACACACCTGATCCACAGGTTTTTATCAAAAATTCCGCAAGATTCAATGATTTGATGATGATGTACCGCTGTACTGTCCGTGAGGTACGCACCAAGCTGGAAGTCCTTAACGACGAATTTTCATTGGAATATAAACGTAACCCTATCTCCTTCATCAAGACAAGGATCAAAAAGCCGGAAAGCATTTACAAAAAGCTCAAAAAACTCGGCTATGAGTTTACTGCGGAGAATATTCAGAATCAGCTGAATGATGTGGCCGGCATCCGTGTTGTCTGTGCCTTTATCGATGATATCTACACCATTGCAGACCTGATCACCAAACAGGATGACATTACAGTCATTCAGGTAAAGGACTATATCAAAAATCCAAAACCAAACGGCTACCGCAGCTATCACATGATCGTAGAGATTCCTGTGTTCTTCTCCAAGGGAAAAACTCCCATGCGTGCGGAAATCCAGATCCGTACCAATGGAATGGATTTCTGGGCTACTCTGGAACATCAGCTGCGTTACAAACAGAATATCGAAGAAATGGACGGTTATGAGGAAGTCAGCAATGAGCTGCTGAACTGCGCCCGCGCTGTGATCGATATGGATAACGAAATGCAGCGGATCAAAAACAAGATCGGACAGTTCCATGATATTTAAAACAGGTGAGGCTATTACAGCCTCACCTGTTCTTTCTCACTGTTTTTTACCCTGAATGCCCGCGGTGTCATGTGATAATGTTCCTTAAACACCCGATGAAAATAACTGTTATTTTCATAGCCTACGGCTGCAATGATATCGCTGACAGGCAGATCTGTTTCACACATCAGCTCTACAGCTTTATTCAATCTCTTTCTCTGAAGCAGCTCCTTGAAATTAAATCCTGTCGTTTTCTTGATCATTTTGCTTAAAACATGCATAGGCAGGTGAAGTCGGCTGCACAGCTCAGTCAAGGTAGCTGTCCGGTATTTCTGCTCAATGTAATCCAGCGTTGTCATGGAGATCATATTTTCATACTGATTGGGCAGACGCATCTCCACATACTGCACCGATTCTACCAGATACATGAAGATCAGACCCATTGTGGTCTGATTGATCCGTTCCCGGTTCTCCTCAGCATTTACAAGGGAATAGATGATGTTTTCAAGAAGGTTCTGGATCTGCAGCACCTCTGCAACCTTAAAATGAAGATATTCCCCACGCTCCTCATCCTGGCGGAGAACATTCACCAGAAAATCTGCCAGCATATTGTCATTGCCTGTCATGGAATAGGCTACGTCAAAAAACTCCGGAAGCACCATAAAATTGATTGCAATATCATTCTGACCCGCTTTCAGGATCTCATGCTTCGTAAACTGATTGAGAAAAAGCAGCTCACCTTTATTCACTACGACCCTTTTTCCATCGATGATATTAGTCAGAGAGCCCTCGCACACATACAGCACCTCCACAAAATTATGCCTGTGCGCCGGAAAATATACGAACCGGGTGTGAGTACGCACTGCAATCAGTCTGCCTTCCTTGAGCATCTTGCGACTGTCCACAGTAAAATCCCGGCCGGATGTATAGAGATCTTTGTCCACCTCTGCCTCTCCGTCCAGGATTCTCCTCTCTTCATCTGTAATTTTTCTCAGCTGATCCAGTAATGCCTGCTGCATGTATTTTGCTCCTTCATCTGTTCATGGTTTTCTGTTCTGCTGTCCTCATTTTAACACTGCAGCCGTAAGAGTACAACCAGAATCAGAAGGCTGAGATTTTTTCGGAAACCTTCTGTATACGAAGTTCAAATATACGAAACAAAGCGGAGCCCGAAGACTCCGCCTGTTCTGAAAGGATTTATCATATGATTATACAGTCAATCTGAGGATTGATTAGTACAGTTTAGCCATCTCCTCGATGTTGCTTGTATCGAATTTCAGAGGTGCGCCAAGAACAACTTCTGTACCGCCGTCATCAGCATCTGTTACTGTGTAGTCACCAAGGTCACCAGCTGTGAACTTGTCATCTTTAGCACCTGTGATGTCACCATTGATCAGAGAAATTGTTGTGTAAGCACTGAGTTTTCCAAGGCCCTGCATATCCCACAGATAGAAGTATGGGCAGGAATGAGAATCATCATCACCTGTGTACTCCTGCATCTCAGATGGAAGTCCAAGTCCTGTCAGCTTGCAGGAAGATCCGTTATCCTGAAGATATTTAGCTGCTGCTGCGATACCAACTGTTGTAGGTGCGCAGATAACTTTCAGATCTTTGTAGTTCTGAAGAAGAGCTGCTGTCTGGTCTGTGGATTTCTGCGGCTCATCATCACCGTATACAACGTCTACAAGCTCAAGCTTGCTGTATTTGTCATCGCCTTCCATGATGGTCTTCATTGCATCGATCCATGCATTCTGGTTAGCGGACTGAGATGTAGCGGAAAGGATAGCGAACTGTCCCTCACCACCGGAAATATCAAGAACTGCATCCATAAGTGCCTGAGCAACTTCTTTTGTACCAGCCTGGTTTACGAAAATCTCACGGCTGTCTTTGTTCGGAGCGGAGTCGAAGGAAGATACTTTGATTCCCTCATCCATAGCTTCCTCAAGCTTAGCCTGAAGAGCGTTAACATCGTTAGCGGAAATACAGATTGCATCAAAGTCCTGGGAAATCAGGTTGTCAAGAACCTTGATCTGTGCATCAGCTGTAGCTGTCTCAGGATAAACGACCTGAACTTCGCCGCCTTCAGCCTCTACTGTCTCCTGGAAAGATTTAGCTGCGATCTCGAAGAATGCGTTGCCGGCTGCTTTACCAACCAGAGCGATTTTTTTGCCTTCTGCGGAATTTCCAGCTGCTTCTGTCTTAGTATCTTCGGATTTGTCATCTGCTGCGAGAACCGGGCAAACTGTACCAAGAACCATTGCTCCACAAAGGATTGCGCTAATTACCTTTTTTTTCATTGTTATTCCTCCCTATAAAAATATAATTTTTTTATATGCTGCTGCCTCCGCTACACCACTGGAGGCAGCTAACAATCGTATTGGGTTTCAAAAATAATATTTAGTTTTTCTTCATTGCTACTGCTTTTTTCACATCGCCGATGATATTCGGGAGAGCTACTGCTGCTACCAGAAGTACACCGATGATGAGAAGGATTACCTGTGCATTTACGTTCTTCTGTCCAAGACCAACTCGTAAACATACGATGATGAATGCGGAAATGATACCGCCGGCCAGATTACCTTTACCACCTGTGGAGGAGATACCTCCGAATACTGCCATTGCGATGGCATCCATCTCAAATCCGTTACCGGTTGTTGTGTTTGCACCGTAAGAAGATGATACCAGGAACAGTGCACAAAGTCCGGACATAAGTCCCATAATTGTGTAGATGATGAAACGGATCTTCTCTACATGAACGCCTGCATAATAAGCTGCCACACGGTTTGTTCCGATCGCGTATGTACGACGTCCGAATGTGCTCTTTCCAAGGAAAATTGCGAAGATCACGCCAAGGATCAGTACCAGGAAAAGAATGTATGGAACATTTCCTACTTTTCCACCGATAGCACGGAAACCGTCTGTGTTTGTGATCGCGATACTTCCGCCGGCTCCAAGTGTTACCTCAGCAATACCACGGAAGATGATCTGTGTTGCCAGTGTTACGATCATTGGAGGAAGCTCTTTGAAGCGGGTAAGGATAAATCCGTTAACCGCACCGCAGAGGCCGCCAACAACCAGTGCTGTAAGTGCTACTACAATAAACGGAGCGTTTGTGTTGCAGACCATGCAGCTTAATGTTGCGGAGAGACACACGATCGCACCTACTGAAATATCAATTTCGCCTAATACCAGGATGTACGCCATCGGGAACATCATGAATACCTCTGCAAGGTAAACCGGCATCTGACGAAGGACACTCTTCAGATTATAAAACTCAGAAAATGATGCGCAGAAAATATTTACCAGGATAAAGAGAACGACCAGGATGCCTTCCCAACTGAATATGATGTGTTTCATCGGATTTTCCGGCACATTGTTAATACTTCTTCCAGATTTTCCAGCCATGATTTACATCTCCCTTCCCTTTAATGCGTTTTTGTCTGCGATTCTCTGCAGGATAACATTGATCACAACTACTACCAGGATGATAACACCCTTGATCATATTCTGCCACAGGGAACTGATACCTACAAGCGGAAGAGCTTTTGCGATCGTTGCAAGGATAATGGAACCGAGGAATGCACCAACTACTGTTCCACGTCCACCGCTCATGCTTACACCACCGATAACACAGGCTGCGATAACATCCATCTCGCCTCCGTACTGCATATCAGGCATTGCAGAAGCATAAACAGATACCTGAAGTGCTCCGCCAAGACCTGCGAGGAATCCCATGATCACATATACAAGAAGGTTGATATTCTTTGCATTGATACCGGAAACCTGTGCTGCACTTGCATTACTTCCTACTGCATAGATTCTTCGTCCTGTTCTTGTCCATTTCATAAAGAAGAAGAATATTACATAGCATACGATAATCACCCAGATAACCTTGTTGATTCCAAGGAAGTTGGTTGTTGCAAAATTTTTAAACTCACCAAGAGCTGCGGCACTTGCCCACTCACCACCGTGGGAAACAAGATAACCCATTGCTCTGTAGATGTACATAAAGCCCATGGTTGCAATGATTGGCGGTACGTTTGCTCTTGAGATCACAAGGCCTACAACAAGTCCGCAGGCAATACCGATTGCCATTGCAATGATGAAAGCAAATAATGTGCTTGTGATATGTCCGTATTTCAGGAGCATACCGATTGACATACCGGAAAGTGCCAGGGTTGACATAATGGAAATATCGATTCCGCCTACCAGCATGACACATAACATACCAAGTGACATTACCATTGTTACTGCATTATTTTTCAGCATCTCCATGAGTGACTTCGGCGTAAGGAATGACGGGCTGATCACTGTGACAACTGCAAACAGCACGATCACGATAATTGCCAGCAGAGCCTCTCGGGAGCCTGTAATCTTCTTGATGACAGATTTCTTTTCCATTATTTAGTCCCCTTTCCGGTGCTCTTTTCCATGGACAGCTCAAGGATTCCTTCCTGTGTAGCCTCTCCTCTGTTCAGTTCACCTGTCTTGCGGCCGTTGCACATAACGATAATACGGTCAGACATTCCAAGGATCTCAGGCATCTCGGAAGAGATCAGGATGATGGCATAGCCCTTCTTCGCAAGATCTCCCATAATCGCATAAATCTCGGCTTTCGCACCAACATCGACACCCTTTGTCGGCTCATCCATGATAACAACCTTCATTTCCTGAGCAAGTGCCTTGGCAACAACAACCTTCTGCTGGTTACCACCGGACAGTGAGCTTGCCGGCTGGAAGATATCAACAGCCTTGGTATCTACTTCCTCAAGAAGCTTCTTGGAAAGCTCTCTTTCTGCCTTCTCATCATTGAATCCGGATTTTGCATATTTGCTGATAATCGGAAGTGTTACGTTTCTTCCAAGTCCCCAGCTCATGACCAGCCCCTGTTTCTGTCTGTCCTCAGGAAGAAGGATGATACCTTTTTCCATTGCTTCGGAAGGAGTCTTGATATAAACCTCTTTTCCCTCAAGGAAAACCTTTCCTTCGTCCGGACGGGTGATTCCGCTGACAGCTTCCATAACCTCTGTACGTCCTGCACCAACCAGACCGGTAAGACCTACGATCTCACCTGCACGTACATTGAAGGAAACGTCCTTGAAAAATCCTGTTCTGGAAAGATGTTCGATACGAAGCATCTCATCTCCCAGCTCAACCTCCGGCTTCGGGAACAGATCATTGATCTCACGTCCAACCATTGCTTTGATCAGATCTGCGTTTGTGATTCCGTTTACATCGTAGGTTCCGATATACTGTGAATCACGGAATACGGTAACTCTGGAAGCCAGACGGTACATATCCTCAAAACGGTGAGAAATAAAGATAATGGAAACGCCATTCTCTTTCAGCTTGTCAACCAGTGTGTAAAGCTTCTCAGACTCGTTTCTGGTAAGTGCTGCTGTCGGCTCATCCAGAATGATGATCTTTGCATTTGTGGAAAGTGCCTTGGCGATCTCAACCATCTGCTGCTGTGCAACGGAAAGTGTACCCATCTCTGCTGTTGCATCGAAATCTGCATCCAGCTCACCTAAGTACTTGTTCGCCTCCTGGTTCATCTCTTTCCACTGGATCATATGATGTTTGATGATCTCATGACCCATAAAAATATTTTCTGCAACTGTAAGGTGCGGATATGATGTCGGATGCTGATATACGGCTGCAATACCTGCCTCCTGGGCATCCTTCGGACCTTTGAAGTCAACCTTCTGTCCATTCAGGAACATCTCACCTTCTTCTGCTTTATGTACTCCGGTAATAACCTTGATAAACGTAGATTTACCAGCACCGTTCTCACCCATCAGCGCGTGAACTTCGCCAGGCTTGAGCTGGAACTGTACATTATTCAGAGCTTTGACACCGGGGAATATCTTCGTAATACCTTTTAATTCAAGAACATATTCTGACACGGCTCTTTCTCCTCCCTTTCCTTTAATCTGATTATATTCTATCATCCGGCCCGCAGGTTGATAATGGGAATATTTTTGGATAAGGGTAAAATATTCTTCTTTTCCCTGTAAAATATTACTCATAAACCATTGCCACATTCTCGTATTTCTATATACTTTATGCTATAATAATAACGTTGACGTTACAGTTTTCTGTGAATATAAACAGAACTTTAAACGTCCGATTTACAAAGCTATGAAGCTATGCTCGATTGGAGAATTGTATATGAAATTACTGATCGTTGATGACGAAGAACTTACGCGTACCGGATTGATCTCATCTATTGACTGGGATTCTCTGGGAATTACCGAGATCCTTCAGGCAGACGATGGTGTGAATGGGCTGGAAATGGCCAGACTGTATAAACCTGAGATCATTCTCTGCGATGTGCGGATGCCGCGGATGACAGGCATTGCCATGCTGGAACGACTGGAGAAATTCCTGCCGGACAGTATCCCTATCTTTATGAGCGGATATTCTGACAAAGAGTATCTGAAAGCTGCCATCAAATTAAAAGCCGTCAATTACATCGAAAAACCTCTGCATCCCGAAGAAGTACGGGCTGCAGTTCTTGAAGCAGAGACTCTTTATAAGCAAAAGCTCCACTCCCATCGGGGCGAAGCGATCCATTCCCAGGAAATCGCTACACGGCTGGCACAGCAGCTGACGCTTCCCCCTTCCGGCAGCACCAGGATCGCAGATCTCTGTCTGGAGCTGGAACAGCCGGAGCTTCTTGAACCCGGTATGAATTTTACTTCTGTAATTGTGAAGCTTAATGAATCTGTGGAAGCCTCCGGCATTTTCCTGGAGGATCTCCTGACTGACATTTCCCGTTTTCTGGAACATTATCATCTGAAATGTCTTTTTGTGGAAAAAAGAGTTCAATATCTGGTCCACCATATATATGGAACAAATGCTCTTTCACCGGCAACACTTTCCGCAGTAGGAAGCTATATTTCCAGACAGTATGACAGCTGCGGAAAGCATCTGATCGCAGCCGGAAATACTGTAACAGATATTTCCAGAGTTTATCAGTCCTATGCTTCTGCCGTGATTCTTCTGCAGAACTGCTTTTTCTTTCCGGAAAAAACATTTCTCACAGAAAATATCATATCCCAGCTCCCTTCAAAAGGGCCGGTTCCGGACTCCCTGCAGTCACCGGAAAATACCTTTTCCAACTATCTCCTGGCTGGCGAGGAAGAACACTGTGCTCAGTTTCTTGAAGAGCTTTTCCGGTATTACAGCTGCAATCACACATTTATTCCTAATCAGATCCGTGATCTTTATTACCAGCTGTTTAATGCACTTTCAGCTTCCCGTAAAAAAAATCAGGTAGGATCGGAGCTTCATGAAAAACAGGATCTGATCGTGGATACTCTGAACAACGCCTTTACCTACGAAGAACTTCATAAAGCTCTGAAAGAAAAAACTGCCCGGTATTTTGAAGATGCCAAAAATTCCCAGCCGGAAAATTCCACTATCTTTATGATCAAGGATTACATCAGCCGGAACTACATGAACGATACTCTTTCCGTAAAAGATATCAGCGGACATGTATACCTTTCCACCTCTTATGTATGCACCTTTTTCAAAAGTGAGACCGGACAGACTCTCAATCAATATCTGACGGAGTACCGGATGGAAAAGGCCAAGCAGCTGCTTTCCGATCCCAGATACAAGATTTCCGAGATTTCTTCCAAGGTGGGCTATACGGATGGCAATTACTTCGGAAAAAGCTTCAAAAAATACTCCGGCTTTTCCCCTTCTGAATACCGGGAGAAAATGTCATGAGGGCCCTCTGGCGCCGTTTCAAAAACGGCTACCTGAATCTAAGCCTGCAGACAAAATTCACCATTGCCCTGATCAGCATTGTGGTAGTTCCTGCATTTCTTACTGTCTTTCTTTTTTATGGAAGACTTTACAGCATGGTGGTTTCCAATACCATCCGGCAGGAACAGGATGCTTCCGCAAAAACTGCACCTCTGATCGAACGGACTATGGAGACGATTCTTGCTACCACCCGGAATATTACAGGACAGAATTTTTTTCAGGAGCTTTTTTATATGCCGGTCAGCGATTCAGCAGAAGAGCTTGCCACCTCCAACCATGCCATTGATTTTAAAAATGCCCTTCAGCGTCTGACCACAGATTCCATTGTTACCGATGTACGGATCTATGTGGATTTTCCTGATGATCTGAAAGAACTGGATACTTACCCCAACACTGAGAATATCCTTGCTCCCTTAAGTCAGGCGAAAGGTACCTACTGGTACGGTATCTTTCAGGGAAACCGGAACGCCCAGGAAATGTTCTGTCCTTCCTTTTATCTAGGCTCCAGGGAAAAAAAGAATTATGGTGATATGGCATATATCTGCCCTTTAAGCCTTTATTATCACTCCACTGCCTATAAGGCTTATCTTGCAGTGTATTATTCCGATGACAAGCTTACTTCCATTCTTTCCGACAATCTATCTCTGGAAGGAAGTGTTTCATATATTGTAAACGAACGTGATGCCATTGTTGCCACCTCAGATCCGTCATTATCCGGAATCTACCAGCTGGATTACGACACCATCAAGGCTTCCTTTATGTCTTCCAATAACTTCATTGAGCGGAACATTCTGGACACAAAGGTTTATGCCGGTTTTTACAGTATTTCCAATACGGACTGGTTTATGGTAACAGTCCTGCCTTCACCGCCGCTGATCCATGCGAGCAACCGGCTGATGATCCAGATTGCGCTTATCTACGCCGTTTTTCTGGTTCTGGCACTTATTTTTGCCAACGTGCTGGCTCATTCCATTACCGGAAGACTCTCTTCTGTGATCCGGCAGATGCAGACCGTCCGCCACGGCCCGCCTACTCCCATGGACAGCCCTTCTGCCCATGATGAGATTGGTGATCTGATTGACACCTACAACTATATGACCCGAAAAATGGATGAGCTGATGAAAACGCAGGCAAAGGCCGCCGAAGATCTCCGGATTGCGGAATTTAATTCCCTCCAGGCACAGATCAATCCACATTTTCTTTATAACACCATGGATATGATCAACTGGATGGCACTGCAGGGACAGACAGATGAGATCAGTCACGCAGTGCAGAGTCTTTCCCGTTTTTATAAGCTGACCCTGAGCCGCAAAAAAGGAATCTCTACCATTGCAAGGGAGCTGGAGCATGTAACCATCTACGTGCAGCTTCAGAATATGCGCTACCATGACAGCATTGAGCTGATCACGGATATCCCGGATGAGCTGTCGGAATACCAGATCCCGAAGCTGACTCTTCAGCCCGTTGTGGAGAATTCCATTCTTCACGGAATCCTGGAAAAAGAATCCAAGTCCGGTACGATCGTAATTACAGGATGGATGGAAAATGCGGATGTTGTTCTTCTTGTTTCTGATGATGGTGTTGGAATTCCTCCTGAGATTCTTTCCACTATTCTCTCCGGAAACGGAAACAGCCAGTCCGGAGGCACAAATATTGCTGTTTATAATACGCACCGGAGGCTTCAGATCCTTTACGGAAATGATTACGGACTTACTTATTCCAGCAAGCCTGGAGAGGGGACGGAGGTTGAGATCCGGTTCCCTGCACATCGCGAAAAGTAACTTATGTTCCACAAAAATCTTTATTCAGAAATGAGGTATGACACTATATGAATACACAGCCAACTGCACTTTTATATAATTTTAATGATCCGGAACGGCTTCGCCAGATCCGCCGCTATCTGAACCGTCAGAAGGTTAAGACACGGATCATCACAGCACCGGAATTTCTTCATCCGCTGGGATATCTTTTTGAGATTCCGGGATTTCAGCCCTCCTCCCGGTTTAATCTGGGAAGCAATTTCACCGATGAAATGATCGTACTGAAGGATTTTTCCAGTGAACAGATGGATGATTTTCTTGCTTTTTTCCGTAAAAACCAGATTCCCTCTGTTGCACTGAAGGCCATACTCACACCTGTAACTCAGCACTGGTCTTCCATTCAGCTGCATAATGAGCTTTCCATGGAGCATACACTTATGCATAAAAAATAAAAATCCAAAGCTTTGATCTGCCGAATCTGCCAACTGCATTTCCGGCAGATTTTTTATCTTATTTTTCCCACTGAAAAAGGAGACCGCTCCGCGCAGTCTCCTTTTCTGAATATGTTTTAGGTTGAATACATAAGAAAGAATTTATCTTGTCACGATATCTACCGGTACGTTAAAGATTTTTGCAACCTTCAGGATCGTATCGATGTGTCTTCCTGTAGCAGCTGCCATATGATGTGTCGGGCCAGCCTCGCTCCAGCGGTTAACGAACTCTCTTGCTCCGCATGTGAAGCGTGTTCTCATGTTTGTATCACCGAAGGAAAGGATCGGTCCCTCCTCGTTTACGCCCTCAGCTACAACGAATTTGAAGTTTCCGTCTTTATCCTGAGTGATCGCAAGGTAGGTCACCGGACCTGTGTACGGATAGAACTGTGTCAGATATCCGCCGCCTGTTTTGCCATGGAATACTTTTACGATCTTCATGGTTGGCTTCTTGTCAGAGATGTCCGCGTCACCGCTTCCGGAATGTCCGATGATGCAGATATCATCATTGAAGTCGATGGAGTACATCTCAGAAAGCTGACCTGTACCGGAAATTGTCTTTAAGATACTCATTGCCATGGCAACTTTCATATCACCCTCTACAGCACATGCAGTACCCTGTTTGATCAGCATGGAGAATGCCGGGATCAGCATACTGTCAAGGACACCTGCTTTACCCTGTGCAAATCCGTCGTAATGGGAAGCGATCATTCCAAGATGCTCGTCTTTTACCCATTTCTCAAAAGCAACAACGTATTTGGCCATATCCCATACTTTCTCAATGGTGCCGCCGCCCTCAATATCGAATGTATCAAGGATATCCTGTGCCTTTGCACGGATTGCTTCCTCGTCTGTGATATCATCAGCGATCGCCCACATCTTCTCCCAGTCGAACTGTTTTGTGTAGAGGAACATTCTGTTATAGAGGTTTGTCTCATCAATATACAGATCCATCATACCCGGGTATGGTCTTCCGATCTGTGCAATGTTAGTTTCACGGAATCTTCTTCTTACCTGAGCAGCCTTGCACCAGTCTTCGATCTCAGCCTGAACTGCAGGATCTCCACCTTCTACAACGCCTGTGATAACCGCATGTCTCTTGCCTGCTCTCTCAAGGTCAGCAACTGCCTCGCCTACAGCACCGCATGCATAGCCCTCACCCAGCCAGGCGGCAATGTCAGTGTGCTCATAATCCAGCGCTTTGATCTTCTGAACATTTACAAGAACAACCGGAACATCCAGATCACGGATCGCCGGAAGCATGTTATAGGATGTTGCGTATGTCAGCATCTGAAGAAATACAAGGTCAACATCTGCTGCACGGAACTTATCTCCTGCCACCATTGCCTGCTCTTTTGTTGTCACCATTCCGCCGTCAACGATCTCTACTGTATCCGGGATCGTTTTCTTGAATGCGTCGTACTGTGCCTCAAATTCCGGCACCAGTGACGGGAACTGCGGAAGATATGCGCCTAAAGCAATTGAAAATACACCAACTTTTGCCTTTGTGTTAACTAACATAATAAAACCTCCAGTTATTTTTATTTATGCTTTGTATACTTTGATACCGAAGGACTCATGGATGGTTGTACGAGCCTCCTCGATCGTTTTAAACTCCTCGGCCTTCAGCATCTGTGCTGTGATATTACCGATTGCAGTAGCCTCACCAGGGCCTGCATGGATTTCTTTCTTTGTAGCTTTTGCAGTCAGCTCATTTAAGTATCCTGCATTGGAACCACCGCCTACGATATGGATGCGGCTGTAGGTTCTTCCTGTCATCTCCTCGATTTCTTTTGCGATCTTAGCGTAGCAATCTGCAAGGCTTGTATAGATAACGGTTGCAATCTCGCCAAGAGTTTCCGGAACCTGCTGTCCTGTTCTGCGGCAGTAGTCCTGAACCTCTTTTGTCATGTTCTCAGGAGAAAGGAAGCACTCATCGTTTGCGTTTACTCTTGACGGGAAGTCTTTTGCCTCCTCAGCCATCTCGCAGATCTGTGCAAAGCTGTACGCATCATCAAACTCATGACGTACAGACTGGATCATCCAGAGACCCATGATGTTCTTCAGATAACGGAAACGTCCTGCATATCCACCCTCGTTTGTGAAGTTCATCTCACAGCTCTTCTCAGAGCAGTCTGCTTCTTTTCTCTCGATTCCCATCAGAGACCATGTTCCGGAACTGATATAAATGAAATCGTCATCATTTGCAGGCACAGCCAGAACTGCAGACCCTGTATCATGTGTAGCCGGTGCTACAACCTCAAGATCAAAGCCAACTGCTTCCTTCACTGCGTCTGTTAAATGTCCGATACTTGTGCTAGGCATGATCAGCTTCTGGAATATCTTTCTTGGATATCCCAGCATATCGATCAGCTCATAATCCCAGTCCTTGGTTGTCGGGCATACAAGCTGTCCTGTGGTTGCCTCTGTGTACTCGCAAGTTTTTTCGCCTGTAAGAAGAAAATGGAAGTAGTCCGGTACATGAAGAAGTGTCTCAGCCTGCTCCAGATACTCAGGATGTTTCTTCTTCACTGCCATCAGCTGATATACTGTATTGTAGATCGCTTTCTGGATACCGGTTCTTGCATACAGATCCTTCAGGGAAATTGTCTTATAAACTTCCTCGTCCATTCCCTCTGTACGATGATCACGGTAGCCTACCGTGTTGCCAAGAACCTTGTCATCCTTGTCAAGAAGTACGAAGTCAACACCCCAGGTATCAACACCCATGCTTACCGGGATCTTGCCGATCTCTTTACATTTTTTAAGACCGTTTACGATCTCGTTGAAAAGGCGGTCAAACTCCCAGCAGAGCTCTCCGTCTTTCTTAACCATACCGTTCTCAAAACGATAGATTTCTTCCAGGATCATTTTTCCGTTTTCCATATGTCCCAGAATGTGACGTCCGCTGGATGCTCCGATATCTACTGCTAAATAATATGTTGCCATTTTTAAATCCTCCTCAATATGTAAGCTTCTGATCACTTTCATATCTGATGTTGTATTTATCATACATCAGGATCCTTCCGGTGATAAGAACCTCTTTTGTCAAAAAAAGTGTCTTTATTTGCCAATAATACAGCGATTATTTATGAACTACTACATTATTTGTTTAAAAAATCCGCTGACTGAATCAGCCAGCGGATCTCTTATTTCATACGTCCGAACGCAATCCGCGTTCATTATAACTTCACGATCTTATCAATTATATGATTTGATTAGTCATAAAGGTTAGGAGCGATATTCTCGTCTTCCATATTTGTTGCATCATACCAGTAACCCTCTGTAGGAACATCCTTAAGCTCCTGGCCGTTTGCTGCTGCTGTCAGAGCGTAGATTGCATAGTATCCCATCATAAGAGGAGACTGTGTAACAGCACCAACGAATGTGCCATCTTTAACAGCTGCTTTGATGATAGAACCAGCATCGAAACCAACACCAACTACATCACCGTTTGCCGGGTCAGAACCAAGAACGTTAAGGTTAGCATTTGCTGCAAGAACACCCTCTGCGGAAACCTGGTTGGAACCGAAAATTGCAATACAGTTCTCCTGGGAAAGGATTGCCTGTGCCTCTGTGGAGCAGAGCTCTACAGTTGTCTGTGCCGGAACAGCTACCTGGATAACAACGTCAGCGTCTTTAGCGTCTGCGTCAGCACCCTCTGCTGCGTTTACATAGAACTCGTTACCGCTTACTGCAACTGTCTTGCCATCAGCCTGAAGAAGCTCGATCATCTTGTTGATGAATCCTGTACCACGCTGCTGGATATTCTGAGCTGTTGCATCCTGGTTAACCTCACCGATTACAACCTGTCCGTCAGCATCTTTAACAACGTCTTTAATGCTGTTGTACATATTCTCAGCTGCTACTGCACCAGCCTGATTGTTGTCTGTACAAACCTCGCATACTACAGATCCTTCCGGAGCATCAGCGATACCTGTATCGAATGTTACAACCGGGATTCCTTTTTCTGCACATGTCTTAAGTGCATCTGTAACGGAAGATGTATCACAAGCTGCAAGTCCTAATCCAACAGGATTGGAAGCGATAGCTGTGTTGATCATATTAACCTGGTCAGCGATATCGGACTCACTGTTCGGTCCCTGTGCTTTATAAGTAACGCCCAGCTCCTCAGATGCTTTCTTCATACCTTCCTGAGCTGCATCCCAGTATGTGGACTGGAAAGATTTAACCATCATCGGGAACTCATAAGCTTCGTTTGCTTTCAGTCCGTCGAACTGTGCGGTAGGATCCTCAGCTGCTGTGGAATCTGCGGACTCCTCTGTTGCTGCATCCTCTTTCTCCTCAGCTGCAAAAGCTGCTGTTGCGCTCATACTTGTTACCATTGCTGCACAGAGCATTAATGCCATAACCTTTTTTGCTTTCATATAATATTTCCTCCTTAAAATATATTATATAGTTTTTTTTATGTTCATACGCCGTTGCTACCCCTTGGCGTTTCACATCTTTGATTATCGGGTGCTGTTCACATTTCTCTGTAAACAGCACCCTTACTTATTATACACACTTCTTAATATCAGTGTTCTGCTTTTTTCTCTTTCAGGATATCGATCAGAACGGCTACGATCAGAACGACACCAGTGATGATCTGCTGCCAGTTTGCCTGCAGGCCGATATATGGAAGACCTGTTTTCAGAAGCATGATGACGAAGATACCAACGAATGTACCGATCACGGAACCATATCCACCGGTAGCTGCTACACCACCAACGAATACACCACCGATAGCATCCATCTCAAGTCCGGCACCAGTACCAGGCTGTACAGTAGGTGTTACTGCTGCGTATGCGATTGCTGCAAGACCTGTAAACAGACCGCAGACAACGTATACCATTACGTGATAGAACTTTGTATTGATTCCAGAAAGGGCTGCTGCCTCTTTGTTGGAACCGATTGCAATTGTGTAACGACCGAATTTGGTGTGGTTCAGGATGTACTCCATAAGAAGAACCAGAATGATCATCCACAGGAAACCGAGCGGATAACGTGAAGCACTTCTTCCTGTACCAACGGTTACTTTAAAGATTGTGTGGAACCATCCACCCGGCTGTGTAAGTCCCGGCCAAGGTGTTGCACTGCAAAGAGATCCGGCACCACGGGTAATCATACATGTACAAAGCGTTGCAAGGAATGGCGGCAGGTTCATAACACCAATAAGTACACCGTTTAATGCACCAACTGCGATACCAAGTACGATACAGATGATCATAGCAAGTGCTACCGGGCAGTTGTTGTTTCTGATCAGTGTTCCTGCGATCAGTGCGTAAGCTACCATACCAGTTCCGATTGACAGGTCAACACCACCAGTGATAAGCGGGAATGTAACTCCGATCGCCATAAGAAGATCGTAATATGAGAAATCCAGCATACTCAGGATCGTGGTGTACTGTCTGAATTCTTTACTCAAGCCTGAGAATATTGCACACAGGACAATGATAACGAGCAAAACAATAAATCTCTGATCACTTAAAATACTTTTTTTCTTCTTAGTCATGACTTTCCTCCTTAATTGATATTCCGTGTGGCCTTGTCCATGATGTTTTCCTGGGTTGCCTCGGAGATATCAATACATCCGGTAACTTTACCCTCACACATGATGATGATACGGTCACTCATTCGGAGAACTTCTGTCATCTCAGAAGAAATCATGATAATGGATTTGCCTTCTGCTGCCAGTCTGTTCATTAATTTGTAGATTTCGTTCTTAGCACCAACATCGATACCTCTGGTAGGCTCATCGAAAATAAGGATGTCACTGTCTCGTGTCAGCCATTTTGCGATAACTACCTTCTGCTGGTTACCACCGGAAAGGTTAACTACCAGCTGGTCTGTAGTAGGTGTCTTAGTTGCAAGTTCGTTTACATATTTCTCAGCAACTTTTTTCTCTTTTGCTTTGTTGATAAAGATACCATTGGTAAACTCTTCCATTGTTGCCAGTGTTGTATTCTCTGTTACAGATTTCTGTACAACACAGCCGTATCTTCTTCTGTCCTCTGACAGATAACCAATACCGTATTTAACAGCATCCTGCGGGCTGTTGATGGTAACTTCGTGAAGCTGTCCATCTTTACCCATAACAGAGATCTTACCACTCTGTTTCGGGTCTGCTCCGAACAGTGCTCTGGCTGTCTCGGTACGTCCTGCCCCCATTAGTCCTGAGAAACCAAGGATCTCACCTTTCTTCAGCTCAAAGCTTACATCTTGAACCATCTTTCCTGCGTTCAGATGTTCAACCTTAAGAACTACCGGTGCATCTGCCGGAACTGCACTCTGCTGTTTCGGATCTTCATAAATAACACGACCAACCATCATGTTGATGATATCTTCTTTTGTACTGTCTTTTGTGATCAGAGTTCCTACATATCCACCATCTCGCATAACGGTTACACGGTCTGTGATGGTCTTGATCTCATCCATACGGTGAGAGATATATACGATACCAAGATTCTTCTTACGAAGGTCACGGATGATCTCGAACAGGTCCGCGATCTCTTTCTCTGTCAGTGCTGCGGAAGGCTCATCAAAAATGATAACCTCAGCTTTATGGGAAATTGCTTTTGCGATCTCACACATCTGCTGTTTTCCGACTGTCAGGTTTTTCATCTTTTCCTTCGGATTGATCTCAATGTTCAGATCCTGGAAAAGCTTTTTGGAATCCTCGATCATCTTTTTATCATCAATGCGGAAACCTTTTTTCGGCTCTCGTCCGATAAAGATGTTCTGAGCAACGGTAAGGTCACCTACCATGTTCAGCTCCTGATGTACGATTACAACGCCGGCATCCTGTGCCTCACGTGTATTGTGAAATTCTGTTTCCTGTCCTTTGTAAACGATGGAACCTGAATCCTTCTGATAAATACCGGTAAGAACCTTCATCAGTGTTGATTTACCGGCACCGTTTTCTCCCATAAGTGCATGTACTTCGCCGCGTTTTACTTCGAAATTAACGTGATCCAGAGCATGAACTCCAGGAAAGGACTTATCAATGTCCTTCATAGTTAAAATAACTTCACCCATTGTCGCATCCTCCCTCTAAGATCAGTTCTTTCTGCGTCTTGCAGAAACGTCGATATAAACTGCAACGATAACAATGATACCTGTGATGATCATCTGCTGTCCTTTACCAAGACCAAATGCCATGATGCCCTGCTGAAGAAGAGAGATGATGAATACGCCGATTACAGTACCGCCGATGGAAGCAAGTCCACCAACCATGGATGTACCACCCATAACGCAGCCTGCAATAGCCTCGTTGTTGTACTGATCGCCATAGCCAGGCTGAACAGTTGTGTATGTAGCTACAAAGAAGAGTGCTCCAATACCTACCAGGAATCCGCAGATCACATAAGCAAGCATTTCCCATTTCTTTGTGTTAACACCGGAAAGGCGGACAGCCTCTTTGTTGGAACCAAGGCAGAGGATGTAACGTCCCGGTTTTGTATTGTAAAGAACGATACCGCAGATAACTGCCATTCCCAGGAAGATAATGATTCCTACAGGGAAGCCGTTTACGGAAACGATATTACGGAACCAGCCGTTTGCCTCACTGGCTGCCGGCCAGCTTACTGACTGTGTTTTTGTGAATACAGAAGCAATACCTTTTGCAATGTTCATGGATGCCATGGAAATAATGAATGGCGGTACTGACATGTAAGAAACCATCCAGCCATTGAAAATACCAAAGCAGAGACCGATCAGAATGCAAAGGATCATGGCAACTGCACACGGAACCTTGTAGGATGTCATGCAGTAACCGGATACCAGTGCACAGCAGAACATTACAGGTCCGATGGAGAAATCAATTCCTCCTGTAGCGATTACGAATGTAACGCCAAGTGACAAAAAGCCCAGGAAGTACACATAGTTCAAAGTAGATCTGACACTATCAACAGCCGGAAACTTGTTTCCAAGAACTACTTTAAAAACCAGGAACATGAGAATCAGAACACAGACAAGAAGTATTCTGTTCAATCCGAGCTTCTTAACGATTGGATTTTGTTTTAAGTTTTCCAATTTTTACCCTCCTCACGTTTTGCACGTATCTTGTGTTTTCTTGGTTATTATAATACCGTTAAAAGTCAATAATTGTAATAGAATATCTTGCAAAAAAAGGTTAAATATTTACTGTACGGTAAATATTTAACCTTTTTCTTTGTGCATTTATGACTATTTACGGTGTAAGATCGCCATGTGTTTTTAACGTATTAAACGGAAAAAGCAGTTTTTCGATCTCACTGGTATACATATTATCTGGGGTTACCAGCTGACATCCGGAATTAACATTCTTTTTATATTCCTCGCCACGCAGCATCTTAATGGTTTCCCGAACACCTACATACCCCATCTTAAATGCCTTCTGCACAACGATCCCCTGGAATACTCCGTGTTCCATCAGCTGAACGGCCTCCTGTGAGCTGTCTACTCCCACTACCCTGATCCGGTTCTCTGCTTTTGCCGCTTTAACTGCCCTTGCAGCACCTACAGAGGAATATTCATTCATTCCCGCGATCATCTTGAGATCCGGATATTTTTTCATCAATTCTTTTGTGAGCTCATAGGACTTGTCATACTGAGAATCGCAGTATACCACATCTACGATATTCTCCTTCAGACTGCCAAGTCCTGTACGGAATCCTTTTTCTCTTTCAACTGCCGTAGATACGCCTTTTACATGTGAAACGATCGCGATCTGGTCATCCTCCCCCACAAGCTCCTTTGCAAATCTGCCAAGAAGCTGCCCTGCTTCCAGATTATCTGTCGCAACAGTGAGATCCTGGACAGCTTCCTGGGTATAGGAATCAATAAATGCAATATGTATTCCCTGTTCCTTTGCCCTCTTCAAAAGCTGGTCCGACTCAGTGAAGCTGGATGGAGAGATCAGGATCGCATCCGGTTTTTCTTCTATCGCCCTTTTGAGCAGCTTATTCTGACCATCCACATCATTCTCTTCCTCAGGTGCCCATACACGGATATCTGCATTATATTCTTTTGCAGCCATCTCCGCTCCCTGGATCAGGGAAGTCCAGAAATCATTGGTACCGTCCACAACCTTCGGAATATAGATCAGTGATAAATTTCTCTCTTCCTCTGCCTGTTTATAATAGAAGGTTCCGGCCACAAGTCCTGCTGCAAGGCAGATGACTACTCCAAATGTCAGAAGTTTTCTGTGTTTTTTCATATTGATTCCTCCTGCATTCCCGGAATAGTGATCGTGGCAGTTGTTCCGACACCTTTTTCACTTTCATAGGTGATCCCGTAACTTTCTCCATAATAAAGTTGCAGACGTTTCTGCACATTATAAACACCCACACCATTGGAATGATAATTCACCTTATGCTTATCATAAATATGTGCCAGTGTTTCCTCATCCATACCTACTCCGTTGTCGATCACCTGAAGAACTGCATTCCCATCCTTCTTAAACCCTTTTACCTGCAAAAGCCCCTTGCTCTCTTTATATTTCAGGCCATGATATATGGCATTTTCAATGATCGGCTGGAGAACCAGCTTGATCAGCGGGATATTTAATATAGAAGGTTCTACATTGATATCAAATTCCAGCTTGTCCTTGTAACGCATCTTCTGGATCGTAAGATACCCCTTTGCATACTCCACTTCCCTTGCAAGAGGAACCACTTCATCCTCATTGCTGATACTCTGCCGCAGAAGACGTGCCAGAGATGCTGTCATCAGAACAACCTCCTCGTATTTTCTGCCTTCCGCCATCCAGATTATCGAATCCAGAGTATTGTATAGAAAATGCGGATTGATCTGAGACTGAAGAGCCTTCAGCTCACTTTTTCTCTTTGCTTCCTGTTCCTTCACATTCTGTTCCATCAGATCCTGTATCCGATGTGTCATCACATTAAAAGATTTCGTCAGGCTTCCGATCTCATTCTCCGAATCGATCTCCACATCCGCTCCGTCAAAATGCCCCTCCTGTACTCTGGACATGGAATCCCTGAGACGCTGAAGGGGATAAGTAAGACTCTTAGCCAGAAATCTGGAAAAAAGCAGCGCCACGATCATCAGAAGTGCGGAAATAAGCACATAAATGCTCTGTGCCTGATTACTTTTGCGCAGAAGCTCACTGACGCTCATGCAGCCCACAACAGTCCATCCTGTTTTATTAGATCTGGAAATGGAATACAGCTTTCCTCTGTTTCCTTTTCCGGTACGCACCGTATCTTCTTTTGAATTCACGATCAGGTCGATATTCTCAGTCTGCAGTTCATTATAAAGCTGCTGCTGCTGAGGATGGTAAACAATATTCCCGCTTTCATCCAGAATGAATGCGTATCCTTTTTTTCCAATGGTATTCTGATCACAGAGTTCACTGATGGCACTGTAATTCAGGTCAATAAAAAAGACACCCTCTTTTTCACCATTGTTGGAAAAATTGCGGATCCCCCTGCTTAAGGTAATTACCCACGGACGATCTCCACTGATGATGTGCTGTACATGGGAAGATGTAAGAAGAGGCCCTTCCGGCTTCTGTAAAGCTTCCAGATACCACTTCTGGGTGGAAAGCTTCAGATCCGGGTTCACAGACTGCTTGCCGTCGTTGATCAGCTTGCGGCCATTAATTCCAATGATCCCAAGATTTCTGATATCACTTCGCCCGTCCAGAATAGTCTTAAATTGATTGATCAGACGTTCTCTTGTTCCATTGTCCACATTGTCGCCAAAAAGATATTGCTGTACGTCCTCGTTGCTGGAGATCATATAGGCGATATTTTCCATATAATCAATATAGGAATCAATATTCTGATTCATCTGTTGCACGATATTCTGTGTGTAAACAGATGAATTTTCAAAAATTGAATTGCGGGTATACCTCATGGAAACACCTGTTATGACCAGCACCGCACTTAAAAGCAGCACCGTCACTACCGCAAAGATCGCGCTCTGGATGCTCTTGAATTTTCCTATGATCCTTGCAGCAAAACGGATATCTCTCATTTACGTTTCTCCCTCGCATATTCTGTCGGCGTGCAGCCGGTCATTTTTTTGAAGGAAATTCCAAAATAATGTGGGTCTGCAAATCCGACTTTCTCGGCAATTTCATAATTCTTCATAGTTGTATTCTCCAGAAGCTCCTTCGCCTTCTCCATACGGGTACGGATCAGAACCTCTGTAAAAGTCTCTCCTGTAAGATCCTTAAAAATCGTACTGAAATAGCTGGTGCTGATATTCAGATAAGAACAGATGCTGTTCAGGCTTAAATCCGGATCCATATAATTCTTCTGTATGTAATCCAGGGCAAGTCTGGCCTGCCGCTGTCCGCTGGAGCTGTTTGCATCGGAGAGTTTCCGGAAAATTTCTCCGACATGATTCCTTACCAGTGCAAAGGCACTGTCAAAAGAATTCTGCTCTGTAACCTGCTGCAGAAGTGCATCTCTTTTTGAAAAAAGCCTGCTGTCCGGAACCACATCCTCACATGTCTCATCTGCCGCGCGGATGATCTGCTGAAGATATACGCAGGCACGGCTCTTATCCACCCGCGCTTCCTTGATCTCGGAAGAAATCTGTTCCAGGACATGCTCTGAGTTCTCCTTTTTTCCTGCTTTCAGAGCAGATACCAGATTCTCCACAAGATTTTTAATGGAAAGACTGTTCTCCTCCGGACATTCTTCCATACTGATAAGAAGGTTTCCGCCAAGAAGATAACGGTATTCAATAGCTTTCTCCGCAAGCTCATGGGATAACTGGAGCTCCTGCTGGGTTCTGGCCCAGCCTCCCACACCGATAGAAATATCCAGTGACATCAGCTCCTTCAGCTTATCCTGGATCATCCTGCATATCTCCATGATCTTCTGTTCAAATTCTCTGGTCCGGTTTCCCATGAAAAGAGCACAGACTTTATTATTTCCGGCCTGATATGCCACTCCTGCTTTTTCTTTGCTGATGATCTCATCACTGATATTAAAAAGAACAAAAGACATCAGTGCACTCTCCTGGCGTTTCTCCGCAGTAAGCTGACTGCTGTCCGAATACAGATCCAGATCAAAAACAGCCACACGATAGCATGCTGCCTCAAGGTCGATTCCCAGTGCTGCAAGCTCTTCCAGGCTTTCCTGCCGTGTCTTGATATTGTCCACAAAGCCCTGCAGCGCTCTGGAACGGATCACAATGGCGTTTTTCTGATAATTCTCGGAAGTCTGTGTCAGACGTGCCAGCTTTTCTTTTTCTTTTCTTCGCTGGTCCACCTTCTCTTTCATTTTTTCGATGACATTTCTGAGTTCCATTGCTGTCACCGGCTTCAGCATATATTCACTTACATCGTACTGGATTGCCTTCTTCGCATACTCAAATTCTCCGAATCCGCTGAAGATCACGATCACGATATCCGGGTAATTGTCATGGAGAAAACGGCTCAGTTCCATACCATCCATATATGGCATAAGTATATCCGTAAGCACGATATCCACCGGATGTGTCTGTACAAATTCCGCTGCTGCTTTCCCGTTATCACAGTCTCCTACCAGCTCACAGTCCATTGCTTTCCAGTCAATGTTCTCCCGGATCGCATCGCGAACAAGTATTTCATCATCTACCAGTAAAATACGATACATAATCTCTGTCATCCCCCTCTGATCAGTTTCTGCTGCTCTTTTTATACATCCCCCGGCAGTCTTCTCCCACGATTTCTGCCATTATTTTGTTAAAAATCACTGCTTTCTATGTGAACAATAACTGTTTATACCTCCTACATGGTAACATGTTTGGTGATAATTTACAACAGAGTTTCTTAGTCCACTTTACACGGTGAAAAAGCCCATTGCTGGTTCAGAAACAAAAGCCCCATGTTCAATAGAACATGGGGCCTTTGTACTGTGATATCCCACACAGAATTTTATTATTTTACGATCACGCCATCTTCATCCCAGAGGTCATGCCAGTCATTTGCACCATGCCACAGAAATACCTGGCCTTTTACAAGACGGTTGCCTTTTTCCAGAGTAGCAATGGTTGCCATCTCTTCATCTGTAAGCGGATCCTCTGTCACACATTTCAGGTTGCTTGCATAGTTGTGAACAGAAAATGGGATGGAGATCTCGCCTCTCTGATGAGCCCATTTCAGAGCGATCAGAGCCGGATGAACACCGTGTGCTTTTGCGATTGCCTGCATCTCCGGTACTTCCAGATCAGCAACATCTTCAGGACAGATATCTCTCTCAGGTCTGCGTGGGGAACCGATCGGCATATAGCCTACAGGCTGAATGTTGTGAGCTACCAGATAATCGTAAAGCTCCTGCTGCTGGAAGCATACATGAAGCTCAAGTTCACAGGTTGCAGGTTTGATCTTCATCAGAGGAAGAACAGCCTCAAGCTTCGGAATGGTCATATTGGAAATACCGATATAACGGATCTTTCCTTTTTCTACCAGTGCCTCGCACTGACGGTAAGTGTCCATAAACTCCTCAACACTGAACGGCTTGGAATCAGGATTTCTGGAGTCTACATCACATCCCGGTGCATGATAGTTCGGAAATGGCCAGTGGATATAGTACATATCTACATAATCACACTGAAGATCCCTGATACTCTTGTCACATGCTTCCTCTACTCTTCTGTGCATGTCGTTCCATACCTTTGTCATGATGAAGAGATCTTTACGCTCTACAACACCTTCGTCAAAAGCATCTTTGAACACCTGGCCAATCTCATGCTCGTTTCCGTAGCATGCAGCACAGTCAAACATACGGTAGCCGCTGCGGATCGCGCCTGCAACAGCTGCGGATACATCCTCTGCGGACACACGGTCAGAACCAAATGTTCCCATTCCGACACATGGAACCTGCTCGCCGGATGGAAGTGTCACTTTCGGCACGATTGCCGGATTGATAACTTCTGCCATTTTTACATCTCCTTTTTATGAAAAATTTTCTTATTATAAGCTGATCTTATAAACGCTTGATCTCAATCTTCGGAAGAAGTGCTTCCATATCTTCCATTACAAAGAAGCCTGTCTCCTCGCGCATGGCTGCAGCTGCTGAGATTGCGCTGGCTCTGCGCAAGGTCTCCTCCAGGGAAAGTCCTTCGCTTAATCCCAGTGCAAAGCCTGCGATCATGGAATCGCCACATCCTACAGTATTCACTGCATCGATCTTCGGGACAACAGCACGGAAAATTCCTTCGTCGCCAACTGCCAGGGAACCGTCTGCACCAAGAGAAACCGCTACGATCTCCACACCGCCTGCGTGGATGGCTTTTGCAGCCTCTATGATATCATTGATATCGTCGCAGTGCTTGCCTGTAAGCATACGGATCTCATCAATATTCGGCTTGATCAGTGTCGGAGCAGCTTTGATTCCTTCTTCCAAAAGTTTGCCGCTGGTATCCAGAATCACCGGCTTTCCTGCATCTTTAACAATCTTCACAAGACGCTGATATGCAGTTCCGTCAAGCCCCTTCGGTACGCTTCCGGACATTGCCACAACGGAGGCGTCTTTTACAAGATCGCGAAATTTTTTCTCAAATCCCTCAAAATCTGTCTCTGTAAGAGTAAATCCCGGCTCCAGAAATTCTGTCTGTACGTGATTCACTTCATCCCAGATATTGATACAGGAACGGCTCTCTGCATCAACATGGTAAAAAGCACTCCTGATACCAAAAGGTTTCAGGGCATCTTCAATATAGTTGCCTGCGTGGCCGCCCACAAACCCTGTGGCAACCACTTCAGCACCGTAAATGGACGCCGGCTTGGAAACATTCAGTCCCTTTCCGCCGGGAACATAGGTACATTCACGCACACGGTTTACTTCGCCCACTTTAAAATCATCCACTACATAACGCTTGTCAATGGCAGCATTTAAGGTTACTGTCAGGATCATATCAGTCTTCCTCATTGGAAAGAAGGATCTTTCCTTTTACAAGGCCCGGTGTCTTGAACAGCTGGAAGGCCTCCTGAGCCTGGCTCATCGGAATTTTCTTATAGATGAAGCCCGGGTCAAATTTCAACTGACCTGTTGCAAAATAATGTGCTGTCAGATCCCACTCACGTCCCGGATATGGTGCACTGTAGGACATCCAGGAACCGGTAAGCTTGAACTCCTTACGGTTCATATTTTCCCACTGCTTCGGTGTGAAAGTAAGGTTCTCATGAGGAGTACCGATGAAGCATACATGTGCTTTGTTTGCTGCAAGCTCGAACGCCATGTGCATGGTCGGAACCTGTCCGGCTGTCTCGAATACGAAGCCGTATCCCTTGCCGCCTGTGATGGCCATGGCTTTTTCCATATATCCTTCTTCTTTTGTGTTGATCACTTCATCTGCACCGAGACGTTTTGCAAGGGCAAGTCTCTCATCGCTGATATCAAAAACTACGACTTTCTTGGAGCCGAAGATCTTTGTCCACTGCATGGTGAACATACCAACTGTTCCGCCGCCAAGGATCGCCACATACTCGCCACCGTGATAATCATTCTGGAATACACCGTGGATAGCTACTGTTGCAGGTTCAAACATTGCGCCCTGCTCATATGGAACATTGTCTGCAAATGGTACAGCATTTTTCTCCGGAACTACTACATAATCTGCATTCGCTCCCTGCTCTCTGGAACCGATGAAGCTGTAATGTTTGCAGAGGGAGTAATTCCCTTTCTGGCAGTCGTCACATTTCATACATGGAAGAAGCGGTGCACCGGATACACGGTCTCCGACTTTTACCTTTGTAACACCTTCTCCGACTTCCACAACATCACCGGAGAACTCATGTCCAAGTACGATCGGATAAAAATGTACGCCGTGGTTTAATACACGCGGGATATCTGATCCGCAGATTCCGGAATATCTTACTTTGATCTTAACATGGCCAGGAGTTACCTCAGGTTCTTCCACTTCCTGATACTGAACATCTTCATTTGCTACTACTACTGCTGCTTTCATGATTATTTTTCCTCCTCATTTCTCATCATAGGTTCAAGAGATTTATAGAGATTTAAATAGGTTTTATAGGTTTTATCATAAACAACCCTGTTTTCAGGGTTCGGTTCATGTCTTCTTGTTTCTTTTACAGTAAGGCTGATAGCCTCATCATAATCTTTATACATTCCAACACCAATGCCCGCCAGAATCGCTGCACCAAGTGTTGTAGCTGTGTCGGATGACGGCACTATGATCGGTTTGCCGGTGATGTCAGATTTGATCTGTGTCCAGAGTAGAGAGTTGGCTGATCCTCCCATTGCCCGGAGTACTTCAACATCTGCCCCTGCTTCTTTTGCAACCTCAAGATTATGCTTCAAGGAAAGTGCCACACCTTCCATGCAGGCGCGTACCATATGACCCTTGGTCTTTGCAAAATCCAGTCCGTAGAAAACGCCTTTTGCATTTGGATTCCAGATTGGGGAACGCTCGCCGGACATATATGGAAGGAATACAACACCGTCACTACCTGGAGCGATCTTTTCTGCAATCTCATTAAGCTGATTCAGGGAAGAACCTTTTCCCTCGCCTGACATCATGCGCTCATAATCTGCAAACTCACGCTCAAACCAGCGCATCACACCACCACCGCCGGTTGTGCCGCCCTGAAGGAGCCACTGTCCAGGAACAACATGATATCCTAGGATCAGTCTTGGATCTGCCTTGTACTCATCCATGCATATGCTCATTCCGCCAGCCTGTCCGCCCTGCTCCTGTGTCTCACCAGGATGGATAACTCCAGCCCCCAGCGTTCCGCATGCTGCATCCAGACCACCTGCAACAACCGGTATTCCTGCTGCAAGTCCTGCTTCCTCTGCTGCCTTCTCTGTGACAGTGCCTACTATATGGTCGCAGTCGCAGATCTCAGGAAGAAATTCCAAGGGAATTCCAAGCCTTCTGCACATAGCCTCATCCCATACAGCTCTTCGCATATCAAAGCAGTGCAGACCGTATCCCTGTGAAACATCCTGACTCATAACACCCGTCAGCTTATAGGCAATAAAGCTGTTGGACTGCAGAATCTTGTCTATCTTTTCATAAACCTCCGGCATGTTTTCTTTATACCAGAGGATCTTCGCTGTTGTATAAGACGGCTGCAACGAGTTGCCGGATACTTCAAAAATCTTATCTGCTCCGATCTCCTCATTCAGCCTGTCACAGATGGACTGTGCTCTTGTATCCATCCAGATCGGTGTGTTGGTCAGAACATTACCATCTTTATCCATGGCAATCGCTGACCAGCTCTGTCCGTCAATACCGATGCCTGCGATCTCATCCGGTACAATACCTGCTTTCCGGATAGCTTTTTTTACTGCACTGCAGACTGCGCTCCACCATTCCTCCGGATTCTGTTCAGCCCAGCCTTCCCTCGGATAATATACCGGATAGTCACCGTTGGCTGCTGCCACTACGTTTCCGGATTTCTCAAAGATCGCAACCTTACAGGCACTGGTACCAATATCAATACCAAGTAAATATGGTTTCATTGTGATTTCTCCTTCTCCTTATATAGCACGCACAGATTTCCCCATAATAATCTCTGCGTCAAGCTTCTCCGCAATCCGCTCCGTATTTCCAGCATCTCCCTCTTCCAGTCGTTTCAGCATAATGCCGGCCACCTCTCTTGCAATACCTGGTGTAGGCTGAGCAACGATAGTCAGCTTGGGATTACATGCCCTTGCAAACTGCAGGTTATCGAACCCGATCATGGAAAGCTGCTCCGGAATTTTAAGTGCCAGCTCATTGACACCGATCACCGCCCCCATGGTCATCTCATAGTTGGTGACAAATACAGCTGTCATATCCGAATTATCCGCCACAAGTTTCTCCAGCCCCTTCACGCCGCCTTGAATGGTATAGTCACCGTGATAGATCAGGGATTCCTGTACCGGAAGATTCTCTTTTTCATATGCGCTTCTGTATCCCTGGAGACGTTCCTGCGCTGTGGATATCTCCTCCGGACCGCCGATGATCCCGATTTTGCGGTGTCCTGCCTGAAAAAAAACTCTCATGGCATCTTCTGCCGCCTTCTCATTGTCCACAAGAACACTGTCACAGGAAATCTCCTGGATCTTACGGTCAATGAGCACGATCGGTTTCCCGGTTTTCTGAAATTTTTTCAGGTGATTGCCTTCTGTGTCCACCGGCATGTTGATGATGCCATCCACACGTTTCCGGCTTAAGAATTCCACTGCGTCCCGCTCCAGTTTCTTATCTGTACGGCAGTCACAGACAATGGTCGCATATCCATGACTTCTCAGGACATCCTCCATCTCTGTGATGATCTCCGCACAAAAGGTATTGTTAAGCTCCGGGATCACCACGCCGATGGTCTTGGTGGCATTGGTCTTAAGTCCTCTGGCCACCTCATTTACCTCGTAGTGCAGCTCCTCGATGGCTTCCTCGATCTTTACTCTGTTTTTTTCTCTTACGTTTCCCCCATTAAAATAGGAAGAAATCGTTGCAAGCCCAAGTCCCGTCCGCCTGGCGATATCTTTCATGGTCGCTGCCATACTTATCACCTCATTATCTGCATTTTACCGCAATACTTATTCTGCCTTTCCGTCGCAGCCGCAGACTTTCATACGAGCCTCAACAAGCTGTTTTACAGCCTGGATTGCTTTTTTTCCGTATGCTTTCGGATCGATAGTGTTCTCATTCTCTGCGAATGTCTCCTTAACCGCCTTGGAATATGCCGCACGAAGCTCTGTTGCAAAGTTTACCTTGCAGATACCACGTTTTACACAGTCGCTTACATCCTCATCACTGAGACCGGATGCTCCGTGAAGAACAAGTGGAATATCAACAACTTCACGGATCTCGCTTAAACGTTCTTTATCAAGAACCGGAGTTCCTACATAAAAACCGTGTGCTGTTCCAATTGCAACTGCAAGGGAAGTAACACCTGTGCGCTCTACGAATTCTCTTGCTTCCTGCGGATCTGTATTGGTGTCTGCCTCTGCCTCAAGATCATCTTCCTTACCGCCGACTTTACCAAGTTCAGCCTCACACGGAATGTTCAGGGCAGCAGCTACATCCGCAACTCTCTTTGTCTCTTTAATATTGTCCTCAAAATCCAGTTTGGAACCATCGATCATAACAGATGTGTAACCTGCATGCATTGCCTGCATAGCCAGCTCAAAGCTGCTGCCATGGTCAAGATGAAGGCAAACCGGAACAGAAGCCTTGGCAGCCTCAGCTGCAACGATCGCTGCATAGGTCTCAACAGTACCATACTTAACCGTAGATGGTGTCGTCTGGATCATAACCGGAGCTTTCAGCTCCTCAGCAGCCTGGATGATTGCTTTCACCATCTCCATATTCTCTGCATTGAATGCTCCTACTGCGTATCCGCCTTTCTGTGCTTTTAACAGCATTTCTTTCGATGTAACCAGTGGCATAATCTTTTTCCTCCTTGGAATATTGTGTTTATTTTCTAAATAATATCTATTGTCGGTCCAGAAACCGAAACGTTTCTGTTTGAGTTTATCATAGCTCTCCGAACCGTTTCTGTCAACCATAAAATATTCATCATTTAAAGGAAAATATTGCCTTGAAAAGAAGATAAAATACCGTTAGATTAATCTATAAAAGATATAAAAACCTGTGGCCGGGCAGGAACGTCTGATATGACCGGCAGATATGGCAACTGCATAAATTATTCTCTGAGCAGCTGAATCTTAAACCTGACCTGATGCAATAATTTCTGCAATGCTGTAAATGATCAATTTATCTTAGGAGGATATTAACTATGTTAAAAGGAATTCCAGAAATCTTATCACCAGAATTACTGAAGGTATTATGCGAGATGGGTCACAGTGACCGTCTTGTAATCGCAGACGGCAACTTCCCTGTAGAATCCATGGGAAAGAACGCTATCACCATCCGCTGCGACGGACACGGTGTTCCGGAGATCCTTGATGCGATCCTGAAGCTGTTCCCGCTTGATACTTATGTAGAGCATCCGGTAAACCTGATGGAAGTAATGCCTGGCGATAATGTTGAGACACCGATCTGGGATACATACAAAGAAATCGTGTCCAAACATGACGAGCGTGGCGAAAAAGCAATTGGAAATATCGAGCGTTTCGCATTCTATGATGAAGCTAAGACAGCTTACTGCATCATCTCCACAGGTGAGAAAGCTCTTTATGCAAATATAATGCTTCAGAAAGGTGTTGTTATCAACAACGACTGATCTTCTTACGTAACTGCCTGATATCTATACACATATTCAACCAAAAGCTCCCGATTTCACTGCCTGATGATCGTCTTTTCAGGAAGGAAAACGGGAGTTTTCTATTTCTCTATTCTGTATATTTATCGTTTCGCTGTTTTTGCTGTATAGCTGCCGTATACAGTTTTGCCTGTAGATGTTTTTGCACCGGCACGCACTGCATAATAGTAAGTTGTGCCTTTCTTTGCTGTCCTATCCTCAAATGATGCTGTCTTTCCATTGGAAATTGTTTTGATCTTTTTCCAGGAACTGTTCTTTGTTTTCCGGTAGATCTGATATCCGGAAGCTTTTTTCTGGGTACTCCAGTAAATTTTAAGGCCGCTTGATGTTTTGCATATTTTTGAGATCTTCTGTTTCAATGGATAAGACTGGATATAGCTACTTGCTTTATAACCACCCAGGATTTTCTTTCCACCTACAGTACGATATGCACGAACTGCATAAGCGTAAGTGGTGATTCCCTGAATGCTGGAATCTTTATAACTAAATACTGTGTTTTTCACTTCTTTTATACATTTCCAGCCTTGTCCTTTTATCTTACGATAGATCCTGTATCCACCTGCGCCTGAAACCTTATTCCAGGAAACCATATTATATGGACCGATTTTTGCAGAGGCTTTCGCAGTTGCTTTACCTGGCTCTGCTTTTGCAGATACTTTATCTGAATATCCGCCGTACACTGTTGTTTTTCCGCTGATCACATATGCTGCACGAACCCGGTAAGTATACGTGTTTCCTGTCTTTACAGCCGTATCCTGCCAGGTTTTTACATTAGCTTTGACAGTGGTAAGCTTTTTCTCTTTTCCGCCATTCTGTGAACGATAAACTACATAACGGTTGCAGCCAGATACTGCTGACCAGGTGATATTGATCTTATTGTAAGACTTTCCTGATATCTTTACTCCTGCAGTTTTCTTAAGTTTTACAGTAACTTTGCAGGAAGCTTTGATTCCTTTGGCGTTATTTCCATAGCAGGAAATGGTCACTGTTCCAGGCTTCTTTGCCGTGATCACGCCTTTCGTACTAACTGTGGCAATATTCTTATCAGAACTTGTCCATGTAATTCCTGAAGATGTCATCTCAGCTCTGGTTGCTGATGCTTTGAGTGTCTTCTTATCACCTGCATTCATACTGAGGGATGACGCTGACAGAGTCATCTTCGCTGCGCTGTTCAGCGTTCTGGTATGTACTTTGATACGAGGTGTTATAGATGGACTATATTCTTTGGCATCCATCCAGTCTGTATCTTCAGGATAATAAATAAAACTCTGGCCGGCTGAAACAGAAGCTTCAAACTTACACCATGTATAATCCACACTTGCTTCCACATAATACTTCAATGTCTTGCTGCCGGCATTGGTTATCACCACAGAATACAAACTGTTCTGACTGATCAGAACTTCCGGGATCTTAAAAGTTTCTATTCCTGCCATGGACTGAACACAGGATATTGGCTGTGCATAGGCGGGCGTTCCGCTTGTCGGATCACTGACATCTTTCAGATTCGTATAAACCTGTACAGTAAAGGAACTGTTATCACTCATAGATGCCAGAGTCACTTCCCCCAGGCTTTCTGCCTTTCCCTTGCCTGCACTGGCTTTAAAAATGCTGGCAAATTTCTCGCCGGAATACATTTTGATTGAGGCAAGTCCTGAAGTTCCGTCATAGAAGTAATTATTGGTATACTCCGGTTTCGCTGCTGCTGTAACTGCAACGAGTTCACATACAGACTTATCCTCATAGGACATATAGAAATAGCCATCTTTTCCCCAGTCTGTACCCCAGCTGTTCTTGACGATCCATGCACCGTCCGAAGTTACCTTGGAAGCAGCCGCAAAATTCGATGCAGAATAATTATCATCCCATCCAACCACTGTTACCACATGGTTTACACTCTTGGTACTGGTAGGATAAGAATACGCTGCCGTGTTGGCATTATAATATCGGTTCTGTGCATTATACATGATCGAAACGGAGTGATTCGCTGTCAGAAGCTTCTTCATGGCACTTACTGAGTAATCCGAAAAATACGAATTCTTCAAGTATGCTGATGAATGGAATTCCTTTGACCTGGCAGGAATTGCCCCTGTCTTCTGTGTATGTGTGGAATCTGTTGCCAGGGGAACATCTGCCTCTGTCGTCATCCCTGACCAGGTACTCAGAAACATAGATGCCAGGAGATCATTTCCCCCTTCGTGATAATCAACATTTCCATAATCATCCGTTCCATAATGACGATTAATATCCCCTGCAGTATTTCCAAGAGGATCATTGCTTCTGTTCGCCCAGAAATATGCAAGATGCTCTTCAGACAGATCATACGTTCCAAGCCCCTGCGAAAGAAAAGATGTCTCCATAAGAGATGCCATTCCAAATGCCCAGCACATTCCATACGGATCCTGATTTTTTACAGAGGTTACATACCCCTGTTCTGCTGCATTATAGTAAGAAGAATACGCCACTGCTCTTCCCATTGGAATCTCATCCGTATCATTTCCGATCTCAATGGCTGTGGAATAGGACGTCAGGCTGTCAAAAGGTGCCAGCTGTTCCTTCTCTTCCTCTTCTGTCAGCGGTCTTCCTTTAATATATTCAATTCCGGTGTCTTCACTGTCAAATTCAGTCTCTCCGTCACTGAATGGATCAGTCTGTTCCAGTGAAAACTGCTCTATTTCTGTGGCTGTATCATCTGTTTCAGAACCTTGCAGGGAAATTTCCTCGTTTTCCTCACTGCTCTCCTGCTGGATACTCTCACTGCTCTCTGAAACAGCTCCGCTAATATCTTCTCCGTATATATCAGTATCTGTTTCCCCTGACTCCTCACTCTGCTGATTCCAATCCTCTGCAGTATTCTCCTGCATTGTACTGTCTTCTCCGGCCTCTATCTCTGCATCACTAAAATCTGCTGCAACAACCGGAATCTGGCTTGCCATCACAACTGCACTTATAAACAATGGCAGTAATTTTTTTCTGATCAGATGTAAATGCTTCACCTGGATTTCCTCTTATCTTTCGTTTGTATTTCTTATATTGTTACTTTATCCCCATTTTCTTAAGTGAATATTCACAACTACTTGGCTGCTTATTTCATCTCTGCAAAGAACTTACTTGATCTTGGTCAAGCGGATATTCGCAGCCTCGCAAGGTACTTACTTGATCTTGTTAAAATGATAAACTAAAATTCCGATCACTGCAAGTATTGCTGCGCATCCGATCCACAAAAATGGATTCTGATACCAGGGTTCTTCCTCTTTGAAAGATGCTGTTGCAGTCCCATTTACAGGCTTTGGCTTTACTGATTCTTCAGTTTCTGTTGGAACCGGTGACATTTTTACGACTGATTGATCCTCCGTTCCTGAAGACTCTCCACTTTTTTCAGATTCTGCAGTATTCTCTCCATCTGTGGCATTTGTCGTATTGTCTTTCTGTTTTACTGTGCTGTCTTTTTCTGATGCCGTGCTGTCCTTTTCTGTCTCTGTAGTATTTTTTTCTGTTGCAATTTCATCTTCTTTTGATGGTCTCAGCTCATCGAGAGGAACGTAGCCATGGGTTCCATTATATTCTGTATATCCCCAGCTTTCACCATTCTTCTCTGTCTCGCCTTCAATGTGTAAAACCGTTCCGTCTTCTACTGTTTTATCATTCAATTTTTCACTTTTACCACTGGTTTCCGGATAAATGTCAACTCCAACTCCTCCAGAATCCACTGTCATATAATAATCGGTACTGTCCTGCGGAAGCTCTACCTTACCTGACCGGTCCGCATAAACAGGAATACTCATTGCCATTGCCGCTGACACAACCCCTGCTGCGAAAATATACCTTACCCTTTTCATTCTGATTCCTCTCCTCGCCACTTACTTAGTACATCATTTCAAAAACAACTATACCATCCATACAGGTCTCAGATTTGATATCATTATTTTATAAATGCTATAGTATCTCTATATAGACAAAATCCTCCTATATTTCCCTGTCTGATCCGAAATATAAGAGGATTTTATCTTTTGTTAGTCCAGTTTATCGGTTAAACTGGATCTGTTTTATGCCAGCTCTTTCTCGCACATATCCAGTGCAGATGCGATAACTGCATCCATGTCGTAATATTTGTATTCACCAAGACGACCACCAAAGATCACCTTCAGTTCCTTCTCTGCCAGCTCTTTGTACTGCGCATAAAGCTGTCCGTTCTTCTCATCATTAACCGGATAATACGGCTCATCGCCCGGTTTCCACTCAGAACTGTATTCACGGCTGATCACCGTCTTCGGAAGATCATTGCCTTTCTCATCCTTACCGAACTCAAACCATTTATGCTCAATGATACGTGTCCAAGGTGTCTCTACATCTGTATAGTTCACAGCTGCATTACCCTGGAAATTCGACTTATCAAGAGTCTCGTTCTCAAATCTTACAGAACGGTACTCCAGCGTACCCAGCTTGTAACCAAAGTATGCATCAATAGCACCTGTGTAGATAACCTTGTCTGCCATTGCATCATACTCTGCTTTCTTTGCAAGGTAATCCTCATTCAGGCGTACTTCAATGCCATCCAGAAGATTGGCAACCATCCTGGTATAACCGCCAACCGGAATTCCCTGATAAAGAGCATTGAAATAATTGTTATCAAAAGTAAGACGAACCGGAAGTCTCTTAATGATAAAGGACGGAAGCTCTGTGCACGGACGTCCCCACTGCTTCTCTGTATATCCTTTGATAAGTTTCTCATAGATATCTGTACCAACAAGACTGATCGCCTGCTCTTCCAGATTCTTCGGTTCTGTGATACCAGCAGCTTTACGCTGCTCTTCAATCTTCGCAGCAGCCTCTTCCGGTGTTACCACACCCCACATCTTATTAAATGTGTACATGTTAAACGGAAGGCTGTACAGCTCTCCATGATAGTTGGCTACCGGGCTGTTCGTAAACCGGTTGAACTCAGCAAACTGTGTGATGTAATTCCATACCTTCTTGTTATTTGTATGGAAAATATGTGCACCATATTTATGTACGTTGATTCCCTCAACCTTTTCTGTGTACACATTTCCGGCAATGTTCGGACGTTTGTCGATTACGAGAACAGATTTGCCTGCCTTCTTCGCTTCATGAGCAAAGACTGCGCCGTATAGACCGGCACCTACGATAAGATAATCGTACATTTAAATTTTCTCCTGTTATATTTTAGATAACGTCATTTTAACACCTGTCCTATGGGTTTGGCAAGTATTCTTGAAAGTTAACAATCACCCCTAAATTTTTTATTGCTATGTACATAAAAAAGCTATACTAAAGGTGGAAAGTTGTATGCAAGTTAATTCTCAATAATCAGTACCTGTTCATCTTATCATATTTCTGAGATAATTACTCTCAACATTTCTAAACATAAATTCGTGCAATTCGCTCGATTTGCACGATTCGTGTTACTTATCCAGGAGGATCATCTCATGAATGCAAGACAAAAACTTCATCAAATCCATCTTCAGGAATGGACCGTCAGATTTGCAGATCAGAAAGCTAGCGGCCTTACTGTCCGGCAATGGTGCGAACAGAATAATCTTTCTTTCCACACCTATAACTACTGGAAACATCTTCTCAAGGAAGAAGTTGTTGATCAGCCCCTACCAGATATCGTTCCACTTTCACTTCCTGTTCTCAGACTCTGGCTCTTCATTAGAAACAGCAGCTCCTGATATTCGTTCCATTCGTGCGAATCGCTCGATTCACTCAAATAACTCTAATGTACAAATGCAGCTAAACGGTATTTCTATCGAAATAGATTCATCTGTTTCCTAAGAGTTTCTCTGTAAACTCATCAGGGCGGTGTGCCATGCTTAAAGATGCCAACCACAGTTATTTTGCCAGTGTCTGTATCGTCTGTGGATACACAGATCTCCGCTTCGGGATCGATTCGCTGGCTGCCATCATCGAACGCAGATTTCATATGCATCTATTTGTACCTAACACCCTCTTCCTTTTCTGTGGCAGGTCTTCCACCAGGATCAAGGGGCTTCTCTGGGAAGGCGATGGATTCCTGCTCCTTTACAAACGCGTAGAATCTGGTCATTTCACATGGCCACGTTCTTCCACAGAACTCAGGTCTTTATCTGCTGAACAGTTTCACTGGCTGATGCAGGGCTTTGCCATTGATCCTATCATCCACGATATCACACCTGACACTTCCGTCTAATTCTGATATTTTGTACAAAACAGAGAACTTTTTTCCAGTTCTCGGACATATTTTCCATATGCTGTGCACAGCTTCCAGCGTCATAGGGATTTTATGCCCTTTTTCTGACGAATTGAGAGAAGTTATGGCTGCATGGATCATTTTTTCAATTCATGGTGCAAGTTTTAGGTTAGAAATTGCTCCATGAATAATTCAGGACAACTTATAAAAACTTCAACCTTTTACACAATTTCATTACAATTTCATTTTTTGTTTTATAAAAATAGTACCCACAATAAGCCACATACATAATTCCACCTGCAACTATTTGTACAATTAATGTTACTATTCCATCGCCTAAATATTTTCCTATATAATAAACCAGAACAAACATTATTATTCCTGCTGGTAAAAAAGGCATTGAAATTCTCAGTAACCTACCAACCGGAAGCTGTTTTCTTACAACCGCGGATTGCCATACACAAACAACGATCTCTGCTCCAATTGTTCCAACCATTGCCCCAACGGCACCATATTGAGGAATGAGCAAAGCATTTATAATAAGGTTTACTATTGCGCCAGCAACTACTGAAGCTATATATTCTTTATCCAATGCATTAGGAATTAAATATTGTGTTCGGATTACATTCGCAAAAGAAACAAAAGGAATTGTTATTGCCAACCCCATAATCAAATAACCTGATAATTCAAATTTTTCTCCCCAAAAAAGTGGTGCAAAAATTGTCCCTACACCTGCAAGGCCAAATGTTAACGAAAATGCCAAACACATAACAAACTCCATAGAAAGCAGTATGTATCTTTCGCTTGCACGATTATCATGTAAAACAGCCAAATTTGACATTTTAGGAAGCATTACTGTACCAAATGAAGCAATTACTGTCATTGGAATATTTATAACCTTTTCCGCATTTTCATAATATCCCAATTGAGCTTTACTGCTTATCGTGCCAATCATTATTTTATCCATGTATTTGTAAAGACTTACTGCAATAGCCGGGATAAATAAAATTGTCATAGGTTTAATATGTATTTTCATTTTATCCCATTCGGGCATGACAATTTTGACATATTTTCTCAAAGGAATCCAAAGACTAAGCTGACTAATCAAATAGCCCAATGCCATTATAAGACAATACTTCCATAAATCATTTGCATTTCTTACTAATGAAAAAACACAAATAACATTAATAATTTTTATAACAATATTTCTTGTTACAGTCAATTTGAAATGTTCAATCCCAAAATAAAACCAACTTATATCAAAAAGCCCACTAAAAACGTATAATACCTGTATTGCAGCATATAATTTTCCTTCAGCATTCATAAGTAGAACATATCCAATGTATACAATAAAACATATGGCTGAAATAAGAATATGAAGTGTTACAATATTGGAAAATGTTTCATTCAATAGCTTCTCATTATCTCTTACACGTGCAATTGCTCGATTTCCATAATTCTTTATACCGAGCATTGAAAAAAGGACAAAGTAATACGCCACAGAATATGAATATGAATATATACCCAGCCCTTCGGCTCCAATTACTCGCGCAATATATGGCGAAGTCACAAATGGAAGAATTAACACTAGCACTTCATAAATCATTTGATATGCAAAATTTTTTTTAATATTACTTTTTATTTTCATCACGTGTACTTCTCCTAGCATCCTTCATTACATATATCAACAAAAATGCAATAGTAACATTGTATTGTATCCTATAAAAATATGTTTCTGCAAATCCTAATATAATAAAATACGCAGTAAACAAAAGCAATTTATTATTTTTACTCTTAGCTGTTTTTTTTATAAAAAAGAAATATCCTAACAAAATCAAAAGCAAAATAAAAATACCATATCTTACAGGAATGGCAATATAAGACATATCAACATTAAATACTGCATTTGCATCATAATTCAAAGATCTACTTCCTCTAGTATCAACAAATTGCCCAAACATCGAAACTCCATACTGATTCAACATTATAGATGCTTGCTTAAGTCTTCTGGTGGTAATTTCATTTATCGCAATTGCAAATGCATTTCCATTGTTATACAAACGAATTAAATAAAAACTTACAACCGTAAGTAGCATTGGCAAAAGTGCAAATAAATTAACTACTATTCCTTTTTGAAAAATATTGGGCAAAAATTTTGAAATTATCATGCAGACATATATAATAATAAATGTATACGCACTCGTCCTTGACGCAGCCACATTCCACACTACTCCTGCAAACATCAATATCATTGCATGTTCCCAAATTTTCATTTTGTTATAATGTATATACATCCACTCTAGCAATACAATATAAACAACATTAGCCAACATATTAGGATGTGAAAATCCTAACGCTTGTTTATACGCACCATTTATATAACTTGAATAATTTGGTATAAAACCTATCCACCACATAAAAAGTACAGTACTCAAAACACATATTTTAGTTGCCAAATCAACTTTAATTAGCTGATCGGGATCTACTTTTCGTCCAAGCAAAATAAACCCAAACATTACTATCAAATACTTATCATGTAAAATTAATAGTGACAATCCCAAAATTAGGGTTACACTACCATATATCACCAAATTTTTTAACTTAGAAATTTTCGTTGTTAACAAAAACAGAAATAATAGCATTCCCCCCACTACAAGACTTATATATTGATATAAACTTGATGTATTATACATGAACTGCAACTCAGTCTGTTGACAAAGAAAAAACATAAAACTGTATATTACCCATAGCAAATAATATACTATTAAATATTCTTTTCCTTTTTTTATTACTATTTTCATTCCAAGATTTCCCTTTCAATAAATCTCAATTACTTAAAATACTTGTATAAACTTCATTCACTTCTTTTGCACATCTTTCTATTGCAAAATGTTCTTTTGCATACTCTTGTGCATTTTTACCCATTTCAGTTATTTTTTTGGGATTTTTTATAAAAAGTTCCATCTTATCAGCTAAATCAATCACATCCGACTGTTTATATATGAAACCATTTTCTCCATCAACTATAAGTTCTGGTGTTCCTCCTGTATTTGCACCAATAACCGGAATGCCACCCATCATTGCTTCTGCTGTTACTCTGCCAAATGCCTCACTCTTTGAACATACCAATTCAACATCAACCTTTTTTCTAAGGCCTCGCATATCAGACACGCGTCCTAAAAATGTTACGTACTCCATTTGCTCTGGAAATAAATTATCTAACCATGAAGTATCTCCACTTCCAGCAATAAGTAGCTTGAAATTGCAAATACCTCGTTTCACAAGTTCGCCAGCAGCGCAAATAGCTATATTCTGTCCTTTTCCAGACTGAATCGTCCCGGCAATTAAGAATATAAATTCCTGTTTCAATTGAGTTTTCTCTTTTTTTATAACATTTTCTACCCCGACACCATTATAAATAACTTTCAGCTTTTCCTTTTCTACATACGGTCGATATTTTTGTGCAAGTGCCTTGGAAACAGTAATTACCTTTGTTGATTCACTATTTATAGTCCTGAAAAATCGTTTTTCACCTTCTAACGGATATAATCCAAAATCCTCTTGTCCGAACTCCCTCACATACCATATATGTGGAATACCTGTTTTTTTATGTAGTAATCCCCCCAAGTTGATAACACTTGTATTCGAATGAATGATATCTATATTTAAATGTTTGACTTCTTCTTCAAGTTTCTTTGCTTCTAAACAATTAAGAATACTATTGCACAATATCCATTTTAAGCAAATTGCAAACCACTTTATATTTGATTTCGGCTTTTTTCGCACCCATCGTTTAATTGGATGATACAAAATTTTAATATTTCTCTGTTTTAATTCGTCTACAACTGGACCTTCTGAAAAAGAAGAAACGACATAAAAAGCATGCTTATCCCTTAACTCATCAATTAAGTTAAGCATTGATTTAGACGCTCCATTCAAATTTCTTTCATGAGTAATAAACAAAACATTCATGTCGTTTCCACCTCTGCTTGATTTTTATACCCAAAACATCTGCCACATTTGACAAGAATTATCTAGAAACAAATTCCATCGCTCATAGAATTTAATTCTCTGAAATTTAGAACACTTATCTATCGAAGCATATTCTTCAATAAATTTTTTAATTTCACATTCTTGATTGACAACCTTCGAAAGTTCTCTACAAAATAATATAGGCCTTTTAATATAATATTTTTTCTTTTTAATCATTTCTCTGTAGTTGATATATTGTACTACTTTTTCAATAAATTTTTTCTTTTTGATTGCACCTACACTATTATCTCCATGCTGGCGATATAAAATAGTCTGTTCATTCAAAAAAATCAGTTGTCCGGACACAGATGCAATTAATGATATCCACCAATCATGCATAAATATATTATCAAGATTAGATACTTGAAGAGCTATATCTCTTAAGACACGATTTATCGTCATCGTACAGCCTACTGTAACATTGCATTTTAATAAGTCTATCAAGCTATTTCTACTAGGATTTTTCCCGGTATAATGATAATAGCTTGAATCAATTAAGCTCAACTCTGAATTCACAATCTTGAGGTCAGTGTAAACAACCGTTGGTACGCTCATTTCTTGTTTTTTAATTAAATTGTATGATAATTTCACTTTTTCTGGCAACCAAACATCATCCTGATCACAGAACATATAGTAATCAGCTCGAACCTGATTCATTAAATACATAAAATTTGATTTTGCTCCACCCGTCGATTCGCCTTCTACCATTACAAATCTTTGTGGATATTGACTACAATAGTCTTCTAAAATTTTTACTGTTCCGTCCTTGGACCCATCATCATGAACAAAACAGCAAAAATTCTGAAGAGATTGTCCGATTAATGACTCCAACAGTTCTCGCAAATATCTTTCTCCATTATATGTTGCCAAAAGAATAGCAATTTTTCCCTTTTCTACTTCATATCGATTCGAAGGTATATCATTCATACGGAACTACCTCCCATAAGAACTTTTTTTATGTTTCCCTTCCACTGGCCTTTTTCCGGAAATGAATAAAACTCTAGTAAGTGAAAAGCAATCCCTTTAATATCTCCATTCATATTTTGAATCTCCCTTATTTAATAACTATATCCAATAATCCTACAGGTGAAAACTCACCATTATAGCAATAGTCAATTTTCTCATTATCTTTTATCCATTCCACATCAATTTCTTCTGGACTATGAAAAACTTTCATATACTGTGGATTATAAAATGGAAGTTCTTTTACATACTCATTTGTTGTCAATAATTTTTTGTTATAGCATACTGCTTCATAATATCTTAAGCTTGGCCCACATTGCCCATCCTGTAATATTTCAACAATAACTTTTGAATTTAACACTCCTGCAAGAACTTCTTCGTATGCAATCCACTTTCCGCTATAATACCTGATCGCATCTGCGAATTTATGATTTTTTAACCTCTCATTGCCGGCAACAAGAATATTAAAATCAGCTTTTACCCCTCGTTTTTTTAAATATTCAAAAGTATCTACTACCAGTTTTTCACGATTGCCTTTTAATCCCCCCGTAAAATATACATCCATCGGAGTCTTAAACTGTTCGGGATACAAAGCTTTGATATGTTCTGCTTCTTTTTTTGAATAGTATGCTCCTTCGATATTTTTGAACCCATACTTTGCTCTATCTTGTGGATCAAATGAATATATATCCGCCCAATGCACTTTAGGTATAATTGATTTAATTTCATACATAGAAGTTGAGTGTGCATTGATAGAATTAATTAAACAAAGCACACCTCTGATATTCTTTTTTGCAAATAATTTGTTTAACTCAGCTATCTTAAATGCTTTAAGCGCAGCATCAACTATAATTACACAATATTCTTCATTTCTCTGAATATCAAATTTAAGCTTTTTATACCATAATCTTTTCAATGGCAAATTCACATACTGAGCTATCATTCCGCTTGTATGAATTTTTTTTACTAATTTGCCAAATTTATTTCGAGGAATTCGCTGTTCAGCAACATACGAACGCACCTCCGGATTATCATTTAAATCAGCAAAAATCCCTAGGTGCTTATGTGATTCTGGATATACAATTATATATTTCATTGCCAAGCTTTATTTCTCTCCTCTTTTTATTCCATATATTCCAACACTTTAGATGCAACTCTATTTGAAGCAAAGCCATCATCATAGAATTCAAACGTATTTAAAAATGTTTTCAAATTCTCTTTATACTCTTCAAAATTTTGTTTATATATAATATTTACAAGATCTTCACAACTACTACCTTTAGGGAATGGTGCCTTTTCAATGTCTATGCAAAGCCCTCTTTCATCCAAATACGCTCTTTTATCTGGAATCAATAACATAACATATTTTCCTGCAAGTGCCGCCTGCATCATAACTCCCGAATAGTCTGTTATGATAATATCTGCACGTTGAATCAATTCCTGCATATCATCATACTGACTTCCATTTACTATGCCATTACCAAATTTAAATTCGGAATCAAGAAAATTAATATTAGGATGTAATCTCAAAACAAATTTCCATGTACCTCCAAAATAATCTTTTACTGCAGTTAAAATTTTGGCGTAGTCCCATCTATAGATTGCTGTATTCTTATCATTTCTGAAAGTCGGAGCATAAAGTATAAGCTTATCAGTATTATTAATTTTCAATTCTTTTTCAAGCTGTTTATTAGAACTTGTATCATGTAAGAAAAAAGGATCATGTCGTGGTGAACCATAATTTAAAACTTCTCCGCTATACCAGAATGATTCTCTAATCATTTTGGTATTAAACTTACTATTTGACACAAAATAATCCGCCATTTTCGAGTCATGTTTAGCAGCCGTTTTATACCAACTAATCATTTTATCTGCTGCAGCGCCTTCTATTTTTTTAGGCCCACAGCCCCCATGCCATAACTGAAAATATTTCTGAGACTTTTTTTTATAGAGAAAAAGATGTAATCTGGCATTGGATATCCATACTTTGGCAGATGCACATTCCTTCATTCCCGAAATCGAAAACAATTTAACCTGTTTTATATACTCTGGCATCTTTGAATCTTTCTCTTTGATCATCCATACCATTTCAATATTGGGATCAAGTTCATATATTTTTTTTGCAACATATTTAGGATTATCTCCATAACCTTTACCATTATAATTAAAGAAGACAACCTTCTTATTCGAAGTTTTGCTAAACAGTGCGATCACTAAATAAACTATCCTCAGCCCACTATTACCTACATAATATGCCATATTTTTTACAGTTTTAGATTTAAGCAATTTTAGTATTTTTTCCATCTATATTTCCTCTATATACTGTATTACAAGCATTCTTTTTTTTCATCATCATCTATTTTTTCATCTTTCACTACTCGCAAGTCCGTTGACGAAATCCCATCTGTATGCGGTAAGAACACCACATCAACGCCTTTCTCTGCAAGAAGCTTTTTAGTTTCTTCCCAGCGAACATTTCCTTTCCAGTCATCACCTATAAATATTGCATCAAATCCAATCTTCTTTAGCTGCTCTACTTTATCCAGAGTTTCTGAAATAACCACTTCATCAACTGCTTTTATGTTCGAGACAATTTTGCTTCTATCCATTTGATTTATAACAGGTGTTTTATTTTTATACGCCTGTACAAGTGCATCTGAATTTACTCCAACAACAAGATATTCACATAAATCCTTCGCATTATTTATCACATTAAGATGACCAACATGAAACATATCAAACGTTCCCTGTGTATAACCTTTTTTATACTTTTTCATAACAATATCCTCTTTAGTAAAGCAACTATAATCCTCTTTTATATTATTGATTTTACTAACTTTTCAAGTTCCTCATTAAATTTCGCATTATTGCTGCTCATTCCATGTCCCATTCCAGCGACAATCTGATCATAATTAGTTATAACTTCCCCCAATGTTTCAATATCTTCCACTGGAATAATCGTTCCCATCCGTTGAGCTACATTCCTTGCGAATTCTACCTGATGATCATTCACATGCTCATTAAACTGATGCTGACGCGGAACAACAATGGGAGTCTTACCTACCTGCAATGGCATAATAAAACTCGCCGGACCACCATGAGTAATTACAATACGAGCATCTGCTACATTTTTAACCATCTGCTGATATGGAATCAATTTACTCCACTGGCAATACTTAGGTACATATGTACTATAACCGGTTTGAATGATCACATCATCCTGGATCGTTCCATTCTTTTTCAATTCATCTATTTTCTGAATCAGCCGATTAAATGGTTGTTCATGGGTTCCTACCGTTACAAAAATCATCGCACTCGTCTCCTATTTAGAATATGCTTCCAAGATTAACCGCTTTAGGATAAACCTTTTTTTGTTCTTCCCATTGCACAATAAACTTGTCCACAATTGGATAAACCATCTTTCCAGTCATTGTCGGCTTATCAATACGATCAAATACTTCAATATATACTAATTTCGCTCCCATCATCTTTCCGATGTAGAAAAACGGAACTGCAACTGCTGCCCCACTTGAAATTATTAAATCCGGCCTTTCTTTACGAAGTACTTTCCACGCAATTTTAGTATTTTTTATAAGTGCTTTTAAACTTCTGTTAGTTGGAAAATAACATGGATACATTTTTTCAGTTTCCAGAATGCTCCTTGCATCTTCCTTATCAAATGTAACCCAAAAATGCTCCTTATCTTTCCAGAAAGGTTTTAACATATATAGATGAGTTAAATGCCCACCCGATGAACCTACTAAACAGACTTTAATCTTTTTATCTTCTTTCATCTAACTTTCCTCTTCATTATTAAAATTTGAAAGTATCCTTTAACCCTAACCACTTCTGGTCCTTATCACTCAGATTTAATGCAGTACCATCTTCCAGTGTGTATCCATCACTGCTTGCGCTGCCCTTGTATTCACCTTTTAAGCCTGGCCACTCAATTCCAATTTCCGGATCATTCCAAGCCATTCCACCTTCATCATTTGGATGCCAAAAATCATTAACTTTATAACAAAACTCTGCTTCATCACTCAGAACCAGAAAGCCATGTGCAAATCCCTCTGGGATCAAAAACTGTTTTTTATTTTCCGCTGACAAAGTCACTCCATACCATTTTCCATAAGTTTTGGATTCAGCACGCAAATCAACAGCAACATCAAACACCGTCCCCCTTACAGCTCGAACCAGTTTGCACTGTGGATAATGTTTCTGAAAATGCAGTCCACGTAACACTCCCTTTGCAGACATCGACTGATTATCCTGCACAAAATGAACATCTATGCCAGCTTCTTTCATATCTCTCTCATTATATGTTTCCATGAAATATCCTCTGCCATCACCATGTACCGCAGGTTCTATCACACAAAGCCCGTCAATACCGCCTACATTTTTTTCAACCTTAATCTGCCCCAACTCATCCATCTCCTTCAATTATCCTAAATAGATCATTTCAATGTGACTTAATCTCTCTGGAAAATATCACGTGTATAAACTTTATCTTTTACATCATCCAAGCATTTATCATAGCGATTAGCTATTATAGCCTGAGACATTGCTTTAAACTTTTCTAAATCATTAACTACAACACTGCCAAAAAAAGTTTCCCCTTCTTTCAATGTTGGCTCATAAATCACTACTGTTGCGCCCTTAGCTTTAACACGTTTCATAACTCCCTGAATAGAACTCTGGCGGAAATTGTCACTATTACTCTTCATAGTCAATCGATACACTCCAATCGTAACGACCTTTTCCTTATCCTCATCAAATTCATTCTCTGCATCATATCCATAGTAACCAGCCAATTTCAAAACTCGATCAGCAATGAAGTCTTTTCTTGTTCTATTACTTTCAACAATAGCTTCGATCAAGTTCTCCGGTACATCCGCATAATTCGCCAACAGCTGCTTAGTATCTTTAGGAAGACAGTATCCTCCATAACCAAAAGATGGATTATTGTAATGACTGCCAATCCGTGGATCAAGACACACGCCATCTATAATCTGTTGTGTATTCAATCCTTTGCTTTCTGCATAAGTATCCAATTCATTGAAATATGCAACTCTCAGAGCTAAATATGTGTTGGCAAATAATTTAACTGCTTCCGCCTCTGTGAATCCCATAAACAGAGTATCTATGTTCTCTTTAATAGCTCCTTTCTGGAGCAGACCTGCAAATTCATGTGCAGCCTCCACCAGACGATCATCTTCTAAATCTGTACCCACAATGATTCGTGATGGATACAAATTATCATAAAGAGCTTTACTCTCTCTCAAAAATTCAGGGCTAAAAATGATATTTCGACTGCTGAATTTTTCACGTACAGATGCGGTATATCCCACCGGAATTGTAGATTTGATAACCATGATTGCATTAGGGTTATACTTCATAACAAGTTCTATTACATTCTCGACAGCAGACGTATCAAAATGCTGTGTCTTGCTGTCATAATTTGTAGGTGCTGCAATAACTACAAAATCTGCATCAGTATAAGCCGCTTTCGCATCTAAAGTTGCTGTTAGATTTAAATCTTTTTCTGTCAAATATTTTTCGATGTATTCATCCTGAATTGGTGATCTGCGCTTGTTAATCATCTCAACCTTCTCAGGTATAATATCAACCGCTGTCACCTGATGATTTTGGGAAAGCAATGTTGCAATTGACAACCCTACATAACCAGTACCCGCAACTGCAATCTTATATGTTTTCATAATCCCCTTCTCCTTAACATTTTATATTTATAACTTATCTAATTTGCAGGTTTTATTAAATTTTCCTCACAAAATCCACATTATATTTAATCATAGCATCGGCTATATACCTTGTCAAGGCACTAAAAATGCACCTTATTTAACAAGTTATGTTTTTTTGTAAAAAATCCCCACAGTTTTGCAGCAATAGTTGCCAACTACTATTTCGAAACAGACGAGCAAAATGACTTTCTTCGCAAAGGGGTCTGTAAAGAACACCGGCCAAATCTTATCATACAAATGGGACTGTTCATGGATAATAAGGGAATCCCCATTACTTATGAACTCTTCCTGGAAATACCAACGACTGCCTGACCTACCGGTCAAACTTAGGACGCATAAAAAAGCAGTTTGACCTTAGCCGGGTAATCACTGTTGCTGATAAAGGAATGACAACAGGTGATAACATCTGGTATACGATCAATACTCCCACTCATGATGGATATGTTTTCAGCATGTCCATCCGGGGAGCTGAAAAAAGCCTCAAAAACTATGTCCTTAACGATGAGGGGTATGAATGGCTCGGCACGGAATATAAACGAAAATCCCGGAAATGTCCAAGGACCATCCTGGTTACTTCTGTTACTGGAAAAAAGATAAAAAAACAGGTGGATGAAAAACAGGTTGTTTTCTGGAGCGAAAAATATGCCAAGCGGGCAAAAGCAGAACGGGAAGCTGCTTTGGCAAAAGCAAGGGATCTGGCAAAAAATCCAGGGAATTACACAAGAGCCACTTCTTATGGCGCTGCCAAATATGTGAAAAAAATAGATTATGACAAAGAAACCGGAGAGATTCTCACTTCTTCATCTAATCTGAATCTTGATGAAGAAGAGATTCAGGAAGAAGAGGCGTTGGACGGTTACTATATGCTCCTGACCAGCGAAATGGACGCGTCGGATGACGAGATTATCGATATGTATCGAGGATTGTGGCGGATTGAGGAATCCTTCAAAGTAACCAAAAGTGAACTGGAAGCCAGACCCGTATATGTCTGGACCAAGGAACATATTGAAGCACACTTCCTGACCTGTTTTATAGCCTTGACAATAGCAAGAATACTGGAAAATAAACTTGAACGAAAATACAGCGTTGGAACAATTCTTGAGTCTTTGTCAAAAGCAGAATGCAGTCTGGTTCAGCAAAACTACTACTTATTCGATTATTATGATGAAGTGCTGAAAGATATCGGATTGATTATGGATATTGATTTTGGGAAACGTATTCGGACTTTAGGAGAAATAAAAAAATTTTAGCAAAGACAAAAAAGTAAAAAAACCCCATGAAAAAATGACAAAACAAAGAAGCCGCAATCTAGCATAAACACTTGGATTGCGGTCATTTTTAATCTGCTTTACCTGCAAAAGTCAGGGTATTAGGCATTGTCAAAGGCGTGAAAAATGTACTACTTTTGGCAAATTATGCAGCGTTTTTCTATATAGTTTTTTACATTGCGATAAACTACAGCTTTTTTTGACTATTTGTGGTCACAAAAGTGGTCAGACTTTTGCTATAATAATGCGAAAAGGAGACCATGATTATGCCTAGAAAAGGGGAAAATATCAGAAAAAGGAAAGACGGAAGATGGGAGGCTCGATACGAGAAATGCCGCGATAAAAACGGACGTATTCAATATGGATATCTGTATGGACATACATATGATGCTGTCAAAAAGAAAAAAATTGCTGTTTTATGCCAAAATAATCCTCAAAAGTTATCCGGAAATCGATATATATTCCACACTCTCAGCCAGGAATGGTTACTTTCCATCCGTTACACAGTAAAAGTCAGCACATATGCCTGCTACGAAACTCTGATAGAAACGCATATTATTCCTGAATTTGGAAATGTTCCGGTAAAGTATATTTCATCTGGTTCCATATATGCTTTTTCTGAAAAAATGAAACAGGAGGGATTTTCCCCACGTACGATTAAAAATATCCTAATCCTGTTCCATAGTATTCTACGATATGGTGAAAAAATGGGATATCTTAATATGTCACAACTAGAATTTCGATATCCCAAAATATCAGATAAATCTTTTAATCTTATATCTCAGGAAAATTTGGCAAAATTAATTTCTGCTCTATCAGCAGATAATTCTGAATTTTCTACGGGTATTCTGTTATGTATCTACACAGGAATCCGCGTTGGTGAACTTAGCGGGATTCGATGGTCAGATATTGATTTCAACGAAAAAATTCTTCATATAAGGCGCACAATCTCACGAGTAAAAAACCTTGACTACACAGGTGAGTCTGATGAAAGCCCAAAAACAATTTTAATGATAGGTTCTCCTAAATCTACCTCATCTCTCAGGGATATTCCAATCCCTGATTTTTTATTGGGCAAACTAGCTCTGATCGCAGCTGCGCCAGATGCATATTTACTTACAGGTTCCAGTACAAAGTGCATGGAGCCAAGAAATATACAGCGAAAATTTCAGCGGCTCCTGGAACAATGTGAAATCCCCAATATTAATATTCATTCTCTGCGGCACGCTTTTGCCACAAGATGTACAGAGATGGGCTTTGACAGCAAAACCTTATCTGAAATTCTTGGGCATTCTTCTGTTAAGATCACCATGGATATTTATGTCCACAGCAGCATGAAACAAAAGCAGAAATGTATGGAAAAATTATATTATTAGCAGTCAAAATTCTGGTCACAAAAAGCCTGAAAGCCGCTTGATTACGGCGTTCAGGCTTTTTGTCGCTTAAGGAAATCATAAGCGACTTTTTTACCCCCCATTTCCCAGAAAAAAAGCAGACAACTCATTGGAGCTGCCTGCTTTTTTTCATATCTCTATGTAATTAATTATTCCTCATATCCATTCGGGTTCTGGCTCTGCCATTTCCAGGAATCTGCACACATTTCGCGGATTCCGTTCTCTGCTTTCCAGCCGAGTTCTTTCTCTGCCTTGGTTGCATCGGAATAGCAGGTTGCGATGTCGCCTGGACGGCGTGGTTTGATCACGTATGGGATCTTAACCCCTGTAGCTGCCTCGAAGTTCTTAACGATGTCAAGAACACTGTAGCCTTTACCTGTTCCCAGGTTGTAAATGCTTAAGCCTGAGTTGTCCTCAAGTTTCTTAAGAGCTTTTACATGTCCTTTGGCAAGGTCTACTACGTGGATGTAGTCACGGACACCTGTTCCGTCCGGTGTGTCGTAGTCATTTCCGAATACACCAAGCTCTTTCAGCTTACCTACTGCAACCTGTGTGATATACGGCATCAGGTTGTTCGGGATTCCGTTCGGGTTCTCACCGATCGTTCCGCTCTTATGAGCACCAATCGGATTGAAGTAACGAAGAAGTACTACGTTCCACTCCGGATCTGCTTTCTGGATATCTGTCAGGATCTGCTCCAGCATGGATTTTGTCCAGCCGTATGGGTTAGTGCACTGTCCCTTCGGGCACTCCTCTGTGATCGGGATCATAGCCGGATCGCCGTATACAGTTGCTGAGGAAGAGAAAATAATATTCTTTACATTATGTTTTCTCATCACGTCCACAAGTGTCAGGGTTCCTGCGATATTGTTCTCGTAGTACTCCCATGGCTTGGCAACAGATTCACCTACTGCTTTCAGTCCTGCAAAATGAATACAGGAATCGATCTTCTCGCTGTCAAAAACCTTATTCATTGCTTCACGATCCAGAATGTCTGCCTTATAAAATTTCACCGGCTTACCTGTGATCTTGGATACTCTGTCAAGAGCCTTCTCACTGGAATTAGCCAAATTGTCAACTACTACAACATCATATCCTGCGTTCTGCAGCTCTACAACTGTATGACTTCCAATGTATCCTGCTCCACCTGTTACTAAAATTGCCATAGTTTTTCTCCTCCTCAGATTAGGTTTATAGCGTTCATGTTTATTTTAACACTGTTATCTGGTTTCCACAATAGCAGAAAACCAGGTTTCGTACATGACTTCCTCTCAGATCTGTGAAAATCACTTAGTCCCACAGTCCGTGCGGATAAAGACCCTGATCTTTCAGTTTCTGGATCGCAGCCACAACTACCGGCTTATCCTCTTTATAAGTTACGCCGTACCATTTATCCTGTGTGGTAAGCACTTTTACTGTGGCTTTCTTTTCTTTAAGAAGTTCATCTACTACAAACGGAAGGAAGTACTCGCACTTCAGCGGATTGACCGGAATGTTTTTCTCAAGGAATACAGGAAATCGCGCTTCCAGCTCTTTCATAAATCCGCCGGTGAAGCCCCACATATTCATGGATACCGGTGCGTCAACAGGAAGTGCTGTCCATGTTTTTCCATCGTCCTCTGTGTAAGCTGCTCCGCCGTCACGTTTTTCAATGTGAGTTCTCTCATTGATATCTGCAAGATATCCGTTCTCGTCTGTCTCGCAGACACCGCGGGATACATAGCCATTATCTGTCAGCGTGTTCTCCAGACGGTATCCGACCATCATATACTGAGCCGGAACACTTTCTTCCTCAGCATGGATCAGGAAATCATACGCCATTTTAAATGCATGAGTTCCGTAATAATCATCTGCATTAATTACAACAAACGGTCCGCCTATCTCATTCAGGCAGCTTAATACTGCATGTCCTGTTCCCCATGGCTTCACACGTCCTTCCGGAACTTTGAATCCCTCCGGAATGTTATTCAGATCCTGATGCACATAAACGATCTCCACCTTATCGCTTAAACGGTCACCAATGGCATCACGGAAATCCTGCTCATTTTCTTTCTTTATAATAAAGATAACTTTCTTAAAGCCTGCGCGTACAGCGTCATAAATGGAAAAATCCATGATAATATGGCCTTCCTGATCTACCGGGTCGATCTGCTTGAGACCACCGTATCGGCTTCCCATTCCTGCTGCCATTACTACCAGAACCGGCTCTTTCATAATCTTATTCCTCCTGTTATTTTCCGGGTATCTCCCGATCTGCATTCATAAAGCCGGTCAGATCCTCATCCAACCGGCTTTACGAACCTTATGCTTTATTATACTACAATTCATCACGGAATCCTATCAGTTATTTTCCCATTTTCTCCGGAAAAACAATCTCCATTCTTGTTCCCTGTCCCTGCTCGCTTTCCACATGGATCTGCGCATGATGAAGCGTCGCACCATGTTTTACTATGGACAGACCAAGTCCTGTTCCGCCAGTCTGTCTGGAATGGCTCTTATCTACTCTGTAAAAACGCTCAAAGATCCTGCCCTGTTCACTCTTCGGGATTCCGATCCCGTCATCCACAACACAGTAGAACGGATATCCTTTACGGTTTCCTACCATAATGCGAACATGTCCGTCATTTTCTGTGTAGCGCACTGCATTATCTGCAATATTGAAAAACATCTCATAAAGAACGTGTCGCACGCCCTGAATCTTCTCAGAATTTCCGGCCAGCTCCAGGGAGATATTTTTCTTTTCTGCCGGATGCTTCAGATTGCTTTCCACATCCTCTGCCAGTTCGTAAAGATCCACTTCTTCAAAAGGCACCTCGCTGTTGCTCTCATCCAGTCTGGAAAGCTGAATGATATCTGCCACAAGATTGGATAACCGCACTGCCTCATGATAGATTCTTCCTGAAAATTCCTGTACATGATCTGAAGGAACCATTCCATTCATCATAAGTTCTGCATAGCCGGAAATAGACATCAGCGGTGTTTTCAGCTCATGGGAAACATTTGCAGAAAATTCCTTCCGGATCTGTTCTGCCTCTTTCAGTTCTTTTACCTGCTGCCTGATCTGGCGGTTCTGTTCATCCACCCGCACAAGAAGCGGCCTAAGTTCTTCATAGCACACATTGTTCAGCGGATGTTCCAGATCCAGATCATTGATCGGCCTGATAAGATCCTTTGTCTGCCTCTGTGCAAAAATAAACTCCAGGACCAGTACAAGAAGCATCAGGATTCCCAGAACAAGCAGGCTTGAGATCCAGGTGGAATATACGGAATCTATGGTTTTTCCTACACGAAGCACGTTTCCGTCATTCAGTTTTACCGCATAATAAAAAGTCTTTTTTGCAAAAGTCTCCGAATAGCGGACACTTTCACTTTTTCCTTCTTTTTCTGCCTGGATAAATTCCGGACGATTACTGTGATTCTCCAGTTTCTCCGGTGACGCTTCCGAATCAAAGAGAACAGTTCCGTCTTTTCCTATGAGCGTCACACGGCTTGTAGATACTGTTCCCAGCTTTTTCGTAAGAAAAGCTTCTCCGTATTCTTCCATCCCAAGACAGATATACCTGGTCTCCTCTCTCACTCCACGCTGCATATAAGTGTTGAATTTACTGTATGTCACCACGCTTGCAGCCAGAAATGTTACAAGGACAGCCAGAACGATCATTACACTTGTATGATTCAGGATCTTTTTTTTCATAGATGATCTCCTATCCTGTAGCCGACTCCGCGCACAGTTCCAATAAGGTTTCCCGCTTCACCCAGCTTCTGGCGAAGGGTACGTACGTGGACATCTACAGTCCTTGTTTCCCCGTCAAAATCATATCCCCATACATGGCAGAGGATCTGATTTCTTGACATGACAAGACCTTTGTTTTCCAGAAGATACTCAAGAAGTTCAAATTCTTTTCTGGTGAGTTCCTTCTCCTCCCCCTGGTAGCTGACCTCGTGGCGGGACACATTTACACGCAGCCCCTTGCAGTGAAGCTCTCTTTCCTCGCTCTGTCTTGCACAGCGGCGCAAAACAGCCTTAACTCTGGCCACGAATTCCATCATTCCAAATGGTTTTGTAATATAATCGTCAGCTCCGCCCTCCAGACCTTTTACCTTGTCAAATTCCGCTTCCTTCGCTGTTACCATGATCACCGGGATATCCTTTGTCCTGGTATCACTTTTCAATCGTTTCAAAATATTATATCCATCCTCGCCCGGGAGCATGATATCCAAAAGAATCAGCTCCGGCAGGCTCTTTCTCATAGCCGCATCAAGTTCTGCCCCGGTCTCAAATCCTTCTGCCTCAAACCCGGTTGTCTCCAGTGTATAAACAAGAAGCTCTCTGATATTGCGCTCATCTTCCACACAGTAGATCATTTACCAACACCTCTCTGTTCGTTTTCATTTTCCGGAGCAGAAGATACTCATCTGCCCGATATTTGTTGAATTTTTGTTTTCAGTATAACGATTTTCTTTTTACTGCACAAGCCCTGGTATCTGCGTCATCGCGGATAACCAGGGCATATGCTCATTTTTACTTATTTATTTTTAAGCCTGCGCAGTCTCTGCCTCAACAGTTAACGGAGGCAGCTGGTACTGTCCGCGGATTGCTTCCAGTTCATGGTAGAAGCTTGCATCTGTACTGTGCTTGATCTGTTTCAGATGCTGATGTGTATCAAACAGATCTGCATGTACCTGAGTTACACAGACACCAATGTTGGAACAATGGTCAGCCACCCTCTCCAGGCTGGTAGTCACATCTGAAAGGATGAATCCCATCTCAATGGTACATTCTCCGGCACGAAGTCTCTGAACATGTCTGTATTTCAACTCTTTGCTCAGCTCATCGATCACCTCTTCCAGAGGTTCGATCTCACGTGCAAGCTGTACATCCTGATTCTCATAGACCTTATATGCAATGTCCACGATATCCTCTACAGCATGTTCCATGACACGAAGCTCCTCGAGGGCTTTTTCTGAGAATTTAAGGCCTTTCTCATGAAGCTCCTGGGCGGATTCCATAATATTCACGCCGTGATCGGAAATTCTCTCGAAATCTCCGATACAGTGGAGCATGATGGAAATACTGTGGCTGTCATGAACTGACAGATCCTTCTGGTTCAGCTTTACAAGATAAGTTCCAAGTTCATCCTCGTAGCGGTCTACTTTTTTCTCCGATTCCTCTACTTCCTTCTTTCCTTCTGCACTGAAATGCTTCAGAAGGTCAAGAGCTGTAAATAATGTTTTATGGGAATCCTCTGCCATTTTTTTTGCTGCATTTCTGCTCTGCTCAACAGCAAAAGCCGGCTTCTCCAGAAAACGGCTTTCCAGGATCATGAAATCCGGATCTGCTGCTTCCTCCTCCTTTTTGTCTCTGATCGTAAGACAGGCAAGTTTCTCCAGTGCTTTTCCAAACGGAAGCAGTACCAGTGTTGCACTTACATTGAATGCACTGTGCAGAATTGCGATTCCTGCCGGTGTTGCAGCCTGTGACATGAACGAGAAATGTACAGCTGCATTGACAGTATAAAACACAGCCATAAAAAGGATCGTTCCAATCAGGTTAAAGTACAGATGAATCATTGCCGCACGCTTCGCATTTGTGTTAGCTCCGATCGCGGAAAGGATCGCCGTGATACAGGTACCGATATTCTGTCCCATAATAATAGGGAGTGCTGCACTGAACGGTACCATTCCTGTAAGGCAAAGCGCCTGCAGGATACCGACGGATGCGGATGATGACTGAATGATTGCTGTAAGCACTGCACCGGCCACAACACCAAGTAACGGGTTGGAAAATTTCACAAGCATTCCTGTGAATTCCGGTACATCTGCCAGCGGCTCTACTGCTCCGCTCATGGCGTTCATTCCATACATCAGGATTGCAAATCCTACAAAAATCGTTCCTACGTCTTTCTTCTTCTGGCTCTTTGTAAACATGATCAGGATCACACCGATCAGAGCCAGCACCGGTGAAAATGATGTCGGTTTAAAAAGACGGATGATAAAGTTATCGCTCTGGATTCCGGTAAGGCTTAAGATCCAGGAGGTAACTGTTGTTCCGATATTCGCTCCCATGATGATTCCCACTACCTGGGAAAGTTTCATCAGTCCTGAATTTACAAAACCTACTACCATAACTGTCGTTGCAGATGATGACTGGATCACTGCAGTTACGCCCATTCCCAGAAGAACGGCTCTGATCGGACTGGATGTAAGGGTTTCAAGAATACGCTCAAGTTTTCCTCCTGCTACTTTCGCAAGCCCGTCTCCCATTAAGTTCATTCCATAAAGGAAAATGGCAAGGCCTCCAAGCAATGCCAGTACGCTGAAAAAGTCCATGATTCTCTCCTTCACTTTCTCTTTTTTGATATGTTTGATTTCCTATTTCTCATTTCGACGTTTTTCATGATAACTGTCCTTTGTAAAATTTTCCCCACCTGAATGTAAAATCTGTGTAAAAAAATAAGACAGTTGATCCTGTCCGGGAGATACTACTCTTATAAAGATCAACTGTCTTATTATATTTTTCATTAACTGAATATTCTAACTTAAGCTCAGACGGATACTTCATACCCATTCTGTACGTAACTACTCTGCACTTAATAACCGGCAACGTTTATTGTCCCATATATAGTACAGTAAATACGTTCTAAATTTTCATTTCTGATCATATATCCCACAAATCACATGTATCAGAATCCACGGATTTCCTCATCCTCGGATCCTGTCTTATCAATCGATCTTATCACAAGATAATAACTGTAATCATCGTTGACCTTTACCTCAACACGGTCGCCAACTCTGTGTCCTCTTAAAGCTTTGCCGATAGGGGATTCAATACTGATGCGGTTCTCCATGGAATTTCCCCGGATGGAAGTGACAAGTTTATACTTTTCTACCTCATTGTCCTCCTCAAAAAGTACCTCTACGATATCATCCATTCCTACTTCATCAGCCCTGGAATTGTCGGATACAATGCTCGCTGTTTTCAGCATTCTCTCCAGATAACGGATACGGCTCTCGTTCTGGTTCTTATGTTTCTTGGCTGCATAATATTCGAAGTTCTCACTTAAGTCTCCCTGGGCACGCGCTTCCTTGACAGCCTCAATGGCTTCCTTTCGTACGACCAGCTTGCGGTGTTCGATCTCCTGCTCTATTTTTTCAACATCCTTGCGGGTAAGCTGTTCTCTCATAATTCACGGCATCTCCTTTTCTGTACTTTGTTCCGTACACTTTCTCTGATATCCACCAAGATATGTTCCGGTGCCGGAGTACTGTTAACAGAGATACCTTAACAGATACACTCTGCTTTGTCAAACAGCGCAGGCTTGTTCTGTTTCTTCTCTCTGCTGTCTTATATGCTGTTTAATATAGTCTGCCATATGATCTTTGGGAATATCCAGTAACATGGAAAATTCAGAATAGAGGTGATCCTCTGCCATTTTCAGATACCGTTCATCTGTAGCGGTTGTTTTTTTGCCATGGGATAATCTGGTCTGCTTGCGAATATAAATGGTCTTGATGATCCGGAGAAGATCTCTGCATTCACAGGTTCGGATACATTTCTTGTAGCTGTCTTCCCGGAATTTCTCATTCTCAATACTCAGTGTTTCTATTAAAGGGATCTCATTGATCAGCTTCTCTGCCTCCTCCTTCGTGATGATTCCACGAAGCACCTGCTTGCCGCCTTCCACCGGTGTAAAGATCTTCCCTTCTGTCTCTCCTCCCGGCCTTAACACATAATAAAGTCTCTCACCGGAGGCACCGTCCATCTTCATTGTGGTAACTCCTGTCACCTTGCAGATTCCGGTACGGCCATACACAACATATTCGCCTGTTTCAAACATTTTTCCACATCCTTTCATATTTTTTGCTTTTGTTTTCGTGGCGTCTATTGTGCTCTAATGAAAACTCCCTGTCAGGCATAAGATCCGGACAAGGAGTTTCTCACTGAGGATTCTATCCTTATTTTACTACTTTTCCCATTTATTTGCAAAAGAATTCAAAAATTTTTTTTATTTTTGTGAAATATGCTCATAATAGTGTGCATATGTGTTTTGTGCAGTTTTTACAGTGTCTTTGATAGATTTTTCCGAAAATACAAAAACTGCACACCTTTCTCGAAGATGTGCAGCCTGTGACCGGCAAATATTATATTTCTTCTTTTTTCTTTCTGCCCAGACGGATATCTTCCATATGAGATCTCAGTTCCGGTGTCATATTGTCGAAGAGATAGTTCTTTGTGTTATCCCTGCGCTCGCTCCAGTCTTCACGAAGCTGCTTTTTCGCAGACTCGATCTCTTCTTTAAATCCCCGGGCCGAGATCCTGGCTGCGCCCTGGCCCATGATGATGATCTGTTCCAGGCCGTCAGAGGTTGCTACTGTTACATTATGTTTCCGTCCGATTTTATGGACAGTGCGCTCAATATACTGGTCCGCTGTCTCTGCTTCTTTTGTGTAGACAACGTGAATGTTGTGATACCGGAACGTTTCCTCCGGATGCCCTTCCACACGGTAGGCATCAAATACCAGAATTAAAATACAGCCCTTGATTCCCTGGTAATCGCTTAATATATCCATTAACTTGGACTGCGCCGCATGAAAATCTGCCTGTGCAAGGTCTCTTAAGTCCTCCCATGCAAAAATAATATTGCATCCGTCTACCAGCAGATAGTCGTCTCTGTGGATCGCCGGACTGCTGTTTTTCCAGGCACCTTGGCCGGACTTTCCCTGAAGTCCGGTACCTAATGAACCTGCAGGGGATCCTGCACTGCTGCCTGCGTAATCAGAAAAGCTGCTGCTTTCCAGATTTCCGAAGCTTCGGCTGTTATTATTATATTTCTTCGATTTCACAGGGCCGAAAGTTTTCTCAAAGATCGCTTTCAGCTCTTTTTCTTCCTCATAGCTGCCGTACATGGAAGTGTATTTTCCACGGGATTTATTTCCAATCCCAGAAAGCGTACTGTCAGAACCTCTGCCCTGTCCTGCTGCTGCGCTTCCTGATCTGTTTCCAGTGCCTTCTGAATCATCATATATATCATCCCATTCCTGGATCTCTGTGCCTTCCAGGTGCATATACTCCTCCACCTCATACCATGGAACCACAAAGCCAGCTCCATGAGCACAGAATACAGAACCTGTAGGATTATCCAGATCCCTCTCGGAATCATAGCCGATCTCTTCTGCGATAGTTTCCTGATCCTGGCATGGTTCATAGCCTTTTAAAGTACAGGTAAGGTGTCCGCGGCCTCTTGTATAGGAGATTACCTGACTCTGATAGTCGCGCATTTTTGCCACAGACGCACTTCCTGTAATCACCGCCATCTCACCCTCTGTCTCCGGTCCCTGGAAGCTTCCCTGCATACGCTGGATATCTGTCATGGCTTTTCCCACATTCTCTGCTGGAAGCTCCAGCCGGAAGCTGTAGTATGGCTCCAGCAGTACAGTCTGCGCTTTTTTAAGTCCCTGTCGGACTGCACGGTAAGTAGCCTGACGGAAATCTCCGCCTTCTGTATGCTTCTGATGAGCACGGCCTGTAAGAAGCGTGATCTGCATATCTGTGATCGGAGAACCGGTGAGAACTCCAAGATGTTCCTTTTCTTCCAGATGGGTCAGGATCAGACGCTGCCAGTTGCGGTCAAGCTGATCTTCACTTGCAGCTGTAAAAAACTGAAGTCCGCTTCCCCGTTCTCCTGGTTCCAGAAGAAGATGTACCTCTGCATAATGTCGCAGCGGCTCAAAATGTCCCACTCCTTCCACCGGTGCAGCAATGGTTTCTTTATATACAATATTTCCTGTTCCAAACTCCACAGCCACATGAAAACGATCCCAGATCAGATGCTTCAGGATCTCGATCTGAACTTCGCCCATGAGCATGGCGTGGATCTCTCCCAGCTGTTTATCCCACATGATATGAAGCTGCGGTTCTTCCTCCTCCAGTTCTTTCAGGCTTTTCAGCATCTTGTGGGCATCACAGCCTTCCGGAAGGATGATCTGATAATTCAGAACAGGTTCCAGAACCGGCATGCCGGATTCCGCTTCTGCCCCAAGTCCCTCGCCCGGATAAGTCCGGGTAAGTCCGGTAACAGCACAGACTGTTCCTGCCTCTGCTTCTTTTATCATATCAAACTTTGCACCGGAATATATCCTGATCTGATCAATCTTTTCCTCCCACCTCTCATCTTCCGGAATTCCTTTACCTCCGGCATTGGTAAGCGTTTCCTTTACTTTCAGGCTTCCACCTGTAATCTTCATATAAGTAAGACGGTTGCCCTGATCGTCTCTTGCGATCTTGAAAACCTTTGCTCCGAATCTATCCGGATAAACCGGTGTTTCCATATAGCTTTCCATTCCATGGATAAATGCATCCACACCCTCCATTTTCAGGGCAGAACCGAAGAAGCATGGAAAAAGCTTTCGCTCCAGGATCAGCTTCGCTGCGTCTTTCTTCCGGATAGTACCTGTTTCCAGAAATGTTTCCAGCAGTTCTTCATCACACATGGCGATATTCTCCAGAAAATCATCAGTTCCGTTGATTTCATCAGAAGTGCCCTGCGTTCCGGATATATTCTCTTTTTCTGCTTCACCGGCGTTGTCTTTCAGCTGCATTCCGCCGGATGCCGGAGTTTTTCCTGAGTTATCCACCGCAGATGCTTCTTTTCCGTCCTCTTCTACACCGGAGCAGTCCAGTTCTCCACTGAAATCCACACAGTTTCCGCTTAATTTCTTCTTTAATTCTTCAAGAAGTGCCTCCCTGTCTGTTCCTTCCTGATCCATCTTGTTCACAAAAAGGAATGTCGGAATTTTATACTGGGTCAGCAGTCTCCACAGAGTCTGAGTATGTCCCTGCACGCCGTCCGCTCCGTTGATCACCAGGATCGCATAATCCAGCACCTGCAGCGTACGCTCCATCTCTGCGGAAAAATCCACATGTCCCGGTGTATCCAGCAGAGTCACTTCCATATCTCCCATGGAAAAAACTGCCTGTTTGGAAAAAATCGTAATTCCTCGTTCCCGCTCCAGATCATAGGTATCCAGATAAGCGTCTTTGTGATCCACACGCCCGATCCTGCGGATACGTCCGCATTTAAAAAGCAGGCCTTCCGATAAAGTCGTCTTTCCTGCATCTACGTGGGCCAGCACACCCAGACTGATATGTTTCTGTTGTTTTATGTTCTGAGGTTTTTTCCCCATGAAAATACCCCTTTCCTGTCTTATAGTGATATCTACTATCATAACATAGAAAGGGGTATAAGTCGAATCCTGTTTCCTGTATCTGACGATACTTTACTCCACTGCCTGGTATTCCGCCTGCCTGAAACACGGAAAAATTTATCCCGACCTCGGTTCCAGATCAGTGCAGGTATGCTCTCAGCTGTTCCAGATCTTTCTCCATATCACTTCTTCCCATCTGGTAGATCCGCTCCAGATTGTCTGCATCCCTCTCGATCATGGCTGCTTTGACAGGCTGGCTTGGGCGGATGATATGGACACGGCCTGCTTTTTCCAGAGAGCCTAGTTTCTCCAGAGTTTCATTATAATGAATATGGCGTTTCTCCAGATCTTCCAGTAACGCCGGATATTTATGTAAGACAGCTTTCAGAAACATCATCATCCTGGGGTTGGCTGTTTTCCGGTAATTGATGTCTCTTGTAAGTACCACTATGTTCTTCTCATAGCCCTGTTTCAGCATCCATTCAACAGGGATCGGATCAGACACACCTCCATCCAGCAGCTGCTTTCCCCCAAGTTTTACAGGGCGGGAAACAACCGGAATAGACGCTGAGGCACGCATCCACTCAATATCCTCCACATCTCCGTTGGGACACTGGTGATATACCGGTTTTCCTGTGTTGATATCCGTACATACCACCGTAAATTTCATAGGATTATCCTTATAAGTTCCCCTGTCAAAAATATCCAGTTTCCATGGAAGTTCGTTGTATCCGAACTCCTTGCTGTAGATATCACCTGTTGTGATCCAGTTGCGGATACTTGCAAGCCTCTTGTCCTTACAGTATTTTTTATTGTAACGACGAACTCTTCCGATCTGTTCTGACTTGTAATTACAGCCAAAAACAGCTCCTGCCGATACGCCTACTGCACTGTCTGCGTAAATATCATTCTCCATCAGCACATCGATCACTCCGGCTGTATAAAGACCGCGCATCCCGCCGCCTTCCATCACAATGCCAAATTTTTTCAGTTGTGTTTCTTCCATTTATTCATCCTCTGTATTTCTGTCCGGCAGACTCTGCTGCCCTTATGCTGTCATCTTTTATGTCTCATTTATTGTACTTTTCGAATTATATCTGTCTTTTCTGCCATATATCTATATCCATTATCAGAATATCTTGGTTGTCCACTTGCTCATATCCCAGACTTCATTTACCACATCCTGATAAAATTCCGGCTCATGGCAGATAAGAAGAATACTTCCACGATACTCCCGGAGAGCTTTTTTCAGCTCGTCTTTTGCATCTACATCCAGATGATTGGTAGGCTCATCCAAAAGAAGAATGTTGGTGTCACGGTTCACCAGCTTGCAGAGACGCACCTTTGCCTGCTCACCACCGCTTAAAACCCGTACCTGGCTCTCAATATGCTTGGTCGTCAGGCCGCATTTTGCCAGTGCGGAACGTACTTCATACTGGGAAAATGACGGAAATTCCTGCCAGAGTTCTTCGATACAGGTAGTTCGATTCTCACCCTTAACTTCCTGCTCAAAATATCCAATCTCAAGATTCTCACCCTGTTCCACATTTCCGGAAATCGGCTTGATCAGTCCGAGAAGACTTCGAAGAAGTGTAGTCTTACCAATACCGTTAGTTCCTACCAGAGCAATCTTCTGGCCGCGTTCCATTGTGAAATTCAGCGGTTTGGAGAGTGGTTCATCATATCCGATCACAAGGTCATGTGTCTCAAAAAGCATTTTTCCCGGTGTGCGTCCGTAACGGAAATTAAACTCCGGCTTCGGCTTCTCTGCTGCCAGCTCGATCACATCCATCTTATCCAGTTTCTTCTGACGTGACATGGCCATGTTTCTTGTGGAAACACGTGCCTTGTTTCTGGCTACAAAATCTTTCAGCTCACTGATTTCCTGCTGCTGTTTACGATAGGCAGCCTCCAGCTGAGCTTTTTTTACTGCGTAAACTTCCTGGAAGTGGTCGTAATCTCCTACATATCGGTTCAGTTCCTGGTTCTCCATGTGGTAGATAATATTGACTACTGAATTCAGGAACGGAATATCATGGGAGATCAGGATAAAAGCATTCTCATAATCCAGGAGATATCTTTTCAGCCATGCAATATGTTCTTCATCCAGATAGTTGGTGGGCTCGTCCAGAAGAAGGATATCCGGTTTCTCCAGAAGAAGTTTCGCAAGAAGTACCTTGGTTCTCTGGCCACCACTTAAGTCCGTAACATCACGGTCCAGGCCCAGATCAAGAAGTCCCAGTGCTCTGGCAACCTCCTCCACTTTCGCATCAATGGCATAAAAATCATGAAGTGTCAGTTCATCCTGGATAGTTCCAAGCTCTTCCATCAGAGAATCCATCTCATCAGGATCTGCTGTTCCCAGTTTGTCGCAGATCTCGTTCATGCGCTCTTCTTTTTTCAGAAGAGGATCAAAGGCAGCTTTCAGCACCTGCCCGATGGTCATACCTTTTTCCAGGACTGCATGCTGATCCAGATAGCCTGCGTGGACATTTTTTGCCCATTCTACCTTACCTTCATCCGGCATCAGTTTTCCGGTTACAATACTCATAAATGTGGACTTTCCTTCACCGTTGGCACCGACAAGTCCGATATGTTCTCCCTTCAGGAGCCGGAAAGATACGTCCTCAAAAATCGCTCTGTCTCCAAATCCGTGAGTGAGATGTTCAACGTTTAAAATACTCATCTGTTATATTCCTTTATCGTAATTTTATTGTGATATTTAGTCTGTGTTCAATGTATTATACTTGATACCAACCCATGATGTAAAGCCAAATCTGCCACCTGTTTCAGCATGAAACCTCCACCATCAACACAGCGGCCGAAAATGGGTATGACCATATTTCCATTGCTGTTGTTTCAGCAGCGGAAACTATGGAAAAGATCAGATGAGAATGATTTCATTCAGCATTCATTCCCTCCTGATCTTTTTTTATCTCTTAATATTTTTTTTACATACTGATAATTCCCAGAACATTGGCAATAGAGCTTAACAGTACAATGATCAGACAGACAGGTGCCAGATATCTGATAAAAAACTTATACAATCCTTTTCTGCGGAATTTGGATGACTGCTCGATCTCTGCTGCGATCCTGTCATATCCAACAACACGTGTCACCAGGAAACAGGTCGTAAGTGCTGCCAGCGGCATCATCACGGAGTTTGTCATAAAGTCAAAGAAATCCAGGAAATTCATTCCGAAGATCTTCAGAAAATCCAGAATTCCGTATCCCATAGAGGATGCACTTCCGAGCACAAGCATGATCACAGCCATAATGATGCAGCATTTTGCCCTGCCCCAGTGAAGTTCATCCATAAAAGTGGATACGCTGGTTTCCATAAGAGAAACCGCACTGGTCAGTGCAGCCAGAAGAACAAGAAGGAAAAACAGGATTCCTGCTCCAGTTCCAACCCCCATAGTTGCAAAAACCTTCGGCAATGTAATAAACATCAGGGATGGACCCGCCTGCAGTGTCTCAGGATTTCCGCCGGAAAAAGCAAATACTGCCGGAATGATCATCAGACCTGCAAGGATCGCAATACCCGTATCAAAGATCTCTACTTGGGTGGTTGCCTGCTCCACATCCATCTTTTTATTCATATAAGAACCATATGTGTACAGGATTCCCATAGCAATAGACAGAGAATAGAACATCTGTCCCATGGCTGCAACTACTGTCATCCAGGAAAAATTTTCAAAGTTTGGAATCAGGAAATATTTCACGCCGGCCATTGCCCCCGGACGTGTGATGGAATATACTGCCACGATCACTGCCAGAACCACCAGAAGCGGCATCATGATCTTGGACATACGTTCCACACCGTTTCTGACTCCTCCAAGAATAATCGCAAACACCAGAACAGCAAATACAATAAACCATATCTCTACCTGCCAGGAATCCGCAATAAAGCTTCCAAAGTAACCTTCTTCAGAAACCTTCTGAACATTCCCTCTGAAATATTCCACCAGATATTTAATGACCCAGCCGCCGATGGTACTGTAATACGGCACGATCAGCATAGGGATCACTGCATTCAGCCAGCCGCCAATCTTAAACGGTGTACTCTTTCCAAAATGTTCAAACGCTCCTACCGGACTCTTTCTCGTCATTCGTCCAAGTGCTGTCTCGGACATGATCAGAACATATCCAAATGACACTGTCAGAAGAATATAAACCAGCAGGAACATTCCTCCTCCATATTTCGCTGCCAGGTACGGAAAACGCCAGATGTTTCCCAAACCAACAGCAGATCCGGCCACTGCCAGTACATAACCGATCTTCCCTGAAAAACGTCCCCGCTGATGGCTGTGACCGGATTTTTTTGCTTCTCTCATCCGTTAATCCTCCTTAAATTTCATGTGTAAAAAAACCTCCCACAGGTTTATGCCTATGAGAGGTCTGCATGATGATATAGTATCAAAAAAATATAAAAATGTCAAAAAAAGAGTATACTTTTTTTCCTTTTTTTTTCGATAATCCTGATACAACCCGGGAGTTTGACAGTTGAATAATTAAAAATCATCTTCATGTATTTATAAAAAACTTGGGAAATACAATGCTCTTCTGGAACAGTTCGATGGCGATGAAGACAAGTTGATGGCATGGACAAAAAAACAGACGGCTAAAGAAACGGGACTTTATTATCCGGCTGCAATCCGTTCTCTCATGATCATATTATTTTTCCGCCTGTGCACATATCATATCCCATGCTTCATCATCAATTTCTTCATTGTGAAACAATTTTCTCCTGTCCTCATCTGTTATTTTTCTAATCACACGACATGGATTTCCGGCTGCAATGGACCAATCCGGAATGTCTTTTGTTACAACACTTCCTGCACCAATTACCACATTGTCTCCAATATGTACTCCAGGACACACTACTGTATTTCCTCCCAACCATACATTATCCCCGATGGTAACCTCTTTTCCGTATTCAAAAGCAGAATTGCGCGTATCTGGATAAATTGGATGTCCCGCTGTATAAATAGATACATTGGGTGCCATCTGACAGTTATCACCGATTTTTACCTTTGCCACATCTATAATTGTACAGTTATAATTTGCAAAGAAATTTTTACCTACTTCTATATGCGAACCATAATCGCAGTAAAAAGGTGGGTTAATCCATGCACCTTCCGATTTTCCCAAAAGTTCTTTTACTATTTCTGCAATCCCATCAAAATCCGACCGATCTGCAAAATTAAGTTTTTGCAGGATTTTTCTACCTATCCTCTGTTCTTCCATAACCGCTTCATCTGAAATGTAAGCAAGCTGCATATCTCTTCTTTTTTTCATATCCATAATTTAATTCTCCATTTTTGTTAAATTTTTTAACCATTTATATTGTTTATAATGTTTAAATACTGCCGGAAGTTTTACCAGTTCATCCAGATTTAGGACAAAATACACCATCATTACCGGCAATTTAAATACAAATGCTGCGATACATCCCAGTGGAACTGCAAAGCACCACATGGTAACCACATCACATATTAATCCAAATTTTGTATCTCCCCCTGCAGGAAAAATACCACCTATTGTCATAGAATTGATTGATTTTCCTATTACATAATAGCTGCTTATAAACAGCATATTCTTTAAATATCCTGTTGCTATATCAGTCAGATTCGTAAAATGCAGGATTACAGGTGTCGCAAGAAAAATCACTCCAGCCGTCACCACGCCCAAAAATACCGAAGTTTTGCATAAAATATTTCCGTTTTTCTTTGCTTCAGATAAGTTCCCTTTACCAAGCAGATTTCCAACAATAATACTTCCACCATATCCAAAGCCGGTACAACCACAGATTAAAAGATTCTTGGTTATATTTGCAATAGAATTGGCTGCGATAGCATCGGAACCAAGATGTCCAAGTATGACAGAATACATCGTAAATCCACCGCCCCAGGCAAGTTCATTAAAAAGTACCGGATAAACATGTTTCCAGAATTTCCTCGTTATATGGACTTCCCTGTTTTTTATGTCTTTTACTCCAATCCAAAATTCCTTTTTCAGGTGCAAAATATAAATCGTAATAGCCAGACCAAGTCCATTTGCAATGACAGTAGCCAGTGCCGCACCTGCAATCTCCATTCTTGGAAAGCCCATGTATCCGTAAATCAGAATAACATTCAGTATAATATTAACACAGACAACAACTGCACTTATTATGGTACATCTACCTGCATAACCACAATTTTTCAAGATTCCCTGCAAAACCTGCAGAACTCCTGAAAAGATATAGGATAATCCAATCACTTTCAAATACTTAATACCATAATCAATCAGTATAGTATCGTTTGTAAACAGTCGCATGAGCGTTTCAGGAATAAAGAATGTTGCAAGCAGAAAGAGAATGGAAATTATGAATACATATCTTAATACAAGTCCTGCTGATGTCCGTAATCCATCAAAATCTCTTTTTCCATAATACTGTGCAACAAACATATTTTCCCCTATTGTAAGTGCTGTTAAAATCAAATTGAAAACAAAGGTGATCTGCGAAGCCAGCGAAACTGCTGACAGAGAGTTCTGATTTAATCCTCCCAACATAAAAGCATCGCATGCACTTACAAGTGCTAACATAAATTGTTGTGCTGTAATGGGCAGAGCAAGTTTCAAAATCTTATTTGTGAATTCGTTTCCCATCTACAATTTTTCCTTTCTGTGCACAATATAAAAATAAACCAATTTTATTGATTTTTATACCATAATCAGCCATAATAATATAACAAACGTTCGAAAAGGAGATTATTTTGATGGAAGTATGTCCAAGCATTGTTTTAAATTCAGATGCATCTGAAAATGTTGCCTATAACAATCCAGACTTTCCTGCATATATAAAAAAGGGACAGCTTTCACGCTATCCTGATTTTCGTGCAGTCAGTCATTGGCATGACGATCTGGAATTTATTCTGATTTTAGAGGGACAGATGTTTTATGATGTGAATGGTCAGAAGATTTCTTTGCAAGCAGGTGAAGGAATTTTTGTAAACAGCCGCTGCTTTCATTATGGCTATTCCGATACTCATACAGAATGTCTCTTTATCTGTATTCTGTTATCTCCGCAGTTGCTTTCTGTAAATGCTTATTTTGTGGAAAAATGTCTAAATCCCCTGATACAGAATATTCATTTTCCCTATCAGCCACTGAATCCGTCTATCCTGTGGCAGAATTCTATTCTTCGTGACCTTGAAATGCTTTACCAAAAAAATGTGGATGAAATACAGCCATTTATTACGCTGGAAAAAACCGTTCATATTTTTCGCCTCCTTGCTGAAAATATGAACTATTTTCCAGATTATGATAAAGATACAGAGGATACTCTGGCTCTTACTACAATGATCGGATATGTGCAGAAAAATTATCCCCAAAAAATTATGCTTAAAGATATTTCATCCTCAGGAAATTGCTGCAAGACAAAATGCACTTCCCTTTTTCAGAAATATTTGAATACTTCCCCAATGGTATATCTAAATCGCTATCGTTTGGAAAAATCTGTTTTTCTTCTTCAAAATACTACAATGTCTGTTACTGAGATAGCATATACCTGCGGGTTTTCAAATAGCAGTTATTTTTGTGAACTTTTTCATAAGTATTATAATACCACCCCTGGGAAGTTTCGAAGCAGTAATAGATAAACACTATTCATATTCTTTGGCTTATAATTATAATGGATATTTTTTAACAGTTTCCCTGTTTTTTCAGCCAGTCTTTCACATAACATCTGATCTCCTGCATTGTTTCCCTCTGCACTGATTTCCTTTGCCCGGACAGAATGGGGGATCTCTGTAACGAATACTTTAATCTTGCTGCCATAGGTCTCCCGCAGGAGCGCGGAAATCTCTTTGGCAAAGTTGGTTCGGCTATCCACCATCGTCAGCAGGATACCGTCGATCTGGAGCTTGGGGTTGATCTGCCGCTTTACCTTGTTTACCGTGGAGAGGAGCTGGTCCAGCCCTTTGGCGGACAGATACTCCGCCTGAACGGGAATTATGATCCTGTTGGCGGCTGCCAGCGCATTGACTGTGGCATACCCAGGGAGGGCTGGCAGTCGATGAGGATATGGGAGTATTGCCCCTTCAGCGTGTCCAGATATTGCCGCAAGATAGTCTCACGACTCATGGCATTTACCAGGGATACTTCCATTTTGATCAGATTATGCCAAACTCTCCAGCGAAAAATCTGGTGAACCACTAAAATTGGATGAAAACGGCTCTCGTTAGGTCAAATGGGGTCAAACCATATCAGCCCATTTAGGTATAAGAAAACCCCGGAAAACCTTGATTTTCCGGGGTTTTGTAAACCTTTTGATATAGTCTGAGCAGTCGATTATCGCTTGCTGAACTGCGGAGCGCGACGAGCTGCTTTGAGACCGTATTTCTTACGCTCTTTCATACGTGGATCACGTGTAAGGAATCCTGCTGCTTTAAGAGCTGGTCTGTAGTCTTTATCTGCCTCGAGGAGTGCTCTGGAAAGACCATGACGGATTGCTCCAGCCTGTCCTGTGTATCCACCGCCGTGAACGTTAACGATCACATCGAATTTACCCTCTGTCTCTGTTAAAGTGAGTGGCTGACGAACGATAACTTTCAGAGTCTCAAGACCGAAGTACTCATCGATGTCTCTTTTATTGATAGTGATTTTACCTGTTCCAGGTACCAGGTAAACTCTTGCGATTGATTTCTTTCTTCTTCCTGTTCCGTAGAATTTTGCGCTAGCCAATGTTTTCTACCTCCTATTAAAATGTTAAAACTTCAGGCTTCTGAGCCTCATGTTTGTGCTCTGGTCCTGCGTATACGAAAAGTTTCTTGTTCATAGCTCTTCCAAGAGGTCCTTTCGGAAGCATTCCCTTAACTGCGAGCTCGATAACCTTCTCAGGTTTCTTTGCTAACATTTCTTTTAATGTGGTTTCTTTCATTCCACCAACATAGTCGGAGTGGTTATAATAAATCTTCTGCTCAAGCTTCTTGCCTGTAACTTTGATCTTATCAGCGTTTACAACGATTACATAATCTCCTGTGTCAACGTGCGGTGTAAACTGAGGTTTGTTCTTTCCTCTTAAAACACTTGCAACACCGGATGCCAGACGTCCCAGAGTGCAACCCTCTGCGTCAACTACATACCATTTTCTTTCGATTTTATCCGGATTAGCCATATAAGTCTGCATGGTCCTACCTCCTGTTATTTATCAACGATAATGTTTCTCAAACCGCGGTACTTCCGCGAAAAAAAGTAAATGGAAACGCGGGTGCAAAATAAATCGCGGAAATGTCCGAAACCGCTGATAAAATGCCGTCGCCGGGGCTATTGGCTCAAGCATCTTCGCACTACGTCACATTGAGTTATTATATTATAAGGCACCTTGCCTGTCAACTGTTTTTTCCTGTAATTTTCAACAAAATTCCTGTTTTCAGAAAAATTCAATTCCCATCAATGTCAATCCTTGGGCAGGTGCTGTCGGCCCTGCCGCCCCACGGTCACAGGCTTTCAGGATCACATCCATGCGTTCCGGTGGATACTGTCCATTTCCAATCTCGATCAACGTACCGGAAATGATACGCACCATATTGTAAAGAAATCCAGTTCCTGAAATGCGGATCGTCACCATATCTCCGTCCCTCCATACATCCATGGAAGTCACGGTACGGATGGTCGTCTTCACCTGTGCACCGGAACCGCAGAAGCTTGCGAAATCATGGCGTCCAATCAGATAGGAAGTTGCCTCCTTCATCTTATCCACATCCAGCTTGTAATGATAAAAATAGGAATACAGCCGTTCTGTTGGAACCGGAAATTTCCGGTTCAGGATACGGTATTCATATGTTTTTTCGCTGTCACAGTAGCGTGGATGGAAATCCGGCTCCACCTCCTCAGAGAGCTGTATGCGGATATCCTCCGGCAGTCTCTGATTCAGTGCGTAGGAAAATTTTTCCCCGGGGATCCTGGATTCGGTATCAAAAACCGCCACATTCCCAAGAGCGTGCACTCCTGCATCTGTACGGCTGGCACCGATGGTCTCTATCTTTTCTCCAAGCAGCTCACTTAAGGTATCATTTAAGACACCCTGGATAGTCGTTCCGTTTGGCTGTGTCTGCCAGCCGGAATAATTGGTTCCATCGTAAGCTACTACAAGTCCTACTCGTTTCATAAAATAATATCCCTCCTGCTTCAGGCAGTTCCTGTCACTGCTTGTGATCCATGGCTGAACTGTTCATAACCTTCGCATTTTTACAAAAATCTGCCTGGCCCGGTTACAGTCCCACTGCACGGAACACCACACCAACTGCAAGATATGCCGCAAGGATCACAAATGCAATGTAATCTCTCTTCTCATAATGCAGCGGTTTCATCTGGGTCCTGTGATCTCCGCCATGGTAACATCTTGCTTCCATTGCCATGGCCAGATCATTGGCACGTCGAAAAGCAGAAATAAACAACGGTACAAGAAGGGGAACCATGTTTTTTGCCTTCTGGATCAGATTTCCATTTTCGAAATCTGCACCTCTGGCGATCTGCGCTTTCATGATCTTATCAGTCTCCTCCAGAAGGATCGGGATAAAACGAAGGGCAATGGACATCATCATGGCGATCTCATGAACCGGCACGCGGAGCTTATTCAGTGGGCGGAGCAGTCTCTCCAAACCATCTGTCAGCTGGTTCGGTGTGGTCGTCAGCGTCATAATAGAAGATCCGATCACAAGATAAACAAGACGGATCGCCATTCTTCCTGCAAGAACAAGCCCCTCCCTTGTGACCTTAATAATTCCGAAACGCCACAATACTTCTCCTGGTGTCAGGATGATATTAAACACAACCGTAATCAGAAGGATCATAACGATAGCTTTCAGACCCTTGAACATGAATTTCACCGGAACCTTGGATATTGCAATCATGACTGCCAGAAATACTGTTGCCACCGCATATCCCAGAAATGTATGGAACAGGAACACAGAAATCAGAAATCCCAGAGTTCCCAGAAATTTGGTCCGTGGGTCCAGTCTGTGAAGAACGGATTTGGCCGGATAATACTGGCCAATGGTAATATCTCTGATCATTTTTCCGCCCCTCCTTTGTTCAGTAATGGAGAGTTCGCCTGCGTAAGTGCGGCAAGGATGCTGTCTCTGGCTTCCTCCACTGTTGTGGCATCTGCATCCACATTCAGCCCATGTTCCTTCAGCGCATGCATAATATAGGTAATCTGCGGTGCGGCGAGTCCCATAGTTTCCAGTTCTTTATAATGGGAAAAAACTTTCTTCGGCTCATCGTCAAATACCGCTTCTCCATGATTCATAACAATGAGACGCTCCACATATTTGGCAATATCCTCCATGCTGTGGGACACCAGGACAATAGTGATTCCCCTCACTTTATGAAGCTCTGCGATCTGATCCAGAATATCATCACGTCCCTTCGGATCAAGGCCTGCTGTGGGCTCGTCCAGGATCAGGATCTTCGGGTTCATGGCAAGAACCCCTGCAATAGCTACTCTTTTTTTCTGGCCTCCGGAAAGCTCAAAGGGTGATTTCTTGAAATTGGATTCTTTTACTCCAACCTGTGTCAGTGCCTGCTTCGCTTCTTTCTCCGCCTCTTCTCTGGAAAGTCCCTGATTCATAGGTCCAAAGCACACATCGGAAATCACATCGTTCTCAAAAAGCTGATGTTCCGGATACTGGAACACCAGTCCAACTTCGCTCCGAAGCTGCTTTCTGTCATATTTTTCTGCCCACACATCTTCTCCATTGTACAGAACCTGGCCGGATGTTGGCTGTACCAGCGCATTCAGATGCTGGATCAATGTAGATTTTCCGCTTCCTGTGTGTCCGATGATCCCGATAAACTGGCCGTCCGGGATCACAAGGCTGACATCCTTCAGCGCATGGCTCTCATAGGCTGTCCCTGGGCTGTAGGTATAGGTTACATTTTTTAATTCGATTGACATAATGCGCTCACCAGCTCCTCTGTAGTCAGTATTCCATCCGGAACATCCACGCCGGATTTCTTCAGTTCATATGCAAGAAGTGTTACCTGTGGTACATCCAGTCCATACGCTTTAAGGGTATCCACCTGGGAAAAGATCTCTTTAGGATTTCCCTGCATCACAACATTTCCGCTGTCCATGACATAAACACGGTCAGCATGGATCACTTCCTCCATGTAATGCGTGATCAGAATAACAGTAACTTTTTCCTTGCGGTTCAGTTCCCGCACTGCCTCCAGAACTTCTTTTCGTCCGTTGGGGTCCAACATGGCTGTAGGCTCATCCAGAATGATGCATCTGGGACGCATTGCCATCACACCTGCAATGGCAACTCGCTGTTTCTGACCGCCGGAAAGCTTGTTTGGTGACTGATAGCGGTAAGCTGTCATGCCAACTTTTTCCAGGCTGTCATCTACACGTTTCCAGATATCGTCCGTGGGAATGCCCATGTTCTCAGGGCCGAATCCTACATCCTCTTCTACTACAGTTCCTATGATCTGATTATCCGGGTTCTGAAACACCATTCCTGCTTTCTGGCGCACTTTCCAGAGTTTTGTTTCCCTGGCTGTGTCAATACCGTCTACCAGCATGGTTCCTTCTGTCGGAATCAAAAGTGCATTCATATGTTTCGCCAGTGTGGATTTTCCGGAGCCGTTATGTCCCAGTACTGCCACAAATTCCCCGGCTTCAATGTCCAGGTTTACATCATTGACTGCGCGCTGCATGTCTACCACATTGCCGTCATCGTCATATCTCTGATAGTCAAATCCCAGCTTGAGCGCCTTGATAATTCCCATCTTTTTGTTCTCCTCAATCCTCTGTAGCTGCCGGTTCTGCTAATCCAGTCAACTCATCGATCAGTGCCCATATCTCGTCTCTTCCCTGCTTTGTCTCCGCAGAAAACGGAAGGATCTTTCCATCTTTTGGAAGTCCCAGTCCTGTGCGGATCTCCTTCAGGCTCTTTGCCACCTGGCTGCGTTTCAGCTTGTCAAGCTTGGTCGCGATGATCACCGGCTCATATCCGTTATGGCAGATCCAGTCATACATCTGCTTGTCATTGGCAGAGGGTTTATGGCGGATATCCACCAGAAGAAAGACTGCCCGGAGTTCCTTTGACTCGTGAAGATAGCCTTCGATCATCTTTCCCCATTTTTCCTTCTCAGCTGCGGAAACTTTAGCGTAGCCGTAGCCTGGCAGATCCACAAGATACATTGCTTCGTTGATATTATAAAAATTAATTGTCTGTGTTTTTCCCGGCTGTGCACTGGTTCTGGCCAGGGCCTTGCGGTTCATCAGACCATTGATCAGGGAGGATTTCCCTACATTTGATTTTCCCGCAAAAGCTACCTCCGGTCTTCCTGTGTCCGGGATCTTGCTTGTGATTCCGCATACAATGTCCAGCGATACGTTTTTGATTACCATTTGTTGTTCCTCCCTTTTCTGTTAAAAGCCCTGTCCTGAAAATCAAGGCAGGGTTTTTTCTTGTTTTGTTTATGCAAGAGCTTCATCAAGAACTTCTTTCATGTTATCCACAAACTGAATGTTAAGTCCCTGTAGGATCTCTTTGTCCATCTCTTCGATATCCGGACGGTTTTTCGCCGGAACGAGAACTTCTTTTATTTTCGCATATTTGGCTGCAAGCAGCTTTTCTTTCAGTCCGCCAATCGGAAGCACACGGCCTCTTAAAGTAATCTCACCTGTCATGGCAAGGTCTGCGCGTACCGGTTTCCTGATAATAGCGGAAAACATGGCTGTTGCCATGGTAATACCTGCGGACGGGCCATCTTTTGGAACAGCGCCTTCCGGGATATGTACATGGATATCTTTTTTCTGGAAAAATTCTGCATCGATTCCATACTCATCTGCAACGGAACGGATGTAACTGATACCTGCCTGTGCAGATTCCTTCATTACATCTCCAAGCTGTCCTGTAAGAAGCAGCTCACCTTTACCCGGCATAACATTGACTTCGATCTGAAGAGTATCACCACCAACCTGTGTCCATGCAAGGCCACGGGCGATTCCAATCTCATTTTTTTCATTGGCCATAAGATAATCATATCTCTCTTTTCCAAGGAATCTGGAAATATTTCTGGATGTTACAACCACCTTATCTTTGCCTTCTTCCATAAGAGCTCTCGCAGTCTTGCGGCAGATGCGGCCGATATTTCTCTCAAGAGAACGGACTCCGGCTTCTTTTGTATAGCTGTTGATCAGCTTGCCAAGTGCAGCCGGCTGGATCACCAGTTTTCCTTTCGGGATTCCGTTGATTTCCATCTGTTTCGGAATCAGATGCTCTCTTGCAATATGTTCCTTCTCATTCTCTGTGTATCCGGAGATCTCTATCAGTTCCATTCTGTCAAGAAGCGGTCTCGGGATTCCCTGAACATCATTGGCGGTTGCAATGAACAGAACTTCGGAAAGATCCTGGGGTATCTCCACATAATGATCATTGAACTTGCTGTTCTGCTCAGGATCCAGCACTTCGAGAAGTGCCGCCGAAGTATCTCCCTTGTAGTCGCTGCTTGTCTTGTCGATCTCGTCAAGGAGCATCAGCGGATTGCTGACACCTGCTTCTTTCAGCGCAACAGTGATCCTTCCCGGCATGGCGCCCACATAAGTCTTTCTGTGACCACGAATCTCAGCCTCATCACGAACACCGCCAAGACAGATACGTACATATTTCTTATTCATGGCCTCTGCAACAGAACGTGCAATGGAAGTCTTACCGGTTCCCGGAGGACCTACAAGACAGAGGATCGGACTCCTGCCCTTATGTGTAAGCTTACGCACTGCAAGGAATTCCATAATACGTTCTTTTACATCTTTCAGTCCGTAATGTCCTTCCTCAAGGATTCTCCACGCATTCTCAAGATCCTCGGAATCCTCGGATTTTTTATCCCACGGAAGTGCAAGAACTGTTTCAAGATATCCTCTCTGTACCGTTGCCTCTGCCGCACTGGCTGCCATTCCCTTGAAACGGCTGATCTCCTTGGATATCTTCTCTTTTACTTCATCGGAAGCGTTGAGTTCTTTCAGCTGTTTGCGGAATTCCTCAACGTCATCAGCTGTATTATCCTCGCCAAGCTCCTCTCGTATCGTCTTAAGCTGCTCACGGAGAATGTATTCTCTCTGATTCTTGTCGATATGGGATTTCACCTTGCGCTGGAGATCTTTTGTAATATGAATCACTTCAATCTCACTGCCAAGAAGTGCACCCAGGATCTCATAGCGGTCATTGAGAGATACAGCCTCAAGAAGCTTCTGTTTATTCTGATAGGACATCGGGAGATTCACTGCAATCTGATCAATGGTCTCCTGCACATCCTCAATGACCATGATCTGGTTTACCAGATCTCTGCTTATTTTGCCACTCTCTCGGCAGTATTTCTGAAAAAGTTCCCGGATACTGCGGAGCATGGCATCTTTTACAGGTTTCGGATAAGTCTCTTCCTGTGCTGTGACAACCTCGCATTCAGCTTTCAGGTATGGTTCTTCCTGCTCCAGGCTTAAAACTTCTGCCCGTTCCTGTCCTTCTACCAGAACACGGTAGAGATCCTGCGGAAGCTTCACCACCTGCTTAATATAGGCAATGGTTCCTACCTGATACAGATCATCAAGCCCTGGTGTCTCAATCTCCGGGTCTTTCTGTGTCAGAAGAAAAACCTTCTGGTCATGAAGCATTGCTGCTTCTACGGCACGGATTGATTTCTCCCTGCTCACATCAAAGTGTACGATCATCTCCGGCAGAACCGCAGTTCCGCGCAGAGCGATCATTGGCAATATATTGACCTGATTTGTCATTTATGTCAGTCCCTTCATCAAGCTGTTTCCGGCTTGCCTTTCTTTCTTGAACGGGATGTTTTGTGTCCTGCCTTCTTTACAGGAGCCGGGGCCTCCCCATGGATGATCTCCGCTTCTCCGGTTCCCTCCACTGCCTCTTTTGTAATGATACATTTACGGATCGTATCATCCGATGGTGTCCTGTACATCAGATCCATCAGAGTATGCTCCATAATGGAACGAAGTCCTCTGGCACCTGTTTTTCTCTCGAGGGATTTACGGGCAACAATTTCAAGTGCCTCATCCTGGAACTCAAGTTCCACTCCATCCAGTTCAAAAAGCTTGTCATACTGCTTGGTAAGAGAGTTCTTGGGCTCTTTCAGGATACGGATCAGAGCTTCTTCATCAAGGGAATCCAATGTTACAACAACCGGAACTCGTCCGATAAATTCAGGGATCAGACCGAATTTAATAAAGTCTTCCGGCATAACTTCCTTGAGGACTTCACCTACATTGCGCTCTTCCTTCTCAGAAACCTCTGCACCAAAACCGATGGATTTGGTATCCTGTCTGGACTCGATGATCTTCTCCAGTCCGTCAAAAGCTCCTCCGCAGATGAACAGAATGTTCGTTGTATCAATCTGGATAAACTCCTGATGCGGATGCTTTCTTCCACCCTGTGGTGGCACGCTTGCAACAGTTCCCTCAAGAATCTTCAGGAGTGCCTGCTGTACGCCTTCACCGGACACATCTCTTGTGATGGATGTGTTCTCAGATTTTCTCGTGATCTTGTCGATCTCATCGATATAAATGATTCCGTACTGTGCACGTTCAATGTCGTAATCTGCTGCCTGGATGATCTTCAGAAGAATATTCTCAACGTCCTCACCAACATAGCCTGCCTCTGTGAGAGTGGTGGCATCTGCGATGGCAAAAGGAACATTCAGAAGTCTTGCCAGTGTCTGTGCAAGAAGTGTCTTACCGGAACCTGTTGGGCCAAGCATCAGGATATTGCTCTTCTGCAGCTCAACATCCAGGTTTTTGGAAGCAAGAATTCTCTTGTAATGATTGTAAACAGCTACAGAAAGTGTTTTTTTTGCATCGTCCTGTCCAATAACATACTCGTCCAGAATGCTATGGATCTCTTCCGGTTTCAGAAGATTGATCCCAGTTCCGTAATCGTCTTCGCGATCGTACATGCTGAACTCTTCCTCCATGATCTCGGAACAGATACCGATACATTCATCACAAATATATGCTCCATCCGGACCTGCGATCAGCTTACGTACCTGATCTTCAGTCTTATGGCAAAAGGAGCATCTTACTTTTCCTTCTCTTACTTTATCTGCCATATGATTTTGTTTCCTTTCTAAGCGTAAATGTCCGTCTCTCACAGACATTTAAAATTCCTTTTTAAAGCAAGATAAGACTCCTGTGTTTTTACAGGAGTCTTTTCTTACGCATTATTTGTGGATCACAACACCGTCAATAAGACCATATGCCTTAGCTTCTTCAGCTGTCATATAGTTATCACGGTCAGTATCTTTCTCCACAATCTCAAGAGGCTGTCCGGTATTCATAGAAAGAATTTCATTCAGCTTCTTTTTAGTTTTTGCGATCTGGTCAGCTACGATCTGAATCTCTGTAGCCTGCCCCTGTGCACCGCCTGACGGCTGGTGGATCATGATCGTTGAATTCGGAAGTGCATATCTCTTGCCTTTGGCACCGGAGGACAGGAGAAAAGCTCCCATGCTGGCTGCCATTCCAAGGCAGATTGTAGATACATCACACTTGATATACTGCATTGTATCATAGATTGCCATTCCGGCAGTTACAGAACCGCCCGGGCTGTTGATATAAAGCTGGATATCCTTGGAAGGATCTTCTGCTTCCAGGAAGAGAAGCTGCGCAACGATCAGGTTCGCACTGACATCGTTTACCTCTTCTCCAAGGAAAATGATTCGGTCCTTAAGAAGTCTTGAATAGATATCGTAACTTCTCTCTCCTCTGCTGGTCTGCTCAATGACGTAAGGTACTAAACTCATTTTGCCCTCCATTTCCGAGGTTTATTACGCCTCTACAGCTGCATCGGCAACTAATGTAACAGCTTTCTGAACAGCCATATCTTTCTTCATCTGCTCCATCTCGTTCTCACCGATGAGATCTTTTAATTTGTCTGCTTCCATCTTGTACATCTCTGCCATCTTGGAGATTTCTTCATTTACCTCATCCTCTGTTGGCTGGATGTTCTCTACCTCAGCGATCTTCTCAAGAACCAGTCTTGTCTGGATTCTCTTAAGTGCCTGCGGTTTCATATCTTCCATCATCTTGTCAACGCTCTGGCCTGTGAACTGGAAGTACTGCTCCATGGAAAGTCCCTGAGACTGCATTCTTCTTGCGAAGTCGTCAAGCATCTGACGAGTCTGAGTCTCGATCATTGCCTCCGGAATATCCATCTGGGCATTCTCGATCACTTTATCTACTGCTGCGTCTTCTTTTGCACGACGTGCATCTTCTGCTTTCTTCTCTGTCAGGTTCTTCTTAACGTCTTCTTTGTACTCAGCAAGTGTATCAAACTCAGATACATCTTTAGCAAAGTCATCATCAAGCTCCGGAAGCTCTTTAGCTTCGATCTTCTTAACATCGCACTGGAATACAGCTTCTTTACCAGCGAGTTCTTTAGCCTGATACTCCTCCGGGAATGTAACCTTAACCTCTACGTGATCACCTGTCTTAGCACCAACAAGCTGCTCCTCGAATCCCGGGATAAATGTGTTGGAACCAAGTGTCAGCGGGTAATCTGTTCCTTTACCGCCCTCGAATGCTTCTCCGTCTACGAATCCCTCAAAGTCAATTGTTGCTGTATCGCCGTTCTCTGCAGCACGATCCTCAACTGTGATCGTTCTGGAGTTCTTCTCCTGCTCTTTCTTAAGCTCTGCCTCAACTTCCTCGTCTGTTACTTCTGTCTCAGACTTCGGAACCTCAAGTCCTTTATAGTCACCAAGAGTTACCTCTGGTTTGGTAGCTACTTCTGCTGTAAAGATAAATGGTTTGCCAGGCTCAACCTGTGTTACATCGATCTTAGGCTGGGAAACGATCTCAAGATCACACTCAGCAAGTGCTTTGCTGTAATGCTCAGGAATCAGAGCGTTAGCAGCGTCCTCAAGGAATACTCCCTTTCCGTACATCTGCTCGATCATTTTTCTTGGAGCTTTTCCTTTACGGAATCCTGGAATGGAAATTCTTCCTTTCGCTTTCTGATATGCGTTCTGCATTGCCTTGTCAAGATCCTCAGCGGAAACTTCAATTGTAAGTTTCGCCATGTTTTTCTCCATTTTTTCCACCTGTAAACTCATGTTTCTTGTTCCTCCTTAATTCTATCGAGTAAATACCTTATATAAATAGTTAACACTCGCATTTTAAATATTTACAGTCATTTCTGTAGTATAGCATAATCACTGTAAAAACGCCAGTATTTTTTTCGACTTCTACCTCTCTTATATTGCTATAAATTCACGGTTTTCTATAAAGATCCCGGTATCGTACCTGTACATCTGCCCTGATTATTATGCATTCGTACACGAAGCGTGTTACTGTTCACTCCGTGACCAGCAACCGAACCATCTTTTTAATAGAATTTTTCTGTGGAATATACCACAGATTCTGCAATTTCCTCTGCTTTTGCACTTCCTTCCAGCTGACGGATCAGGGAAAGGCTGAAATCAATGGCTGTTCCGAGTCCTCTGCTTGTTGTTACATTGCCGTCAACAACAACTGATTCCGTGGAAGTTCTGGCACTTGTAAGCTGCTCCATTACGGATGGGTAGGATGTTGCATTTCTGCCCTTTAAAAAGCCAAGTCTCTCAAATACTCCCGGTGCTGCACAGATAGCTGCTATCTTGCCGCCTTTCTGGTAAAAATCTGTGAGAAGATCGGTAAGCGGTTTATATTCTTCGAGATATTTTGTTCCAGGCATTCCTCCCGGGATCACCAGCATATCTGCGTCAGAGAAATCGCACTCTCCGAAAATTCTGTCTGTGAGGAGATTGATTCCGTGGGATGTTCTGATCTCTTTTGTTTCTTTAACAGATACTGTCTGGATGTCGATTCCTGCTCTTCGCATCAGATCCACTACTGTCAGTCCTTCGATATCCTCAAAACCATCTGCGAAAAAAATATATACTTTGCTCATAATGTTTCCCATCCTTTCTTTTCTATATGATTCCGGCTTTTCCGGTGATTTTCCGTTCTATTTCATAATGCTTTTTTCTGTAGAAAATGTCAAGAAAAATACGGCAGAAATAACAAACTCTATACTTTGCAAATGTTAATGAGCATTGCAAAACCTTGTTATTTCATATAAAATGAGGGCAGCATATTTTAAACAGGAGGTATCTGTTTTATGGAAATCGAACGTAAATTTCTGATCCCGAAAGAAAACCTGCCAACCGACCTGGCTTCCTATCCCTGCCACAGGATCGAGCAGGGTTATCTCTGTACTTCACCTGTAGTCCGCATCCGCAGACAGGATGATGAATATTTTCTTACTTATAAATCAAAAGGCCTGATGAGCCGTGAAGAATATAATCTTCCTCTGACTGCCGATGCCTACGAACATCTCAAACCTAAAGCCGATGGTATCCTTATTACAAAAGACCGCTACGTAATTCCTGAAAAAGACGGGCTTTTTATTGAGCTGGATGTGTTCCACGGGGAATATGAGGGAGTTCTTCTTGCTGAGGTCGAATTTCCTACGGAAGAGGCAGCTAATGCTTATACTGCACCGGAGTGGTTTGGGGAGGATGTGACTTATTCTACGAAATACCATAACAGCACTATGAGCCAGGGGTGGTAATATCCCGCAAATCAGCTCTTGTATTTCTTATTTCCAGTGCTATAATTGGGATTGCAGGCAGATATAGTTCATCGGTAGAACATCAGCTTCCCAAGCTGAGGAGGCGGGTTCGACTCCCGTTATCTGCTTTCATTGCCAAGGGAGGCACGCTTTCGGGAGCGTGTCTTTTTTTATAAAACATAATTCTAAGGAGGATTTTTATTATGAAGATCGGTTTTATCGGATGTGGAAATATGGGTTCTGCAATGATCGGCGGTATTCTCCGCCAGGGGATTTTTTCAAAAGATGAGATCATTGTTTCCAACCTTACAGAAGAAGGCAGAGAACGCAGTAAAAAAAATCTCGGTGTTGTCACCACTCTGGATAACAACGAAGTGGTCAGATCTGCAAAAACTATTGTACTTGCAGTAAAACCCCAGTTCTACGAGGAAGTCTTAGATGAAGTCCACAACAGCCTCACAGCAGATCACACTATCATTGGAATTGCCCCGGGCAAGACCCTTGCATGGCTGGAAGAAAAAGCCGGACTTCCTCTGAAAGTTGTCCGTTTCATGCCAAATACTCCCGCACAGGTTGGTGAAGGCATGACTGCTGTATGTGCCAACGAGCGCGTTTCCAAAGAAGGACTCGATGAAATTCTCAAGATCACAGACAGCTTCGGATGCACAGAAGTGATCCCTGAACGTCTTATGGATGCTGCAGGCGCTGTAGGCGGCTGTGCACCGGCTTATGTATTTATGTTCATCGAAGCTATGGCAGATGCCGCCGTAAGTCAGGGAATGCCCCGTAAACAGGCTTACAAATTTGCTTCCCAGACAGTACTTGGCAGTGCAAAGATGGTTCTTGAAACAGGCAGACATCCTGGCGATCTGAAAGACATGGTCTGCTCCCCTGCCGGAACTACCATCGAAGGTGTACGCACACTGGAGAAAAACGGTTTCCGCAGTGCTGTATTTGAAGCTCTTACTGCTGCCGCTGAGAAGGGCAAAAAATTATAAATTCCTCACAGACCAAAAATAAAAACCCCGCAGGAATTTACAAAACAGATGATATAAATATATCTCTTCATCAGGCATACTACCAAGGATATTATATCTGTATCTGATTTTGCAGATCCTGCAGGGAATTATTTTATACAAAATTTCCTGCAATTATTTCTACTTTATGATCTTCTCAGGATGATACGCACTACAGCAATTCGATCAGCGCATCAATATCTTCCATCTTCGTTCCCCAGCTTGTAGCAAAACGGATCACTGTATGATCCTCATCATATTTCTCCCAGAAATCAAACCGGACTTTTTTCGCAAGTTCTTCTTTTTTATTATTTTCCAGGATTATGAACTGCTGGTTTGTCGGAGAATCAATATAAAGCTGGTAGCCTTTTTCCTGAAGAGCTTTTTTCAGCTTCATAGCAGTGTCAATGGCGTTTAGGCTGATCTTTGTATACAGATCATCTGTAAATAAAGTATCAAACTGGATTCCCAGAAGGCGCCCCTTGGCCAGAAGAGCTCCCTGCTGCTTCACCATAGTCATGAAATGTTTCGGAGCTTTTTTCGTAAAAACAACTGCCTCACCGCAGAGTGCTCCTGCCTTGGTTCCGCCGATGTAGAATACATCTGTATATCTGGCGATATCCTCAAGTGTTACATCTGTTTCCGGGCTTACCAGGCCATATCCAAGTCTTGCTCCGTCCAGGAACAGCGGAAGCTCATAATGTCTGCACACATTGAAGATTTCTTCCAGTTCTTTCTTTGTATAAAGCGTTCCGTATTCTGTAGGATGGGAAATATATACCATTCCCGGAAATACCATATGGTCATGACTTTCATCCCCGTAAAAAGTTTCGATATATTCGGTTATACTCTCTGCTTTAATCTTTCCGTTCTCTGCTGGAAGTGCCAGAACCTTATGTCCGGTATACTCGATAGCACCGGCTTCATGGCAGTTTACATGTCCAGTCTCAGCTGCCAGTACACCCTCGTATCTGTTCAGCACGGAACCGATAACTGTCGCATTGGTCTGAGTTCCTCCTACCAGGAAAAATACCTCTGCATCCGGGCAGTCACAGGCCTTGCGGATCTTTTCTTTTGCAGAATCACAGTATTTATCTGTGCCATATCCGGAAAGCTTCTCCATGTTTGTCTCCACAAGTTTTTCAAGGATCGCCGGATGCGCTCCCTCGCAGTAATCGTTTACAAAAAATAACATTTTATTTTCTCCTCATCTGTATTTCCATTTTATTTGACCGTCTGCCCCGGAATGATCTTACAGGTGGAAAACGATTTGAATTTACAGGAAATCGCCCCCTTCATCTCCTGTTCCAGGAAAAGCATGGCCACATGCGCACGTTCCAGATGCTCCATCCGAAGTGTGGTAAGAAGGATATCTCCCGTAAGATAATCCGGGATCTCATCTACTCCCAGAAGAGAAATGTCTTCCGGAACCGAAATCTTCTTCTGCCGTAACGCCCGCATCACTCCAATGGAAATCTGATAATTTTCCATGATAAAGGCATCCGGCAGTTCATGAGTCTCCAGATATTTCAGTGTTGCCTCACATACCTCACTGGTAGTTTCTCCCAGCGGGTAAATAGATTCTTTCTCCAGTGGCAGGCCATTCTTCCGAAGTCCTGCACGGAATCCTGCACGCCTCTGCTGGAAATTAAAGATATTCTGGGTATTGGCCATATATTTGATATTCCGGCATCCTCTGGAAACCAGATAATCTACGCAATCCCTGATTCCCTCCACTCCACCGAAGGTAACACAATGATATTCATTTCCAAGATCATTGTCATAGATTACCATGGGCTTTCGGATTGCCCGGAACGGTGGAAACTGATCCGGCTGCATCTCCGTTGCATACAGGATCACGCCTGCCACATTTTCCTCATTAGCCTCACGCACTACACGCTCCACGTCTTCTTTTTTTGCGGAAGAAGCATAAGTCACGCTGATGATACAGCCCATTCTTCTGGCTTCCTGTTCAAATATCGTCAGGCTGTCCGGGCATACATCCAATTCAAAATCCTTGAGGAATCTGAGAGCATTATCAATAAAAAGTACCTTGATGATATTTTTATTCTCTAATTCCTGCTTATCTTTTTCTTCTTTTTGTCGTTCTGCTTCTCCTGAAACTTCTTCAATATAATCAAAAATCCTTCGTCGGGTTTTCTCACTGACTCCTGGTTTATTGTTTAAAACCAGGGATACCGTTGCTTTGGAAAGATTAAGATTTCTCGCTATATCTGCTGCCTTTATCTTCATTCTGATCCCTCTTGATTTAAACTTCTCCTTGATTCTAAACACTTTTGGTTTTCCTGTCAACATAAAGCAGGGAGCCGCCTCTCCGGCAGCTCCCCATAAATCACTTAACCTCGCGCACGCGCACAGCCATATACTCTCTTCCCGGCAGGTCAATCCGGAACTTGCCTTTAAAAGTTCCTTTTTTCTCGATGGTCATGTTCCATGTATCGATTACTTCTACCTCAAACTCTGTTTCATCATCAATATGATACTCACGGAATGACGGACGCATAAAGCTGTAATAGAAAATATAGTACTTAATATCCTGAAGACTGTTGTCTACAGATGCCCCAACCTCATCCCACTGATTTTCAAGAGGGCGAAGTCCAGGTGCAGGAGTCTCCTCCATGATCTTCTGAAGGAACTTGAATCTCTCAGGGCTCTCTCCATGAAGCTTGCCGCCATGGGACCACCAGAGAATTCCCTCATCATTCATATATGTCTCGCCATGTCCCGGATATGCACCTCTGCAGAATGCTTCCCAGAAACGTCTTGTCATTTCTTTTCCGCTGATATTTCCCCAGCCGTGCTGGATATTTCCCTCGTAAGCGATCTCATCCAGAACTACCGGTTTTTTATAGCGGATACGCCATTCATTTACCATCTCAGAGGATTTATAGAGATCCTGTCTCTGGATGCTGCAGTGAGTGATCCATGGTCTTGTGTAATCATAGAAGCTCTTGCAGTTGTGAATGGAACGAAGATGATTGTATACATCCTTTTCCTGGATGATGGATGCGTAACGCTCCCAATCCTCAGTTGTCTTTTTCGGGAAAAGATCGTACTCATTCGCAAGAGACCACCATACGTTTCTGTATGCACTCACTCTTGCAATGAGATATTTCCAGTAAAGATCATCACACTCTGCACTCATCTCACTGAAGCCCCATCTGTCATATGGATGCATCACAATGATGTCAGCCTCAATGCCCAACTCCATCAGCTTCTTCACGCAGTCATCGATATGCTGGAAATGTTTCACATTAAATCTCTTGTAATCGAAATTATTTCCCTCTGCACAGCCGACATATTCCAGGAAATTCTCAGATGTAAGAACTGAACTGTCCATCGGAGTTCCTTCATATGGATAACTGATCGGCTCATTCAGGTTATAATCGTAATGTTTCGGGAATACACAGAAACGGATCTTGTTGAATGCACTTTCTGCCAGTGTCTCCAGTGTCTGTTTCTGAAGCTCCTCGCTCTGAAGCTCCCACACATAGCAGGTTGTTCCGATAGAATAATATGGTTTTCCATCTTCATATGCCATGTGATAAGTATAGGACACACGGACAGGTCCGTGGTTGTCTTCTTGTGCCGGTGTTACATGAAATGCACCCGTATACACTTCATCAGAAAAGCTTCCTTTGATCTCAAATGCATAATCTCCTTCAAAGGATGGCATGAAACGTACACGGTAAATTCCGTCTCCATCATAGAAACCATCTACGGTTTTTGTCTCTTCTTTGCCTTTAAACGTTCCCTGAATTGCATAATCGGTAAACGGATTCCCTTCATGTTTACCTGGCATTTCAGCTTCAAAAGTTCCCCATTTTTCTACGGATTCTGTATATTTGCAAGTACTCATAAGTCGTCCTCTTTCTTTCTGTAGTCATCCAGGCGGCTATTCACGATCCGCTGTGCTGCCTGTATCTGATATCATGATTTAACTGCTCCGGCCATACCTTCTACGAAATATCTCTGGAAGATCAGGTATACAACCATAACCGGTATAACAGAAACAAGTACACCTGCACACAGATAACCATAATCTGTTCCGTGCTCACCTACGAATGTCATAATACCAACCGGTACTGTCTTCATGGCATTGTCGTTGATGATAACGCTGGCCAGAAGATACTCATTCCATGTGGAAAGGAAATCTGTGATAAACAGTGTTGCGATCGCCGGTTTTGCGATCGGCAGGATGATCTTGTAGAAAAGCTGCCATTTATTACATCCGTCGATACATGCAGCCCCATCAATATCTTTCGGAATTCCCAGCATGAAACCTCTCATGATCAGGATACAGTAGGAAATACCATTATTCCTGCAAGTACTGCTGCCATTACCTTTTTAAAATTCATCTCATTCCCCCATAAACTTTTCGTGAATTTCGTTTAGTTCATTTCGCTTTTCGTTAAACTAACGATAGCATATTGTTTAGTGTTTTTCAACTGTTTTTCTTTGTGCATTTCGCCATATTTTTATGCTTATCCGTTTAATGTAGCATAAACTTTCTAGTCTTATATGTAAAAAACCGATTATGCATTGTTTAGTTTATAGATTTCATCTGTTTATTCTCTGCCATTTTCAGACTGTGTTTTTTTACATTTTCTGCTATTTTGTGACTTATATTTGCATCATCTTCCTTTTTCTTCTGCTTTATATGCCAAAAATCCCTGTGGATATTTTATAGATCCACAGGGATTTCTTTTCTTTCTTTAAACTTTTTATTATTTATCTTTTGATGCCTTTTCAGCACTGGATGTCTGAACCAGATCTTCATAGTTCACCCGCTGAGACAGTTCTCCTGCATCTTCCAGGATATCCTGAAGAAGCTCAAAGCTGTTTTTTTCAAAGATAAGATTTTCTTTCCAGGTATCCTGGTCGTAATAGCGTTTTACAATAGTAGTGATAGTTTCAATATCTGTTTCCTTGAATTGTGGTGCGATCACTTCTGCGATCTCCTCCGGAGTATGGATTTGAACATAGTTCATTCCTTTCTGCAGTGCATTAGTAAATTTCTGGATGATCTCCGGATTTTCTTCCATATAACTTACTTTTGCACTGTAGGATGTGTAAGGCACATATCCGGATGCTTCTCCAAGAGATGCCACCACATAACCCCCACCTTCTTTTTCCAGGATCGTGGCTGACGGTTCGAACTCTACAGTATATGCAGCTGAATCATCACCGGTAAAAGCTGCTGCTGTGGAACCGAAATCGATACTCTGGTCAATAGTCAGATCCTTTTGCGGATCAATGCCATTTTTCTTCAGAATATATTCAAATACCATTTCCGGCATGCCACCCTTACGACCGCCAAGAACCTTCTTCCCTTTCAGATCCTCCCATTTGAAATCAGGCATCTCTTCTCTCGCCACAAGGAAATTCCCTGCACGCTGGGTTAACTGTGCGAAATTCACGACAGGATCAGTTGCACCCTCCTGATAAGCATAGACAGATGCCTCTGCGCCCATAAATCCGATATCTGCCTCACCGGAGATTACAGCAGTCATCGTTTTATCTGCTCCAAATCCCGTCACCAATGTCAGATCCAGACCTTCCTCAGCAAAATATCCCTCCTCGATCGCAACATACTGAGGTGCGTAGAAAATCGAATGCGCCACTTCATTTAAAGTGACTTTACTCAATTTCTCCTCTTCCTTATCTTTCTTTGCTGCAAAGACTGTCATCGGCAACGCCGTCACTGACAGCACAACTGCAGCTGCCAGTGCGATCCATTTTTTATTTTTCATACAGATACTCCTTTTTTGACTTCTGATTTTAGCATATGCCCAAAAGACCTGAAGGGTTCTGCCGAATGGATCGGTACGTCTTCAACAGTTAAAAATCTCCTCTGCCGTTCATTGCAATCTGTGCTATAATAGAGCTCATAACATCAGCGTCCCATCCTGTCACTTTCCGGAACGCTGTAAACAGGAGGAAATCAATATGGATATTAAAGAGGAAATCCACGCATTATCAGAAGAAATGCTCACAAATCTTGGCAGACTGGTTGCCATTGACTCCCAGCTCGGTACACCTTCCGAGGGAAAGCCATTCGGTGAGGGCCCTGCAAAAGCCCTGGAAGAAGGACTTAAGATTGCCGAAGAGCTTGGCTTTAAAACCGTAAACCTGGATAACTACTGCGGTTATGCCGAAATGGGTGAGGGCGATGAGATTGTCGGCATCGCCGGTCATCTGGATATCGTTCCTGTAGGTGGAGACTGGACCTACGATCCGTTCAGCCTTACCCGCGAAGGCGATCATGTATACGGCCGTGGGACCACTGATGACAAAGGCCCTATCCTGGAAGCACTTTATGCCATGAAGCTTCTCCGCGACCACGGCGTGAAGCTGAACAAAAGAGTCCGCCTGATCATGGGCTGCAACGAGGAAACAGGTTCCAGATGTATGGCACACTACAATCAGGTAGCAGAAGAGCTTTCCTGCGGTTTCACACCGGATGCCAGCTTCCCGTGTATCCACGGTGAAAAAGGTCGTGCATTTATGATGGCCTATTCTAAAAATACCCGCATCATCTCTGCAAACGGCGGCTTTGTTGCAAATGCAATGTGCGACACCTGCACAACTGTGATCCCTGCAGATGCCGGCCTGAAAGAAAAACTGGAAGCAGCACTGTCCCAGAGTAAACTTCAGGAATACAAAGTAACAGAAGAAAACGGTGAGCTTACCATTTATGCCAAAGGTGTTCCTGCCCATGCCAGCACACCGGCACTTGGTGTCAATGCTGCAGGCGTAACTTTCGAATGCCTTGCAAAAGCCGGATTCGAGGATGATTTTGTAGAATTCTATAATTCTCATCTTGGAACTTCCTGCGACGGTTCTGGTATTGGCCTGAAATTTGCAGATGAATACGGCGACCTGACATTCTGCAACGGAATCGTCAAAACAGAAAACGGAGTGATCTCCTGCACCATCGACATCCGTGTTCCTGTAACACTTGGTGAGACAGAACTCCGCAAAATGTGTGAGGACAAACTGGAAGACAAAAACGGCCGCATTGAGATCGTTGAAGTTGGCGCACCATTATTCTTCCCAAAAGAATCTCCTCTCGTAACCGCACTGTATAAAGCCTACACAGATGTTACAGGTGACACTGAACATAAACCGGTAGTCATCGGAGGCGGCACTTATGCCAAATCCCTGAAAAACATCATTGCTTTCGGACCTGAAAAAGAGGGGATTGATTACCGTATCCACGGAGCCGATGAGTTTATCCTGGTATCTGGTATGGAAGAAGCAGTTCTCATCTATATGGAAGCCGTCAAAAACCTTCTTGCAATCTGAAAACTCTGAACAGGACTGCACAATTTCACACAGTGAGAGGAGAATTTTTATATGAAAGCACATAAGTACTGGTCTCTTGGAACACTTATCTGCATGACAGGCTCTTTTTATACAGGATATAAAAAACTAATGAAAGCACACAAATATTTCTCTTTCGGCGCGCTGATCTGTATGATCATGGCTATCTGGTCCGGTCACAAAATGATTGCGCCAAAAAAAAGCAGCAACAGGAGGATAAGAAATCATGAGTACAAAAGCTGAACACGCTACAAAATTACACGAAAACGGCTGCAACTGTGCACAGGCAGTTGCCTGTTCTTTCTGCCGGGAATTTGGCGTCGATGAAAACGAGATGTTCCGTATTGCCGAGGGCTTCGGACTTGGAATGGGTGTTATGGAAATGTGCGGTGCTCTTTCCGGAATGGCTATGATCATCGGACTTTCCAACAGCCGCGGAAACACTGAAGAAGGTTCCGGCTCCAAAGGTGACACTTACAAAAAGCTTCGCACCTATATCGGGAAATTCAAAGAAAAAAACGGCTCCTGTATCTGCCGTGAATTAAAAGGTGTGGAGACAGGCAAGGTTCTCTGCAGCTGCCCACAGTGTATCACAGATGCGGTTGCTCTTACAGAAGAATATCTTGCGGAAAACAGATAATCTCATAAAAGAAAACAGCAGAATTGTATGTTTCCATTAATCCCGGGACATACAGCTCTGCTGTTTTCTTATTCGATTTTCACTGTCAGCTTCTTCACCCATCTGTATTTCTTATAATTCAGGTACACAGCCGGGATCTTTACAAATTCATCCAAGCTGATGAGCTTTCTGGTAAAAATGCCAGGGCTCTTTTATTTTCCATTTATTTTTGCCCACGTCTCCTCATCAAACTTACGGTCCTTAAAGTAATATGGCTTGTCCGCATCTGTGATCTCTCAGATAAAACTTTTGTTCTGCCTCTTCTAACTCATACCCGATCACATCGTCTTCCGGAATTTCGCCGGTGACACTCCAAACTGCTCCCGAAACAGATGATAAAAGTGGCTCACATTGGAAAATCCGCAACACTCACAGATATCCAGGATCTCCCGGTCTGTCTGTGCCAGAAGATAAACTGCATATTTTAGACGCTCCTGGTTGATATACTGGGTAGGCGTTTTCCCACAGATTTGTTTCAGCAGCCTGCAGAGATGGCTTGGAGAGCAGGGAGCCAGCTCGCACATTTTTTTGTAGCCTTCCTGAAGATTTTCAATCTTTGACATATTTAAGAGAAGCTCTGACAGCCAGGAAGGCATCTGATTCCAGGGATCCTTTTCATCATAAGTGAAGAAATAATCCTCCAGAAGAAGTGCAATGACACACTGTGCATGATATCTTGCATGCCGGGGATGGCTGCTGTTTACCAGCTTTCCCGCAGTATCCATTGCATCCAGAACCTTGCGGAAATTTTCCCCTTCCAGATGTACATAGGCAGGCATCTCACCATTTATCAGTTTATCCATCTTTTCCTCCTGCTCCAGAAACAGGGAAACATTCCGGAGCACCTGGGTAGAAAAGCCCAGATTCCGGACGCAGAAATTCTCCGAATGATAAAAGTTATAGCTGTGCATATCATTGGGGCGTATAAAAAACAGATCCCCCTTCCTTACTGTCTGCACAGAATCATTGATCATATGATAGGCCGTACCCTCTGAAATGATGAAAAGTTCATAATGATTATGAGTATGTATTGGCACATGCTTGTAAATATCCGAAATCGTATAGGAAAGTCCGGACTCTCTGTTCAGCGGATACTGTTCTTTTCCAAATACCGGTATTTCCATCTTCTCTTCTCCTCCCCACTTTCTGATATCAATATACTACAAAAATCTGACAGCTGTAAACAAGAAACATCGTGTAAATTGTGATATTCTTTTACCGCATTGAAGAAGATTTTTCATTGAAGATGATTTCTCTGATGCAGAAACTTACTCTTTATTTTTTTCAGGGAGGACTTATTATCATGTCATCATCCAAAACTCGATTTTTTAATCCGGCTGTTGTAGGTCTGATCATGCTCAGCTTTTTCCTGGGTACCAGTGAATATACGGTGATCGGTATCCTTCCGGAAATTGCGGACGGATTCGGGATTTCACTGACTCAGGCCGGAAACATTGTATCTCTGTTTGCCTTTGCCTATGGCCTTGGCACTCCGTTTCTGGCTGCCTATGTGGGAAAATACAACCGTTTTCGTATTACCATGTTGGGAATCTCACTGTTTGCCCTCTGCAACCTGATCTGTGCCATTGCTGTCAATTACATGGTATTTCTGGTGTTCCGTATTCTTACAGCTGTGGTTTCCGGCACTGTGGTCTCCATCTCCATGACTTATGCGGAAGATGTTGCTTCCATCCCGGAGCATATCCCTGGTGTGATCGCAGGTGTTTTTTCAGGCTTCAGTGTCGCTTCTGTTGTGGGTGTGCCTATCGCTTCCACCATCACTCAAGTTTTTGGCTGGCGTGCGGCTTTTATCACGATCTTCGTGGCATCCCTGGCTCTGCTGGCGCTTCTGTTTGTGAAGCTGCCGCGGCAGAACCGGCTGAAGGCCGGAAGTATTCTGGAACAGTTTAAGCTTTTTCTGGACAAAAGGATCTCCATTGGCTGTGCCATCGTTTTCCTGGCAGGTGCCTCCACCTACTGCTTCTATACTTATCTGACACCGATTTTCCAACAGGAGCTTCATATTCCGGATTCCATGCTGAGTGTTGCGCTTCTGATCTTCGGTATTGCAGCGATTACCAGCAATGTAAGCTCCGGTCAGGTGGCAAACAAAACCGGCATCCGCCTGCTGCCTCTGATCTACATCATCCAAACTGTATGTCTGCTGCTTCTGCCTATTGCCACTCATAATCTGATAAGCGGAGGACTTGTACTGTTTATCCTCGGTGTTGTGATGTATCTTCTGAACTCACCACTTCAGATGCATTTTTTGAAGATCGCTACCAGAGAGCATCCTGCCTGTGTAAACCTGGCATCTTCTTTGATCTCGGTTTTCTTTAACTTTGGTATTGCAGCCGGTTCTGCCATGGGTGGAGTGATCGTAAAATATGCCGGACTTCGTTTTGTAGGGATCGGAGGTGCAGTTCCAGGCATCGGAGCAATCATCTGTGCTGTGATCCTGCTTCAGATCATGAAGCCTGGTGCGGATATCCGGTAAGTAAAAATACAGCCAGGAAATTATCCGGATCTTATATCTGATATTCCTGACTGTATTTTATTCTCTCAATATTCTTCTGTTACTGATGTGGTTTTATTTTCATAGTCTTTCAATCCCATAATCAGGACTTTTCTGCATTCCTATTTCATCTCGATCCTAAACAGTCTGGCTGCTTTTTCCTGCGGCATCTTCACTACAAGATTTCCGTTTTCGATCTTATATTCGCACATCTCTTCCTTCGGATAGATCACGGATACTCTGCTGATCTGATCTGCATTTTCCAGAGGGATCACTGCTTCTGTTGTTCCCGGTGTCCATACGGAAAGATAGGTATTCTTCTCTGCTTTCACTCCGTAAGCAAGAACTTCGGATTTCAAAATTCCAAAACCAAGCGGGAAGAACGGCACGCCGTCACGGACTTCCTCTCGGATTTCCTTATACAGGGAGATTCCCTCTTTCATCCGGTTCATAGAATTTTCTCCCAGCTTCCATACCATACCGCTGATATATGGGCGGAGAAGCATACCATTTACTACATTGTAGATCACATGCTCTTCTTCATCCTCGTACGGATATACCCACATACCACCCTGCTCCGGAGTTACCGCACTGGCCACGTTGGCAGCGATATTGGCATTGTAGAGGTAATCCGTCTGATCACTGGTAGACTGCAGGCTTAAGATCTTCAGCATACCATAATCCATACGCTGTCCTCCGGAACCGCAATTCTCCACAACAAGCTCCGGATGATCCCGGAAGATCTCCTCATACCACCGGTGAAGGCATTCATAATGCTCACGGATGGCATCTGCACAGCTATCACTGTTCAGGTCACTTCCGTATCCCATGGTTACGTTATAGTCCACTTTAAAGTACTCTACGCCGTAATCATTGATAAGCCTGTCTACTACATCACGGCAGTATTTCCGTACCTCCGGATTGCGGAAATCCAGCATATAACGTTTATTGTCAATGTGGCGTTTTCCATGACGGCAGACAAACCAGTCATCCGGAAGCTTGTTTGCCAGCTCGCAGGCAACTCCCATAACCTCGATTTCCAGCCAGAGTCCCATTTTCAGGCCTTTACTGTGTGCATGATCGCAGACTTCTTTCAGACCATTCGGGAATCTTCCGGTTGCTTCTTTCCATTCCCCGACACGGTCCCACCAGAATCCGTCGTCATACCATCCCGCATCCAGACAGTAATATTCGCATCCGAGCTCTGCTGCCTTGTCAATAATGGAAAGCTCCCGCTCAGTTGTAGGATCTCCCATCAGGCAGTTCATGTAATCATTAAATACCACGTTCAGCTTCTCATCGTCCGTATTAGGTCTGCGTACTTTTCTCCGATATCTGGTCAGTGCCGCTGCTGCCGGATTCAGGCCACCTTTTACAACAGATGCCCCTGCCGGAACGGTTGTAAAGCTTTCTCCCGGTTTCAGATTCTTATACCAGCCGTGCTCCTGCTCTGTGGCACCGCTTAAGGCAAGATACAGATTTCCGCCCTGTGCAGAGCCATATTCGGCCAGCCACTGTCCGGAGCTTTCAATCTGGAAAATATACGTCTCCCCCGTTTCTCTGTCCTCGGCAATTCCCATGGGAAGATACTCACAGGTAGACCAGGTGCCCTTTCCACTGTAGCAATAACGGTTCAGTCCATATCCCTGATGATTGAAGCCATCTACGACCATGCCGTTTAAATTCAGTGTTTCTGCATCATATTTCTGCCACTGTGCCTCACAGCACCAGCTGTTAAACGGCACATAGATATCTGTTTTTTTATAATAAGGCTTCTTGCCGCCTCTGGAAATCCCCTGATACATAAAAGAAGAAACATAGGTCAGCCCCTGATCCTCGCTTCCCTCGTTGATGATCTCTGTCCAGGTCTGTACTGCCGGCACTCCGTCAAACAGGCGCATATGATATACTGCTTTCAGCTTTTCCGGGGAAACCATTACGATCTCCAGCTCTTTTCCACCGTCCTGTGCCTTCAGCTCATGGTTCTCATAAACAAAATCCACAGAGGACTGATTGATGTTGTTTTTGTAGGCATGCATATTCAGGCTGCCTGTACCGCTTCTGTGGATCTCAACAGCCGGATAACAGATATCCTCCTTCGGCTCCATAACTGCTTTTTTTACTTCCTGTGAAGAAAAATCTGCCAGCTCTACCACACCGTTTTCTCTGATACGGAACTGGATATCCAGGCCGTTTTCATGTAATTCGATCGTTTTCATTTCTCTATTTTTACAACTCATATAAAATATCCTCCCGCTTTTCTAATCCTGCTCACAGTATAGCATCTGTTTTTTTATAAGGTGACAGGTATCATCCCCTGAATGTAAAAATGCAATATATTGTCGTATTTATTTTTACATGATATACTGTTTTCAAACTATAAAACAAACATTGCAGCCAATGTGGATTGCGAATATCTGCTTAACTCGCACTTTTCAGTTCATACGTTCACATTCCGTTTCGCAACATATTCAGGAGGTTTTTCATGCCAGATATTTTTCAGGATTCTTCCGGATATTTTCATATTTCAGCATTTTATGCTCTCTCCCTGCCTTATTATCATATGGAGCATCACACCCATTCCAGCTATGAGATCATGTATATCACCTCCGGTTCCTGCCGGGTTTTCTGCCTGAATGGCACACAGGATACAGAATTCCCGCTGAAATCCGGACAGTTTATCTTTATCCGGCCGGATGTACCTCACAGGCTGGAGATCCCGGATGGTTTTCCATGCTCGATCCTGAATCTGGAATTTTCCCTTACTCCCGAAAAAAGCCCGGTTTCTCCAGAGCTTCTTGTAAAAAAGGATCCCGGATTTTCCCGGTTCTGGAATTTTATGGATTCCTCCCAGGGCTTCTGCTCCGGCACGGATTCCCGAAGCTTAGGATACAGTCTGAAGGATCTGCTCACCTTTCTGCAGTACAGCTCCGGTCAGATAAATGAGGAAGAATTTCTCTTCTTTCTTCTTTTCAGCCGCATGCTTACAGAGCTTGCATTCTGCGCCCGCTCCAGCCGGAGTGCCCAGGGAATCGTCTATCTGAAAAAAGCACTCCGCTACATTGATGAGCATTATCTGGAAGACATTGATATTCCTGCCATCTCCGCATATGCAGGGATCAACAAATCCTACCTGCAGGCACTCTTTACAGAAAAAAACGGCTGCACCATCAATACTTATATTAACCGCAAGCGTATGGAACAAGCAGCCTTTCTTTTGTGCAACAGTACTCTGCACATTACGGATATTGCCTTTTCTTCCGGATACAACAGCCGGCAGCATTTTGCACATACCTTCGAAAAATTTTATCATATGAGCCCTTCCCGGTACCGAAGTCTCCATACACGACCGCTTCAGTCAGATACAAAAAAGAAGCGGTACCATATGGCCGACGGACTGAAGCTGGAAAGCGAACCCTTTCCTCAGGAATAAACCTTACCATCTTCAATACACCTTCCGGCTGATATCTGCGATCCACGTCTGATCAGCCGAAAAAAAGGCCAGGCACGAAGCTCTTATCTCTTCGATAACCTGGCCGGCTTTTTATATTTATTTTGAAAAACTCTTCTATGGAAGCAGATTCTGCATACTCTTCAGACTGATCGCCAGTGTGGAGGTATTGTGCAGAAGTGCGGATGTAGTCGGCTGCAGAATTCCCGCAACACCGCAGGCAATCAGACCTGCGTTAAAAGTAACGATGAAACGATAGTTACGTCTGATGCGTTTCATCAAAGCATTGCTGATCTCCTTGAGTACTACAAGCTCCTGAAGATCATCTGCGCCTACTGTAATATCTGCGATCTCACGTGCGATTTCTGCTCCGTCACTGATGGCAATACCAACATTGGCCGCGGAAAGTGCCGGTGAATCGTTGATTCCGTCACCTACCATAATAACCTTTCTTCCGGCAGCTTTCTCTTTCTCAATGAAGTTAGCCTTGTCTTCCGGAAGTACCTCGGAATAATATTCATCCACGCCTACACGTCTGGCAATAGCTGCTGCTGTACGCTCGCTGTCACCTGTCATCATAACGATCTTGGAGATTCCTGCTGCACGCAATGCATCAACAGAAGCCTTCGCTTCCTCACGGAGCGGATCCTCGATGCAGATCACGGCTGCAAGGCGTCCATCGATTGCAAGATAAAGGTGGGAATACTCCTCCGGAATATTATCGAATTTTGCCTGTCCATCCTCCGGAATTACACACTTCTCATCTTCAAATACGAAGTGGTAACTTCCAATCACAGCTTTATGATCTTCAATTGTTGTGGAAATGCCGTGTGCTACGATATATTCAACCTTTGAGTGCATCTCCTCGTGGGCCAGCTGTTTCTTCCTGGCTGCGCTGACAACGGCTTTAGCCATGGAGTGGGGGAAATGTTCCTCCATACATGCTGCGATACGAAGCATCTCATCCGGATTGTTCTCCTCAAATGATACCACATCCACAACTGTCGGTTTCGCCTTGGTCAGTGTTCCTGTTTTATCAAATACAATAGTATCTGCCTCAGCAATAGCCTCCAGATATTTACCGCCCTTAACTGTTACCTTATGTGTACCAGCCTCACGGATCGCGGACAGTACGGAGATCGGCATTGCAAGCTTCAGGGCACACGAGAAATCTACCATGAGGATTGCAAGTGCCTTGGTAGCATTTCTGGTGAGGAGATATGTAAGTGCTGTTCCGCCAAGTGTATACGGTACCAGCTTGTCTGCCAGATGCTCTGCTTTGCCTTCAAGGGAAGATTTCAGCTTCTCTGATTCCTCGATCATGGTAACGATCTTATCGTAACGGCTGGAACCGCCTACTGTCTTCACACGGATCGTGATCTCGCCTTCCTCAACAACAGTGCCTGCATAAGCTACGCTGTCCGGCTTCTTGCATACAGGTACAGACTCTCCTGTAAGAGATGCCTGGTTAACCATAGCCTCTCCATCTGTAACAGTTCCGTCAAACGGGATAACGGTACCCATTCTTACTACTACTTCATCTCCCGGCTGGATCTCTCCGGACTCTACCAGGATCTCCTGTTCATCCTTCTTAAGCCATACCTTGCCCACGTTCAGGGACATGGTTCTGGCAAGATCGCCAACTGATTTCTTATGTGTCCATTCCTCCAGAAGCTCTCCGATTCCAAGCAGGAACATAATAGAGCCTGCTGTACCAAAGTCCTGACGGAATACAGATACGCCGATAGCTGTTGCATCCAGAACCGGCACCTCGATCTTGCGGTGAAGAAGTGTATCAATACCCTTCCAGATATATTTCAGGGAAGTAGCTGTTGTATAGATCGCATTCAGCGGATATGGCAGAAAAAGCTTTCTTCCATAATGACAGATCACCTTGGAGATCAGTTTCTCCTGATATTCTGAATTCAGGGCTCTTCCTGAGCTCTGCAGTACCTGTGACGGAACTTCCACATCCTGATAATGGAACGCCCGGATACCGGAAATGATCTCCGCTCTGCTCCCCTGATAGCATACTACTGCATCACAGGTTCTCTCATATACCTTGGCAGTAACCACTCCGTTAAGGTTCTCAAGGTAATATGCCAGTGTATCTGCCTGCTCATAGCTCATTCTCTTCTGATCAAGATGGATACGGATCCTGCCTCTTGTCTCATGTCTGATAAAAAATTTCACGGAAAATCGCCTCTTTACTCAGCTTTCTCTTCTGCTGCTTCTTCTGTTGCCTCTTCTTCTGTCTCTTCTTCTGTCTCTTTGAAAGCATCCTCACCTGCAGGCTCTTCTGCTGTCTCAACATCTTCTACAGCCTCTTCCGCTGTTGCTCTCTCCTCATTGATTTCCTTAGCCTCAGCATAAATATCTTCAGCGTTCTCCTGAAGGTTTGTAGCTGTCTTCATGATGCAATCTTTAGCTCTTAAAACGGCTGCTGTACATCCTGTGTAAAGCTTCTTCGCATCCTTGCTTGTAAGGATCTTGATTCCTGCTGTTCCGAAAAGAACACCTGCTGCAAAAAGTCCTGATTTTTTAAATTTGAAGTCTGCCATAATAATCTCCTCCTGATATGGTTATTTCTTTACTGTTTTCCGGGAGCTCTTCTTAAATCTGCCCCGATATTTTTATCATTATATGGCACTTTTAAAAAAAAGTCCAGTGTTTTTTTGTGTGAATTTAAAACAATTCGATAAATTTTCAGTTATTTTCTTCTAACAGTTGTTTTTTACTAACAGTTGTTTCAAACTAATTTTTAGTCTTTCCAAACTGTTCTTACCTATTATATAGTTATACTATGTTTCCGGTGACAGTATTTCTATCCGATCTTATGTACCGGAAGCAGGGCAAGTGTTCTGATATTCTGCCCTGTGATATCTCCGCAGGCTTTCAGTCCGGCCAGGATCACCTCGTTAAGCTTCTGCCCGGACAAATGGCAGATCGTATCATCATCCAGCTCCACTGTGCAGGCTCCTTTTGTGCTGCAGGCCACACGGTACATGTTCTTTCTGCTGATAGCCCCTATGGACTCTAACGTATTGATCATACGGTATACAGTTGCCACGCCGATCTTCTGATCCAAGGCAAAGGCTCTGTAGTAGATTTCCTTACAGCAGGAGCACTCCCCCTCCAGGATAATGTCCAGAAGGATCATCCTCTGTCTGGTAATACGCAGCCCCCGTTCCTTCAGCTTCTCTATAATAAGATCCTTCTGCATCTGTGTGTGTCGGTAACATCCTGTTCTCTTCTCATCTTTCTCAGCTTCTGTATTCTGCAATCTGAACCCGTTACTGAAAACTTATAAAAAGTTATAAACTTCTATGTTTCATTCCTACTTCAACGAGTATGCTTTTGATGATATAAATATCTATCTACTCACAAGTTCTTGTACTCTCCATAGGCGTAAATTCCGGATTAACGTACCCGTACATATTTGCACTAACGTTTTAGTGTTAGCTTGCAAATCTTTCTCCATAAGCCTTGAGATTTATAGATGCCTGTAAATCTCTATCAATGACATTTCCACAATCACATTTATAAATCCTGTCAGATAATTTCAAGTCTTTTTTAATATTTCCACAACAACTGCAAAGCTTTGATGATGGATAAAACCGATCAGCCACAATAAGCTGGATCCCTTTATCGCTGCACTTGTGTTCAAGCTGCTTTCTAAACTCAAAAAAACCCTGGTTCTGAACTGCTTTTGATAAATGTCTATTTTTCATCATTCCACTAACATTCAAATCTTCAATACAAATAAATCTTGGTTTTCGATTTACAATTTCAGATGTAGTCTGATTCAAATAGTTCTTACGGATATTTGTTAATCTGTGATTTCGTTTTAATAAAAGTTTTTCCTTTTTGATTACATTATTTGTTTTGCAGTAACTTTCTCTTTTCTT